>Ga0315281_10003909_pt1 | contig 21746 bp, 19 predicted proteins | sample YL17G07_0_MG_FD_204540 | JGI IMG/M metagenome (GOLD analysis project Ga0315281, IMG submission 204540) | Sediment microbial communities from Yellowstone Lake, YNP, Wyoming, USA - YL17G07_0 | ecosystem: Environmental > Aquatic > Freshwater > Lake > Sediment | place: USA: Wyoming | collected... | reverse complement strand
TCACCGTCCGCGAAAGCGCGAGCTCGACCGTCAGCCCGTCGAGCTGGGTGTCGAGGGGCGCCCCGACGGCCTGGTCGTTGTTGACGAAGTAGGCGGAGTGGGAATCCAGATTGACGGTGTTCACCGATATCGGGATGCTCGTGCCGGGCACGAGCGCGATGTTGACGCCGTCGAGGTAGAACGCGAACACGTCGTTCCAGGAACCCAGGTACTCGTTGTACTCCTCGCTGCCGAAGACGAACGAGAAGGAAACCTCCGGATCGGAGGCAATGAAGTCGAACTCCAGGATCGCCGCATCGAATGTCGGCACGCCGGCCAGCGCGGTCAAAGCCGCATCGCCCGGCATGCCGTTGGCGTTCGTGGCGCTGGCGGTGTCGTTGGGACCCTCCACGGACCAGATGCAGCCGGTGCTGAGAACCACACCGGTTTCGAATCCGATGATGCCCGTCCCGCCGTAGAACTTGCCCGCCGCCCATGACCGGCCCTGGTAGGTGACATTCGATATGGTTACGCCCGTCCCGATGAGGTACGAAGCCAGGCTGCTCGCAGAGAGGGACCCAAGGCTCTGAGTGCTCAATCCCGCATGACCTGCAGCCGCCTGACCAATCAGCCAAACAACGGCAGGCCAGCTCCGTGCCCGCCACCGCATCCCCATTGGCTTCAGTATCATCCCGGGGCCAACCAGTGTCAATGCTGGGAATCCAGCCTCCGCGATCCGGACCGGGATCGGCGGGCCGGCTGTCCGGGCTAGCGGGGCGAGGCGGCCAGCCGGGCGGCGAGGGCCTTGAGCGAAGTCTCGAGCTGGTCGATCGTGTCGCCGCGGGCCTCGTCGGCCTGGACGACCTCGCCCGACTCGACGCTCACGATCCGGACGCTCAGGATGTACCGGCCGAGCAGTTTCCCGAAACTGCCTACGATCATGCGCTTGACGTTCAGGATCTTGCCCAGCCGGACCGCGCACTCCTGGGAAGTGCACCCGGTCTGCTGGAACGCCTGCTCGGCGAGCACCTTGTCCATGTTCGCCTTCTCGACGACGCGGAATACGCCGGTCTGGACGAGCTCGCCCCGGAGCATGTTCGCCACGACCGCCGCGTCCGTGGCCGGAACGCCGTTCGCCTCCATCTCCGCGACGGCGACCGTGCGTCCCTCGTCCGCCGGCCCGCCGGCCGCCCCCGCGAACGCGGCGCGGCCCGCCCCCGCCTTGGCCTTCGCGTCCTCGACCGCGCGCTGGAGCGCGACCGCCACGACCCCGCCGCCCGACCCGTCCGAGGGCTGGCGGTCCCGGCCGTAGTAGGCGCCCATGAACCGGCGCTCGGCCCCCGTCCCCTGGAACTCGCCCACGATCGCCGCGCCCCGCTTCACGCGGATGGCCACGACCGCCTCGCTGCGCAGGGACAGGATGGGCAGGCCGAAGACCGCGCCGAACCCGGGCAGGGGCACGAAGAGCGTCCAGTACGGGTTCGACGTGTAGGTCAGCTTCCTGACTTCGACCTCCACCCGCGCCGGCGCCCCGCTCCCGCACAGGTTCGACGCGAGATCCTGGGATATCGCGCTGCTCGCGGAGGCCACAAGCGCAACGGGCTTCGGCGTCACTCCCCCGTTGCCCGTGTGCAGGTCCGCCTCCCACCCCGGGGCAAAAGTCACGGTCGTCTCGCAGGCGGAGGGCAGGCGCGGGCTCACCGCCGCCGTCGATACGTAGGTCAGGCGCGACCACGAGGCGCAGCCCGAGATCGCGACCAGCGCGGGAACCGCGAGGAGCGTCGCGCGCATCGTCAGGAGGTGGTAAGGAAGCCGCGGAGCTGGCGGCTCCGGGACGGATGCCGGAGCTTCCGGAGCGCCTTGGCCTCGATCTGGCGGATGCGCTCGCGCGTGACCTTGAAGATCGCTCCCACTTCCTCGAGCGTATGCGGGCGGGTGTAGGACCCGAGCCCGAACCGGAGCTTGAGGACCTCGGCCTCGCGGTCCTTGAGCGTGTTCAGGACCCGGTTCACCTGGTCGCGGAGGAGCATATACGCGGCCGCGTTGGCCGGCGAGACGACCTCCTTGTCCTCGATGAAGTCGCCGAGGTGGCTGTCCCGCTCCTCCCCGATGGGGGTCTCGAGCGAGATCGGCTCCTGCGCGATCTTGAGGATCTGGCGGACCTTGTCGGGCGTCGTGTCCATCTTGCCCGCGACCTCCTCGGCCGTCGGCTCGCGCCCGAGCGACTGGACGAGCTCCCGCGAGGTCTTGATGAGCTTGTTGATCGTCTCGATCATGTGCACGGGGATCCGGATCGTGCGGGCCTGGTCCGCGATCGCGCGCGTGATCGCCTGCCGGATCCACCAGGTGGCGTAGGTCGAGAACTTGTAGCCGCGCCAGTACTCGAACTTCTCGGCGGCGCGCATGAGCCCGATGTTCCCCTCCTGGATGAGGTCGAGGAACGAGAGCCCCCGGTTCGTGTACTTCTTCGCGATCGAGACCACGAGCCGCAGGTTCGCCTCCACGAGCTTCTTCCGGGACTCGAGCGCGTCCCGCTCCCCCCCCTCGAGGTCGCGGACGAGGTGCTCGAGGTCGGATGCGCGCATCTGGGCCTCGACCTCGAGCTGGCGGACCGTGCGGGCCGCCTCCGAAGACTCCTGGGACTTCTGCTGGAGGTACTCGGCGGAGAAGTGGCCGTTGCGCGACGAGCGCCGGCGGGCGGGCCGCGGCTCCTGGGCGGCGGCGCGCGCCGCGGAGCGCAGTTCCTCCAGGGACATCCCGGTCTGGAGCTCGATGTCGTGGAGCTTCTCGCGGAGCCGGCGTGCCTGGGTGGCGACGTCCTTCACCTTGGAGATGAGCCGCGCGCGCTCCTTCGGGCTGATGCGGAGCGTGCGCAGACCCTCCACCATGTGGCGGCGGACCCGGTCTAGCTCCTTCTGGCGACGATGAGCCGGCGATAGCGTCATGCGTTGTGGCCTTCAAGCTCCCCTGCGCCGCTCTTTACCCCGGCGCGTAACGGTCACGCGTCGCCGCGGCTCTTCTTCCAGAGTTCGTAGTGGCGCGCGAGCCAATCCAGCGCGGCGCGGTTGCCCCCGATGTCCCGGCCAGCCTTCTCGCTCTCGAGCCACTTGTGGCGCTCGATCTCCTTCAGGATCGCCTGAACGCGGCCGACGAATTCCCTGTCCTGCTGGTTGATGCTCATAAATCCCTCCATAGGGTTTCCAAACTCTAACGCGTAGCAGTAGTTTGGTCAAGCGGCCGGAACCCCTGCCTCCCCCCCGGAAACCCCGCATTCACCGCGGTTCAGGGCCTCCCCGGGCTACCGGACCCGGATGGCGCGCATTTCGCGCTCGGCTTCCCGCTTCTTGATGGTCTCCCGCCGGTCGGCATGGCGGCGTCCCTTGGCCACGCCGACCTCGACCTTGGCCCAGCCCCGGGCGGTGAAGTACAGCCGCAGCGGCACGAGGGTCATCCCCTTGTGCGCGACCCGGCCCACGAGCCGGTTCAACTCCGCCTTGCGGACCAGGAGCTTGCGGCGCCGCAGGGCGGGCATCGAGAACGGCGAGGCCTGGTAGGGCGTGATGTGGAGCTGGCAGAGCCACAGCTCGCCTCCCGCCATCTCGGCGTAGCTCTCCTTGAGGTCCGCGCGGCCGAGGCGGAGCGACTTGACCTCCGAGCCCGCGAGCGCGATCCCGGCCTCGAAACGCTCGAGGATCTCGAAGTCGTGCCACGCGCGCCGGTTGGTGGCGACGACCTTCTCGTGGATCTCGGGTTTGCCGGCCATGGGCATGGCTCTAGCTTAACCGGTTCCCGCGCCCCCGGGAACCACTCTTACAGGCCACTGCAGAACCCAAAACCCATCCGCTGCCTGCAGAGGCCGTTGCCGGGAGTTGCGACGTCCGGAGCAACTCCAGGCGCTCGTCTGCGAGCGCCCGGGTTCAGCAACGGCCTCTACGGTTCCTGCGCCGCGCCGGCCGCGTACGAGACGGCGGCTGAGTGGACCGCCTTCGGGTCGCGCGTCGCGCACGCGTAGTCGAGCGCACCGGATCGCAAAGCCCCGGTGATTCCGAAAGAGAAACGCGCCCGCCCGCTCGACGGCACGGCCGCCCCCGCGCGCAACGCGAGACCCCCGGCCGGCCGCCACTCGACCCCTCCGCGAACGGCCGCCGCGCGGTCTCCGCCCGGCCACGCCACGCCCTCCGCCGCCACGGCCAGCCGCTCCTCAAGGATTCGCCAGCCGGCGCCCGCGCGCACCTCGGGGACGCTCAGGTTCCCGGTTCTTCCCCGGCTGATGTTGCGGGCGCCGGCCGCCGCGGTCACCGGTCCCAGTTCCACGGTCGTGCCGACGTCGCCGGCCAGCCCCGTGGCGCGGACCCCGCCGAGACGATCGGATACGACCTTGACCAGGACGCCGGTCCGCCACCGCCCCCGCTCACCGCCGGTCGCGATCCCGGCGACGATCGTGTCCTGCGCGAGCCTCCGGCCCACTGGCACCCCTCCCGCGTCGTACTCGTCAATCCCGCCGACCCTCTGGAAGGACACGACCATCCCCAGCGCCCGCTTCCCGGACCACCGCATGGACCCCGCCACGCCGAACGCGGCATCGGGCCCGTCCAGCGAGCTCCCGGCCATGGCCGCGATCTGGGCCCTGCCGCTCGCGGGAAAGACGTTCGCGGGATCGCTCGATATCCCGAGCGCGTCCCGGCTCCCGATCGCCGCGTCCCCGATCCCCGCCTGCCGGACCGAGAGCGGCCGCACGAGGGCGCCGGTATCCGCCACCGACGGGGCCGCGGCACCTCCCGATGCCAGGACTAGGGACGTAATTAAGTAAGTAAGGATCCTGTCATCCTTTATCGAGCGACAGCTTGCGGGCTTCAGCGAGCTTCCGTCCCCGTGGCACCGCCACGGAGACTGCCGGTGAGGTCACGTTCAGGAGTCTCGCCACATCCGCACTTCGCATTCCCAGCTCGTCCCTCAACCAGTAGCTCGCCAACGCCCTGGCCTCGGATGTGGCCCGATGCCGCATGCGGCCGTAGACGGCCTCCTCCGGCACCTCCATCGCCTCGGCGGCTCGCCTTACGACGTCACGCGGAGCCAGCCGTCGCCTGAGCCCCTCCCGCCGACGATCCTGGTGTTCAACTTCCCGCAGCACCCGGCCCACAAACTCGCCATCGCCCAGTATCCGTTGATCTCCCGCCCTTGGCTGGCGATCCCTCCCGCCTGCCGCCATCGCCTCCCATCCACCCGCGTTCCGCACCAACCCTCCGCCCTCCAGGATCGGCTCCTCTCCCTCGGGATTCCCCTCCGCCATCCATGCCAGATACGCTCTGCGAGCAGCGGGACGATGCCGACTGAACCGCTCCAACACCTCATCAACCGCCTGCCATGCGACGGGACGAATCCCCAAGAGCGACCGGTGGCCACACCATTGGTATCGAGAGAGTGCAGCGAGTGACGGTACCAGTCGCGCGTCAAGCGGATTGCGGTGGATATACCGGACAAGCCTCAACAGATACGGCTCTTCGTCCACTAGGATTGCCTTGTAGCGGTTCTGAAAGAGATGCCCCGGTCGACGCCATCGGTGGTTAACCCACTGGGCATGACGGAGCAGGAGCCGATGCATAAGCCATGTGAGCGGGCGGCGACCGGTTCGAATGAGCAGATGCAGATGAGTGGGCATCAGTGCCCAAGCCAGGCACCTTGCGTCGGCCTCGCGGATCAGCGCCGCGAAATTCCTCAGGAAGTGCGCGCGATCCGGGTCGTCTCGGAAGATCCGCCCGCCGGCCACCCCACGGGCCAACACATGGTGCAGGAGTCCGGACGCGTCCAATCGCCCCTGGCGCGGCATGTCCCCCATCGTCCCCTACACGCAAGCGACATGTCAATTTGTTTACTTACTTAATTACGTCCCCAGAGCCAGAAGGAGGGGCACCGGTCAGCCTGCGAGCGACAGGTCAAGGAACCCGCGGGCCGTGTCCACGCGGGCGACGACCACCTTCACGCGCGACCCCACGCGGACGGTCCGGCCCGACCGACTGCCGCGCATCGAAAGCCCGTCGGGGGCCACGTTGAACCGGTCGCTCCCGAACTCCTCGAGCTGGACGAGGCCCCCCTGGCCGATCCCGTCCAGCTCCACGAACGCGCCGTACCGCTCGACGCGCGAGACCGTGCCCTCGAAGGTCTCGCCAACGCGCTTGGCGAGATAACGCAGGACCATGAGCTTCGTGCACGCCCACTCGCCCTCCTGCGCCCGGCGCTCGAGGTCCGAGGTCTGGCCCGCCAGCTCCCCGAGCGTGCGCACGGTGTAGCGCCCGTCCGAACCGTTGGGTCCAGGGGACCCGCCGGGTCCCTTGGACCCGGTGGGGCGGAGCATCCGGTGCACGAGCAGGTCCGCGTACCGCCGGATCGGCGAGGTGAAGTGCGTGTAGGTCTTGAGCGCGAGCCCAAAGTGGCCCTTGTTCTCGGCGGAGTAGACGGCGAGGCGCAGGGCCTGCAGGACCTTGCGGTGCACGACGTACTCCTCCCGCTCGCCCTTGAACCGCTCGAGGACCGCCTGGAAGTCCTTGGGATGGAGGTCCCGGCTCGCCGGCCCCCGCCGCAGCTTGATCCCGAGTCCCTTCAGGAACTCCTCGAGCTCGGCCACGTCCTCCATGGCCGGGGGCTCGTGCACGCGCCATATCCCGCGGCCCGAGCGCTCCAGCCGCTCGCCCGTCCACTTGTTCGCCGCGATCATGCACTCCTCGACGAGCCAGTGCGACGGGTCGCCCATGCGCTGGCGGATCTCGGCGGGCTCTCCGTCAGGCCCCAGGATGACCTTCGTTTCCGGGAAGTTGAAGTCCAGCGACCCGTCGGCGAACCGGCGCTCCCGCATCTTCGTCGAGATCGCGTGCAGAGCATGTAGTCCCTTCGCGTTCGGATGGCGGCTCCGGGAATCCTGCATTGTCTTCCAGGCTTCCTCGTAGCTGAGCGATACGGTGGGGCGGATCACGGTCTCGCGCAGGTCCCCGCGGAGGACCTGCCCGTCGCGGTCGAGGTCGAGGAGTACCGAGAGGGCGAGCCGGTCCTGGCCCGCCATGAGACTGCACAGGTCCGCCGAGAGCCGGGGCGGGAGCATGGGGAGCACCCGGTCGGTCAGGTAGACCGAGACGCCGCGGGCGCGCGCCTCCTCGTCCAGGGCGGTCCCGGGCCGGACGTACCAGGAGACGTCCGCGATGTGGACGCCGAGCCGGCCTCCCCCGTGCCCCTTCGGCTCCCACGAGACCGCGTCGTCGTGGTCCCTGGCGTCGGCGGGGTCGATCACGATTACCTCGAGCCCGCGCAGGTCCTCCCGGCGGCCCGCCTCGTCCTTGGGCACCCGGTCCGGCAGGCGCGACGCCTCCTCCAGGACCCGGGGCGGGAACTCCCGGGGCAGGTCGCGCTCGTATATGAGTTGTTCTATGACGGACGCCGGGGCGTCGGGCTCCGGCCAGGCGGCCGCGATCTTGCCGTCGATGATGCCCGGGTGGCGACCGAGGTCCACGGCGACGAGGGTCCCCTCGGCCAGCCCGGCTTTAGGCTCCACCTCGATCGGCGGCAGGATGTCCTTGTCCCGCGGCACCACCCAAGCCCGGGCGCGCGAGACCCGGTAATTGCCGAGGAGCGTGCCCCGGCCGCGCTCGACGACCTCGATCAGCCGGGCTTCCATGACGGGCGGCCCGCGGCGGCGCCGCCGGAATCCCCACGACGGGACGGAGAGCTCCGCGCGGACCCGGTCGCCGGGAAAGGCCGCCAGCCCCTCCCGCGGCGCCACGGGGAAGCTCTGGCCCTTTTCGTCCTCGAGGACGAGCCGGCGGAACCGGCCCCGCGTGACGCGCAGGGTTCCGGTGACCGTCTGGCGCTTCAAGTCGCGGCCCCCCTCAGGCGGTGGCCAACTTCGCGACGAGGTCCCCCACGTCGGTCGTGCCCATCCCCATCTTCCCGGCGGAAAGGCTCTTGATCAGCTTCTCCCCGGTCACCTTCCCGGCTGCCCGCTCGATGCGCTCCGCGGCCCTCGCCTCCCCGAGCTGGTCGAGCATGAGCGCCCCGGACAGGATCGCGGCCAGCGGGTTGATCACGTTCAGCCCCGTGTACTTGGGGGCCGACCCGCCGATGGGCTCGAACATGGAGACGCCGGCGGGGTTGATGTTGCCGCCCGCCGCGATCCCCATGCCGCCCTGGATCTGGGCGCCCAGGTCCGTGATGATGTCCCCGAAGATGTTTTCCGTCACGATGACCTCGTAGAACTCGGGGTTCTTGACCATCCACATCGTCGTCGCGTCCACGTGGTTGTACTCGCGCTCGACGTCCGGGAACGAGGCCTTCCCCATCTCCTCGAACGCGCGCATCCACAGGTCCCCGCAGAACGTGAGGACGTTCGTCTTGTGGCAGAGCACGAGCTTCTTCCGCTTGCGCTTCCGCGCGATCTCGAAGGCGAACTTGATCGCCCGGTCCACCTGGTACCGGCCGTATTTCATGACCTGGATCGCGACCTCCTGGGGCGTGCCCTTGGCCTCGACCCCGCCGATCCCGGTGTAGATCGAGCCCGTGTTCTCGCGGACGACGACGAAGTCGATGTCCTCGGGCTTCTTGTCCTTGAGCGGGCAGTCCACGCCGGGCAGGAGCTTGACCGGACGGAGGTTGATGTACTGGTCCAGCGCGAACCGCATCTTGAGCAGGATGCCCTGCTCGAGGATGCCGGGCTTCACGTCCGGGTGCCCGATGGCGCCGAGGTAGATCGCGTTGAACTTCCGGAACTCCTCGACGGCCGAATCGGGAAGGGTCTCGCCGGTCTTGAGGTACCGGTCCCCGCCGAAGTCGTAGGTCTGGGTCTCGAGTTTGAAGCCCTCTTTCTGCGCGACCGCGGTCAGGACCTTCATCCCTTCCCGGACTACCTCGGGGCCGGTGCCATCCCCTGGAACGACTGCGATGCGGTACGTCTTCAACTGCCTGCTCCTTTCCGCGCCACTTGCGCCTTCACGAACGGCATGAGTCCTCCCGCGGCCACGATTCCCATCACGAACTCCGGCAGGGGCCGCGCCTTGAACGTCGCGCCACCCTTCAACGTGATCGTGCCCGCCGCCGGGTCCACGGTCACCTCCTCGCCGCCCTCGAGGGCCTCTGCGGCCTCCGGGCACTCGAGCGCCGGAAGCCCGATGTTGATCGAGTTCCTGAGGTAGATGCGGGCGAACGACTTCGCGACCACGCACGCCACCCCGCACCCCTTGATGGCCAGCGGCGCGTGCTCCCGGGAGGACCCGCAGCCGAAGTTGCGGCCCGCGACGATGACGTCGCCCTGGTGCACCTTCTTCGGGAAGTCCGGGTCAATGGGCTCCATGCACCCCTTGGCGAGCTCGGCCGCGTCGGTCGTGACGAGGTACTTCGCCGGTATGATCTGGTCGGTATCTACGTTGTCCCCGAAGCGATGAACCTTCGCCATGACTACTTCCCCCCCATCACGGTCTCGTACGGCCCCGCCACGTCGTCCGGATGCGCCACGTGCCCGCGGACGGCCGTCGCCGCCGCCACGGCCGGGCTCACGAGGTAGACCTCGGACCTCGGGTCGCCCATCCGTCCGACGAAGTTGCGATTGCTGGTGGAGACGCACTTCTCGCCCGCCGCGAGCACGCCCGTGTGCCCCCCGAGGCATGGCCCGCACGTGGACGTGTTCACCGTCGCCCCCGCGTCCATGAAGATCTCGATGAGCCCCTCCTTCAGCGCGCCCTTCATCACCTCGGGCGTCGCCGGGATCACGATGCACCTTAGGTTCGGGCTCACCTTCCGGCCCTTGAGGATCGCGGCGGCGACCCGGAGGTCCTCGAGCCGGCCGTTCGTGCACGACCCGATGAAGACCTGGTCCACGCGCATTTCGCCCATCTCCCGGACGGTCTTGACCTTGTCGGGCAGCGGGTGGCACGCGACGAGGGGTTCGAGCTTCGCGACGTCCACCTCGACCGTCCGGGCCACCTTCGCGTCCGGGTCGCCTTGGTACACGGTCCACGTCTTCTTCGACCGCGCCTTCACGTACTCGACCGCGGTCGAATCCGCCGCGCAGATTCCGCTCTTGGCCCCGGCCTCGATCGCCATGTTGCAGAGCGTGAGCCGGGAGTCCACGGAAAGCGCGTCGATGGCCTCGCCCACGTGCTCCATCGCCATGTAGTTGGCGCCCTCGACGCCGCACATGCCGATGACCTGGAGGATCATGTCCTTGGCGCTGACCCAGCCACTGGGTTTGCCCAGGTACACGAACCGGATCGTCTCCGGGACCTTGAGCCATATCCGCCCCGTCGCCATGACCGCGGCAAGGTCCGTGGACCCCACCCCGGTCGAGAAGAGCCCGAGCCCGCCGTAGGTGCACGAGTGCGAATCGGCCCCGATCACGACCTCGCCGGGCACCGTGAGCCCCTTCTGCGGAAGCAGGATGTGATCGATCCCCGCCTGCCCGATCTCGAAGAAATGCGTGATCCCGTTCTTCCGGGCATACTCGCGCATTATCTTCACCATCTCCGCGCTCTTCACGTCCTTGGCCGGGACGTAATGCGACGGCACGAGCGCGATCCTCTCGCGGTCCCAGACCCCGAGCCCGTACTTCTCGAGCTCCTTGATCGCGATGGGCGCCGTGATGTCGTTGCCCATGCAGAAGTCCACGTTCGCCATGATGAACTCGCCGGGCTCCACGGCCTTCCGGCCGCAGTGCGCCGCGAGTATCTTCTCCGTGATCGTCATCCCCATGGTCGCTTCCCCCCTCAAACCTGGGCGAGGGACTTCCCCGGCCTGGCCCCGCCGCCGGCGGGGTTCAGGAGCCGGTTGACCGCGTTGAGGTAGGCGCGGGCGCTGGCCTGGACGATGTCCGTATGCGCGCCCCGGCCCGAGACCTCGCGGCCCTTCCACCGGAGACGCACCGTCACCTCGCCCTGGGCGTCCGCGCCGCTCGTGACCGCCCGGAGGACGTAGTCCGTGAGCTCGGGGTTGACCTTCGTGATCCGACCGATGGCCTTGTAGGCGGCGTCCACCTGGCCGTCGCCCTGTCCCCGCGCGGTCGCGACCCTCTTCCCCTTCCTGAGCTTCACGGTCGCCGTCGGCGTCTTCTTCGACCCCGACGCCGTCTCGAGCTCCTCGAGCTTCCAGGCCTCGGTGACGGCGCCCGTCGTGCCCTCGACGACGGCGGCGACGTCCTCGTCGTAGACGTGCTTCTTCTTGTCCGCGAGCGCCATGAGCGCGTCGTAGACCCGGCCGAGCTGCGCCTCGGGCACGGCAAGCCCGAGCTCCTCGAGCTTCCTGCGGACCATGTGCTTGCCCGAGTGCTTGCCGAGGACGAGCCGGGACTCCGGCACCCCCACGGACTGGGGCGTCATGATCTCGTAGGTCGAGGCCTCCTTGAGCATGCCGTCCTGATGGATGCCCGCCTCGTGCGCGAAGGCGTTCACCCCCACGATGGCCTTGTTCGGCTGGACCGCGAACCCCGTGAGCCGGGAAACGAGCCGGCTCGCGCGGTAGATCTCCTCGGTCCGGATGTCGACCCCGACCCCGTAGTGGCTCCTCCGGGTCTTGAGCGCCATGACGACTTCCTCGAGCGAGGCGTTGCCCGCCCGCTCCCCGATGCCGTTGATCGTGCACTCGACCTGGCCCGCCCCGGCTTCGACGCCCGCGAGCGAGTTCGCGACCGCCAACCCCAGATCGTTGTGGCAATGGACGGAACAGACGGCCTTTCCGAGGGCAGGGACGGTTTCGAAGAGCTTCCGGATCATGGCCCCGAACTCCGTGGGCGTGGAGTAGCCGACGGTGTCGGGGACGTTGATCGTGGTCGCCCCGGCCTCGATCGCCGCCGCCACGACGCGGGCCATGTACTCGAACCCGCTGCGCGCCGCGTCCTCGGGCGAGAACTCGACGTCGGGCGTATACGCCTTCGCCATCCTCACCGCCTTGACGGCGAGCTCGAGCACCTCCTCCGCAGTCTTCCGGAGCTTCCTCTGGAGGTGTACCTCCGACGTCGCGATGAACGTGTGGATCCGGCGGTGCTTGGCCGGCTTGAGGGCCTCACCGGCGGCGGAGATGTCGGCCTGGACCGTGCGCGCAAGGCCGCAGATCACGGGCCCCGGGGACCCGCCTATCTCGCGCGCGATCGTCTTCACCGACTCGAAATCCCCCCTGGAACTGATCGGGAACCCGGCCTCGATCACGTCCACGTTGAGCCGGGCGAGCTGGCGCGCGACCTCGAGCTTCTCCTTGGGGTTCATGCTCGCGCCCGGGCACTGCTCGCCGTCGCGGAGCGTCGTGTCGAATATGCGTATGGTTCTCATGAATGCTGTCCCTCCATTGTCGCGCGCTGGCCCCTAAAGGGGCCCCGCGCTTTCCGTCACCTGACGTTCGAAGCCGTTTCTACCGGTTGGTCCGCTGGGATGCTGGGCTTTGGGGGGGGTCCCCCAGTCGCCGCTCGGCCCAGTCCACCCACCGCGGGGCGATCAACTCGACCCAGCGCACCCGGGTGAGGAACCGCATCACGAGCCCGGTGAGGATGTAGAGCAGGGCGAGCGCGAACAGGAGCTGGGGCAACGCCCAGATCACGAATCCGAAGACGACGACCGCCATCGCGACCCCGACCGGGCGGGGCCGCGCGAGGTTCAAGCCCTTGAACGAACGGTACGGCGTGCTGCTGATCATGAGCCAGCCGAGCCCCGCCATGCCGAACGCGACCCAGGGGGCGATGGCCTGCTGGAGGGAGAGATCCACGGACGGCGTCGCGAGAAGCCCGATCCCCATCCTGGGGAGCGTCTCCATGAGAATGACGAACGACGCGAGCGTGCCGGCCGCCGGCGGGCAGGGAAGCCCGTTGAACCCCCCGCGGGAATTCTCGGCGTTGGCGTTGAACCGGGCGAGCCGGAAGGCCACGCAGGTGATGTACCAGACGGCCGCGGCCACGCCCCAGATCCAGAACGTCCTGAGGCAATAGACGTACATCATCCACGCAGGGGCGACCGCGAAGGAGATGATGTCCGCCATCGAGTCGTACTGGGCCCCGAACGCGGAACTCGTGCCCGTCGCCCGCGCGATCCGGCCGTCAAGGAAGTCCGCCAATGCGGCCGCGAAGATGAGGACGGCGCACGTGAGCGCCGCCGCCTCGCCGCGGTCGAAAAGGAGCGACATCCCGATACTCGTGAGCACGAGGCTCGCGGTGGTGAACATCATCGGGAGCAGGTAGATGCCCCGGACGCGCGGTTTCGCTCTGGTTTTCATCGCAATGGATCCTGCGTATCAGGATAGACCAGCTACCGCCATTTCGCAACCACCGTTGTGCCGGCGGTCACGCGGTCCCCGGGCTTGACGAGCACTTTCGCCGTCCGCGGAAGCCGCAGGCGCACCTGCGACCCGAAGTGAATGATGCCCATCCGGTCGCCCTGCGCGACGGACTCGCCGGGCCTGACCCAGCACTCGACCTTGCGCGCGATCGCGCCCGCGACCTGGACCACCCCGACCCGGCCGTGCCGGGTCCGCAACTCGGTCGCGCACCGCGTGTTCCTCGTCCCGGCCGAAGGCCCGGAGGCGACCAGGTAGCTGCCCTTCGTGTACGTGCGGCTGACCACCCGCCCGTCCACGGGGACCCTCTGCACGTGGACGTTGTAGACGGCCATGAAGATCTCGATCGTCTGCGTCGAGCCGTCGCGGTGGATCCGCCGGACCGTTCCGTCCGCCGGGGAGAGCACGAGGCCGGCGTCCCGCCGGATAGCGCGCTCGGGATCCCGGAAGAACCACGCGATCGAGCCCGTCGCCATGAGCGCCAGCGCGAAGACCGCGGTCGCCGCCGGATGCCCCGTCTGCCGCCAGAGAACCCCCAGCAGGACGGAGACCGCCAGCGAAACGGCGAGATACGGGAACGACGCCCTGGCCAGCCCCATCGCTACCTATACGCGGGGTTTCAGCGTCCGCTGAAACCCCGCGGTGCCGCCGATGGCGGCACCTACTTCGCCCGCTCCGGACGAAGGCTCCGGACGATGGCCCCGGCGCGCCACATCTCGGACTCCCGGATCACCTTGAGCTCCCGCTCGAGCTGCCTGCGGTAGTCCTTCTTCGCGCCCTCCTTCAGCACCCGCGCGGTCTCCTTGCCCGTCTGCACCGACCGGTAGAGCTTTTCGAACACGGGCCGGGCCGCGTTCCGGAACTTCGGGAACCAGTCGAGCGCCCCGCGCTGGGCCGTCGCCGAGCAGTTCGCGTACATCCAGTCCATGCCGCGCTCCCCGATCAGGGGGTAGAGGCTCTGGGTCGCCTCCTCGACGGTCTCGTTGAACGCCTCGAGCGGCGTGTGCCCGTGCCGGCGCAGGGTCTCGTACTGCGCGAGCCACAGGCCGTAGATCGCGCCCATGAGCACGCCGCGCTCGCCGGTGAGATCCGACACCACTTCCTGCTCGAACGTCGTGTCGAACAGGTGCCCGGACCCGATCGCGATCCCGATGGCCTGCGTGCGCTCGCGCGCCTTGCCCGTCGCGTCCTGGAACACGGCGATCGAAGCATTGATTCCCCGTCCCTCCTCGAAGAGCCGGCGCACGGTCGTGCCCGAGCCCTTGGGCGCCACCATGATCACGTCCACGTACGGCGGCGGCACCACGCCGGTCTGGTCCCGGAAGACGATCGAGAACCCGTGCGAGAAGTAGAGCGCCCCGCCCGGCTTCAAGTGCGGCTTGATCGCCGGCCACATGGCCTTCTGGCCCGCGTCCGAGAGCAGGTACATGAGGATGGTCCCCCGCCGGGCCGCCTCCTCGATCGCGAACAGGTTCTTCCCGGGCTTCCAGCCCTCGGAGACCGCGCGCTTCCAGTTCGGCTTCCACTCCTCGCCGATCACGACCTTGAGGCCGTTGTCGCGCATGTTCAGCGACTGGCCCCGCCCCTGCACGCCGTACCCGAGTACGGCGATCGTATCGTTCTTCAGCACGCGGCGGACCTTCGCGAGCGGGTAGTCTCCCCGCTCCACCACCTTCTCCACGGTCCGCCCGATCCTGATCGTCTTCATTTCGGCTTCCCCTCCCTGGGCGCCCTCGCGAGCGCCACCTTGCCCGTCCGGACCATTTCCTTGATCCCGAACGGCTTCATCAGTTCCATGAAGGCTTCGATCTTCTCCGTCGCCCCGGTCAGCTCCACCGTGACGGCCTTGGGCGCGACGTCCACGATCTTGGCCCGGAACACGTCCACGAGCTCGATGAGCTGGGACCGCGTGTGCCCCTCGGCGGCCAGCCGCACGAGGAAGAGCTCGCGCTCGATGAACCGCTCATGGGTCAGGTCGTTGACCTTGATCACGTCCACGAGCTTGTTGAGCTGTTTCGTGATCTGCTCGATCGTGGCGTCGTCCCCGGAAGCCACGATCGTCATCCGGGAGACCGTCGGCTCCTCGGTCTCCCCGACCGCGAGGCTCTCGATGTTGAACCCGCGGGACGCGAAGAGCCCCGAGATGCGGGCCAGGACGCCGGGCTTGTTCTCGACGAGCACGGAAATCGTGTGTCGCATGGTCCCTGATTCTACCTCAACCGCAGGGAGGGACGTACTTCGGACATTCGGATTCTCCCCGTGGAGCCGGGGGTCACGCCGCGGGCGGTCCGGCCGTTGCCTTCCGCAAGACGGCAGCCTCCTTCACCTTCTTCCACCACTCGCCGAGGGGACCTTCCTCAGCCTTCCTCGCCAGGATGGTCTTCTGCCTTGCCCGGCCCCCGGAAGCTCTCGGGCAGGGCCGACCACACGGCGGCCACCACCGCGCGCGCGACCCCGAGAGCCTCCACCGCCTCCTCTTGCGTCGGTCTCGCCGATGTGCCGGGGTACCGGAACTTCCACGCGAAGACCGTCAGCGGACGGGCGGGCTTGAGGACCGCTGCCAGGGCGGGCTGGACCGACTCGCAGGCAACCCCAAGCTGGTCGAGATCGTGTGTCTTGCCGAACGGCTTGCCGTGGTAAGGTGAGGAACGCCTTCAGGGTTTTCTCAGCGGCTTGCTGGCAGTGAAACATGGCGTCCTCGATCAACGGCGGCACGGCCGCGAGATCGACCTCCGCGCCGCGCAGATCTGCCTGCGTTCGGTCAAGCCATTCGCGCACCTCGTCCTGGAGTTCATCCGCCATGGATGAGCCTGCCCTCGCGCTCCACCGTGGCCGGGAGCGAGCACACGATGCCCCGCCGCCGGTCGAACTCCTCGCGGGTCAGGACAATGACGTCCTTCGAAGCCGGGATCCCAGCCAGAGCCTGGAAGGCCTCCTGGTCTCGGCGGTACCCCGGAAGGTCGGAGGAAGCGACCACGACCAGCAGATCGTAGTCTTGATCGGCGCCGTTCTCCCCGCGGGCCCGCGATCCGAACAGGTAGATCCGCTCCGGATGCATGGCAGCCACGAGCCGCCGGGTAATGTCATCCAGCACCGGGTCATGCGTCGGAAGAGCCGCCGTTTCAGCCTTGGTCGCCATCGGATCCATTGTAGATCGACCCGGAATCCCATCGCCAGACGCCGGAATCTCAGCGCCCGGGTATCTCTCCGGCAATGCGCGCTCTCGCAGACGCCCAGTCGGCGTCCAGCGCGTCCAATAGGGCCTCCGTGGGCTCGATAAGCGCGGCCGAACAGCCCCGGAGGAGCCCCGCGTCCAGCCGCTGTTCCTCGTCGCCGCCCGCCCCCCAACCCGCGAAGAAGACGCACTCGCGTATCCCCAGGTGCGCGGCCAGCGTCAGCAGCCGGTCGTAGCCCACGAGCGGCTCGTCCACGGGCGGACGGCCGTGCTCGGGATAGCCGCCCGAGCTCGGCATGTAGATGATGCGGCCCGGCCCGAAGGCCTTCGCCCATTTCACGAGCGGGCGGCCGCGCCAGTTGCCGAACCTGACGTCGTAGTCCCAGACGCAGACGCGGGCCCGGGCGGGCAGGGCGGCGCGGTACGCGTCGAGATGGTCGTTGATCCACCAGCAGTTGAACATGACGGGATCCAGGTTCGCGACCCGCGCCTGCCAGAACTCGACCCACTCCTTCATCTGCGCCGCGAACCGCCGGTTGCACCACGCCATCACCGTCTCGTCCGTCTCGTCGGGAAGCTCCCGGCCGGTCTCGGCCCGGTACCGGGCCCGGGTGACGGCGTTGAACCTCAAGGGGCAGGTCTCGGTCGGATGGAAGACGACTCCGTCCCACGCGGCGTTCTCGGCGATCACCTCCTCGAACACGCCGAGCAGGTACCGCTGGACCAGGGGCTCCTCGAGACACATGAGGTCGTCGCCGGTCCGCTTCCCCTCCCGGTCCACGGCGGCCAGTTCGGGGTGCCGGTTCACGAACCCGGCCGCGTGGCCGTCGGTCGTGACCACGGCGTGCATCGCGAGGCCCCGCGCGTGCCCCGCCGCGACGAGCGTGTTCAGGAACCCGGGCTCCCGCGCCCCGGTGGCCGCCGGGTCAACCAGTTCCGGGTACGCGCGACTCCGGTACGCGAGCGTGTAGCCGTTGACGAGGAGCCAGACGCGCGAGTGGCCGGCCGCCCGCAGCCGGTCGAACCACCGCTCCCAGTCCGCGAGCTCCCAGAGGCTCACGGGATGGCCGGCCTGGAAGTCCCCCTGGCCGAGGAAGTGGTAGTACCCGGTCCGCGGGAACGGTCCGGGGCCGGGCCGGCCGGCGTGTTCCAGGAAATGCCGCCGCAGGCCTTCGCTCATGGCGGGAATTGTACCCCCAGCGACCGGGCCAGGTCCCGGTATTCGGGCGCGCGCGGCTCCAGCCTGAGCGCGCGGGCGACGGCGGCCCGGGCGGCGTTGATGTCGCGCCGCTCGGCCTCGGCCACGGCCCGCAGGCCCCAGCCGTACGCGGAGCGGGGGTTGATCGCGATGGCCCGGTCCGCGTGGGCCTCCGCCCCGGGCCATGCCCGACGGTTCGCGAGACAACGTGCGAGCCCGAGGTGGGCCTTCGGCGTGTCGACCCCGAGCGCGAGGGCCCGCCGGAACTCGCCCTCGGCGGCGCCGGACTCCCCCGCGGCCGCCAGTTCCTCCCCCCGCCGGACGTGCGTGGACCCGACGTCGGCGAGGAGGGGCTGCAGATTCGCCGATGGAGGAAGCGCCTCCACGATCGGAAGCGACGGCAGGGCGCGCGGCGCGTGCGCGCGTCCCAGCCGGTAGAGCGTGAAGAAATCCGTCTGCCAGACCGCCGTCGCGCGGGTGGCCAGGAAGCCTTTCCACGCGGCCCAACCGCCCGGGGCCAGGTCGTAGAACCCGGGAACCTTGCGATACTGGCCCGCCATCGGCCCGGTCGACAGGACCCACCGGATCCCGGCCCGGCGGAACTCGCGCGCGATTCCGCGGGACGTTCGCCCCGCCTCGATCATGCGCACCGCGCGCGCGCGGCCGAAGAAGAAGTCCACGAGGCACTCGCGCTCGATTCCGTAGGAGTTGAAGTGGCACGCGACCAGGATCCTCTCTCCGGCCGGCACGCGCCCGTTCACGAACTGCGCGGTCTGGGCGTACCAGGGCTGGGGCCGCAGGCCCAGCTCGAGCTTGTCCCGGACCGACTCGAGGCCCAGCGGCATCGAAAATGGTGCGAACGCCGTCCACTGCGCCGATGTCCCGTAGAGCGCCCCCAGCACGAGCCCCGCCTCCGTCGCCCACCGCACGGCCCTTCCGGCCCGCCGGCGGGAGGCCGCCACCGCGTCGAGCGCCCCGGCGGCGATGACGCACAGGAGAGGCACCGCCGGGTAAAGGAACCGGACGTCGGGCACGAGCAGGATCCAGCACCCGAGGAACGCCACCGCGGCGCGCCAGAGCGCCCGGGCCGGCCCACGGGGAGGCACAGTCAGGACGAGCGGCAGGGCCGCGCCCAGGACGGGCACGAGCGGTCCGTCCACCATCCCGTGATTGAGCGTGATCGCGAGGAGCCGGTCGACGGGGGCGAACGGATGCTCCCACGCGCCTCCGACGAGGAACGAGAGCCCCACGTCGCCCGGCACCCCGACCGGCAGCCCGATCGTGCCGCTCCCGTACGGCGCGACCGGATTGCCGGTGAACAGCCAGTTCTTGGCCAGCCAGGGGACCACCGGCACGGACGCGGCGGCCACCCACCATCCGGCCGCCCCCCGGTGCCTCCGAAGCCACGGCCACGCGAGGGCCGCGGCCGCGGGCACGACCAGGATCCCCGTGTACTTGGTCCCCATGGTCAACCCTGCCAGCAGCCCTGCGGCCGCGAGATCCGGGGTCCGGCCGGACCGCCACCACCGCGCGAGAGCGATCCAGCCCGCCGTCGCGAACAGGGCCGCACCCGCGTCCGCGTAACAGCGGGTGGCCAGCATCATCCAGAGCGGCGAGGCCGCCAGCAGGAGTGCCGCCGTCCGAGCCGGCGAAGGTGCGCCTCTTCTCGCCCCCGGACCGGTGGAGACGGCGCCTTCCCCCGCGGCCGGACGGCCACCCGCGGCGGCGGCGCCGTACAGCTCGAAGACCGCGCGAAGAAGCAGGACGCTCATCGCGGCGTTCACGAACCGGGCCAGCACGTCGCCGTGCGCCAGCCGGCCGAGCAGGAAGAGCATCTCGACCTGCGCCGGGAAGACCGACGCGAACAGGTGATCGAGGCCGTACACCTTGTGGCGCAACTGGTAGAACGACGGAGCGCGCAGGTGGTACATCGCGTCCCAGCTCATCTCGATCGAGAACACGTGGGCGCAGGTGACGACCAGGGCCGCGCCCAGGATGACCCTCGTCGGGAGGGACAAGCCGCCGAACAGCCCGGCGACGGGGTTCAGGGCCGCCGTGATCCGGCGCCGGTACCCCCACGCGTCCCGGACCCCCAGGATCGCGAGCGCCGGGACCGTGATCCACCCGGGAGGCAGGAAGAGGAGCCCCGCGAGCCCGGCCCCGAGCACGGTGGCGCCCAGCAAACCAAACCCGAGAGCCATGGGCACGACGGGTCCGTCACGCCGGCGCGTCCCGATCAGCCGCGCGGCCGAAGCGGCCGCGCGCGCCGCCAGCGCGACGATGCCCGCCAGGGACGCCACAGCCCCGAGGAAGATGCCCCAGTTTCCCGCCAGCACGGCGAGCGAGAATTGCCGCTCGAGGAAGAACTTGCGAAACGCGTCCGCGACTTCGGCCGGCACCGGGTGGAACCGTACGGTCCAGAGGATGAACGCCAGGACGGCCCAGAGGCCGATGAGCGCCGTCAAGACGCCGGACGGCCGCCGGGGAGCGAGCTTAGACCGCGACGAGCGCAATGCCGGCCCGGTCGGCGCGGCGGATGACCTCCGGCCGGTCGAGCAGGATCGTGCGGCCCGCCTCGACCGCCATGGCCGCGGCGCGCGCCGCCCGCAGCGTGTCCACGGTCTTGGGCCCCACCACGGGGACGTCGAACCGGAAGTCCTGCTGGGGCTTCGCGACCTTGACGACCACGACGCCGCGCCGCGCGATCCGGCCGCCGCGCAGGACCGCCTCGTCCGTGCCCTCGATCGCCTCGACGGCGACCACGGCCAGGTCCCGGACGCACACGGTCTGGCCGATGTCGAGCCCCGCGATCCGCTGGGCCATCCCCCGCCCGAACTCGATGTCCTTCCACTCCCCGGGCGTCGGGACGCGCTTCGTGAGCACTCCCCTCTCGGGGATCAGGGACTTGAGATACGGCATCGAGGAAACGAGCGTGATGCCCGCCGCCTTGAGCCGCAGGGCGGCCGCCTTGAGGAGGGTGTCCGCCCTCCGGTCGAGCAGGCCGCTGAAGATCCGCGAGGTCAGGGAATCCGTCCGGGTCTTGCGGTAGATGTGCGTGTGGCGCACGTACCCGGCCATGAGCGCCTCGCGGACGCCCGCCTCCCGCATGAACTCGATCATCCGCCCGTACTCGCCCACGGTCGCGCAGAAGGAGCTGGAGGCCCGGCGCAGGAGCCTGGGGTCGGTCTCGCCCTTGAACCCCACGACGGCCACCTCGTGGCCGGCCTGCTTGAGCGCCGCGAGCAGGTGGCGCGGGAAATCGCCGCCGCCCGCGAACAGCCCGAGCGGTCGGCTCACTCCGCGTCCTCGGCCGGCCCGGCGCCCGCCTCCACCTCCACGCCCCGCGTGATCCCCCGCTTGCTCGTCTCGACGAACTTGACGAGCCGCTGGACGTGCTCGTTGCCGCCCATCTCGCTCCGCAGGCGCGCGAGCGCGTCCCCCGTGTTCAGCCCGGACCAGAACAGGATCCGGAACGCGCTCTTGATGGCCTTCTGCTGTTCCATCGTGAACCCGTTCCGGCGCAGGCCCAGCCGGTTGAGCCCGTAGATCCTCAGCGGCTCGCCCGTGGCCATCGCGAAGGGCACGACGTCCATGCGCACGCCGCAGTTCCCGCCCACTATCGCGTAGGCGCCGACCCGGATGTTCTGGTGGAAGGCGCTCAAGCCCCCCAGGTACACGTGGTCCTCGATGACGACGTGACCCGAGACGCCGCAGTAGTTCGTGATGGTGACGTCGCTGCCGATCCGGCAGTCGTGGGCGATGTGGGCCATGGCCATGATGAAGTTGTCGTTCCCGATCGTCGTCTCGCCGTCGGTCGCCGTGGACCGGTGCACGGTCACGTACTCGCGGAACACGTTCCGGTCGCCGATCCTCACCCACGACTTCGCCCCCGCGTACTTCTTGTCCTGCGGAGGCGCCCCGATCACGACGCCGACGCCGATCCGGCACTGCTTTCCGATCGCCGTCCAGCCGTCGATGACCGCGTGGGGCTCCAGCGTGGTCCCGTCGCCGATCTCGGCGTGCTCGCCGACGACGCAGAACGGCCCGATCCGGACGCCCTTCCCCAGCTTCGCGCCGGGGTGGACGGCCGCGGCCGGGTGGACCTCG
>Ga0315281_10003908_pt1 | contig 21747 bp, 17 predicted proteins | sample YL17G07_0_MG_FD_204540 | JGI IMG/M metagenome (GOLD analysis project Ga0315281, IMG submission 204540) | Sediment microbial communities from Yellowstone Lake, YNP, Wyoming, USA - YL17G07_0 | ecosystem: Environmental > Aquatic > Freshwater > Lake > Sediment | place: USA: Wyoming | collected... | reverse complement strand
TACCACGTCGCCGTACTTAAAGGCACAGACGTGGACAAGCCGCGCAACCTTGCCAAGTCGGTGACGGTGGAGTAAGTGAAGACTGCCTGGACGATGGAATGTGAAGAGACAAAATATAGTGATAATATACAATATATACAGTAAATAGACAAAATATCTTGTGATATGCTGTACGCCAGTAGTTTTCGAGGATTTCGGAAATGGCGGGCAGGAAGCGTAGAAACGTCACTCTCAACGATATTGACCGGTGGATACGCCAAGGCTACGGATCAGGCGAGCGTGAGAGCTATTTACCCTGGCTCCGGATCCAAGATGTACCTTCAAGGGGAGTGTCGAAACTCGTTCCCGGAACGACGGTAAAGCGGGGCCATCACCTTCTTTCGAAGCTCGAGTTCCTGCTGTTTCTGTACTTTGATTTTTCCCATCATGTCATCGATATTCGGGAGCAGTACCCGCTGCTCCCTTTGGCGGAGACCCTGTCTGCGGCCGATCAACTTAGTATTCATCACCCCGTATATCCAGGCACGACGACGCCTGTTGTCCTAACGATTGATTTTTTGCTGACACTCAAAAAGTCAACGGGCGATACACGATTTCTTTCTGTTGAAGGAAAATACAAAAGCGAGTTTGAATGTGCGGGCCGTCGTGCATCCCTGAAATGCAAACGTCTATTCGAGAAGTTGGAACTCAAACGTCACTGGTGCAAGGCACGCAACATCGAATTTTTTGTTGCGACAGAGGACCTCATCCCACCGAGTCTCAATTTTAATCTCCGTGTTCTGAACCAGGTCGCAAGTCCGTTGGCGCCGTTTCGAGTAAATGCAAACAAGGCGGTCTTCCTGGGCGTGCTCGCCAATTTACCGTGGGAGGGTGTCCCGCTCGAGGAATTGCTATCGACAGTTGCCAGCCAGACGGGTCACACGACACGCCAGGCGCTCGAGCTTTTCAAGCACTACGTCTGGCACCACTGGATTGAAATCGATCTCTACACAAAACTCGATTTGCGGGCGCCACTACCTATCCTGCGTGTCGCCGACGGGGACTCGGCGAGGAACGGATTTTATCAGCAGCTATCGCGGGAGCTTGCTGCATGACGACAATTCAGCGTAATCAAGTGATCGAGTGGTGGCGGTCGGGAGAAGTAGAGCCTCGCTGGTATCGGATACTCCACATTAACCAACAGCGTGGTGAAGCCGAGTTGTTTGATCTGACGGCGTACTCAAAACATTATGAGACTAAAAATGAGTCTAATGTAAAAACTGAAAAAAACGTCACATCCAGTTCTACTGAGACCAGTAGTCGTGTCCGCAACAAATTATTCATTGCAATCGACCTTTCCATTCTTGATGAGGCTCTGAAACCAGAGGGTGGGGCCCATGTAATCACCCCCCGTTTGCCCAATCATGTGTTGTTGTTGGAAAAAGATTTGACGGAAAAAGAGGCGGCTATTCTTAAGTCAAACTGGACGCAGGTCGCTCCGCTTATTGATGGCGAAGAAGCAGACCTGTTCTTCAACCGGAGCCTCCGTGGTGGACTGGTTGAAAAGCGCGCCAAAGAGCTTGGCAAGAGCGCCTCATCCTTATACAGAATTCTCTATAGATATTTCGCTTACGGCATGACGATGCGGGCCCTAAATCCGAATCTTAGAAATCGCGGCGCACCTGGTAAGTCACGTGAAGCAAAATCACCGGGCGTCAAGATCGGCGCCCCCCGCCGGCCTGGCCCGCACGATGACGGTGTGGGGCCTCCACAGGGCCGGAATGTCAATGAGCAGGACATTAAGCGCTTCCGACTTGCACAAACGAGATACCTCGGTGTGAACGGTGCGACCGAGTCTGGTGCGTACAAGAAAATGCTGGCCGAAATCTATAAGGTCGGCACGATTATCAACAAAAAGTTCCAGTTCCACAAAGATGTCGACCCAAGCAGTCTTCCAACCCTGCGACAATTCCGTTATGCGCTGACAACAAAGATTGACCCCCTCAGCAGACTGTTGCACTCGAAAACCGAAAAACAGCAAGCATTAAAGCATCGCCAGCTTGGCGGTCGTCCTCGCGCAGACAAATACGGACCAGGTGAGCAGTACGAGATTGATTCCACACCAACTCAGATCAGCTTGGTAAGTGATCTTGACCATCAGCGAATACTCGGGCTAGCAACGATCTACAGTGTGTTCGATACCAGCACCGAGTTGATCGTCGGCGGTACGTTTAGTTGGTGTCCATCGAGCTGGGAGATTGCGCGGGAGGCGCTGTATAACGCCTTCACCAGCAAAGTAGCTTATTGCGCACGGTACGACTACGAGATCAGCGATGAAATGTGGCCATCCCATCACATCCCTCACAGTGTCTTGGCTGATCGTCAAGAACTGCTCGGGGCCGACGCCAAGGAAGCGTTGGTGAATGGCATGGCGATCGTTATTGGTATAACCCCACCCGGTCGCGGAGATTTCAAGGCCTATATCGAGAGGAGCTTTGGTCTGATCAACGGAAACATCGAGGCGCAGAGCCTAGAGGGAGCAGCCCCTCCGGGGCTTCCAGAGCCGGGCGCACCAAATCCAAAGACAAAATCCATCATGACACTTACGGAGTTCGCCAAGCTGTACCTCCGTGCCATCGTAGATTACAACCACAATTTTCTCATCAAAGAGGGTATCCCAACCGAAGCGATTCGTGATGGGGTGCGTCCGTACCCGATCAATCTTTGGAATTGGGGGCTTGAAAATGGAATAGGCTCTCCCCAGCAACGCACATCAGAAGAAATATTACTGCACTTGCTACCGCGTGCGAAAGCCAGCATCCAGCGTGACGGAATCTATCTAAGCATCCCTGGCCACAAGAAAAAGCTCCGATATTCGTGCGCCCGCGCAGTCAAGGAACAATGGTATGGCAAAGCTCGAAACTTTGGCCGCAACACTATTGACGTTCACTACGAGCCAGGCTGGACTAACCACATATGGCTGCGGGATGAAAAAGGCGGCTTCGAGCGTGCCGATTTGGCTGATCTTGAGGAGGCGGCCCGGAACCATCGCATCGACGAAGCGCTTGCTGTTCTGGATCGGGCCTATACGCCTACGCGTGACGAGCAACGTTCGGCGCTAGAATCCTCCGTCGGACTTCATGCCTTTGTGAGCGAACTACGTGAAAAGGCGAAGGATCGAAAAAAACCACGTGCTGGAAAGAGTCAGAAAGAACTGCTTGGTGGAATGAAGGAGGCCCGCCAACTTGAAAGAGAGATCGAGCGTGCCCGCCGAAACCAGAATTCCGCGAAAGTTCTCAATCTCCCTGCACAAAACATGAAACCCAACACCCAACAACCAGCTGGCGCGAAGTCCGAATCAAATTCCCTCGATCTATTCCGAAAATCGCGGGATAAGGCTCTAGAAGGAGGCAAAAGCTGATGCCGGTAACATATACGCCATCAACCATCTCCCGTTACGCCGGCAATCCGCTTGTAGAGGCGCTGCCACCTGGTCTCGCGGATCAAGAAATCATAGACCGGCTTCAAAGCTATCCACCTGTATCGAAACAAGATCTACTTCTTCCAACTAAGGATCGTATGGCATGTGTCTCGGCGCTCTACGATGTTTTCCAGCCAACGATGTTCCACTTGAATCTGGCGAACGTCCTGTCCACGATATTACGTGAGGGATATCACGGAAGAAATCCTGCTGATCCGTCTACGCTCGCCCATTCGCATTGGTTGGCAACCCAGGGCCTTGATGGCGCGCCAAGGCCTCATCCAGGTAAGCTCACCGCACGCTCAGTCTTTGTCACCGGGCTCAGTCGTATGGGTAAGACGCGCGCGATCGAGCGAATCCTTTCCCTATATCCACAGGTTCTCCAGCACACGAACTATTGTGGACAGCCGCTGCCGCTGACTCAAGTGACCTGGCTTAAAGTCAGTACGCCCAAAAATGGATCACTCAGAGATCTCAGTCTCGCGTTTTTCATGGCGCTGGATGACCTGTTTGGCGGGGATCTCTATACCCAGCAAGCAATGCGCCACACGCGGGGGGATACTGCGTTAATACCGCTTGTTCGAAAGAAGGCCCGCGAACTCAGCTTGGGTGTGCTGGTTGTCGATGAGTTGCAGAGGCTTAGTCTTTTGCGCAGTAAAGGAAAGACGGAAATCCAGAAGTTTTTACACTCATTGATTGACGAAGTCGGCATTCCGGTCGTATTCATCGGCACGTATCAAGCATATGAAGTATTCAGTGGGAGTCTGCAGGAGACCGCTCGTATAGCCGGCGTTGGATGTTACGAGCTCACGCGCCCATCTAAGGGATCTGCAGAGTGGGAATTCCTCGTCGAAACCCTCTGGCGATTTCAGTGGCTGAAGAATGCACAACCGCTTGAATCGATAATCCTCGATAAACTTTATGATATTACCCAGGGCGTCACGGAGGTGCTTGTCACATTGCTCGTGATCGCTCAGTGGAAGGCAATGCAGGCTGGCGAAGAGCGCATTACTACCGACATCCTGAAGGAAATAGAAAATAATGAACTCGGGCCTCTCAAAGCGCCGCTCCAGGCGTTGGCCTCTGGCGTCCCAAGCAGGCTGAAAACATACGAAGATCTCATCCCATCAACGGACATCCGGAACGGTATAACGGGGAGCGCCTATGATGGGTTATTAGAGTGGTCCATCAAGAGTGTCGTCACCGAGGCAATCAATGAGCGTTTAGGTTCTGCGCCGCTAGCGACGCCCCCTTCAGACAACGAAAGCCATGAGGCTACAAAGGGTCTCGTGCCACGTAACGCCATAGATCCTAGCGCAAAGATAACAAACTCTCACGATAAGCCTGCCGTAGCCGATCTAAGGGATTTGAGTAGTCAGCCCGACGCATTGGGCGAACTTGCAAAGAGCGGGATGCTGTTGTCACCGAGCGCAATGCTCGACCCAATTAGGCCGGACCTTGCAAGCGAGTCGATTGATGATTGACCAGCGCACATTGCTGTGCTGATGGCGGGGCTACGACATGAGCGCCAGGGCCAGATCTTTCCCAATACCTTTTGACGATGAGACTGTCTTCAGCCTCGCGTCGCGCTACCACCTCATGTGTGGAATGGGATCGGTCAAAAGAACCCTACACTTCCTGTTTGGTTCACCGGCGGTGGTTCTGCGCGTAGGCCTCCCTGGCCGTTTGTCCAACCTGGAGTCCAGGTTTCCAGAGGGATACCCACTCAGTGTCGGCGAACTAATCGAACAACATACCGCCTACCCGTACTATTGGCCATTTCTAACGCTTCCACGACGCGTGAAAATCTGGAACGCCATGCACAATACCGATACAGGAAACATAAAGGCGCTTCTAGGCGCCCTTGCGTCACGGCACGGCGCGAAGGACCAACTACGATTCTGCAGCGAATGCGCACACGAGGACCTCGAGTCCAAGGGACAGCCGTATTGGCGCCGGGCACACCAATTACCAGGCGTGCTCGTATGTCAAAAACACGCTCGTGGCCTATACCGTCGGCGCGATAACCCGGCCAATCCCATGCGCTTTGCGCTTTTCTTACCACCACTGAAACCTGATCCTGATAATTTCGTGTCGTGCCTGCCAGACGACATGCATGATGATGGTGCTGAACTTTTGCGAATAGCCAAAATCAGCGCCGAGTGCCTCGCCCGCGAACGAAGTGTTTTTACAGCAGGCCCGTTCAAAGCACTTTACCATCAAAAGATTGAAGCGCTCATGGTCGAGGGCCGAGTCGGGCGCAATGCGCCAGAGTGGTTGGCTCAACTCTTGACCACCAGGCTCGGGCAGTTCACCACGCTGGAGGATTACAGATTTCTTGGCGCAAACCGAACCGAGAGTTGGGTGCGTGACACTTTGCGAGTAGATCGCTCCACAAGCCACCCGCTTACTCATATCATCCTGATCTCTGCGCTGTTTGATGATCTTCAGACGGCCATCACGGAATCACGGCGCCTAACTTCTGCCAGACAAGACAAAACCTTGCTCACTGAAACGAGCGCCCGCCCAAATATCTCTGTTCGTCGTGTTTCACGACCATCAGATGACACTCCTGTGTGGTGTGTGTCGCTTCCGGAATTGCTTATCGAGAAGGGGTTGTCCATGACCGCCGCTGCGAGAATTCTCGGTAAGACAACAACAACGGTGCGTATACATGCAGAGCGCATGGGGATTGTAACGAAGCGCCGTCCCAAGCGCATTACGTCTGATCTGGAGTCGAAAATCATGAAAGCGCTACGCCACGGATCGCCGCGTTCTGAAATTGCACAAAGGTATCAAGTGTCACTCAGCACCGTGGATCGACTGCTTGCCACCCACAAGGATGTCCGTGACTCGCATCTACAGAGCCAGCAACTGATGCGTAGAGCTCTTGCTCACGGTCGTCTAGTGAGTAGCCTTGCGAATAACCCGCATTGGGGGCGGAAGCAGATAAGGGCTGATATTCCGGCTGATTACATGTGGTTGTATCGTAATGACAGGCAGTGGCTCGAACAACAGCTAAATCCACGCAATATGCTGCGCGCAGCATCGCGTCGGCGAATGGGCAAGCACAACGAGGGGCGCGATCGTGAATACCTAAGGGACCTTCAGGATGCTGCACAGCAGATTATGAGTCGCGACCAAAAGCCGGTTCGTGTCACACGTTCGTTGCTCGGAAGGATGACCGGACTTACTTCAGTAATCGAGAAGTACCTGGGGAGCTTTCCAATAATCAGAGAGAGTCTGCCGTCGTTATGTGAGTCGCCGGCCCAGTTTAAGCATCGTCGCCTGTCTTGGGCCGTGAAAACCCTGAGGGATGAAGGCAAAGGGGTATTGGCTTGGCGATTAAGGAGACTGGCTGGTCTTGGCCCAAGCGAATCTCCTGACATCGAGTTAAGGATTGCAGGAGCAGTTTCATGTCAACCAGCATCGATATGAGTGATGTCGATGCACCGAACTGTACCAAAGGCTGATCGAACTGCTCACTGACAGAGGTCGTAACTGAAACCCATGAGTGAGTACGATGGAACTAAAAACAACAAACTGGAGATCATCCCGCAATGTTGCATGAAGAAGCCGCGTCAATAAAAACAAATGTCCTTCCCCATGACGTCCGGATACCAATTAAGAGTTTTGTTTTGCCATTTCCCGGTGAGACGGCATTCAGCATGCTCGCCAGGCATCATCTCCTTCATGAGTCATGTTCAGCGAAAGCGCTGGTAACTCGATTTTTTGGGACCAGCGAACGAAGAATCACATCGGCATTTCCGAATGGGCTTGATCACTTCTATCATGTTGCGCCCTCAGGGCTTTGGCGTGACTTCGGAGAATTTCTGGAGCGCCATACGATACTTCCGTACCATCGACCGTTCCTTAATAGCCAAGCGGTAGAAAAACTTGCGAAGTTGTCGGAACGCTTCGTTCTAACCACGAAGGTCCTCGGAGTTACATCGAAGTGGTCGGATCCATCCTCGGCGCAACCAAAATACTGTCCTATATGCATACTCGAAGATCACCGACTACGAGGCCAACCGTATTGGCACAGAGAGCATCAGATCCCGGGTGTAATGTTTTGCAATCGGCACAAACTTAGATTGCTAGACAGATGCCCGAGCTGTGGGATCATACCAGGTCATGGGAGGCGTCTCTATCTTCCGACAATCCGGTGTGCGTGTGGGCACGAGCTATCTACTAAGAATGCTGACGCGTGTAGCGATTCAGATAAGTTGCTGGCACAGTCCCTGGCAACGTTCTCTGTGGCTCTTCTCGATGAGTATCATGGGCCAATAGATAAATCGTTGTTGACGGAGTTCTATAGACATACGTTGCGTGAGCGCGGATATTTTGGAAGGTATGGTTGCTACAAGGAACGACTGTGGCAGAGCATTCAGGAAGCCTACACGCATGATTATTTAACGGGCATAGGATTGAGTGTTGCAACCGAGACATGCCCAAGATGGTTATGGAGTTTAGTCACGCATTCGTCCAGGCAAGCGCGACATCCTCTCCATCATGCAATGTTGCTCACTTTCCTATTCCCTGTGTTTACACGGTTCAAGGAGGCGCTCTCGGGATTCATACCAGAGAAAAGGAAAGATGGCGCATCGACAACAATGGCATGCAAACAGTCCGACAAGATCGATCCATTGCTGGTCGACAAGGTATATTTAGCGCTTGAGACAGAAGGGAAAAGCCTGTACGAGGTGGCACGCGAGTCAGGCCTGTCGCGGCACAAAATCAATGTCCTTGCAGGATCAGTCCAGGTTCGGTTGACGCCACTCAACCAAAAGAAAAATCAATCTATCCTCGAAGACCTTCGTGCTGGTGTTCCTTGCGCCGAAATAGTAAAAATTCACTCGGTATCCTTGTATCGAGTACAGATTCTGAGTGCGGGCCAGCCAGAGTTAGCTAAGAACCGCCGTTTGTTACGACAAGCAACTGAGCTACTTCGACATAAAACGCAGATATTGCAATTTCTATCAAAGAATCCCGGCGTAAATCGAAGAAAGATCGCTACTGATTGTTCGGGGGCATATATATACGTCTTCAGACGCGATGAAGCTTGGATTGATAGGCACCTCCCTCCGCAAGAAGTAGTTCCCATTGCGGACTACTGGGTTGAGCGCGATGAGCAATTGGTTGTGAAGCTACGTTTCGTGGCTGACAAGCTCAGGAACTCGCCAACAAAGCCGGTTAGGATCAAGAAACGCCGCCTTTTTAAGGAGGCCAGAGTGATGTTCAAGGTGTATTGCAGTTCCAATAAACTCCCTAAAACAACCGAACTCTTACACGAGTTGGTCGACAGTCCTGAATCCTTTTATCGAAGGAAGATTGTTTGGGCAATCCGGGAACTTGAAAAGTCAGAAACGCCTGTTACGAAAGGTGCGGTGATAAAGATGGTATCCGTACAACGACAATTTCGTCATCTTATTGACGAGGTGTTTACTTAAGTCTTTCGTCAATCGGGAAAAAAGTTTCCTACACATGCTTGCCGCCAACATACCCAGTTACAAGGTTTGGCGAGATTAACCTGTTGGTTCACAAACTCTGCACTTGGATAGCAATAACGTCAATGACGCGGAACCATCGATTCACGAACGAGAACAGGAGCGCGCTATGAAGCAGACCATCGTTGGCAATGGAAACGCTCAGATTTCAGGTCACCACAATACCGTCCATCAAGTGCCGTCGCCTCACGTTGCGAACTACGAAACGACGCTCGTCCAGCAACTGCGATCGCCTTGGGCAATTGCTAAGTCGGCGGCGCCGTTGGGCGCCTTCAGTTTGCTGATCGGCGCGGTGGGCTACGTAGGCAGCTGGGCATCGATACTGAGTTGGTTTGGCGTTGAATCTCATGCCGCCAACGCCGTCGAGATCGGACTATGGATTCTGGGTCTTGCGACGCTGGCGGTCGGCGTGTGGCTGGTCTATTTGGCCTACACCGTTGACCACCGCACTCAATACCGCTGGCGCGAGGAACTCTACAAGAAGCAGGTGGACGGTTCGGTGGCGATCTATAAGATCAGCGCAAAGTGCCCGATCGACGGTTGCCCCGGGACCTTGATTCTAAAAGAGCCTCCGACGAACAAGAACGGTGTGTGGATTGCAGGTATCTGTAGTAAACACGACACGCGACACATGTTTGAGTTCAACGAAGAGACGTTTCAAGGAAGCCGCATCGAGCGGCTCACGCCGGCCAATTAACGCTAATTATTTGTAAGCCTAGTCGCTTGTTCAGCGTTGACACGGATGGCTGTGCGCACCCAGATTGTATTGAGCAGCACGCAGTGGTGGCTCGTGCGCGCATGATCTGTAACAAGGCGATTGGGTACTACTGTACTAACGTCGGGCATATTTCTCTTCGTTTTTTCTATTCACGGCGTCTTTCGCAATAATCTCTTCTTTTCTTCCAAGCAACGCCTTCCAGGCGAAGTCGAGAATGGTGAATGGATACTGGTCCTGATTGTGTGTACCACCCGGCGTGTACACGAGTCCCTTACCAATGAGTGTCTTGACGGCAGGGCTGTATAAGTAGGTGTAGAACGACTGGCTATTCTTTCTGAGGCAGTCGGCGAGGTAACGAAGCTCTTGGGGGTTTAAATAGTCGATTCGACCAAGCGCCACTTGCTGTGCATTGGCCCTACTGTCTTTTTTGTCCTGACCCCGCTGTAGCCGCCGGTCGGCAGCCAGTGCACGCGTTTTGCGACGCGTGTGCTGTTCCATGAAATAGGTAACTGCCCCGGTGAGCGAGAGTGCTGCAAAAACAACCGAGAGTACAATTATTGAAGGCTTGGCTATTTCGCCGAATTTACTGAGCGGAAGAACTGCAGCCCAATCTAGTCCCAGGAGGGCGATGCATGCCAGAAACAAACCGAAGATTACTTGGGTCGGGAGCTTTAGGGCGGCGAGCCAGCTTGGGTCTGGGGTCATGGTGTGTGTGGCCTGACATTTTTGGTGTTCGATATTTTGAACAGAATATCATAGCGGCCACCTGTGGCGCCGCGCTCTCGTGACCTGATTGTCAAGGTAACCTCAGGAGAGCCACCGATAGACCCAATAAGCGCCAGGGGCAAGTGCAACAAGGAATGGCAGCACGTACTCAGTAGCCAAGCGTGTACCGAGAATTACATGTGCCCATGCACGAATTCTAGGCAGCAGGAGGTCGCCGAACTTCAACGTGGTGCTGCGATCATCCTGTCTGCGCGTTTGCGGAGAGCCTTCGACCAGTATGTTCTCCCCGTGTTGGACGCGCCACCACCAGAAAGTTCGAGAAGAAATCTCCTTAAAGTAGTAATTCTCCGGCGTTTGGCATTCACGTATCGCCCTCCGCCGCACAATCTCCCGCACCCAGCCATCCAGGCGGTTGCCGTAGGTCTCCCGTATCTCATGGAGACCACTTACATGGCCAAGGTACTGTAGATACCGTAGTAGCCAGTAGGCCCAGGCCGCCCTTAAAGCGTAATTCACCACAATTGGATCTTGGATGAGGAGTTCGTTGCCAAACACGTTCAGTTTTGAAAGAGTGAGTCTGGATGTTTCGGCGAAGAGCAGCACTAAACTGATAACGAACAGATTCCGACGCTGTCTGGTAAATGCGTCCCGGTATTCTTGTTGAACCTGAGCGAGGAAATCACCACTCATTGCGGTGTTCCTTTAAGTTGCCGTTACTCAACGGAGTCTTGGATATCGTCCAATTGTTCAAGGACCTGTTGAATATCCCCGCCAATCTTCATCCAGTCACTACGTAGCGCCTCCAGACTTGAAGCCTGAGGCCGGTAAAGCGGCGTGATCACACGGGTATAGCGTGTCACCGTCACTTGCGGGTAGATGGCGAAGACGGTGGAGGCGCCGGTCTGGAGGGAAGTCTGAGTAGGGGTCAGTTTCATGGCATGGGGAATCAGGAGATTAAGACCATTATAGCCATTTAGGCCAGGGACAAAGGGCCCTGCTGGATCCAGAAACGCAAGCGGATTACTTGCACGTCGTTTGGGGTCGGGTGATGCCGATTGGGCTTGGCTTATCCAGATCGATTGACTATATCGTCAATTTCGCCGAATCCTCTCCTTGACTGGCTATGGCGGCGTGCGCCAATAATGGCTGATCGAGAATCGACGGAGGGGCAGGCGGCGATGCGTGACAGGACGAAACCCAGGTTCCGATCCGCGCGGCTCGTGCGCCGGGCCGGTGCCTTGCACCTGGTCATGCCGCGCACCGTATGGAAACAGGTCGGGATCGGCGTCGGCGACACGGTCGAGATCCGGTACCGTGATGGCTGTGTCGTCATCGCCCCTGGAAAGAAGTCCGTCCGGACCCGGAAGACGAAGAAGACAAAACGGTCCATGGCGGGTGCCGACAGACGACGCCGTTGACGCCCAGACACAGAACCGGCCGGGTTGCTTCCTCTCCGATCACGGAGATATGCATGAAAAAACACACCCCTGAGACCGCGACGCAAAGCGAAAACGACGCGGCTCGCGATGACTGATGAACGGGCAACCGAGATCCTCGCTGAGTTGCTCAAGCGTTCGGTGAACCGAGCCTCGCACGCCTTGGACTGCGTGGGCTGCAATGGGCGATGCTCGAACCCAACGACGTCGGCACCACCTCACGTCGCCAGTTGCCGCTGCTGAGTTTCACCCTTGAATGTCCGGAGGACTGTGGCACCTACGAGACTCCTGTCGAGTCACGGTTACGCGCGGGCTGTCTGGGAGACGCTTCAGGCTTCTATGGGAGAGTTTGCATTTGACATGTTTCCGCAAACTCATCCAACTCGTTTCGAGGATCTGAGTATTGGTGACCGTAGTTTCTTGCTGATCTTGCTTGGGAATATTCTTGGCGGGTGGCAGACGTCGTTTTTGTCTGCGCGCCATAGTGCGCACATATCGAGCAGTTATATTTTCGATTGCAAGCGACCAGTTCCACTATGGTTGGAGGACGAAGTTCGTTGGAACCTCGACGATGGATACTACGCTCCATCAACAGAGGAACGCAACGCGGTGGAAAGGCATCTCACGAAAACTGGGGAGCCAACCGATAGAAACAACATCAACCGTTGGTTAGGCGCGTGGTACGTTTCGCGGTACAAACGCACGGATCCGCTTGTACCATTGCCGAGTCGACATTCGGGGAAGCATAGGGGCGCGAGGGCTGTCGTTGGTCGAAGATGACAGAATACTAATTTTTCTCGGTTTGACAATTACTCATTGAGTCATGCCCGAACTCAAATTACGTCGACTCTCATTTACCTAGAATGTACTACTACAGTTGCGGCCTACTCTAGAGCAGCATGATGCCGGAGAAAGCCAGTGCACTTGGTGCTTAACTGTTTGCCCGTCCACAAAAGGGTGCCGGACGTTCCGCTTCCTGCCGGGCTATGCGCCGATCTGAACCCCGATGAACTGGGGTGGAGTCATGTCAAGCGTACAGGTGTCGCACGTCGACCGTTACGCAAGGGTGAGAAACTGTGCGACAAGATCGTTGCTCAACAGCCATACAGAAGATGCCGCAAATCGTTCCGCAGTTTATATTACCAACCGCTGAGTAATTACAACACATTATGCGTTGATGGACCCCCTACGACAGGCTCGACCGAATAACCTATAAAAGTCAAGGACAACCATTTACTATGGGGTTATGCCCCACACTGTCGGTGCAGAATGATAACGAATGAACAATATTTGGAGGCGGTAACTGATTTAGTCTTAAAAGGAACGCGTCCAAATGACAATCAATGTAGCTGTATTTGCCAACATCTAACTCCTGATTTAATGATCGTAGCAGGTCCAGGCACCGGCAAGACCACGGTGCTTGTTCTCCGCGCATTAAAACATGTCATCGTTGATCAGGTACCGCCGGAAGAAATCGTTGTCACTACATTTACACGTAAGGCCGCGGCAGAACTCCGGGGGCGATTGATCGATTGGGGGATCATGCTTATTGATCACTTCAAGACTGTCGCCAAGGCCAGAGGGACAGCCGCTCTGCAGCGACACTTGGCCCTTGCCGACGTCAGTGCGTTCGTTACTGGAACGCTCGATGGTTTGTGCGAGCAGTGGTTAGGTCGGATGCGTCGCCAGGGAGAGGTACCACCGGTGATGATCGAAGGATTTGCCGCACGGCAAATTTACGCCCGCCAGATCTTTGGTGATCTTTATCGTGACCCGAAGTACTACGGCAAGTTGAACGACTATCTTGGCTGCTACGGTTATGAACAGAAACCGCCGACAACTCAAGGAGAGGCGGTTGAAATCGCCAAGGGGTTGATTGACCGTCTTGTCCAGGATCTGGTGGACTTAGACCAGTATGCAAATGCGAAAGGGGACCACAAAGATGTTCGCGCGTTGTTGGCCCAATCGCTGACCGATCTGCACAACCTCATGCGAAGCGAAGGCCAGTACGACTTCGCGTTGTTGGAGCAGGAGTTTCTTAACAAACTCTCGGATGCCGAACTAGTGAAGCGACTCGGCAAAACCCGCGTGCTGCTTATAGACGAGTATCAGGATACGAATCCTTTACAGGAAGCCATCTACTTCTCGCTGGCAAAGATGAATCAGTGCTCCGTCACCGTGGTAGGAGACGATGACCAATCGTTGTACCGCTTCCGTGGCGCTACAGTCGAATTGTTTCGGGACTTTCGCGCACGCATTTCATTACAACTCGGCCGACCGCAACCGACGCATGCATTTTTGGTGCATAACTATAGATCAACTGAGAACATCGTAGACTTTTTTAATTCGTTCATCGAGAACGATCCGCACTTCGCAGGTGCGCGAGTGCAGCCGCCAAAGCCGCGTATACAGATTACCCGGACAGGCCAATCGGTCCCGCTGCTTGGTATGTTTCGTGATAATGAAGACGACTTGGCGCGGGATTTGGCCAGTTTTATTGACAATGTTTTTCGCAAAGGCGGAGTTGCCGTTCGGGGGACGACCCTAAGACTGAAGGGCAGCGATCATGGCGGCAATATTGGTGACGCGGTGTACATGGGGCACAGTGTAGCGGAATTTGGCAGGCCTGGTTTTGGTAAACCAGCGAAAGCGAAACTTACTTGGAAGCTGCGCGAGGAGTTGCGTCAACGTGGTATTTCCGTGTTCAATCCTCGTGGGCGCGCACTAAAGGATATCGATGAGGTACGAGTCATCTTGGGGCTTATTTCGCTATGCCTCGATCCTGCCGAGGAACTGTTGCAGAGGATTCTGATTCGCAATCATTCCCGTGACGCCATTCACGGGTGGCGCACCACAGCCAATCAGTTTATTGCACTCAATCCAGCACCTAATCGGCCTCGTGCGCTGGCGGACTTTGTGCGTGCATGGCAGCAATCAAAACCATCTACGAGCGCAATGAAGTGGCCAGACGAATGGCCGGTACTTGATTTGTTATACAAGCTGTTGACTTGGTTCCCGGCCTTCCAAAACGACCCGGAATATCAGGTATACCTAGAGGCGATAACCCGGAGCATTACTCAAGCTACCTCCTTCTCTCCGTATCAGGGCCGTATTCTGAACAAAGCGCCACACCAGGAACGCAGCCGCGAGAGCATTTACCGCGACATCTTGGCGCCGATCGCCGAAAACGTCGTAGACGTGGATGAGGAGTTGCTGACACATGTACCGCGCGACCACCTTAACGTCATGACAATTCACCAGAGTAAGGGGCTAGAATTTCCGCTTGTTATCGTGGACGTTGGTTCGGCTTTTTCGACCAACCACAAGAAACAACGGTTCAAGCGTTTTCCAGACGATCCGTCGAATGTGGCACTGCTGGAATCCGATTTGTCGCCCTATACCAAAGTGGGACATCTGCGTCTAGTTCGAGGGAATCTTGATCGGACGTTTGAAGATTTGATACGCCTATATTACGTTGCCTACAGTCGCCCGCAGACGGCGTTGCTGTTGGTAGGCCACAACAAACTCCTTCAGGGCAATACGGCTATCAAGAATATTGCCACTTTCTGGCGTCAGGATGGGTCGTGGGCTTGGCAACGCGCAGGTGGACCGCGCCCTCCCGCGACCGTCGCGGGCCACCCACTTACGGAGATTTGATTTATGGTACTTGAAGCGCGTCGAGAACCGAAAATTGTCCCCAAATATAGCCTGACTGGCGACCTGCTTTCCTATATGCGTTGCGGGCTTCAGTATCGCTATCAGAACGGTAGTCAATTGCCGCCTTCGCGCCCAGTGCAACTCTGGTTCGGAGAGTTTATCCACGGTGTGATGGAGGCCGCGTATCGTGTCTGGGTGGAAAGAAAAGTCGACTTCAGCACCCCTTGGCCATGCAACGTCACTCCATGGGAGAAGCGTAAGAATCCGGACACAACCCGCCTGATTAATGATGTAGCGGTAATGGGTGAATCGATTGAAAGTTCGCTGGCGACTCAAGGGAAGTACCCGCGAAACCAGAATCTTCGCGAATCGGCTTATAAGCGAGCCGAGGCGGCGGTGAATTTGATTGGTAAACACCTGTTTCCGTTGGTGACGGTTGCAGAAGAGCCCCTTAGCGGCGCGAGGATCATTCATGATTCCACCATTCTCCGGGCCGACCGTTACGAACTAACAGGCGTAGTCGATGTCCTGTCCCACGTAACGGTCAATACCTGCCCTGCGGAAAATATATTTCGCCAGGCGATCGAAGCCGCATGTCCCGAATTGCCAGGCGAGTATGAAGTAGTAGTCGACTATAAAGGTGCGCACCGACCAAACACCGATGACGACTATTGGATGCAGGGCGAATGGCAGGTGCGTACATATGCTTGGTTGCGCAACCGCCGAGAACCACCCGTCAAGGTTGTGGCCGGAATTCTGATATACATAAACGAACTCTCTCCAAGCAGCGACGACTTGGCGAATCTTAAGACCGCGATCCGCAAAAAGACCACCGATCAGATTCCAGCAGACATCAACGATCAGAATAATCTTGCGCGATGGAAATCGGGATATTCGACGGATGGCGTATTGTCGCAAGAATACCGCTTGCGGCGCGCCATTCGCGTGATACCGACCACACCAGACACGATAGCAGTGGCGACAGACAAATTCGACGAAATCGTGAAAGACATTGAGACGCGCATCAGTGATGAGGCAAATACGGGATGTATTAATGGCAACTGGTTGCCAACCTCTCACGATGAGGGAACTTGCGTGGCGTGTGACTTCAAGTCGTTCTGTCCAAAACCGGCTGGACAAGCGAAGGCCAAAGCCCCTGTGGCGCCGGATGCGCCGTGATATCCAGCTGATCTGTAACGCATTTTTGTCTCGCAGAATCGACCCGCCGGAAAATATTGTAAAAGTCGAATAATTGCGGAAAAATACAGGAAATCTGTACGCAGTTATTCGGCAAATGAAAATCATAGCAATCGTTAATTGCACGGCTACTAAGACAACGGCGCCACCAAACAACTTGCGTGCCGCCGCTTTGGCACGGATGTCATTGCCACTATTGGCACGCGAATGGCGTAAGCGAGTTCAAAACGCCGGCGAACTCATTCAAGTAGCCAATCTCTATTGCGGCCGTGGGTTTAACATGGCTGTGAACGCTGCCTCCCTCTATGGTGCGGATATTCATGTCCTGTCGGCAGGGCTCGGCATGCTTGATCTGCACAATTCAGTCCCGTCATACAGTCTTACGCTTAATTCGGACTCACAAGACTATATCTTGGCGAGAACGACCGATTGCGGACCAGTAACAGCGCATGATTGGTGGTCAGCGTTGACAGGTTGTGATGGGGTAGCAGCAGTTACTGATCTCGTTGGAAAAAATAAATCTGCGGTGATTTTGCTTGGCCTATCGTCAATATATCTTTCGATGATTTCCGAAGAATTGCTCAGCCTACCGGAACATCATTTGCGCCGTATTCGTATTGTTGGCCCGAAGCGCTCAGACAGACTTCCACTGATCCTTCAGTCTTTGGTAATGCCCTACGATGATCGTTTAAATGGACCCGATAGTGGAATTCGGGGCACTGAATTCGACTTTCCACAAAGAGCACTCACTTCATTTATCCGATTGGTGCATCACGATAGGTACATTGATTCGGAAACTAACCATGCAAAACGTGTTCGCTTGTCACTTGGCCAAATGCGTTCTCCAAAGAGAGAGCGTCGCACGAGGGTCACTGACGCGTCGTTGTTGAGCCATATTCGCTCGATAAAGAAGCGTGTTTCCTCTATTACGGCTGGTCTACGCACGTTACGGAAGGAACGAAAAGTCGCGTGCGAACAGCGTCGATTCTCGCGGCTCTGGGCGCAACTGGAGACATGAACGTGGGTTCACAGAACACCACTATTAAGGTGCGTTCGTTACAAACCATGCAAGGAGACGTATCGGTATATCTCTTCTTTATGCCAAGCGCAGAATTACACAAGATTGCAGATATCGCACGCATGGAGCGTGGTGCTAAGGGAAAACTTGAAGGATTCCAACGGAAAGAAATTCGAGACCACGTTAACGCTATTGCCGTCTACCTCGACAAAGAGGAGGTATTATTTCCAAATGCAATCATCCTTGCGCTTTCGCCAGAAGTAAAATTTAAGCAGTCTCGAGGACCAGCATTAGAAACAACCTACAACCATGCGCAAGCCGGACAACTTGAAATACCGATTCGCCCGGAAGGAGAACGGGTGGCGTGGATCGTTGACGGACAACAGCGAACCTTGGCGTTGAAGAAATCTAAGAATGGTTCTCTTCCGGTTCCGGTTGTGGCTTTTGAGGCACGGTCAATTGAAATGCAGAGAGAGCAGTTTATCCTCGTCAACCGGGCGAAGCCGCTTCCTCAGCGCTTAATCGATGAACTACTGCCAGAGACGAGCGGGATTCTTCTACCTCGGGACCTCAGTACACGAAAACTCCCCAGCGCATTATGTGATGTCTTGAACACCTCGAAGGATTCCCCATTCTACGGATTGATCCGACGCGTCTCGCAAAACAAGGACGAAGGGCGTGTCATCATCGACACCGCAATCATTAGCATGATTAAACGAAGCTTAAGCAATCCCAATGGTGCGCTTGCCACCTTCAGAACCCCCGGAGAGCGCATTGGTGATTCAGCAAAAATGGGTACGCTACTGAAAGACTATTGGAGCGCAGTAAAAGAAGTATTCCCGAAAGCATGGGGGAAAGATCCCGAAGAGAGTCGCCTAATGCATTCGGCAGGTATTATTGCTATGGGCGACCTTATGGATCGGATTGCAGCTCGCGCCACGTCACGACGCGGTTATAAAGCATTCTTCTCTGAGGAGCTGGCGCGGATCGCTAAACATTGTGCCTGGACACATGGTGCGTGGCCGAAGATTAACAGGGAATGGGATGAAATAGAAAATACGAATAAAGATATCAAACTCCTATCGCAGATATTGGTACAGCTGTATGCAGAGAGGAGCATACAGTGAAGTTCATCTTTGCCGATGGGCTCGACATGATCGATCCAAAATACAATTTCATCGAAGATCGGCCCGACGAGGATCGAGACGGGTACTGGAGCGACCAGTACCCGCACGAGCACTTTCGCACACCGCCCTATGATGGCGTGCTCATATCACGGGGTATCGTTGGCGACGATCTCTTCCCAGGAAAATACACCAGCAGCATGGCTATGCGATTTCGCCGTATCGGCGCGCGTGCATTCTTGCGCATGAACAATGAACGATTAGGCCACTTACCGATATTCGGAGACTGCGGTGCGTTCTCGTACGCGGAAATGGACGAGCCACCTTACACAGTAGATATGATGCTGGACTTTTACGCCGACGGGCAATTTACGCATGGATGTTCGGTGGACCACATTATTTTCGACTTCGACGCCAACGCTAAGAATATGAAGGGCGGCTCACCATCTACAAGAAAGCGTTTCGATATTACGCTTGAGAATGCTGCGGAGTTTTTAAAAAGCTCCAGACATCTTGGACGAAGCTTCACGCCGCTTGGCGTCGCCCAAGGATGGTCTCCATCGAGTATAGGGGAAGCAGCAAGACGGCTCGAGAAGATGGGGTACAAATATTTGGCCATTGGCGGCTTGGTCCCATTGCGAGCTGAACAGATACATCTTTGCTTAAGAGCGATACGAGAAAAGATATCCCCCGCCACGAAACTGCATCTGCTCGGTTTTGCCAAGGCCGATCAGATACATCAGTTCGTGGGTTACCGCATCGAAAGCTTTGATTCCACTTCGCCCTTGCGTCGCGCTTTTAAGGACGCAAAAGCCAATTACTACAGTGCCACTGGGAAGAACACCCTAGATTACCATACCGCAATACGAATCCCACACCCAACGGAAAACTCACGCCTTAAAAAGAAGGCGAAATCAAAAGGCGTTGACCAGGACGAACTCTTAATGCTCGACCGAAAAGCGATGAGCAGCCTGCGCGATTATGATCGTGGTAGGACAACGATTGATCGCTGTGTCGATACGGTAATGGCCTATAGTCGTGAGTTTCTGTGGGTAGATGGCAAATCTCCTCGCGAAAATCGATTGGCAATGACGAAATCGGAAGTAGCACTTCGACGTACACTTTCTGACCGTCCCTGGAAGCAGTGCAAATGTCGTGTGTGTCGTGAGGTGAGCATTGAGGCAATGATTTTTCGCGGAAGCAACAGAAATAAACGTAGAGGTTTTCACAACTTGCAGGTTTTCTACAGGCACATTAAGCAATGGCTTCGATAAACAATACATACCGCTTTCTAGCAATCGCTGCAAAACAAAGCCAGCATGCACGTGTCTTTACGTTTGCTGCAACAGCCGTCGACATAATGGACACGTGCGAAATTACGCGCGCCGGCCGGTCATCGAAAGGAAAGCTCTTTGGCTTTCAGCGCCCCCAGATCGCCGGGCATATTCAAGAGATTCAGGACTACATTAAGTCGCCTCGAGCAGTTTTGCCAAACTCAATTGTGGTCGGATTCTTTTCCGGGGTTAAAACGAAAGTCGTTAAACACGGCCTCTACGAACTTACTGTCTCCACCAGTGGTGGGAAGCCAGGATTTGTTATCGATGGGCAACAACGCCTGACAGCCCTGCTGCAGAGCGGACGTGAGGATTTTCAGCTATTTGTGTCTTGCGTTCTGTGCGACAGTGAAAAGGACCTGCGCCAACAATTCATACTCATTAACAATACGCGCCCGCTACCAAAATCCCTTATCTATGAATTGCTGCCCGGTGTTAAGGAACTGCCGAAGCGCTTCGGCACCCGTGTTTTTGCCTCGGCACTGACCGAACGCCTCAACTACGACGAGTCGTCAAGCCTAAAGGGCATTATCGCCATGCACACCAACCCTAATGGTGTGATTCGCGATGCTGCGATTCAAAAAGTTATCATCAACTCAGCTGAGCACGGTGCGATTCGCGAACATGGCAATGGATCGACTCGCGCCGAGTTCGGATTCGAATTACTCAGCAACTACTTCGAGGCCGTGCGTGATGTATTCCCGGAAGCGTGGCATAACCATACGCCACACACGTCACGTCTTGTGCACGGCGCAGGAATAGTCGCGATGGGTTATGTGATGGAAACCATTTATAGCAGGACCTCAAAACCAGCGTATCGGACGTTTGTGAAAGCACTGAACCCGCTTCGCAAGCACGTCGCTTGGACCTCGGGTAAATGGCATCTTCCTCACGGAGAGATATTGAAATGGGATCAGATTGAGAATACACCGCGACAGATTCAGAAACTGGCGATCCATCTAGTGGGATTAGCCAAGAAACAGGCCACTAGATAGCTTTGCAGGAGCAGGCAACAATGACGGGATCGCTCGGTGCGTTAGTGTTATTTTCGGGAGGTCAGGATTCCACGACGTGCCTTGCTTGGGCCCTGGATCGGTTTGAGCGAGTTGAGACTATCGGCTTCGATTATGGCCAGCGCCATAAAGTGGAACTCAATTGCCGTCAAGAAATCCTGCCACGCATTCGTTCTGAGTTCCCGGAGTGGAATGGCCGTCTCGGCGAAGATATTGTTCTTGACGTCAGTGTTCTGGGGAAAATCAGCGATACGGCCCTCACGCGGGATGCCGAAATTAATTTTAGTAAAGATGGTCTGCCCAGTACGTTTGTACCAGCCCGCAACCTGCTCTTTCTAACGCTTGCATGTGCCGTCGCGTATCGTCGCAATCTCACCGTACTGGTAGGCGGGATGTGTGAAACCGATTACTCCGGTTACCCAGATTGCCGTGATAACGCCATAAAAGCTACGCAGTTAGCGCTTGCCCTAGGAACGGACCGTCCATTTCGTATTGAGACACCATTGATGTGGCTCGATAAGAGAGACACTTGGAATCTTGCACAAGGTCTTGGTGGC
>Ga0315281_10003907_pt1 | contig 21749 bp, 21 predicted proteins | sample YL17G07_0_MG_FD_204540 | JGI IMG/M metagenome (GOLD analysis project Ga0315281, IMG submission 204540) | Sediment microbial communities from Yellowstone Lake, YNP, Wyoming, USA - YL17G07_0 | ecosystem: Environmental > Aquatic > Freshwater > Lake > Sediment | place: USA: Wyoming | collected... | reverse complement strand
GAGATGTGGAGAAGGACTTAACTTTGGATGAGATTCGGGAGAAATTGATTCAGGATGTGGACCTCATCCTTTCAGAAGGATATAAAAAGGATATCCAGCCTAAGATCGAGGTCTTTCGGAAGGAAAAACATAAAAAACTTCTCTGTACAAAGAAGGATAACCTCGTCGCGATCGTTTCAAATCGGAAATTCCGCGTGGGCGTTCCATGCTTCGATCTTGAAGATACCAAGGGGTTAGGCAACTTCATCGAGAAAGAGTTCCTAAAATCGAAGAAGGAGAAAGAAGTTTCACTAAAGGTCGATGGAAGGCCAATTCCCATGACCCCATTCGTCAGAAATTTTGTGACCGGGACAATCAAAGGGATGCTCTCCGCTTTGAAAGGTTGCGAAAAAGCTAAACGCATCGAGATTTATATTGAGAGCGAAGAGAGGTGAGGAATTGTTTCTATTAATGTAAGAAGTTTCTTAATTTTTATGGTTCATCCAATTGCACACATCACCTCTTCGGTGGGAGTCTAATTGAGACTCAATGATTACCGATAGAAATAAACAAAAAAGCAGAGCCAATTGACCCTGCCTTTATCCTTCTCCAATTCTATATTGATTTACTTCTTAAAGAACTTCTTCCTCCCATATCCTACAAGTCCAATTAGCCCAGACCCCAGAAGAAGCATGGTGGCCGGTTCGGGGACGGGCTGAGGTGGTTCGTCAGCAAGCCACATTACTAAGTCCGATTGGACGATGTAGAAATCACCAGCCTCAGCGTAGAAGACGCAGTCGAGGACTCCATCGTAAAGCCACTTGTTGATCATATTCTGGGTAAAATCGAAAACGACTGTACCGTCATCTACCTCAAACGTACCCAATGGGTTCATCACCGGAACATAGTGGTCCTGGTAGGGGGAGGGCGGGATCCAGTAGCCCTCCATTGAGAGGTGTCCCTGTTCTACTGGGTCAATCGGGTCCGTATAGTCGTCATCGTCGAGCGTGATCAGGAGCCATGCAGATGTGATTGAACCGCTGGGTGGCGGTGTGAAATGGTGACGCCAACGTATTCCGTCTGGGATAGCGTCTGGATAGGACGGGGTAGCACTAAGAAACACTGCCACGCCGGAGGTGTGGGACACATAATCCTCCTCCGGGTCGGTGTATGGGTATGTGCCGTCTTGAATGAAGCGAGTCGTATCAGTGACCGCGCCCGCCCACCCCGACGATGCAAGGCCTATAACCAATGCTAACGTCAATAGCAATGTTCTCATTATGCGCACCCCCTATTCGTGATCTGAAGTACACCTATACGGTACGGTTTTTAAGCATTTTGCATACCAAATTTAGCCATCGTCAGAATAATGTTGGAAAGCAGTAAGTCTATCAAATAGATAGCAAATCTGAACCAAATGTATTTGGAAACCACTATGACTGGAAAGTGGAAACGTTTTACACAAAAGTCCCGAATTGCTTCCACTGAAAAGGAAAAACTTTTCCCACTCGTTTTTATCGATTTCGACGTGAAACCTTGTATTTAAAAGGGAACAGACCGAAACTCGAGTTCAGGAGAAACTGTCGAAAAACCTTATTTTTGACACTTTTCTTAAAAAACCTTCTTTGTCTTTTCCTACCCTTTCAAATTTCATTTACTAATGGCCAAAAGTGTGGTATTTCTTAGCCAGTTCTTCCTGAGAGCAATGGATGGTATTCCGTTTGGAAAGGATGGAGCGATGGCCAAATACAAATATTATGATTACTCCCAAAGCGTACTGATTCCCGTTTCTCTTGAAGAGCAGTTGATGCCGGGGACATTGGAGTTTGCGATTCACACCCTGGTGGAGACTCGGGTTGACAGGTCGGTCTTTGACAAATGATACGACAATGATGAGACGGGGCGATTGGCGTATGATCCGAAGATTTTGTTGAAGGTGGTGCTGTTAGGTTACTCACGGGGATTGCTCTCCTCACGGCAGATCGAGCGGGCCTGTAAAGAGAACGTGACGTTTATGGCGCTGACCTGCGGAGAGCACCCGGATCATAGTACGATTGCCGGTTTTGTATCCTCGATGAAGGAAGAGATTAAGTCCATGTTTAGGGATGTGTTATTGGTATGCGAAGAAGAGGGTCTTTTGGGGGGAACGTTCTTTGCGCTAGATGGCTGCAAGCTTGCATCCAATGTCTCCAAGGAGTGGAGTGGGACAATCGGGGATCTGAGGAGGAAGAAGGAGAGGATCGAGAAGAAGGTGGAGCAATTGGTTGAAGAACAGGTGAAGGTCGATCGGAGAGAGGGTGAGGATATACCGGAGAGAAGATTGTTTGGGGGAGTGGAGAGGGGAAGACAGATCGAGAGACTTCGGAAGAAAGCAGAGCATCTTGAGAGGTGGTTGAAAGAGAGCAGTCCGAAGATGGGGAGGCAGGGGAGAGAGGTTAAGAGTAATGTGACGGACAATGAATCCGCGATCATGGTTACCTCTCACGGGACGATTCAGGGGTATAACGGGCAGGCGCTTGTGGATTCGAGGGAACAGGTGATTATCCATGCAGAGGCGTTTGGAGAATCCCAAGATCTTCATCTGATTCCCGCCGTATTGGATGGGGCGAAAGAGAATATGGGGGCGATTGGATGTGGAGAAGATTACTTCGTGGGGAAGACCTTGACGGCAGACAGCAACTATCACAGTCCAGCGAATTTGAGGAAGTGTGAGGAAGAGGGACTGGATGCGTATATTCCGGATAAGCGGTTTAGACGCCGGGACGAAAGGTTTAACGATGAACACCGACAGAGACAGCCTCGAAGCGATCGATTAACTTTGGCCGACTTTCGACACCAGGAGCAATGGGATGAATATCTTTGTCCTAAGGGGAGAGTCTTTAGGCTCCAGGTGAAGAGAGCGGTTGCCGATGGTATCATTTATCGAAGGTATAGCAATGAGGGGGAGGGCTGCAAGGGTTGTGAGCTAAAGACGCGGTGCGTCAAGGGCAAGAAGGCAAAACGCAGCACGGTGATGGTTCCTGTGGGGAGTGTTGTAGGCAATTTGACCAAAGCGATGGCGGCAAAGATCGATAGTGAACGGGGAAGGAGGATCTATCATCACCGCATGGCTATCGCAGAACCGGTATTTGCTAACATCCGTACCTATAAAGCCATGAATCGGTTTACCCTACGAGGGAAGATCAAGGTCAATATACAATGGTTACTCTACTGCATGGTCCACAACATAGGGAAACTTCTGACCCGGGGACCCAAGTATGCATTCACTTAAAAGAGGAGCAAGGGGAAAATAGGCCTCATACCGAAGAATTTGGTCAAAAAGCCGCCTTATCCACCCTACCGAACTGAAATTGACCTCACCCAATAAGACAAACCCAAAAATGCAGGGTGCGCGGGAAAACCCGATTTGCAAATTCATCTTTTTCGACAGTCTCGGAAGAAAACAAGCGGGTTTAGATCGCATGAGATCTTAATTGCTATTTGCTTCAGGAGGCCGTGTCGTAATGCCATTCTGGAGCGTCGCCGAAGAATCTGAAGTTTACAGGGAAAGGAATTTCTGCGATTCTTCGCCGAGTTTACCCTAAGCAGTAAAGATTAGACTTTTCGCTCCGGTCAGAATCACAGAAGCATTGAGAGATAGGTTTAAGAAGGGGATATGGTATGAGATCAAGGGTCATCACCCAGAGGGATTCATCTCGGAGTGCCACTTTGGCGATCTTCCCAATGGAGAGATTTAGATTTCGGAAGGTATAATTCGGGATGGAGATTTCAAAGGGGATTTTCCCCTCCAACGTTTGAAAGGTAACCAGGTGATATCTTTCTTTATCGGCGATGTCGAGTATTTTCCCTTCAAAAATATTTTGTCTTAAGGAATCCTTCACAGGTTTCCCTTCGCGGATGATCATCACCTCTTCAGGCCGGATGAAAAGGTCGACCTCTTTCCCCACCTTCATCTTATCTTGAACCAAACTCGTTGGAATTGAAAATTGGAGGCCATTGATTCCGAGGGTTAATCGTTGAGACGATTCCTCATTCCGGAGGACCTTTGCCCGGTAAAGATTTTTTGCACCCAAAAATTGAGCCACCTTTTTTGACTGAGGCTTTAAAAAGACATCGTCTCGTTTTCCGACCTGTTCTACCTCCCCATCAATAAAGATGGTTATCCCATCGCCTAAAAAGTATGCCTCTTCGAAGTCATGGGTGACACAGAGGGTGGTTGTATGAAAGGAGGTATGGAGATTTTTTAGAAGATGTTGAACATCGGCTTTGATGGACGGATCGAGGCCAGAGAGGGGCTCGTCGAGGAGAAGGAGTTTCGGTTTGGGTGCCAGGGCCCTGAGGAGGGCCACCCGTTTCTTTTCCCCTCCGCTGAGATGGGCAGGGTATCGTTCGAGAAGGTGTTCGATCTTCATCACTTCGACGAGAGCATGGACATATTCTTCATAGATCTTCATGTCCAGATCTCTTGCCTTGATTCCAAAAAGGATGTTCTCTTTTACCTTTAGATGGGGAAAGAGGGCCAGATCTTGCGGGACATAAGAGATCCCTCTGCGCTCTGGCGGTAGACCCTGAACTTCCCTGTCACCAATCCAGATCCTGCCCGTCTTGGGCTTATGGAGTCCCATGATGGATTCAAGGATGAGGGTTTTTCCACTCCCTGTTGGGCCAAGGAGAAAATGAAATCCTCCCTCCTCAATTTGGATATGGAGGTCCACTATCTTAAATGAATCAAAAAGGATGGTGAGGCCTTCAATCTTAATCATAGCGGTATTTTTTCCCAGTCAATCGGACACTGTAAAGGATTATGAGGCCAAAGGCTATTAAGATGAGGATCAGGACGATAGCCTTGTCAATATTGGCAGAGGCTAAAGCAGTAAAAATGGCAATGGGCATCGTTTCCGTCTTTCCTGGCATTGCTCCTGCAAGAGTGACAGTGGCTCCAAATTCTCCAAACGCCTTTGCCCAGGAAAGGATCACAGAAGCGAGGAGTCCCCTAAATGAAAGGGGAAGGGTGACCCGGTAGAAGGCCCGCCATGGGGATGATCCGAGGGATCGAGCTACCGCTTCATACCTCGGGGAGATCTCATCCAGAGAGGCCTTCATCAGTCGTGTTGCCAGACCTGCAATCGTAGCAAATTGGGCTAAGATAATGCCTGGGACTTCAAAAACAAAAAAAATACCTTTTGTTTGGATTAATTCCCCTAAGGGAGTATTGAAGAAGACGAGGAAAGCGGCGCCAAGGGCGATGGGTGAAATGATCATCGGAATTTCTAAAAAGGTATCCAAAATTCCCTTGCCCACAAATTTGAAGCGAGATAAAGCATAGGCCGATGGGAGTCCAATGAGCACAGCAAAAAATGTTGCGATGGTGGCAGCGATCAGGCTCAATCGAATAGAAAATAGAGTATTGGGGTGTGACAAGGCCTCCCAAAATCCTTTACCACCAACAAAATAGAAAAGGGATAGAATGAGTCCCAAATAGAAGATGAAGATACATACTGCCGCTCCGATCATCGTATAACGGAAACTCATTTCTTCATGGCCCTCCATTCATTAGGAAGAACATAATCTCCTCCAACTGGCGTATCGGGTCTGGCAAATTGCCGTGCTTCTTGAATATCCATCAAGTAGTGGTATTTCCGGAAAATCGCTTTCCCATGAGGAGAGAAGAGAAAGTCAATAAATTTTTGGGCCAGAACTTTGTCCTGGGTAAATTTTGAAATGGCAATTGGAATATATCCAATCCTTGGAATCTCTTCCGGCCTCAAAAGGATTGTCTCGATCCGTTCAGGATCCCAATACTGGAAAACCTCCCACCCCAAAACCGCATCCACTGCCTTCAGGGAGATAACATTTGCTGTCTTTTCACAACTCTCCGTGTAGTTGACGATATTCTTTCTGAACTTAGCTTTTTCATCACGAGTAAGATTCTTTTCGATGATTTCCACAGCATAGGTCCCAACACAAACCATTTCCGGATTGGCGATGGCTACCCGGATGCCATCTTTTGTCAGGTCTTTGAGATCGTAGATCCTTTTTGGATTCCCCTTTTGTACATTGATCGCCGGGACGAGATAAACAAGAATTTTTTCTGATTCAGGAAATGCAAGGCCCTCTTTTTTCGCCATCTCCATGAAGTCGGAGGATCCTGGGAAGTAAAGGTCACCCTTTTTTGTCAGTTTCATCTGAGCGAGGACAAATCCAGAACCTCCAAAGACCACATCAACAGGTATTCCAAATCTCTCCTGGAAAACTCTTACCGCTTCTTCTGTCGCAGGTTTGCTTGCAGCACCAGAGAAGATCAATATTCGCTTCGGCGAAGACCATGCATCTTGGATGAACACGAATGTCAAAAATATTGAGATTAAAAAACAGATCTTCTTTATCTCCATCCTTTTCTGTCCATAGAGCCGAAATGTTTTTGATAGATTTTCTCTAAACCCTTTTCCACATCTCTCCGAAACCGCTCATAATGATTCATGAGGTCTTTTCCATGGGGAGTTATCCGGGAGCCTCCTCCGGATTGGCCCCCGACTTTCCGCTCCAGGAGAGCGAAACCAAGCCTTTCCTCCAGGGTATGGATTAAGCGCCATGCCTTACTGTAGGACATGTTCATCTGCTGGGCTGCCTGGTGGAGGGACCCCATTTTTTCAACTCTTCTGAGAAGTTTATAAGGGCCATCTCCAAAAGCTTTTCCATCGTTATCCAACCAGACCTTATAGCCGATACGCATGGGTTTCCCTTACAGTCGTTATTCTCTGCTGAGGATAACGCCACTATAATGAATCTTTTTGAATCTGTCAAGGCCATTGATGGAGATTTCTGAAAAAGTCCGGAAATCTCTGATTACACCCCTGCCTGCCGGCAGGCGGGGATTAAAAACCGATTACACAGATGCGAGATGTATTGGAAAACCAGGAAAATCTGTGCAATCATTTTTTAAAATCTGTGTCATCAGGAGAGCGCGTCAAAGTTTTTCAGAGCTCTCTAATGGTTTGCGTCTGAGTCTCCTATTTGTTAAGATAAGGGAAATTTTGGTGGTTCAGGATGAGGGAAATAAAAATTATTTTTATCCTATTGAGCACCTTGATTTTCTTACTGGTCCAAGGAATTCCTGTCACGATAAGAGGAGAAGATCAAAAGGAAATGACACTCGAAGACCAGCGAGTTCTGGAGTGGAGAAAAGAACGGAATGCCTTTCTTAAGGACCATCAGCGATCCCCCCTTCTTCCTCAAGACAAGAAAAATTTTAAAGGAATGAAATACTATCCATTCGATCCAAAGTATTTCTTTTCAGGCCAGATTGAACGCACCGTCCTCCACATCAACAACCCGAAATACTATGCAACATTTCTCACGAACAAAGGGACCAACAAACGCTATATCCGTTACGGGAAATTCCATTTCATTTTGAATGGAAAGGAATATGCGATAGAAATCTACAAATCGATCTTAAGCGATAATCTCTTTATCCCTTTTAAGGACAAGACCAACGGAACAGAGACCTACGAAGGAGGAAGGTACATTGAGGCTGAAATTCTTCCAGATTATAAGATTATTTTGGATTTCAACATGGCGTACAATCCCTCCTGTGCTTATAATGAAAAATTTATCTGTGTGCTCCCCCCAAGAGAAAACATGCTGGATATCGAGATCCGGGCCGGCGAAAAAAATATCAAGTAATTCTTCATGGCGTTCTTGATCAGCTCCGATTGCGAAATGGGCTTTAAAAGAGGTATTTCAATCCATGGGTTCCGCTTTTGCAAGGATAAGTTTATCCCTAAGAAAGCAAAGGCAGGGATAAAAAAATGTCATCATCCTGTCGAGGGAAAAAGGATAAGATTTCAGGATGAGTGCCTGTGAAATAGATAATGCGAATGAAGATGGGTATGCTTGGTTTTTCCGTGGAGGTGCACATGCTCGTGGATAAGATTCACCTTGAGAAGCAAGTCTGTGTCTCTCAGGATATCATCTGCACTTCCGATTTTTTCCAGGCGATGCTCTTCTGAAAGAACGCCTACAGTTGCTTGCAGTTCATCCACCAGCGAAAGGTCGTGGGTTGCGATAACCAGGGTTTTCCCTGATTCGTTCAGGGCAAGCATCAACTCTACGAGAAAGCACTGGGTCTTTGGATCGAGGCCATCGGTTGGCTCATCGAGGAGCAGGATTTGGGGGTTCATGGCTAAGACGGAGCCAATTGCAACCTTCTTTTTTTCTCCCCCGGAAAGCATGTAGGAAGGTCTGGCTTTGAGGTGTTCTATATTGAGCATTTTCATCAATTCAAAAGCCCTGTTCATAGCCTCTTCCTCGTTGATTTCCAACTGGAGAGGACCATAAAGGAGTTCGTCCAGCACGGTTGGGCAGAAGAGCTGAATATCAGAATCCTGGAAAACGTACCCCACATTCTCTCGAAAAAATCTCAGGAAGCCTTTATCCCGCAAAGACTCTTCGGACACCCCGGTTTCCTCGAAGAGAAATCTCCCGGCGACTGGGTATTTCAGCCCTGCCATGATCTGCAGAAGCGTCGATTTTCCACTGCCATTAGCGCCGATGATAGCAACCTTGTCCCCCTTATTAATCTCAAGGGTTACATCGGAAAGAGCGGAAATTTTATCATAATAGGTATAACTTACGTTTTCGAGTCTTATCATACTTTCCACAGACTACACCTCAAATCAATAGAAATAGAACACCTATGAATAAGAGAAAGGTTCCTGCATACCAGTCACTTGTACGCATCTTCCTGAAGCCATAAAGTTTAATTGTATCGGAAAAACCCCTGCCGATCATAGCCTTAAAAACGTCTTCACACCTAAGGCGGGTTTTTCTAAAGATGAATCCAATCCGTCCGGCAATCCATTCCCTCGCCTCGGTATTGCTCACCTCCCGGGCCATCCTGCTTTTTTTCGCAAGGTACATATCTTCTACGGTCTTCGAGAATATGAAAATATATTTATAACAGAGGGTTATGATGATGAGAAAGGTATCAGGAACTTTCAAAACCTTGAGAGCTCTCACGATCTCAGGGAATGGAGTCGTATATAGCACCAAGAATGATAATGACAAGGAGTTGACTACCCTCAGGGTGAGTCTGGTCACTCCATAAATGCCCTCCCTGGTTATTCCAATATCTGCGGGGATATGATAGATCCAGAAGTTTAAGGGTCTTGAAATTCTTACTACCGGCCCGATGGTTTCTCCGCTTGTAATCACATTGAAAGCAGAGGGAAGAGCAACCAGAAAGCCCAAAAAGAAACCCAGTAGCAGAACCCTGCTATAAAACGTAACAATTCGTAAACGGGAAAGCAATACAAGAACAAAAACAAAAACTCCGATATAGAGCTCTGGCAATAAGCCTCTTTTCAGGCTTACGATAATGACAAAAAAGAGGAGGAAAAGGACTTTTATCCTGGCATCGATCTTCTGGAAAAGCCCATTTTCGGATGAAAGCTCCCACTGGACGTACCCCTTTTTGATCACGCTTGTCAGATGGTTTATGCCCCCGTCAATGAAGGGTATATTTACTTTCCTCCTCCCCAGCTTGAAAGAGCCGGGCGGGGATGGGTCTAACAGAAAGGAAGGTATTTTATTTGGCATGCTTTGCTATAAACCTCGAAACCATTAAGAAAACGATGGCGCACACCGCTATGCCCATGAGTCCTGAAGCGATATAAGAGAGCACCTGAACCGCCATTGATGCACCATCACCACCGAAGTTATAGTTAGGGATAGGAGCTTTCCACAAATCGGCCAGTTTTTTTAATCCTTCAGGAACATACCCAATGAGCTTCTCAACTTTATCTGTTCCCCACTCGCCCCATGCTTCCTCTGCTTTAAATTTTTCTGGAAGGAGGATGCCGAGAGGAGTAAGCAGTGCCATGATCAAAAGGCCTATCCAGAGTCTTTTCTGAAATTTTGTCATCTCAAGCCTCCTTGAAAATTATTTGTTTGCTGAGTGACCCGTTATGGCATACACGAGGTCGTGCTCGTGTTTCAGAAAGTACTTGAGCAATAACATTGTTACCAACCCTTCGGCAATACCGAATAGAAACAGATGCTCGATCGCCATGGCCGGCACCGCCACTGAGAGAGGGTATGGTGCGTAGAGTGGTCTGCCGTCTGCCCCTGAAGCAATCAAAGGTTGAATTCCGAACTCAACCGCAGTAAAAAGCGCTGCCACCACAAGACCAATGTAACCGGAAAGGAAAGCTGCGACGGCAACCCTTATCCCCCCCTCTGATTTCCATCTTATGAGTTTAAACAACCAATAAGATGCAAAAGGCATGATCACGGCCATGTTAAAACAGTTCGCCCCGATTGCGGTGATACCTCCATCACCAAAAACCATGGCCTGGATTATCAACACCACAGACACAGCTATCACTGCTGTCCAAGGCCCTAAAAGGATGGCAATAATACCAGCTCCTACGGCATGGCCAGTGGTGCCCCCTGGGATAGGAATGTTAAACATCATAATAAGAAAAGAGAATGCTGCGGCCATGCCAAGGTAGGGGACATGCTTTAAAGACAGCTGTTTTTTAAGTTTTTTCTGTGCAATCGCCCATAAACCAATGGATACTCCGTACAATGGAACGTATGTCTGTGGGCTTAGATATCCATCAGGTATGTGCATAGGATCCTCCTTCGACTAAGATTTTACCGCTGAATGATACACGAATCAACGTCAGGGTTTGAAGAGCAAGGTCAACCCTGTGATCAATCGAAAATCTGGGACTGCCTTGCTCATTCCAATCGCCACTCCTGCATCCCAGACAATGGTATCTGCAACGAGGTATTGAGCTCCAAGAAGGCCAGAGAAAGGATCATCACCCTTGCGACCATTGAAGTTATTCACTCCAACGATTTCTCCTACCCAAAAAAAGCCACGAAGACTTTTCCAACTTCTGTTGGAATCAAGACCTTCGTGGCCTCTGTTCAAAAGCTAAAATCTTAAAATCCCTGCCTACCGGCAGGCAGGCAAATGTCAAATCAATGTCAAAGCCCCAAATCCAAACTTTTTTCACTTTTCAGCTTTGGATTTGATTTGAACTTCGAACTTTGGCATTTGACATTTTCTTAACTCTATCCCTCTTCAAGAAGGATGCGATGATCAATAAGGTTCATCTCCTTAATTCGAGCCTTAATCCGTTTTTGTTCTCCAAAGATATTTTGAAGGTAGAGTTCGTCCTTTTCCGGTCGGAGGATGGAGATATCCTCCAAAATGAGTTCTTCCTTTCCTTCTTTTACTAAATATGCATTCGCCTCACACATGGTTCTGTTTCCTCCTATTTCAAATCCCCCCAGCCCCCCTTTTCCCTCCGGGCCAGAGGCCCTCTTGGGCCGGCGGCTAACGGGGGGCTGGGGGATTAAGTTTCAGGTTGCAACAATTTCTTGTATTCGTTTTACAAGCTGATCGATTAAATGGGGAAGGGGTTCTTTAGGGGCTCCAATAATTTCCACCTCGGGTATTTTTAAAGGGAGGAGGCATTTCATTGCAGGGGAGGAAGCAATGGCTTCTGCCATTTTAGGAGTCAGTTCTCCCATCATCGAATTGGCCAACACGATGCCTGTCGTCCCAGTGATGATATCGACCGTCTTCACGGTTTGAACAATGGCATTCTCTCCAGAAGCCCCCTTATTGGCTCCAACTTTTAACATAGCCCCTGTTGCCATCGCATTTGTTCCCAAACCAATGATTTCAACCTCCTCAGAAAGGGTTTCTCGAAGACGCTTGATAATGGCACTTCCGATCCCCCCACCCTGGCCGTCGATTACAGCAATAGACTTTTTCCTCTTTTCCATCCTTATTCCATTCAATAAAAAAAGCCACTTATGGGCGGGCCTTTCATAGGGGCTTCACCTTCGTGGCTAATCTTTATATAAACAGTAATGGAGGAAATTGTCAAATATTTTTTTGGAGATCTCTGAAAAAGTCCCGAAATCTCTGATTACACCCCTGCCTGCCGGCAGGCGGGGATTAGAAGCCGATTACACAGACACGAAGGCGCGCCCCAATTATGCCGAGCTTCATGAGTAATTTCAAAGGGGTAGAGACCCACGTATATTACAAAAAGAAGGAAAAACTTAGCGCAATAGTTTAAAGAAGGCGTATGCAACAATTGCAGCAAAGAGAAGCGCAGAGATTGTGATGACCAGGAACCGGACACTTACTCTCTTTCTCCGTGAGGCGGGTGGGTGTTTCCACACCTGGCTTTTTGAAGGAGGTAGCTTCTCCGCATACTTCTGATGAAGCATGATCACGTCAGTCGGGTCGAGGCCAAGATATTTCGCATAGGCACTTAGAAAACTTTTTACATAGATATGGGGTAAGTCCTCGTATTGGTCCTTCTCTATGGCCGCCAGAACAGCTTCTCTTATCCTTGTCGCATCAGCCACTTGCCTCAACGAAATTCTCTGGGATTCCCTCTTTGCTTTTAAGTATTTACCTGGTGACTCTATCGTCTCCGGTGGCTGTGTTTCTCCTTCTGACTTCATTTACGACCCCTTCAAAAAGATTTTCTAAAATCATTATCAATGGTTTTCACCCTTTTGTAAACAGAGCTTCAGGAGGAGGTTGAGGAGGTCAGAGGATACATCAGAGGAAGCATCAAAGATGTGCAGTCCCTTCTCACCGATGTCTTGAATAACATCCCCATGGAAGAAGATCGATTCAGTAAGATAGAAGACGAACACGTCATTTTTAGATGTAATTATAGAAAACTCTGCAGAAAATAAAACCCAACAGTATGAATAAATCCTCCGCGAAAGAGCGCAATCCATCAGGTTTAGGACATTTTTGGCCAAATTTTGACCAGTCTAATTCCTCAAGTTAGTAAAATACCTTTAAAATCAGAAAGTTACAAACAAACTGCTCTGGCACAAAAAATGCTTAATTATTGTAATCCCGTTGCGTTTCTGATATAGTGGGGCAAAACCCGGTGGGGGATTCAAATATTGAAAAATCTCGGGAATAAATTGAAGCCTGTTCTTAAAAAGAATGGGCTTTTTTGTTTTTCAATGATTTACGGACATGCGACACGGACACGAATAACCAGTTACGAATCACAGTGATAGGGGACCATCTGAACAATTGAAAGGTGAGGGCTGATAATATATGCCCCCTTGGATATGTCATTTGTAAAGAATAAGGATTTGCTCCCCAACCTCGACCGGAGGTGAAAAATATGGCAAACATTTTCAAATCACCTTTGATGGCTTTTCTCAAAGAGCGGAATTCACTCTACTATGGCAAAGCGGAGGAACTCCGTACTGCAATTGAGGGGTGGCTAAGTTACATTCCACAAACTTTTCCGCATTATACGCGACATACTGTTCAGCATAGTGACGAAATAATTGTACAACTTTCAAAACTGTTGTTTGAAGAAGATAAATTTGGAAAGCCTGTTGTAGAGCTATCGCCAACTGAGGCTTACATTCTAATTGCCTGTGCATATCTGCATGATGCTGGCATGGTAATTTCGGATAAAGAAAAGGCTGCGATTCTATTGTCGGAAGAATGGAAATCATGGACCTCAGGGAATGGTGGTGGAGCGAAAAGATGGTATGAGATTCAGGAGTTTCGCAAAGCAGCAGAAGAAGCACATGACTATCGCGACTTTGTTGCTGATATCCAGTCACGGTATTTGATCGCAGAATTTCTGCGGCGGACACACCATCTGAGATCGGCATCAGTTATTACACAACACCAAACAATGTTGGGCCGTTTTGCTTTCGATGATCCAATAATGCTCCGTACCATTTCCGATGTTTGCATTGCCCACGGGCTTAGACAGCATGAGATCGATGATAACGAGCGGTTTCCGGAACGACGCGATATTAGGGATGACAAGGTAAATGTCAAGTTCATGGCCATTCTTCTCAGGATTGGGGATCTTCTTGACATATCCTACGACCGTGCCTGCCCTTTATTGCTGAATGCTGCCTGTCCTCTACCAGCGGAAAGCCTTGCCCACTGGTCCCAATATCAGCGGATCATCCACCGTTTGACAGCACCGGATCGCATAGAAATTAAGGCAGAATGTGAGACTCAGGAAGAGCATAGGTTCATTCAGGACTGGTGCCAATGGCTGATCGATGAACTTCGTGAGGCACGATTTCGAATGGCGCGTGCTGCGCGCCATAGTGATTGGGCTCCTCCAAAGGCTGATTTCGACTCGGACATCATCATACGTCCTAGTAAGACCGCGAGTTACATCCCATCGAAGTGGGTATTCGAGTTGGATAAGGATGCGGTTTTCCAGATTTTGATTAAAGATGCCTATGCTGATCCATTCACCTTCATTCGAGAACTGATTCAAAACGCTCTGGATGCAATTCGTTGCCAGATGTATTCCGACATCATCCAGGATGGCAAAGAACCTCCCGAATATCCCACTCAAGTAGATAAGCAGTTTCGCGACAGATGCCCTGTAAACATCAGCCTTGAGGAAAGAGGGGTGATTAACCCTCTATCTGGCGAGACCGAAACACGGCAAGCATTGACCATTAATGACTGCGGAATCGGAATGGACCGTGAGATAATTCAGCGATATTTTCTTCAAGTTGGACGGTCATATTACACGACTGAGGAATTTAAAAGGACCTATCGTTTCATTCCGACAAGCCGTTTCGGAGTTGGTTTTCTTTCTGTATTTGGCACAAGCGATCATGTAACAGTGGAAACATACAAACCTACATCTCCGAATAATGACGGCCCCATTCGCCTTATACTCACTGGACCGCGTAATTATCTCCTGACCGATGTCAGCGACCGCCGTACGGGCGGAACTCGAATCGGGGTTCTGTTGCGTGACCCTTTGGGAAAAGGCAAGCTGACCGGCATCATTTCTCAATGGTGCCGTAGGGTCGAGTTCCCAATCATTGTTAATGACCTTGGTCTCCAAACAACAATCGAAGCCGAAAGCCCCGAACAATTCACTTATGAAGTGCCCGACGTTACGGAAGAAAATGCCAAGTTTTTGCTTCGTTCCTTTCCAATTAACCGTCAGGGTATCGAGGGCGAATTTTATGTATTTGCCAGAATCACTAACTCGGGCGAATCTTGGGTACACAAAAGTTGGGCGGAATATCGATACCCAAGCTTACACCCGGCAGCAGTGGCACCACAAATTCCTGAGTCTATAATCTGTCTTCACGGTATAACCACACATTTTTTCATGTATACACGTGGCTCAATGATTTACCGCCTGGACTACCGTAAAAGCGGCAATCCGACTCTCTCTCGGGAAACTATGCATGGGTATGGTCGCGGTACGTATTCACAATTAGATGCTGATCTTCAGAGCAGATGGGAGGAAATATTACAAGAGCATCTGGCTGTTTCACAATTGGCTTGCAATGAAAAAGGCTGGGAATACAAACAAAAGCTTTCAGATGAATTTCCAATCCCATCATTTTGGGAAACGGTTGACGGCATGATACCACTTCACTCAGTGGCCGGAAAACAGCATGTTTCATTAGCACATATCCTTAACATGCCAGTAGTGGGTACTAGCACATCTTTTCAAAGCTTTGATAGAGAAATGGGATTTATTCGACTTAGAGGCAAAGATGATGAGCCAGACCCGGCATGGGATAGTCACAATAATTTTATTAAGTCAAGTGACCTCATTTTGTTCAATGACGAAATTAAGAAAATGATATTTTCGGGACGTGAAGCAACTAATGTTAGATGTCAAGGTAACAGCCATCTTGCCATTGATTGGATGAAATGTGATGAAACTGAGCCGTTTTGGGAGGAAAGTATTCATAAGATTCTTTTGGCGAGACTAACAGATTCAAATATTATAGGTTTCAATATTCACCCAATAATAAAATATACCTACATTTTAAATAGCAATAACGAATTTGTAAAATGGCTGATAGAAATAAAAAAAGCATGTGCTGAGGATTCTCTGAGGATAAAGATGCATCAATTCAATAGTTTAATGTCCCTGGTGCAAGAAGCTGTTGCATTTCCTGGATACGGGCAGCGACCTGACAAATTGAATAATTATGTTGAAGCTTGGAGAAAACTGCCAGGTCTTAAGCCAGAACTTTACCCTCCAATGATGCAATTTACTGAAGAAATGTTTCTTCCACGAAAGATTTTTCCAGGTCCAGCCACAAATGATAGCGAGCCTTCTCTCGTTAAGACCAAGGGAAAAAGGAAGGATATAGACTAGTGAGGACCTGAAGAAAGAGGTGGGGTCAAATCTTTATCCGTGACTTTGTCGGAAATACCGGTGTCATCCATAAAAAAGTTGGCCCTGCCCTGAAGTGTAGCGCCAAGGGCATAGAGCGAAACGAACAGATTCAGGCTTGTAAAAATTTATTAGGTCATTGAGTAATTCGATTATTGGGTCTCGCAGTCGTTGATTAGTGGTTGACTGAATTTTTAAGTCAAGGATTCCAAGGTGCTTTACTGAATTTTTGAAGCACAATTTGAGGTGCTTCCATTTTTCAGTCAAGTTAGAGGCGGTTGGGATCGCTCTAAACTAATCTTGATCTCAGAGAACATGAGCCAGCTACCTATCTTTTTTCCCGTTATTGCTTTCCTGGGTCCTTTGCTATTAGTACTGGGCCTTTTATACCTATACCAGTGGTATAGGAGTCGAAAGGGATTTAGATCTCCTTTGACAGGGCAACTCTTGAGACCGCCTGGACAATCTCTGAGGCTGCGGATCGAAGAAATCAGTAATACACTTAATGAGACTTTGTTCGTGGTAGCCTTGGTACCATCACTCATCATCGGAGTCATCCTTTCAAAGGGATCCATATCTGGAAAAGGCATTGAAGCTTTTTGGATGGTGTCGGGAGCCGGTATATGGGTGTGTTTCACCGCCTACTATGTTCGAAAGATTTTCAAATTACTCTCTGAAAGGAGAGATCTAAGGTTGGGGTTAGATGGGGAATTGGCGACGGCAGAAGAGCTGAATCAGCTGATGCGTTATGGTTACTATGTGTTTCATGATTTTCCAGCAGATCATTTCAATATAGATCACGTCGTCATTGGTCCAGCAGGGGTTTTTGCAGTTGAGACGAAGACACGGTCGAAAGGTATTATGAGAGGCAAACAGGGCGCTATGGTAATCTTTGAAAACTCCCAACTTAAGTTCCCGAACTATCAGGAATCAGAATCCATACAACAAGCGAAAGACGAATCAAAATGGTTGGCCCAATTTCTGGGAAAGAGTGTGGGAAGGCCAGTGGCTGTTAAGCCTGTCCTTGCATTGCCCGACTGGTTGGTCGAACGGCGTACAAAAGATGCAAACATCATGGTAATCAATCCTAAAGAGGCAGTCGGCTACGTGACCTCAGGTTCAAAGGTGCTGGATGAGCAGACAATCCAGCAGATTAAGCATCAAGTCGAGCAGCGCTGCAGAACAGTTGAACCATACAAACCGTTATAGAGGGCCCCAATGTCGCCCACAAAAAAGTTGGCCTTGTCCTCTTATAGCAAGGTGCATAGGGCAAAGCGCGTAGCGTTAATTTCCCCGTTTTCGGTCTATATAAACGGAGTCGAACTGTGGGACAGAGAAGTTCTATTCAAAAACTTGCTTAGAATTAAGCGTCGCGAGAACCCGTAAAAAAGGGTTTTAGGTTCTCACAAAATTCCTCCGGAGAAACAACACACATCACTTCATCGTGGAGTTTTTCGAAATAGTTAATATCACTGATATTCCATGGAGGGATGATCATTCTGGGGCAAAGCCTTCCATAGACCCATGACCGAATCCCTTTGACATTCCCGGAAAACAAGGAAAGATTGAAGCTGACAATATGGCTTTTTAAATACTGAAAGACGCTGATCAGGCCTTGAGAAAAATGGGTCCAATCTTCTGTATTCACCTGATCGATCGTCGATCGATTGGAAAAGAGAATGAAGATCTCTCCAAAGATGCCACGGGGTGAAAAGGCCGTTAAGAAGTGGACATCTCCTTGATGACCGATATATCTTTCCCCCCTCTTTATCTCTTCCAGGAGATAGTCCTGCCAAAAAGAAGGCTTGCCCTCCTTCTGATATCTGCTTATCCCTTCGAGCACCTTTTGGTGCGACGTCGTGGGGACATCCTCAATGACGACCTGGATATGGGGATGGAACAATCCTGCCCCTGACGGGGGAAGGTAATTCCAATTAATGTAAGAATATTGAAACTCTGTCTGACTCTGTCCAATCCTTTTGATCCCATCTTGTGCCACAAGAAAACCATCTCTTAATATCTCAACGGAGAATTGATCTGGATAAAGAAAATGATCTTCGCAAAGGACGATCACCCAATTGTATCGAGCATAAGGAAATGCGTTGGGAAACAACCATGCACCTCCTCTGCGGATTCTCCCCTCGGAGGCGATTTCAGGTAGGAGTTTTGGAGTAGAAGAGGAGATTTGATCAACGCAGAAGGGGCAGACTTTCTGTGAAGCCTCCAGCATTTCCGGGGAAATCACGACTTCAGGATATTTTCGACGGTAGGGAAGAATCCTAGACACATGTCCGGTCAGATCATCTCTTCTTATCTCAAAAGAAATGCATTTCTTCGAAAATCCTTCCTTTGGATTAAGGAACCAAGATTGATCTTCTTTTTTAAGAAATTGAATTTCAGCCACTTTCGCCCTCCTCATTCTTTACCCATGACGGTGTCAAAGATTTGTAAAACGAAATCATCCTATTATCAACCCTCAGGCGATAAGTATCAGTAAGAGCAGAGAAGATTTGGGATCAGGCTTGCAAACATGCATTTACAATAGCGAGTCAGTAGCGGAGTGTCATCCATAAAAAAGGTGGCCCTACAATTTATTTCGAATTTTCCTCCCATCATCCTTCCCTATCTTCAATTTTATAGTTTTCAAAGGCAGGTATTAGTGATCAACTGAAAGGCTACTTGCTCTAATCGCTCTTGAAAAGTCTCTACTTCAAGGTTCATAATGGACCGGGCCAATAAAGAGAGCCCCTTCCGTTCCCCGTCTGAAAGCCACCCATAGACTTTATCCCATTGATCCTTGAAGAGCTGGGCTCCTTCGAATCCAGCCGAAATCATGGCCTCTATAGGGAGAAGGGTCTTAAGGAAAGCCGCAAAGGCTATCTTCCTCAGGGCATGGGATTCCCGTATCCTTTCCCAGACCTGGTGCTCCTCTTTGGTATCAGAAAGGAGGTAACCAAGAAGGGCCAATTGGCTGGAACCCAGTCCATTCTTGGCAAGCCAGAGTGTGACATCTTGATCTTTGATGGCCACTGAGAGGAGGTAGACACATTGTTGGAGAAGAGGGAGATCCAGGCCATAGAAACGTCCAGCCTCTTGAAGTCTATTTGAGAAACGGAAGGTGTAGAACTCTGGAGCACCATGATGAAGTGCATGTCCGGTCTCATGGTGTATTACACCCTGGACGATTGTCCCATCGATTCCCATCAATCTTTCTTGACAAATATGGATCCTTGGATAACCCCTCCATGCATCATGGGTGGCCAAAAAGTCTGTTTCTTCTCCCGTGACAACACCGAGTTCTTTCTTTTCTCTTTGATAGAAGTCCTGATATTTCTCCATCGTTTTCCAGATCGATACGGACAGATAAGGAGGAGGAGAAGAAGGTACTTCCTCTATTTCCAGAACCTCGTTCACCCACGTTCTAACCTGGGTCAAGAAGCTCTCGTCTACCTCCTCGTGGGCTACCATTTGAATCTGCGTGCCCATTCGACAACTCATCTCCTTTTATCCGGGACATGGGGGCCGATATGACCAAAGGGAGTCTGACAAAGAACGGTGGAAAGACCAGCTCCCCGAAGGAGATGGTAGACCTCTACCATCTCCTGATAGGATGATCTTTCAATCATTTTTCCTTCTATAAGACCTCTTCTAAATTCAGGCCGATAATCGAGGACACAAACTTGAAGATCTGGATCTGAGCCGCAGCTCCACCTTTTTTAAGTCCTGGCTGATGACAACCCGATCGCGATCAAAATGCTCCGCAATCTTTCTGATCTGGTAATTCCCCAATTTGTTTCTTAAATAAGCATGATGGAGTCCAGCCGGTCCACTTAAAGCTCTAAAAACCCATCCGGAGCCAAGCTGGTTGCCAACATCACCCAATTGATATCATGATGCGCTATCCAGCTGTTGGCTTCCCTGTTTGTCCCCTTAAGCCAGAACTTATCGATGATCTCCCTTAGCCCTGCATGCCTGCTCAGGGTCTTAACCACCGGATGGAGTGAATCTTTTTTCCGTAAAAGCCCGGATTTTTGCTCAATCAGCTCCCGTATTTTTTCGACGGCCTGTAACCCGATAGCCAGCCCCAGCTCCCGGAAGGCAAGACGGTAATCTGTAGGGAGCTTCAAAGAATTTTCTTTCAAAAAGGAATTTAACCCGATCAGGGAAGACTCCAATAACGTCTCCAGCAGGCTGGCTTGTTCAAGATTTCCGCTGACAATCAACTGGGCCACCCTGCAGGCATCAAACAAAAGACCGCCGATACCGAGAGGGTCATCTGTGGCCCAGATCTTTCCTTCACAAATATTGGCCATGTCGAAAATCTCCGCACGGAGATCGTTCCCCATTGATTTTTTCGGGTCTTTTGCTGCAGTCGCCTGAAGTTCGTTGTAGGTGACAAAACCGTCGAGAGGGTCATGTTGCCCCATGGACGCCACGAGAGGGAGGGAGAGGTCTATACTCATTTTCCAATACATACGCTTCGAACCACCGTAGGACGGAGCATAGACAAAGCTGGCATGGGCGGTTTTCGCAAGCTCCATTGCCCATGTATTGTACTTTAAATCCCCTGTGACCCTGCTTATACGGTTGAGGGCATGCATCCACTTCGTCAGATAATGGTAGTACTGCCCATCCCGATCCCATTCCAGACGTTCGTTAAAAGGATCATTGGACCTACGTTCCTGCAATTGCTTGCCTATCCTCAATCCCCCTTTGGTGGGATGCAACCTGCCGTCCTCTTCATCGAGGCCGCTGATCCAGCCGGTCCTTGAGTCGTCTTTGCGGTGGCGGCCGAGTGTGTCGTGAACTTGATCAACGAGCTTCAGTGCCAGATCCTTGAATTCCTCGCCCCCGGTCTCCTGATAAAGGCCAAGAAAGTTGCAGACTGCGAATGCGTCGGTCCATAAGTAGCGCCGTGGCGCACTGCTTGCTGGCGACAGTCCGGTTTCTCTGGCAAATTCCATCATGATTTCCCGGACAGTGGGCTGAGATTCATTTTGTTTCACAGGCATAATGCTGCACTTTCTCCAAATCTGCCGCCATGATGTGATGAAGGATCTACCGTGGCACTTCGAGCCTCCGGGGAACCTCCCGAATGCTTATCCCCAGGCAGGGAGCACATCCCCACTAAGGGTTTCAAGGATGCACCTGTTATTGTTCCGGGTCAACTCGCCAAGAAGAGGTGGGGTCAAATCTTTATCCTTGACTTTGTCAGAAATACCGGTGTCATCCATAAAAAAGTTGGCGTATTCGAATGCGGAATGCGGATTGCCGAATGCGGAATTCAAAACTAAAAACAGCCTGGCGCAGAGTGCATGGGGTAGAGCGCATAGCGCATAGAACAGAGCGTCATTTGTAAAGAGAGTGAAAAAGTTCAGTCTGATAATTTTTCTATTCTTATCCCTTTACCTTTTTTAAGGCTTTCCCTGGCTGATGCAACCCGCGCTAAAAACCTGGGATCATGCTCTAACCTGTAATCAAACCAGTCCTCTTCGGACCCGAAGCCAATTAAAACACCGGCCGGTTTTCCATGGCGCGTGATGATGATCTCTTCTTTTTCCGCCAAAT
>Ga0315281_10003906_pt1 | contig 21754 bp, 16 predicted proteins | sample YL17G07_0_MG_FD_204540 | JGI IMG/M metagenome (GOLD analysis project Ga0315281, IMG submission 204540) | Sediment microbial communities from Yellowstone Lake, YNP, Wyoming, USA - YL17G07_0 | ecosystem: Environmental > Aquatic > Freshwater > Lake > Sediment | place: USA: Wyoming | collected... | reverse complement strand
ATAGCCGCCAGCCGCTCCCGATCCAGCTTGCCTATGCCTGTGAGTGCATCCATTGGTATATAAACTACGCCTTAATTCATCATTGAGTTGAACTATAGCGCTTTTAGTATATTATTTCAATAGTCTTAAAGCGTGACAACTCACCCAAACAGTGAACTACTGCATTTGCAATATACACAAATCAAACTACCTATGAGTGGCACGAAATACGGGCACCCTGCTTCGTATAGCGTCGCGCCACTCTGTGGCAAGTACACATCATTTGCAGCCATCGTCCATTTTTCAATAGACTCCGTAAGAATATCGTAAGACTATTGTATTATTATTACACATAGCTTAAAATGACGCTACGTTAACATTACATGGAGTATAGAAGTGGCGAAATCAGCACAATCCGTAGCCGAAGACATTCAAGAATTACTCCGTAAAAATGCCATCGACGTGGTAACAATTCCGTGGCCGGATTTTTACAAATTAGCTGACCGTGAACGAATCAAAGACGCATTCATGGCAGAGTTGAGCAATAAGCTGCGCGAGTTTGCGTTGCTCATCAGCTACGGTCAGGCTGTTGTACTCATTGGCAAAGATTTCAAGTTCTCAACTGTGAAGTTCTGATGCGGAAAGTTCTTTGATGTCGAGTTGCAATATATCCCCGATGAGTAATGCTTATGTTGGAAAAGCATTCAATGCTGTCGTCAATAGCATTGGCCGCGATGACGTGGACGAGATTCTGTTTAACTGGAACGAATCCAAACTCAATGAAGACGGACACAAGATTATTTGTTATCCCGGCAGGGACGGCAGATTTTCACGTGGGAAGGAAGGCGGAAAGGTCATCATCGGCAAGCGTGAATTTCTGACCTGGCTACTGAGTGACAGTCCATTCGATGAAAATGTTTATGGTGCAAATATCAGGAATGATGCTCAATGGACGGGACTAATCCAGCGAGCGCGAGAGGCTGCCTTCAACATAACTTGCGCCCCTGCCTTGACTGACAGCGTCTCAATTTGAGGTACGGGGCGAACCCAACGTAATAAATTTGGAGGTGAAATATGACGACCATTACCATACCGACGCTTGAGGAATCCATCGAGCGCATGAAACAGGAAATTATTGATGACATTAAAGCCGGGCGAGTACCAGCGGATTGCCCCTCGTTTTCCGCCCTTCACGATTACGTGGATGCCAATTGCTATGGCGGTTTCTGCGAAGAGAATGAGATGCAAGCCTTGATGGATCACTTCGGCGAGCTTGATGAAGAGGAAGGTATGCCTGCCGCCCTGATAGACTACCTGAACGAAGCTCAGAATTCGATTGACCGCTGGATTAAAGAAGGCGGCATTCAGCAACAAACCAACCATCAACTGTAGCATAGCGATACGCTCAATTGATCCCTTCAAGGGCTGTCTTTTCCAGCACGAAAATCAGTATGACCGATTGTTTCTCAGATGGGATTTTGGCGGGAATCTGCGATGCCACCTGAAGAATCCCTGTTTCCATTGGCGAGAAAATATTTTCTTATTACCGTCGGCCATAATCTGTCGCCATTTCGCGGCGGGAATGCTCATTACTTTTTTCTGCGCCTCAATTCAATTGTCAATCTTCTGAACTTTGGCGGCTGACTTTACCTCTTCGACAATATCTTCCTTACCAACGAAGCTGCTTAAAAACGGCAAGAAGCCGCAATAAGACGTTCGTATCCAACATTATCGTGAGCTGTGCTAATCTCACGCCCCATGCGATCAACCAACGAATATTTTTTCCGCATCGTCACAGACGGTCATCACCCAGCGCAAGGCAGACTTCTTATTGCCGGGCAATACATTCGTTACACAGTTGAAAAAGAAGCCTGCTTATCCGCTCGGTCGATATGATCGGGTCCGAGTGATTATGCCAGCACAGCCTTTGAACCAGCTTCTAAAAATGGCCGTTATTGCTGGGGTCGAAACTGCGGTGAAACTGCATATCCGTCGCGGTGATGACCTGAATGCTTGTGATAGTGCAGGCCTCACCCCGCTCATGTTGGCCGCGAGCCGCAACAAAGCAAACATCTGCCGACTTCTATTGGATGCTGGCGTCAGTCCCGACTTGTTGGATCATGCTGGTCGAAATGCTCTCGCCATCGCTCACGAAGCTGTAGCCGCAGAAGCCGCCGCAGTAATCATCAAAGATGCCAACACCCGGAAAGCTCCATCTGAAGATTCTGTCGTCCTGAATAACGTAGACGTGTTGGCTACCCATGGCCCCTCCACTGACACAATCGAACCTGATATCGCAATGGGGAACGATGGTGTCGACCTTCAGAATATCGAGGTATCAAATAGAAACGATATACCGCTGGCATATTCAGACGAGGAAGAAAGCAGCCTGGATCTTTCCGCCTGGATCATGGAGGAAGATGGCCAGCCTCCCATCGGTGACGAATCCCTGGCCGAGGCGGCTGCGAAACTCCACCAGGTTATCACCCTGCACAAGCCTTTAAATACGGCAGAGGACTGGGCGGATTTCGACATTTTTCTTCCCGAGTTTGCCGTCCCATTGCACCAAACCGACGATGAGGAAGGACGCATCGACCTGCGCAATCTCTTTTTGAGAGCATTAAGGGAGGGCAGCGTTCCAGAACTAACGGTTCAGAATCTTTGCGATGGTGCGGACGGGGCGACTCACGAGGATGTGGAAGACCTGCTGAATCTGGTTCTTCACGATCTGGGGGCGGAAACGGATGAGAGGCTGGAGATTGAGGAGCCTTACCTCTCCCAGAATACCAGCGCAGGAGAAGAGGACGAGCTATGCGAGGCATTGGCATTCCTGGACGATGTTTCGTCGGGCAGGAACGAACCGTTAAGGTATTACCAGCGGGAAATCGGGAAGGTGAAACTGCTCACGCGCGAAGGCGAGATAGTAATAGCCAAACGCATCGAGGATGGTCTCAAACACATGATCGAGGCCATGTCCGCGTGCCCTGTGCTCATTGCTGAAATACTTGCCCTGGCGGATAAGGTCGCACGTGATGAGTTGGGCATAGATGAGGTGATAGATGGTTTCATCGATTCCGAATCCGATGGCCTGAAGCCTATCATAGAAGATGTTGATGAAGATGACGAGGATGGGGAAGCTCTGGCTGCGGCATATCTGGCACAGCTAAAAGCTAAGGCCATGGAGCATTTCGCCGTCATCTCAGGTTTGTTCGCAAGGCTTGGCAATGCTTACGAACAATCAGGCTACGGGAGCCCGCAATACACTTCGTTGCAAGAACAGATTTTCAACGAGTTGATTCTGTTTCGCTTCGCCACCAAACAAGTTCATACTCTGTGCGGTACCATTCATAATCTGGCTGAAAAAGCTCGTTACCATGAGCGCGATATGATGGAGTTATGCGTTACCAAAGCGAATATGCCGCAAGCGGACTTCTTCGAGGCCATAGCGAAAAACGATGAAAATCCGGGCTGGGTAGTGCAGGAGATAGAGGCGGGCAAACCCTACAGTGAGTCATTGGCTTTTTTCCGGGATGCCATCGTAGAACGGCAGAAAGAAATGCTTGGCCTGCGGCATCGCATCGGAATACCCATCAAGGTTCTGAAAGAGGTAGACGGAGAGTTGTCCGACGGTGAGGCGAAAGTTCTACGGGCCAAGCGCGACATGGTAGAAGCCAACCTTCGGCTGGTAACTTCCATCGCCATGAAATACAACAACCGGGGACTGCCGTTCCTCGATCTGATCCAGGAAGGGAACATCGGCCTGATGAAGGCCGTGGACAAGTTCGAATACCGTCGCGGCTACAAGTTTTCGACCTACGCTACCTGGTGGATACGCCAGGCCATCACCCGTTCCATCGCCGACCGTGCGCGCACCATCCGCCTTCCCGTACATATGGTCGAGACCATCAACAAGATGGATGGCATCGCACGGCAGACCCTGCAAAGAACCGGTACGGAAGCGGATGCTGCAACGCTTGCGGTGGAGATGGATATACCCGAGGAAAGAATCATCAAGATATTGAACATCGCCCAAGAGCCTGTGTCGCTGGAAACGCTGGAAGGCGATATCAAAGATGAGAGCCTGATGCCGCAGTTCGATGCCATGGCGCAGGAAAATTTGGCCGGGGTCGTGAAGGAGATTCTCGATTCGATAGACCCGCGTGAGGCTGAGGTGTTACGTATGCGTTTCGGCATCGGTATGGACGATGATCACACCCTGGAAGAGGTGGGTCAGCAGTACAACGTCACGCGCGAGCGCATCCGCCAGATCGAAGCCAAGGCGTTGCGCAAACTGAAACATCCAGCCCGTTCGGCAAAACTGGAAACATTTATCTCAGAAAAAACCAGAGAAGCCATCCGCTTGAAAAAGTTGGATATGCAGGTGGCTGCGGAAAACGCCGAATCGCTGGAATGCCAGCAATGAACCAGGCCTTTCGAAACGCACCTCCACGAGCGGGAGCGATGCTGGAATCCTTGAGGGGGCTGGGATACACGACCGCAGCGGCTCTGGCCGACATCGTCGACAACAGCATCTCGGTGGGGGCAACAGAAGTCAGGATCGATTTTAACTGGAACGGCACATCGAGTTGGGTAACGGTGCTCGACAACGGTTGGGGGATGGAAGACTCAGAACTCGAAAGTGCCATGAGGTTAGGCGATAGAAGCCCTCTGGAAAAACGCGGCCAGGCGGATCTGGGGCGCTTCGGAATGGGGCTGAAAACGGCATCTTTCTCGCAATGCCGCAGGCTTACCGTGGCATCGGTTAAGGACGGGGCAACATCCTGCCTGCGCTGGGACCTTGATGCGCTGGCAGCCTCACAGGACGGTGGATGGCTCCTGTTCGAAGGCCCCTCGCAAGGTTCCGAATCGTATCTTGCACCAATCAACCAGATGGAATCGGGCACCATCGTCCTCTGGGAAACACTGGATCGGATAGTCACCGATGGCTACACCGCCGACGACTTCAACGATATGATCGACCGCGTCGAGCAGCATTTCGCCATGGTATTCCACCGTCTCATAGAAGGGCCGAATACCAGGCTTAAGATTCTATTGAATGGAAAACCTGTAGTGCCTTGGGACCCCTTTATGACGGGCCATGCCGCGAAAACCTGGGACTCCCCCATCGCTAAGACCGCGACCCAATCGGGTATCGTCGAGGTCGAATGCCATGTGCTGCCCCATCGCGATAAGCTGACGCCCGCCGAATTCGATGCGGGCGGTGGCCCCGAAGGCTGGACCGCCCAGCAGGGCATCTACGTCTACCGCAACGAGCGGCTTCTGGTGGCAGGCGGCTGGCTGGGCTTGGGTCTTGGACGGGCGTGGAACCGCGAGGAAGCTTACCGTCTGGCGCGTATCCGCCTCGACATCCCGAACACGGCGGATGCCGAGTGGAAGATTGATATCCGAAAATCCACGGCAAGACCCCCAGTCTCTATGCGCCTTTGGCTGACACGTCTGGCCGAGGATACCCGCGAACGTGCCAGGAAGGTTTTCGCCTACCGGGGAAGTCCGACACCGGGGTTAGGGGGTGCCACCGTAGAGCAGGCCTGGCGCGTGGAACATTCCAAATCAGGGGCGCGATACAAGATAGATGAAAAGCATCCAGTCGTATCCGCCGTACTCGACGGTGCAGGTGAACTTCTTCCCATGGTGAAAGCCATGCTGCGCGTGGTTGAGGAGACCGTCCCAGTGCAGAAGATCTGGCTGGATACCGTTGAAAACAAGGAAACGCCACGAACGGGTTTTTCGGGGGAGCCACCCGAAAAGGTTATAGCGGTATTGAAAACGATCTACGCGGATATGGTGGGACGGCGGAGGATGTCGTCCGATAACGCCAAAAAAATGCTTGCCGTAACCGAGCCCTTCCAGAACTATCCGGGTCTCGTGGCGGGACTGCCAGACGAACCAGCCCAGGGCGGTCAATAAATCAAAGGAAGTGTGCTATGCCCGCAACCAAAAATAATGTCACCAATATAGTAAGCATCGCCCAGCCCCTCCTGCTCATAGAAAAGGACAAGACGACGATCACTCCCACACTCATAGCGGAAAAGGTCGATTTGGCCTTAGGCCTATTACCGGGAACGGCGGAGAGTGATAGGCAGGCCGCCATCGGAGAACTCATCCGAAGGTTCAGCCTTTGGATAGGGCAGGATTCGACCCTGCACGATGCGGCGGGGCACGAAAACTGGCTCAACGCATCCAGGAAGAAGGACTGGCGCTACTGGGCCCGGTATCAGGGTTATCTGGAAAGGAAGATGTCCGCAACTGCGGTCGAGGCGTTGGACGTATCCACCGATAAGATATTGGAGCTGCTCGAAGATCCCAACCGCGAAGGTGCGTGGGATAGGCGTGGCCTTGTGGTTGGACACGTTCAGTCGGGCAAGACGGGAAACTATTCGGGGCTCGTCTGTAAGGCTGCGGATGCTGGATACAAAATCATCATCGTGCTGGCGGGTTTACACAACAACCTGCGTTCCCAAACTCAGATCCGTCTGGAGGAAAGTTTTTTAGGCTACGAGACTTCATCGACGGGAGATTTGGGCCTGCCTATCGGTGTGGGCGAGATAGACAGTGATGCGAAGATCCAGCCCAACTGCGCAACGAACCGGTCCAACACCGGCGACTTCAATACCAAGGCCTCTCACCATCTCGCCATCTCACCCGAACAGAGGCCGTGGCTCTTCGTGGTGAAGAAAAACAAGACCGTCTTGGAGCGTCTGCTTAAATGGATACGCGCGCACGTTGCCGATGCTACCGACGCTGCGACCGGGCGCAGGTTCGTCTCGAATCTGCCACTTCTTTTGATCGATGACGAATCCGATCACGCATCGGTCGATACGGGCGAGCAACTGTTTAACACCGATGGTCTGCCAGACGACGATCACCAGCCGAAGGCCATCAACAGCCGCATCCGCAAAATTCTGCACTCCTTCGCCAAATCGGCCTACGTCGGCTACACGGCCACACCGTTCGCCAACATCTTCATCCACCGCCGCAATGCGACGACCGATGAGGGCCCCGACCTTTTTCCGCAATCTTTCATCATCAACCTTGCGGCTCCTTCCAACTACGTCGGCCCCGCCCGCGTATTCGGTTTGAACTCTCTCGATGGCCGCACCGGTGGATTGCCTCTGACGCGCGATATTGTGGACCATGTAAGCGGCGACGGTCTGGGCGGATGGATGCCGCCCAAGCACGACAAGGAACACGTCCCCCTCTATGGAGGGCTCGACATGGTGCCGCCATCTTTAAGGGAAGCCATCTGCTCTTTCGTTCTGGCTTCTGCCGCCCGCGTCTGCCGGGGCCAAGGAGATGAGCACTCATCAATGCTGGTTCACGTCACGCGCTACAACTTAGTCCAGAAGGAAGTTCATCGCCAAGTCGAGGAGATCGTGAAGCGAATGAAGCAGAGAGTCACCAGACGCGTGGATCACGAGGAGGTGCTTACCGAGTTGCATGCCCTTTGGGATAACGACTTCCTGCCCACCAGCGAGGAGATAACGGCCAGCCTTCCCAAGGAGGAGCGTCATCCCGTTACCCCGACATGGGAAGATATTCTCGCCGTTCTTCCCGACGTTCTATCGGATATCGCAGTCAAAATGATAAACGGTACTGCCAAAGACGCACTCGACTACGCCGAAAATCAGACCAACGGATTGAAAGTCATCGCCATTGGTGGCGACAAGCTGGCGCGCGGCCTCACACTGGAAGGTTTGTGCGTCAGCTACTTCGTCAGGACCTCCAAGATGTATGACACGCTGATGCAGATGGGTCGCTGGTTCGGTTACCGTCCGGGCTACATCGATCTTTGCCGACTCTATACGACTTCCGAACTCGTCGAGTGGTTCGGCCACATCGCCGATGCGTCGGAGGAGCTCCGTGAAGAGTTCGATGCCATGGTCGAAAGTGGCGGAACGCCGAAAGATTACGGGCTCAAGGTTCAGTCCCATCCAATCCTGATGGTCACTTCACCTCTTAAGATGCGCAGTGCGGAAACCCTGTTGCTCTCATACAGCGGGAACCTGGTCCAGACCGTTTCCATGTTTCGCGACCCCGCCAATCTGCGCCGCAACCTGGATGCGACCAACAGGCTTTTGACCGCCATGGGAGAACCATCTGAGCGCGGGATAACGAGGGCTCGCGATGCCAATCCCGACGAGTGGAAGCGTTCGTTCCTGTGGAACGGGGTTGATGCGAACCTGATTACCGATTTCCTGACCTCATATTCGACGCATCCGAAGGCGACGAGAGCAAACAGCGCGGTCTTGGCCGAGTTCGTAGGCCAGATGGTGAAAGCTGGAGAGCTGACCTCCTGGACCGTCGCCTTGTTGGGTGAGGGGCACGCGACGAAATCTTACGCATTCGCAAACGGATTGGAAATCGTTGCGATGCCCTCCCGAACCGACACTAAAGTGGAGGGAAGTTACTCGATAGGTGTTCTGACGGACCCCAGCGACGAAGCCATCGACTTGGATTACCCAGCATGGAAGAAGGCGTTGGGCTGGACACTGGCGGAATGGAAGCCAGATCTCGCACGCAACCGGGTAACACCTCCGGCACGACCTGGCGGGAAGAGGATACGCGACGTGCGGGGCTTGGGACGGGACGACATCAAGGCGGCACCGGAACGCGGCGTGCTGCTTCTATACCCGCTCAATCCCGAAGGTGCGGGCGAGTCCGTTTCCAAGGAATGGGGCGAGCCCATCATGGCCTTCGCCATCAGTTTTCCATCCAGTGATTCATCTGTGAAGGTGGCATACAAAGTCGATCATCTTAAATGGGAGCAAGAGTATGGCCCGGCTGACTGACGAGTTTTTGCTTGCCTGGAAATCCCTTGCGGGCGAAACAACGCAGGATGGCTGGCGCAGCATTCCCGTTTCGCGGGCAGGCTCCTGCCATCTGATGGCGGCCCGACGATTTCCCGGCAACTGTGAATCGCTGCTCGCGCATTTCCCCACGGTCAAGATTCCCGTCGCAGAAAAGTTGCCCGAGGGGCATGGCTTCGCCATCGAACGAGTTGACCCCCACGGTAATGGGAAAACCTGGTTGGCGTTGACCAGAAAAGAGTCAGGCAGCGTCGAGCTTTTCGTGGCGATGGTGGGAGATGTTGTCGGTGTCATGGACTCAGAATCTGCTTCGAGTGAAGAAAGGCTGCTGACGATATTCTTAGGGCGCGTCAGGGCCTGGCAGGAGTTTATGCGTAAAGGTATTCAGGGGCTGGGGCCCGAGGCCGAAATCGGGCTCATCGGGGAGTTATCGTTTTTGGTTTCCATGCTGGATGCGGGCATTTTCGCATCACTTGCGGTGGAGTCATGGGTGGGGCCTCTGGACGGCATTCAGGACTTCGAGGTGGGCACGGGCGCGGTGGAGGTGAAGGCGACCCTGTCGGCTACGGGTTTCCCCGCCAAGATAGGCTCTCTCGAACAGATGGATGATTCCATCCGTCAGCCTTTATTTCTCGCGGGGGTACGACTCTCCCAAACCGCATCGGGTAGGAATCTGCCAGAGTTCGTGGAACACGTCCGTGAGCTATTGAAGGCAGATGCGGAAGCTCTTCGACTGTTTGCCGACAGGCTTCTGTTCGCCGGTTTTTTCGCCGCCCACGTCGACAGGTATTCCAGACGATTTTCCATAGTGGGAATGAGGGTGGTCGAGGTGGGTGAAGGCTTTCCGCGCCTCACTCATGGAACCGTACCCAACGGAATAAAAAGTGCAAGATACGAGATAGATTTCGACAGGGCATCAGGTGAGAACTTGGGCCCTGAAGGTGCGTTTAAAAAACTAGGAGTGCTTTGAATATGGAACTATCCGAATTCCTGCTGGAAACGCAGGCCGAAGTCAGAGCGCAGATGAGCGATGGCAGCCCATTTGCAGAGATGGTGTTTTCCGAGGTGGTAATGCAGCACATGGCGGAGATCGGAATGACTTTCGAGCCCGTCGTCTGCCATTTCACAGGCAAAGTCAGCAATGCCATCCTGCGTCTCTCAGGTTACGCGATGTCCGACGAGGCCGACCAGTTGGATCTCTTCGTGAGTCTATACGAGGGGGTAGACGAGCTAACACCGGTCCCCGATGCGGATACCAAGATGGCGGTCGAACAGTGCATACGTTTCTTAAGCCTCTGCGCCGAAGGGAAGATGGCACAGAAATTGGATCCGTCCGACGAAGTCCTTTCTCTTGCGCTCACCATTCAGGAGATATACAACGGTCTCGAACAGGTAAGGGTTTACGTCCTGACCGATAAAGTCGCCAAAGCCAAGAGTTTCAAAACCAGGGAAATAGCCGGAAAATCCGTCCGCCTTGAGGTCATGGACATCGAACGCCTGTTCCGCCACTGGTCCGAGGGTAAGCCGCGCGACGAACTGGTCATCGATTTCAACGAAGTGTCGGGATCCCCGCTGCCCTGTGTATACGTTCCGGGAGAGGCCGACGAATACGACTACGCATTGACTGCGATCCCTGGTGAAGCGCTGCGGTTCATCTACGAGAGATTCGGTTCCAGGCTGCTGGAAGCCAACGTGCGCTCGTTCCTGAGCGTGAAGGGGAAGGGTGTTAATGCTGGGATACAGAATACCCTGCGCACGAATCCCGGCCACTTCATGGCCTACAACAACGGGATCGTGCTGGTGGCCGATGAAGTCCGATACGAAAAAACCAAGGATGGAGCTATAGGTATCGCTTGGTTGAAAGGGATGCAGATAGTGAACGGCGGGCAGACTACGGCCTCGCTCTACTTCGCCAAGAAGAAGTTTCCCGAAACGGATTTGAGCCGCGTACGTGTTCCCGCGAAGATCATCGTCATGCGCGTTCAGGATCCTGCCAAGGAGGAGGCATTGGTCTCCGACATATCGCGTTTCGCCAACAGCCAGAACGCGGTCAGGCAGTCCGATCTTTCCGCCAACAAACCCTTCCACGTCGAGGTCGAGAAACTATCGCTGACCGTCTATTGCCCCGACGGCATCGGTCGCTGGTTCTACGAACGGGCTGCTGGAAGCTATAACACGCTTCTGAGTCGCGAGGGAACGACTCCGGCCAAATTGAAGGTTCTGAAGGAGGCCATCCCACCGTCCCGGAAAATCACTAAGACGGATCTGGCCAAATACATCAATGCTTGGGATAGAAAACCCGATGTGGTAAGCCTCGGTTCCCAGAAAAACTTCGATCGCTTCATGGCATCACTTTCGAGGGAAGAGGGTGAGGAGATTCCACTACCAGGAGTGGCGGAATACAAGGCGATGATAGCAAAGACCAAGATATTCAAGGACACTCAGAAGCTCGTGCGCCCCATGTTTCAAGCATTCCAGGCGAATGTGGCAGCCTACGTCGTGGCCGTTCTGTCCGACAGGCTTGGAGATAGGCTTGATCTCGACCGTATCTGGATTCGTCAGGGAGTTTCGCAGGAATTGCTCTCGCAGATAGCCATATGGGCAAGGGAAGTAAACGAAGTCCTCCACAGAACTGCGGGGGGCCGGATGGTTTCCGAGTGGGCCAAGAAGCCTGAGTGTCGGGATGCCGTGCTCGGTGCGACCTACTCCGAACCAGCCGAAAACATTCCCGAAGTACGTTAGATGAGTTTTTTCAGGCAACAAGTTTTTTCAGGCGTCGCTGCAAAATTCCAGATACTTTGCCCAGCACAGCATCGGCATTGTGCTTGACCTCACATTCCCATACAACGATGGGAAGCCAGCCTGTTTTCCTGAGAAGAGAAAGATTATTTTTATCCCGTATGACATTCCCCTCAAACTTCGGCCCCCAGAAATCCAGACGGGATTTCGGCGTGTACGCATATTTGCACCCCTGATGCCGATGCCAGAAACAGCCATGAACAAAGATTACAGCCCTGTATTTTGGAAGAATAATATCCGGTCTCCCCGGAAGGGTCTTATTCGCAATTCTGAATCGGTATCCCATGCGATGCAGCATCGAGCGGACAGCCAGCTCGGGCTTTGTATTCGCTCCTCGGATGCGGGACATATTCCAGCTACGCTTTTCCGAGGTCAGCGTATCCATGCTAAATCTTCAGCCGCTTTAAAATATCATGGACTATTGCAGCAACCTGCTTGGACAATAGCGGCGGCACAGCATTACCAACCTGATGATACTGCGATGTCCTGCCACCTTCGAATTTGTAGCTGTCCGGGAATGTTTGCAGCCTTGCCGCCTCCCTGACTGTCAGGCTGCGACATTGGGACGGGTCATAATGAATGAAATAATGCCCATCCTTGGAGATATGTGAAGTGATTGTAGTGGAAGGTCGCCCCCCGACCTGCACCCTGAAACGATCTGAGAAGTGACTATTCTGCACACCCTCCTGCACATTCTGGTGTGCCGGAAGAAGCGCCTTCGGAAAATCACACAGATGAACGGATTTTCCATTAGCTGCCGCGTAGGCGGACACAAAAAGATAGCGATGCAGATCACTCCTCATGTGGCCTCTGCCTGCATGGTTGGTCACCACATCAACACAGCCATGCCGATACCAGTCCGGAAATATTTGGGGGCGACCGGTATAGCTCATGGATTCTGCCCCTGTCGTCAAATTGCACTGACGTATGTTCACCAGAGCTGCATCAATTTTTTCGACTGTCTGCGACAGGCCATTGCTTTGCCCATTACGACACCAGGCCTTTGAGGTTATCGAGTCAAGAATCTTACGCCAGAGCTCAAGTGTGTCAGGCTCTTTGGATACAGCACTGCGTATCTTCGGAAGATCGCCAATTGCCTGGGCAACAGTGGTCGCTTCCGATTCCTGGAGCGTTTTGGGTGTAATTTGAATGTCCTCCCGTATACCTAGAATAAGCATACGGTGCCGCGCCTGCGGAATGCCATATTTCTCGGCTCTCACCAGAAAGTCTTCCGGCTCACATTTCTCAGGGGGTTTGTTATCCACCAGCGAAAACAGCCTGTAGCCGAGGCCGGAACTCTGGCCATTAACTGCCACGTCCGGCTTTTTCAGATCGCTCAATATACTCTTGATGATTTTTTTGCCGGAATGCTGTGCGGAAAGTATTCCCTTCACATTCTCCATCACGAACACCGGAGGCCGGTGATCCGCGATGATCCGCAGATATTCCCTGTAAAGAAAATGGCGCACGTCGTCCTCAAAGTCAGGATTGGTACCCCGCATACGCGCGCGTCCGACAAGTGAATATGCCTGGCAGGGTGGCCCGCCGACCAGCACCCATTTTTCACTGCCATTCAGTCTCTGACTGATGAGGCTTTTCACCTCATGCGCCGGGGTCTTGCCGAGTTCGATACACTGTGCCTCTTCAGCCGCAGCCTTGGCTTGCTGAGGATAAAAATCAAATAACTCCGCCTTGGCAATTTCCCCCTTGGCATAAGACCAGTATTCCGGCGGGATTTTTTCGGGATTAAATTGACGGAAAAAACTGCGCAGCAGCAATGTGCTGTGCGCGGTCGGATCTTTTTCAATCGAAAGAGCGAGCTTGAATGAAGGCTTTTCTGCGCCATGACCAAAGGCAGCAAAGCCCTCGCCCAGCCCTCCCGGACCTGCGAAAACGTCAATCACTTTATATGGCTCTTGACCAGCCATTATCTTTTCCACATAAGCAGTTAACTGAATCTGATGGTATCGGGTAAAAATACAGCGCGGCTGCGGATTTTACCTCTTTTGCATCAGTTATCAGGCATCAAATGGCCCAGAAGTGGCGCAAAATATCGGTTGCCCTGCTGCGCATGCAGCGGTTGACACTGCCGGTACGCTGAAGGCCGACTGCTGCCACCTCCATCATTGCCAAGGGGTCGGGCAATACCGATAGAGTACCGCCAGCGACACCGATAAATTCCCCCGCCCGAAATGCGTCTTTTCAGGTCACATTTCAACCCCAACACCCCTCGTTCCACGCCTACCATCCCATTCACACAGTGCCCACCACAGCCTCGACGTGGCTTTCCTAGCTGGGGAAAGCAAACAAACAGCATTCAATGGTACCGCCCTCCTGAACAGAGACGGGCATATAAAGAAGAGCCGTAAACCAAGCATGGAGCGGGTTTCCGACATGCCGGTGGTGCGTGAAATCGCGTGACACCAGTAAAAACGATCCCGTTGTCGCCCGTGGATGGGCCTGCGGCTGACTCACATTTGGTGAGTTGGCCTGCCCCGACCGGCAGCCCGTAGGACGACGACGTTGGATGATGAATTGCGCTGGCTACTCTATGGCCTGCGCCCTCCCATGGCCTGCCTGCACGGCATCCGCGCCCGCAGCGCGTGAACCAACACTCACCACTCGATTTCGGTCTTTCCGGTGGGCCAAGGATTTTCTTATGGCAGTCGTTATGGCTGTTTGCATTGTAGGGCGGGCACGTTTTTGTGCCCACGCTGATTCTTTGCTAACCGCGTGGGCACATAAAGCGTGCCCACCCTACTGTCCTGTCGAGCCACCACACAAAACCAACAAGGAGATTTTATATGGGAACCCGCAACTTTGATCTCGGCGCGCGTGATATGAAAGCCGCCGGTCGCATCGCCCTCGAAGAAGGCATGCGCTCATTCGCCAGCATAGACACCATGTCCGACCGCTGGAACCTCTTCGTGGATTACATCCGCGAGCATCACGCCATCGGGCGCATGGAAATGGTTTCGCCGGATGTCGTCATCGAATACGGCTCATTCTATGAAAATTGGCGTGAAGCTCGATATTCGCCCTCGCTGTTTCCTCTCGTCCACCATGCTCATGCCACTTCTATAGCAAGAAGAAAAATAGGGGCGAGGCCTGATATTCACTTCAAATCGCGTACGGCCTTCGTAATGCCTTTGAGGAAGGAGGCCGTACTCAATGAGTGTCGATCCGCAAGCTCTTGCAAATGCGGTACGGACAGGCTAGTAAAGTCCTGCGTCTCCAATGATTTAAAAAACAAACGGACACGCTTAACGAATTGGCGCAGCTCAGGCTGACACATGACCTCCACCGGCTGCAATAAACCAGCGGCACTTTGCAGAGCATTTGTTGGATGAATCCAGACATTGATTACCTCAGCACCTTGATAATGCTTAACGAACCAAGCGTATGATCGATTCATTTGTTCTGCCTCACCCTTGTTTATCTCCGTTCGTGTAAGCTCCACCTCGTTTTTGCATTCCCACAATATGTAATGGGTAGCATCAAGTGCCCACAGGTTATCTGGCCCCTCTTTCCATACTTTATCTGGGCGCTCACCAGCGAATCCTAATGCTTCACTGAGTTCATGAAGGGCCTGTTCGAACCGGTCGGCTTTTACACCAAAAGTAAGCCGACCAAGAATGTCGGATAAAGTGACGTTGAGCTGATCGTAATTTTCAAACTTGGTAATCCACGCAATTATTCGTTCCATCCGACCTTGGCTTACTAAGGTCAGCTTCGTGATGGTTACACCTGCGGCTGGCAATAACAACAGATGGTTGGATGTATGGGCGGCGAGTTGCAGGCGCACCGACTCTATCTTGTTTGCCTGATATTGATAGCGAGCCATATCTTGCAAATACCAGCCCACATCCGCCCTATCGACCAAACAAGTATCTATAGAATGCTGAAGCTGGGCGACGGCACCTTGATAGTCACGGCTGGCAAAAGTAATTTCTGCATTCAGCTCGGCCACGTAAGACTTCAGAATGCGATCACTGGGCAAGGAAGGTTTGACATCTGCCATTTGCTCGGTATAGAAGGCTTTCCACCCTGCGTCTCGCCCAAGACATTGGTTAACCAAGCCTTGCAAAGCAACTATCGGTTGCTTTCCATCTCTTATCTCTTCAGTAGCCATTTCCGCTAACTGTAGGCCGATTTCAATCTGCGTTGCCATTTGGGATGACACATGCTTGCGGGAGCGTTTTTCCCGAAGCAAGCGAGTAATGTCACCACCGACAATGATGATTGCCGAGTAGTCCTTTTCACCCCGCACACTTCTCCCCATGCCTTGTTCAATAGTGCGAACTGTTCGCATCAGAGTGGCTTCGCTGTCAGGGCGACAGTCTTCCTGATACAGGTCAATTAGGCTTTCTGAATATGGCTTGCCATCGAAAACCAGAATACGACATGCATCGTCAGGTAAATCCACGCCATCATAGCGATTGACCAAGACAACCGCATTTTCAAATTCGCGACGACGTAGATTTTCAACAATATCTATCATCGTATCTTTGTTAGCGACAACTGCCCCGTAACTCTCCCAAATGCGAGAGTTGGCAAAGCTAGACACTAAAGTTACAACACCAGAACCTCTGGCGGGCATGGGTGCGCCCAACCACTTGGCGATGGCGCTTTGATCAAGCTCTTCATGGATCAAGGAGGGTAACAAGACCATTTTCTCCCCAGACCAACTTTCCTTGCTATATGTAAGTGGATTTGTGATGGTATCCGGTGATAGCTGCAATCCTTTAATTAGGAAGGCGTCGTCTGTCACAGTGGCGGACATGAAAATACGGTGGGGTGCTTTCCAGTAGGAGCCAAACGCAGATAGGGGAGGGATATAGGGTTCGATCTCCAGCGCCACACCCGAAACCACACACTGGCAGTACGCTAGCATGTTTTTCAGAATAGGCCACGCAAACTTAACCGGATTGCGGTTAGTAGCGGCTGCCAATATCCGGGCTATTTCAGATTCACGGTCTATCCATGCCCAATAAGGCACTGGCAAAATTGCGTCCCGCTTGTTATTCCGAATATCGGCAAATGTACCGACACCTTGGTGCTCTAGGTCTGATTCAAAAAGTGTTCGAATAGCCTGATAGGCGGCATCCTCTCTGGGTATTCGGATGCGGCACTGTTCTCGGATTGAATCGGAGCAGGCATGAGCATCATCCATTAGCAATGTCCCCACATCTATCGAATCACGATTGATGCCGAATTTTGTCAGGCCATTGAACAACTTTTGAACTGATGTCACGAGAATAGCTTTGCCATTATGAAAATCTTCTGGCAAGTCTGGATCTGCAATACAGGTCTTGATGCCAAATTGTCTAGCTTGGTCACACGTCTGTGTGATTAAAAAGTTATCAGGACATAGATAAACGGCTGGTCCTTTGCCGTCATTTAGGCGGGATTGCAGCATTAACAATCCAATTAGCGTTTTACCCTGACCAGTATGCAGCTTGACGATCACGTCGCTTTGCTCACGGCGAGACGTATGCCATTCGGAGAGGACCGCTTGCTGTGCTGGACGCAAAGGCCCCTTGTCATGGGCGCGATCCAAAGTGTCGTACAAGGCGACGGGATCGGTCGGCGCAATCACTTTTTTTCCTAATAGTCGCTTCTTGAAATCTACCATCGCGATCTTTCAAAGGGGGAAATTATGGGGTACCGAAATAAAAGGAGTTCTGGGTTTAAAGTTCAGGCTCGAAAATCTGCGATTATTCATTTCTTGTGTCAGACCGAGTAAACCTGCATTTGCATTCGTATTGCTCGCGCAAGTCCATCAAGATCACCATACAGACTCTTGCTGGTTATGTTCATCTTGCGTAGCAGCGCGAATATCCCCGTGTAAAGCTCGCGCGATATACTGAACTTGTACATCTCTACATTTGCATATGGCCCTGAATCAAGTACCACCTGTATCCGAAGGCTGCGATTACCAGAAAGCAAGAATGACCCGGCTTGTTTATCCAAGCGCGCATTCAGTTGCTTCGGCTCAGCAACCCAAACAATATCATAGGCAAAGCGGTCGACAACCTTTTCAAAGATTTCGTCTTGCTTCTCATAAACAGAGGTTCGTGTTTCAGCAAAAGCGCCGTCTTTCAATTTAATGTGGGCTATGGAGCGATCCATAATTGCACTGTAGTCGAGTGCAAGAATCGCGAAGTCTGCACATGACTGTGGGCTGTATGCTTCCAGAGCAAAATAAAGTGCGACATACGGGCTTTCCGTAAAATCCAAGAGTCTTGTTGGCACGCCATAATGTTGCATGATAGACAACCAAGCCAGCTTTGATTCCGGTTTCACGTTCTCACGATCATAGAGGTGGAACTTGGATTGAAACTGCACCAGGGAATGCTCCTCGAATCGCCTTGCCGTTTCAGCCGACCATTTTGACCCAATGATTCTTTCCAATGAGGATTGTAGTGGCCAAGCCGCATTGGCGTGACCACGATACAGAAAGTGATTGGGCAACCTATTAAGCCGCTCGATGAGTTCTTCTACGGAATGAATCTTAATCTCTTCCATCACTTCTCACTCGATGATACAGCCCAGTTAGATCAGCCAATACAACTTCAGGCTGGTGCTCGTCCTCGTCATAACGACGCTTAATAGGGTCACCCTTAAGGTTGATGGTTATGGGTTTTTGAGACCTGCTTTTCATAATCCTTGCGGATGCCTCATTTCCAGTAGCCGCTGTACTTCTTGTTACTTCTTGCAGCACCTTTCGATTTAAATCCTCCCCCTGTATCTGCGCCTTACCCTTTTCACCATTTGCAGCAGATAAATATACGGACAATGGTTTCTGAAAGTGTTCGTCTGCGTCAAACGGATTAGGGCCGCGAAATGTGGCTGCAAACCGAGTAACACGGAATGCGGAATCAAGTGCGTTTAAGAAACCTTCTGGATCAGGTATGGGCGCTATTTCCACAGTGACATTGTTTTCGACTATCACTCTGGTACCGGACAAGAGCTGTTCAATCCGCCCTGCCACGCCCTTAGTTGTTGGTGCAAGGCTTGCTTTCCGAGCAACACCGATGATTCCAATATGAGCATTAAAAACGCAGTGAGTATATGGGCTTTCTTCAAGCTCTTCTTCAATAAAGTTGCCGGTCAGGTCGTCAAACTTCTCAATAGTCGAATTGGTAGTTCGACCAATCGCAAAGTACCCCGTCGCATCAGAGAAATATTGAATGTTGCCAATATGCCAAATATATCCCTTGCGAAGCTCACCTGAAGGTCGTTCTTTCAAGGCTTGTAAAAACATGTCACTTGGCGTCAGCTCTTTATTAAGAAGAGACATCTGGCTTGGCTTAATAAACTTCGCTCTGAAAAGACTGTATTCGATGGATGCCATAGCGGGTATCTAATTAGTCGAGAATCGCATGGACTAGATTTGTAGCCTGCGTAGATCGAGCATGGCGACCCGCATCAACACATGAAGAAGAGACAGCACCAGAACGGCGTAAAGAAAATGAAGTGAGGCTTGCAGTCATGTTACCTCCCCTAAATAACAAACTTGCTGATTGGTCGTCTGGGCAAAGTGTGGCTTGCTTCCAAGCTTCTACCCTCACCCTAGCCCTCTCCCTGCAAGGGAGAGGGGACTCCCTCGCGCCAGCCTCCTGTTCTGATTATCCGCCGTGTCCGCGCCGTACTTTGCACGCAGTTTCATTGCGGCGGTTGCGCAAGTGGGATGCACTCTAAACGAGCCGGGAGGAAGTTGCAACGGCAATGGCACGGATGTTCGGTTAGCTGCCGTTTCCGAGTGACGATATGATTTTTCACGGCGTGCCAACATGGAAAAAATTGCCTGAGAATGTTCGGGTAGAATTTCCATCAAGCTGGTGAAAGCCACCCAGACTATATATAAATTGGTTACAGGTTACCTGCCGCCATCGCTCTGAAATCCATGCTGCGCCTCAATTTCTGAAGAATCCCCTCCTACTCAAACGCCATTTCGAGTTTCGCGGATCATCATTTTCCCTACTCATCCGCCAAGTCGTGAGCCGCGTTTCCCTACTCAACCGCCAATAGCTCCCTAGTCAAACGCCTATAGTGCAGCAAAGATTTTGGGCATGGATCGAACGATTTTCGGCGCCATCCTACTCATCCGACAATAGTCAGCGCCGGATGACGGCAACATGATTGCCGTTGATCTGCCATGAAACCAGGAATCCTGCTTCCAGAAGCGCATTCAAGGCATGGATAACTACTCTGCGGAGATTGTCGTGGCGGCTGATGGTGAGATCGGCGGCACGCTGAATTTCTTCGAGGGGAAGCGGGTGTGGTTGCTTGTGGCTGGCCAGGTAGCCGTGCAGCCAGGTGGCCAGCCCTTCCGGCAACTGCCGGCGTTGCGCCCAGTGGAGGTAGGTGTAATGCTGTCCATGAAACAGCGCCGCCAGTTCCGGCGCGAGCTTGACTCGGTAGCGCGGCAGCGGCTTGCCGGTGCTCTCGTCCTGCCAGCAAAAGGCCGGAATCATGGAGAGCGAGATGGTGTGCTTGGTGCGTTCGGCATAAAAAGCCAGCGCGGTGGCCTGCAAGCGCGTGAGGCATTTGCGCAGGTGGGCGTAAGTTTCGCCGGAGGGCGTCCAGCCGACTGCCTTGCAAAAATTGTATGGTGTAAATTCCACAACCGCGCCCAACGTGGTATCGCTGGCCATCTGGATCAGTTGCAGCCAGACCGTGGCATCGTCCTGCCGCAGTTCTTCACCGGTGTAAGTGATACGTCCTTTGCCGATGATCGCCAATGTTTCCTGCCGCAAATAGCGTCGCTTCTGATTGCGGTTACGCGCGTTGAACAATGCGCTGCGTAAAAACTCGTTCGGCGCGCAGCGGACTTCTTCCGGCCAGAGGGGAAGCTGATCGCCGCGTTGATAGCCTCGTATCTGCTGAATTCGTTTGAGGTAAAGCTTGATTGGCTTGGTCATGGCAGTCGGATTCCAGCTTGGGAAACTAACCGCCACACACCAACATCAGCGCTGGAAATGCGTCCTGAAATGACGCATTTCAAATGTTTCCGCACCAGCGCATCTCTACACTGACACTGTCCCATATTTATTCCGGCAACTACTCCCTCAACGTCTCGCCATGGACGACAGCACGCAACCAAACCGCATGGAATTCCTGCCGCGCGTAATTCGCGCCAAGAATGCGCACACCTATCTCGGCATGGATCGCAATCGTTTCAATCGCGAGGTGAAGCCACACTTGATCGCCGTGCCGATTGGCGTGCAGGGACTGGGATATGACCGATTTGACTTGGACAAATGGTGGGAGGAATATAAGCGCCGTAACGGAATGCCTGGCGCTCTTTTGAAAGCTGAAGGAGAAGAGCAATGGGTAGAAAAACAGCAGGACTCCGTCGCAGGCCGGACAAGCCCGGCGGAACGTGGCACATTCACAAGGTGTTCCACGGCAAGGCAATTTATGAAAGTTGTGGCACAAGTAACGAAGAAGAAGCGCAAAGGTACTTAGCGCGCCGGCTGGAGGAGATTCGCCAGGCTGAAGTTTATGGTGTACGGCTTGATCGTATCTTCCGAGTCGCGGCAACGAAGTATCTGACTGAGAACCAGCACAAGGCATCCATCGTTACGGATGCTTACATGCTTCAGTCGCTTGACCCTTTTATCGGGGAAGTGTCATTGAGCAAGCTGCACGACGGCACGCTGCAACCGTATATCGTTGCCAGACGCGCATCAGGCATCAGGTCGAAGAGTATCAACAACGCCCTGAGTATTGTGCGCAGGATTCTGAATCTGGCAGCACGGAAGTGGCGGGATGAGTATGGGCTGACGTGGCTGGAAACGCCGCCGCTGCTCTCCATGCAATCCACTCACGATGCGCGCAAGCCCTATCCACTGTCATGGGATGAGCAGAGCGTGTTGTTTCAGGAGTTGCCCGCGCATCTGGCAGAAATGGCATTGTTCAAGGTCAACACGGGAACACGCGAGCAGGAGGTTTGCCACCTGCGCTGGGACTGGGAGATCGAAGTGCCGGAATTGGGTGGCAGTGTATTTCTGATCCCGGCGGATTTTGGCGGTCGAACTGGAAATTCAGGCGTGAAGAACGGTGAGGACAGGTTGGTCGTGTTGAATGACGTGGCTTGCTCTGTGGTGGAAAGCTGCCGGGGGAAACATCCGGAACGGGTT
>Ga0315281_10003905_pt1 | contig 21757 bp, 19 predicted proteins | sample YL17G07_0_MG_FD_204540 | JGI IMG/M metagenome (GOLD analysis project Ga0315281, IMG submission 204540) | Sediment microbial communities from Yellowstone Lake, YNP, Wyoming, USA - YL17G07_0 | ecosystem: Environmental > Aquatic > Freshwater > Lake > Sediment | place: USA: Wyoming | collected... | reverse complement strand
TGGAGTAGACCTTATACTTATCTGGAGCCAGGAAGCCATGGAGATTATGACCTTTCCTCCACAGGAGCTGATGGCGCACCCGGCGGAGAAGGTGAAAACAAAGATGTCAATAGCTGGGAATGATGTGTGTACACATAGGACTACCCTCATGACATTTTTTGTCAGTTTTATTATTAATTGTCAGTTTTATTATTAATTATCAGTTTTATTATTAATTAAAGGTATGCAATAAATAAAAGCTCACTGATAAAATGGTAAGAACTTCTACAGTGTAACCTTCTAACTTCTTGATTTTCTTCTATTTTTCATTCCTGACTACTGTTTACTGACTACTGTCTACTGTTTTTTAGGATTTGGCATAAAGCTTGCTTCTCTTAACGCATATCGATGATATAGAAGGAGGTGATGTTAAAACAGTAGGTAATATTCGTTATTTGGAAGGATTAATGGTTGTTGAAATTTTTCGAAAGAATGAAAAGGAGGTTGGTTAGAATGTATAAGGCAATGAATAACTTAAAGGAGCAAAAGGGTTTTACCCTGATTGAACTGCTCATAGTCGTGGCGATTATCGGAATACTCGCGGCAATAGCAATTCCCGGTTACATTGGAATGCAGGAAAGAGGCAGAAGGGGTGCTATACAGAGGACAGCTACTGCTGCAGAGCCTGACATAATGGCATGGATGACAGCAGCTAAGCAATCTGGTACACCGCCAGGCGCCCTTATTTCAGTAGATTCAAACGGGGATGGTGTAGCTGATTTGAGTGGCGACGGGGTTGCGGACGCAGCTGGTGGCGTTATCGGACAATCTTATATTAACTCACGGCCTAATGATACCTCTCCATGGGGCGGCCCGCTTTGGATATCTGGTTGCCCGCCAGGTCCTGGACAGATTTGTCTTCAAACAAATGGTACCGGTGCATCTGTCTCATCGCTTGTGATGTCTGTATACGATAAAAATAGTGGTCTTTTGTATTCAAAAATCCTTTCTGCTGACTAATTACAAACTATGATCTTTATCAAGGGACGGGATGCTCTCCCGTCCTTTTTTTTGCTATACTTATAAAGATGTAATAAATTTCTTAAAAAGGTTTATGGCCGGAATGACTTTAATATCTCTGGTAAAAGGTAAAAATAACAATACTAAATGAGCCTTCCTTTATTATTAATAACATTTTTCATCTTTCTCCTATCACTCTGCCCGACAATCTATGTAGGTGATAGCAGTCTTTTTGCTGCAGCCTCTTTCTCCCTCGGCTCTGCTCACCCTCCTGGATATCCGCTATATATAATCCTCGGTAAACTTCTAACATTTATACCCTTCGGGAATGTTGCCTTCAAGGTAAATCTCGTAAATGCAATCTTTGGTGCCCTCACATGCTTAATGGTTTTTAAAGTATCTATGGAACTGACGGAAAACAAGTATGCCTCGTGGGCATCTGCATTTATTTGCGGGATATCCCCCATCTTTTTTATGGCATCTTTAAATGCAAAAGGGGTTTATACACTTAATAGCTTTCTATCAATGCTCGTCTTTTATCTCGGTCTCAGGATATTGAATGGGGGGAACTTTCTGAAAAATTCTTTGCTTGGTTTCTTCATCATAGGCCTCGGAATGGGAAACCATCAAACTATTGGATTTATGGGACTCATCTTTTTATTACCACTAGCAGTAAAATGGAAGGACATAAAGTTGAAATGGATATTTTTAGGCATCCTCTCTTTTTGCATCGGATTCTCAGTTAATCTTTTTCTCTATATAAGGTCTATAGCGATAGAGCATTCAGGTGGTTTAATTCTTTATTCATATGCAGGCACATGGAAAGCTCTCTTGAAAATTCTCCTAAGGGAAGACTATAGAGGAGCCTCTACTCCTCACGCTATTACCTCAGTCCTGTACTTCGGACAGGCTTGGTTTTATGGTCTCAAAAACAGTCTCTATCATGTGGCTTTTTATAGCATAAGGCCTGTTTTACCTTTTCTTTTCCTCGGCTTCATGGGATTACGAAAAAAGAAAACTATTTTATTTTACTTTATCTTTTCTCTTCTCGTATGGTTTGGGCTCCTTAGTCGGATAGTTTTGGGCAGTTCTGAATTGAAAACAGAGGATATTCAGACAGTCTCAGTTTATTTTTTACCTGTCATTCCCATATTATACAGCCTCATCGCAGTTGGTTTTGCTGTAGTCATTTCTTATGTAAAGAGAAGGACATGGAAGATGATCCCTCGATTCATTCCATATGCAATTGCTGTATTACCGTTTATATTTTTGCCCTATTCTATTAAATCATTTAGCCTGGATAGAAATTTCATTGCTTATGATTACGGGAGAGATATGGGCAACTCCCTTCCTTTGAAAAGCCTGCTCATGAATTATACAGATAACGCAATGTTTACAACCTTCTATATGAGAATGGTAGAGAGACTACGAGAGGATGTTTTAGTCATGAATACTGCCGGTAAAGAAGATGTATATGGGCTTGAAAGCACACCTCCATGGAAATACTCGGAACTTTATCCTGATTTCTACAAAACTCAAAAGAGCTTAATAAAAGACATAACCAGCGACTTTGCCCTTAAGGGAAAACTCTTTGCTAATACTCCGTTAGAATTAACAAAGACTGTTTCAAAATCTTACTCTCCTTATCCATACATTTTTTCCGTGGTACTTTACCCTAAAGAAATGAGTATGGCCAAAATAGAAAGATTCAAGATAGATATGAGAATTAATTTTAAATCTAACTGGAAAAAGATAAATTATGAACGAGTAATTGAAGTCCCCTATACAGAAGATTTTCTTGTCAATGAGCTGCTGAATATTTATGGCTTCAATACAATTGTTTATGCGGATTTTCTTAAGAGAGGTGGTGAAGAAAAAATAGGAAATGAATTTTACAGGAATGCTTTTTTGATTGGGCCTCCTGAGGGTTTTCTATGGCCATATATAAACTTTCTCTTGCATGATGGAAGGGGAAAAGAGGCATTTGCCCTGATAAGTGAGCTAAAAAAGGCAAAAGGAACACAAGGAGAATTTGCAAAGCTTCTTGAGCAAAAGGCTATCTCAACAATAAAGGAAGAGAAGATAGAGAATTGAATACAAATTTAAAGATAAAGGAGTAGAAGACTTTATGAAGGTAGTATTATTAGCAGGTGGTTTCGGGACAAGAATAAGTGAAGAATCACACCTTAAACCGAAACCAATGATTGAAATAGGTGAAAGACCGATTCTCTGGCATATTATGAAAATATACTCTCATTACGGCTTTAATGACTTTATAGTCTGTTTGGGGTATAAGGGATATTATATAAAGGAGTATTTCGCCCATTATTTTCTCTATGAATCTGATATAACCTTTGACTTTTCCAATGCCAACCAGCAAATAATTCATACCCAGTCTGCCGAACCGTGGAAAGTAACCCTAGTTAATACAGGAATAGAGACAAAAACTGGCGGACGAGTTAAAAGAATAAAACCTTATATTGGAGATGAAACCTTCATGATGACTTATGGGGATGGAGTAGCTGATGTGAACATACAGGATTTAGTGAACTTCCATAGATCACACGGAAAATTAGCTACGATAACAGCTGCCCAACCAGTTGGAAGATTCGGTTCCTTGAATCTGACTGAAGAGAATGTTGTCGATGTCTTTAAAGAAAAGCCCAGAGGCGATTTATCATGGGTAAATGCTGGATTTTTTATACTTGAACCAAAGGTATTTGATTACATAAGAGATGATGACACTTTTTTTGAGAAAGAGCCATTGGAAAATCTTTCAAGAGATAGAGAGCTTGTAGCCTATAAACATTTTGGCTTTTGGCATCCTATGGACACACTTCGTGACAAAAATCACCTTGACACTTTATGGCAAACCGGTAAGGCTCCTTGGAAGATATGGAAATAAACCATACGGTAGTGAGCATAACTTGATAGATAAAAATTTTTGGAAAAATAAAAAGGTTTTTATCACAGGACATACTGGATTTAAAGGATCATGGTTATGTTTATGGCTTCAATCATTAGGAGTAGAGGTTATAGGTTATGCACTAAATCCACCTACGAACCCTAATTTGTTTGAGCTCTGTGAAATAGATAAACTTATTACTTCTCTTTTTGCCGATGTGAGGGATATCAACTCTTTAACTAAGGCAATACATTCATACCAACCTGAGATAATCATTCATATGGCTGCACAGCCCCTCGTACGGGAGTCATATAAAAATCCTGTTGAAACATATTCTGTAAACGTAATGGGAACTGTAAATCTTCTTGAGGCTGTGAGAAACTCTAAGGGTATTAAGGCTGTTATCAATATAACTACGGACAAATGCTATGAAAATAAGGAGTGGTGTTGGGGGTACAGAGAAAATGAACCTTTAGGTGGGTATGACACTTACTCCAACAGCAAAGCCTGTTCTGAATTAGTAACGTCAGCTTACAGGAATTCGTTTTTTAACCCTCAGCATTACAATATTCACGGTGTAGGATTAGCCTCAGCAAGGGCTGGCAATGTCATAGGTGGAGGTGACTGGGCTGTTGACAGATTAGTCCCTGATTGTATCAGAGCACTTTTAGCTGGAGAAAAGATAATCCTCAGAAATCCAAAATCTATCAGACCCTGGCAGTATGTGTTAGACCCCCTGAGCGGATACCTCCTATTAGCACAAAAACTTTTCGAAAACGGTCCAACATATGCTGAAGGGTGGAATTTCGGACCTGACGATACTGATGCAAGAACTGTAGAATGGATTGTCCAAACAATATGCGAAAAATGGGGACAAAATACTGCTTATGAAATAGACAAAGGAGAGCATCCTCACGAGGCTCATTATCTCAAGCTCGACTGCTCAAAGGCAAAGACTGAACTGGGATGGTATCCAAGGTGGAATATAGAAAAGGCGATAGATAAAGTTATTGAGTGGACACGAGCATATAGTGAGAAAAAGAATGTCAGAAAAGTATGTCTGAAACAGATTGAAGAGTATTCCAACTGTTCAATGAATAATCCTGTGGTAAGACCGCAGGGCATCAAAATATAAAAACAATAAGTCATTGCGAGGAATTCCGAATGCTTTCGGAGTGACGAAGCAATCTCAGGTGGAGATTGCCACGCTATGCTCGCAATGACATAGGAAACCCCGCAGATATATAACAGGGGATAACAAGTTCAAAGTTTAATTTGAAAGAGACTAAAAATTTAGAAAAAGACTTGAGAGAACAAACCGTTAAAGCTGCAATAAAATATTATGAATTCAGACATAAAAAAACTAAACCCTTTACACCGGGTGACCGTATCCCTTATGCAGGCCGCGTTTTTGACGAAAAAGAGATTGAAGCCCTTATTGACTCTGCATTAGACTTTTGGCTTACAGCAGGGAGGTTTGCCGACCGATTTGAACAAGAATTTGCAAAATTTTTAGGGGTCAAGCACTGCTCTTTGGTAAACTCTGGATCATCAGCAAATCTTTTAGCCTTTACGGCCCTCACCTCACCAAAACTTGGCGGAAGAAGAATCAAGAAAGGCGACGAGGTAATAACCGTAGCAGCTGCTTTCCCGACGACGGTTACACCCGTCATACAATTTGGGGCGATTCCTGTTTTTGTAGATATAATGTTACCTGCATATAACATTGACTGCGCACAACTAAAAAAGGCTCTCTCGAAAAAAACAAGAGCCGTCATGCTTGCACATACCCTTGGAAATCCGTTTGACATACAAGCAATAAAAGATTTTTGTGACAAGCATCATCTGTGGTTAATAGAAGATAATTGTGATGCCCTTGGTTCAAGATATTTATATAATGGAAAATGGAGCTATACAGGAACTTTTGGGCATATAGGGACATCCAGTTTCTATCCTCCGCACCATATTACCATGGGTGAAGGAGGAGCTGTTTACACAAACGATTTTCAGCTGAAAAGTGTAGTGGAATCATTGAGGGACTGGGGCAGGGATTGTTGGTGTCCATCCGGGCATGACAATACCTGTGGCAAACGTTTTAAATGGCGGTTGGGTGAACTTCCTTATGGTTATGATCATAAATATATCTACTCTCATTTCGGTTATAACCTGAAAATCACAGAAATGCAGGCAGCAATAGGATATGCCCAGCTGAAAAAACTACCTTCTTTTATCAAAACCCGGAAAAAGAACTGGAAATTTCTCCATGAAGGGTTAAAGAATTTATCGGACAAATTTATTCTGCCCGAAGCTACACACAATTCAGGACCTAGTTGGTTTGGCTTTCTTTTGACCGTCAAGGAAAATGCAGGGTTTTCAAGAGACGAGATAGTAAAATTCCTTGAATCACGAGGGATACAAACGAGAATGCTCTTCGCTGGAAATCTCTTAAGACATCCTTGTTTTGATGAGATGAGAAAATCTGCTAAAGGATATCGAGTTATTGGTAAATTAAAAAATACAGACACAATAATGAGGCAGTCATTCTGGATTGGTGTTTACCCTGGTCTTAATGAGGATCAGTTGAAATATATGATCACATCTATAAAAGAATTTTTAAAGAGCAATCAATGCAGGTAGTATTTTTAGGAACAAACGGCTGGTATGACACTGACACAGGTAATACAATTTGTATTTTGATTAAGTCTGACAAATATCATATTATTTTAGATGCAGGGAATGGACTTTATAAAATTGATAACTATTGCAAAAAGAAAAAACTGGCATACCTCTTTTTAAGTCACTTCCATTTAGACCATATAATAGGGTTACATATCTTAAATAGAATAAAATGTTTCCAGGAATTGCATATCTTCGGCCCTAAGGGCACAAAAAATATCTTGAATAAATTCATTAACAGTCCTTTTACCATGCCTATTTCGCAACTCCCCTTCCCTGTTGAAATTTATGAACTTCCTAAAGATCAAAAGAAGGTCCCCTTCCACGTCAATTCAAAACCACTCCTCCATTCATCATTGACATTAGGATTTAGACTGGAATTAAATGAAAAAGTGATCAGTTATTGTCCTGATACAGGATACTGTGAAAATGCTGTAGAATTATCAAGAAATGCAGACCTTCTTATTGCAGAATGTGCATACAAAAGTGGTCAGCAAAGCAAAAAATGGCCTCACCTGAATCCAGAGACTGCTGCAAAGATTGCAAAAGAGGCAATGGCAAAAAGATTAGCACTCGTCCATTTCGATGCGAATATATATAAAACGTTAAAAGAAAGGAAAGAAGCAGAGAAAAAGGCTCAGGAGATATTTAAAAATACATTTGCTTCTTCAGATGATTTGATAGTAAATATTTAATGTATTTTGTAATTGTTAAAAATTAGTAACACGAAAGATTTTAAAAGGAGTCTACCATGAACAGTAAGAGTTTTTTTCAAAATTTGTTTGTTTTCGAGATGGCAAATAACCATATGGGTGATATCAAACACGGTTTAAGAATAATAAGAGCACTCCACAAGGTCAGCAAGAATTTTGATTTTCAGTTCGGGATCAAATTCCAATACAGGGATTTAGACACATTCATTCATCCTAGCTTCAAAGATAGACAGGACATTAAATATGTGAAACGTTTTATGGAAACACGACTAAGTGAGGAAGAATTTAAACGTTTAAAGGATGAAATCAAAAAATTAGGTTTTATAGCAATATGCACACCCTTCGATGAAAACTCGGTTGATCTGATAGAAAAACTCGACTTTGACATAATAAAAATTGCAAGCTGTTCATTTACAGATTGGCCCTTGTTAGAAAAGATAGCAAGAACTGATAAACCTATCATTGCCTCTACCGCAGGAATTTCATTAGATGAAATAGACAAAGTAGTAACTTTTTTTGAGCACAGGAATAAACAATTCTGTCTGATGCATTGTGTTGGAGAATATCCCACAAAAAGATCAAATCTTGAGTTAAATCAAATAGATATTCTGAAGCAACGTTATCCAGAAGTACCAATAGGATACTCGACGCATGAAGATCCAAATAACTTTGATGCGATAAAAATTGCTATCGGCAAGGGATCTGTTGTTTTTGAAAGACATGTTGGAGTGAAAACAAAAAAGTACAGTATAAATGCATATTCTTCTACTCCTAAACAGGCTCAAAAATGGTTAATGTCAGCCAAAGAAGCATTGGAAATGTGCGGCACAAAAGATAGTCGGAGAGAATTCTCAGAAAAAGAACTTTCAGACTTACAAGGATTGAAAAGAGGTGTATTTGCTAAAGTATCTATTAAAAAGGGAGCACGGATAGATAGGTCTAACACCTTCATAGCTATCCCTAATATAAACAATCAGCTTTTGGCAAATGACATGTCAAAGTATACAGAATTCATTGCCAATAACGATATTAAAACGAATGAACCTTTGATGCTGAATGATTTATCAATAAAAAACCTGCGAGAGAAAGTATTACAAATTATAAAATCTATGCGTCAGTTACTGATTGATAGTAGAGTAACTTTACCGGATAAATTGAATTTTGAGCTTTCTCATCATTACGGCATAGAAAACTTCGAGAAATGGGGCGCAGCGATAATTAGCTGCATCAATAGAGAGTACTGCAAGAAACTGATAATAATGCTTCCTGCCCAAAAACACCCCGTTCATCATCACATAAAAAAAGAGGAGACGTTCCACGTTCTCTATGGCGACGTTATATTTGATCTCAACGGAAACGAGAAAGAATGCAAACCTGGAGAAATTATAGTTGTTGAGAGAGGAATGAGGCACAGTTTTAGCTCAAAGAACGGAGTGATTTTTGAAGAGGTATCCACTACTCACTATAAAGACGATTCATATTATGAGGATGAGCAAATATTGCAGAACAAGAATAGAAAGACCGAGATGACCTTCTGGTCAGATTGGCTGTATAAGAACATTTCATGATTACTATCGCTTGGGATATTGACGATGTTCTGAATGACCTTATGCGATGCTGGTTCTGGGAGAAATGGTTACCTGATCATCAAGAATGTAGAAAATCGTATGAAGACCTGAAGGAAAATCCGCCCCACAGAATTTTAGGAGTCAGTCTTAATGAGTATTTGCAATCACTTGATGAATATCGCCTTTCCGAACGATACGGGAAAATCAAGCCTGTTAAGGAAGTCCTTGATTGGTTTTCGAGCTATGGCAAGAGGTTCAGACATATTGCATTGACCGCAGTCCCTATCACTGCATCTCCTATATCTGCTCAATGGGTCATTAAAAATTTTGGCATGTGGATAAGAACATTTCATTTCGTTCCCTCAAAGAGGTCATTGGAAGATATCCCGGAATATGATAAGGATAAAGGAGATTTTTTGAAATGGTTTGGCAGGGTTGATATCCTGATAGACGACAATCCTGAGAATATCAAAAGCGCTGCACAATCTGGGATAAAAGGGCTTTTGATACCTAAACCATGGAATACCGAAAATCGCAGTCCCTTAGAGGTGTTGAATACTCTACTATGATGAAATTATCAGATTATGTATTCGATTTTATTGTCAAAACTGGCGTAAAGCATGTCTTTTTACTCCCGGGCGGAGGCTGCATGCATCTCGTTGATTCACTTGGTAAAAATATGAAATTAGAGTACACCTGCTGTCTCCACGAACAAGCTGCAGCGATTGAAGCTGAAGCCTATGGCCAATTTACCAATAACCTTGGAGTTGCTCTGGTCACAACAGGCCCGGGTGGGACAAACACTGTAACTGGTGTTGCCGGTGCATGGATTGATTCAACACCGATGCTGATCTTATCAGGACAGGTAAAGCGCTCAGATATGATTGGAAATAGTGGTGTAAGACAGATGGGAATTCAGGAGGTGAATATCATCTCAATTGTAAAACCGATAACAAAATATGCGGTAACTGTGATGGAACCGCTTACTATAAGATATCATTTAGAAAAAGCTGTATATCTTGCAAAAACAGGACGTCCAGGGCCTACCTGGATAGATATCCCTCTGGATGTGCAGGGGGCAACGATTGACGAACATAAACTTGAAGATTTTAAACCCTCAGAAATACTCATACAGGATAAACCGCTTGATCTCCAACAACAAGTTGAAAAAGTCATCCGTTTGCTGAATGCATCTGAACGTCCTGTAATTCTGGCAGGGAATGGTATCCGACTTGCAAAAGCTCAAAAGGATTTTTTGAGCTTTTGCAAGTCCTTGGGAATTCCTGTGCTCACGACCTGGAAATCTATCGATTTCCTGCCTGAGAACCATAAACTCTTTTTTGGAAGGCCAGGCTCTATCGGACAGAGAGGCGCGAATTTTATTCAACAGAATGCTGACTTGATTATTACGATAGGTGCACGCCTTGACCTTGCTCAAATTGGATACAATTATCAGAACTTTGCACGTGAAGCAAAAAAGGTAATTGTTGATGTAGATATTGCAGAGATTCAAAAAATAAAAACCAAAATTGATGTCCCGATCTGTACAGATGCAAAAGCCTTCATCCAGGAATTGATAAATAAGCTGAATCTCATAGAACGTAAAGACCGTTCAGATTGGCTATCCCGGTGTAAAACATGGAAGAAAAAATATCCTGTAGTTCTTCCTGATTATTGGATGCAAAGAAAATATGTGAACACATATGTATTAGTAGATGTTCTCTCCGAGCTAATGAATGAGAATGATGTAATGGTTCCCGGGAGTTCCGGCAGTTGCAGTGAAATAACAATGCAATCCTTTAAAGTGAAAAGGGGGCAACGCATTCTGAATACCCCAGGGCTTGGTGCCATGGGATCCGGACTTCCTGCCTCTATAGGAGCTTGTATCGCAAGTGGGGAAAAACGCACAATCACTATCATTGGTGATGGAGGCCTGCAGCATAATATTCAGGAATTGGAAGTAATATCGCGGTTGAACCTGCCCATTAAGATCTTCATCCTGAACAATAACGGCTATGCATCGATCAGGAATACACATAATCGTTTCTTCGACGGGCGCCTGGTGTGTTGTGATCCGTCAAGTGGATTGACTATCCCTGATACTCGAAAAATAGCTTCTGCATACGGGTTAAAAACAGCAAGAATAACAAATCATACCAAACTAAAAGAAAAGGTAGAGCATGTTCTAAACGCTGAAGGCCCTGTGCTCTGTGAAGTGATGGTCGATCCACTGTTGCAGACTGCCCTGAAACTTTCTTCTGAGATAAGACCAGACGGATCAATCATCTCAAAACCCTTAGAAGATCTATGGCCATTCTTAGATCGGAAGGAGTTTTATTCCAATATGATAATTCCACCCCTGAATGAAGACTGAGGTTATACGCATGAAGATTTTTATTACGGGTGGAACAGGATTTATCGGCCGTAATCTGAAAGAACAATTAAGTAATAAGTATGAAATTCATGCACCGAAAAGCAGTGAGCTCGATTTGCTTGATGAAGAGAAAGTGCATGAATATTTAAACATGCATGCCTTTGATATCGTAATTCATGCTGCTACCTGGAATGCTACGAGAAATTCACCCAAAGACCTTACAAAGGTACTCCCGAACAATCTCAGGATGTTTTTTAATCTTGCCAGATGCAATAAATATTTTGGAAGAATGATTTACTATGGTTCAGGTGCTGAATATGATAGAGGACACTGGATACCCAAGATGAAAGAGGATTATTTTGATACCCATGTCCCAGCAGGTGACTATGGATTTTCGAAGTATATTATGGCCAAATATGCCGAACAATCTCATAATATTTACAATCTTCGTCTCTTTGGCGTTTTTGGAAAATATGAGGACTGGCAGATCAGGTTTATCTCAAACGCCTGCTGCAAGGCAGTCTGGGATCTGCCGATCACTATAAAACAGAATGTGTTTATTGATTATCTTTATGTTGATGACCTTGTGAAGATAACAGAATGGTTTATCAGAAATAAGCCGAAAGAAAAAGTTTGTAATATATGTACTGGGCGAACGTATGACCTTTTAACCGTAGCTAAAAAAGTTCTGAACGCCTCAGGGAAAAAACTTGAAATTATTATTTATCAAGAAGGTTTTGGAAAGGAATATAGCGGTGATAATTCTAAAATGCTTCAAGAAATAGGTGGGTTCTCATTTCAGGAGATAGACGATTCTCTTCATGAATTGTATCATTGGTATCTGACTCACAAGGAGCATATAACACTGGAAAAGCTGATTGTAGATAAATAAAGATAGGATACTGATATTGTACATCACATCTTATAATAATATTGCGAAATTATCTTTTGGGGTTTGCCATAAATATAAGGAGATTGACGCACATAAGCTTGATAGAGGAGGTGCGTATCAATGCGTGTTTTGTTAGTGAATGCACCTTACCACTTTCCTGACCCAACTGTTCATAGGACAGAATTGTTAGGGCTGGAATATTTGTGCGCCAGCCTCCACAAGGCAGGGCATGAGGTTTCTCTATGGGATCCTACCTTGGATGAGCCAATTCATCTCCCCAACGGCTTATACTATTATGGAACAACCGATGAATATACATACAATACGATAAAAAATTATCAACCTGATTGTGTGGGTATCTCCTGTCATTACTCTTTTGCTTCACAGGAAGCATATCATGTTGCAATGATTGCCAAAAGGGTCAACCCTGACATTGCCGTAGTCATGGGAGGATTATTTGTGTCGATTTTTCATGAGAAGGCACTTATTGAATGTGATGCCATAGATTACTGTTTGATCGGTGAATCTGAAATATCATTGGTTGACCTTTTATCATATTTCTCCGGGAAAGAAAAGAACCTGGAAGAAATTGATGGTTTGATCTACAGGCAGGGAAAAGCTCTTCTGAAGAACAAGAAAGGTACATTTATCAATGACCTCGATTCGATTCCCTTTCCTGCAAGAGATCTGCTGGACATTACGCCGTATCTGTATGGTAGCAGGACAAAGAGATTATATGGCCTTGGCAATAAACCGGCTTTGTCCATCTTAACAAGCCGTTCCTGTCCTAATCGGTGCTCTTACTGCAATATGTGGCTGGTTCACGGTTCACGCTGGAGGGGAAGGTCGGTAGAAAACGTTATCAACGAAATTGATGAGATATTGAATAAGTATAAGGCTGAGCACGTTTTCATCGTAGATGATAATTTTACATTCAAACCAGAGCGGACAAAGTTCATCTGTGAAAAGATAATAGAGAAAGGCTATCAATTTCGGTGGAATACCCCTAATGGTATTTCTGTAAAGAGGGTTGATGAAGAAATGGCTGTATTGATGGAGCGCGCTGGGTGTGCTAATGTCTGTATTGCTATTGAAAGTGGCAGCGAATATATCAGAAAGGTTGTTATGAATAAAAAAATATCGAATAGCGAGATTGAACATGCAGTCATGTGTTTCAAGAAAGCCGGTATCCCTGTGGTCGGTTTTGTAATGATAGGTATGCCAGGCGAAGACGAAGGACATTTTCAGGAAACCTTAAAATTTGTAAAGAGCTTGCCACTTACATCCATTGTTGTTTCCTATGCGATACCGTTTCCAGGAACAAAGCTTTATGAAAAGTTGATCAAAGAGGGTATTTTAGACAGTAATTTTTCAATAGGAATGGATGATTTTAACACCCCGGTATATGCCACTGAATTATTTACAAAAGAAGACCTCATAAGAAGAAAAAAAATTTTGAAGGATTCCTTCCCCAGTTTGGCAATTTTGGCTGAACTTGAAGCACAAAATGAAAAAATGCATAGCAGGCGGTATCCAGGCTTTTCCATTGAACAGAAGAAGAAACATGAGATCATGTGAAGTCTGTGGTTCGAACAGTTTTGAACATCTGCATACACAGAAATTCTTCATCGCTGGAGAAGATCAACCTTTTCAATATACAGTAGCTACATGCAATGACTGCGGGTTTATTTTTGCATTTGATGTTCCTTCCCAAGAACAATATGAACGCTATTACAATCTGAATACAAAATATACCTATAATCAGGGAGATGTTCCGGACGGACTTAAAAAATTACATCATGACTCTTTTCGACTTATCGAGAATTTTCTAAAAAAGAATACGCCCCAAATCAAATATGACGCCCTCAAGATAATCGATATCGGATGCTCAACCGGCTACCTGCTCCAGATTTTTAAGGAACATGAATACAGGAATATCCTTGGTCTTGAGCCTTCTCTGGAATGCTGCGAAATCGCAAATGACAGATACGGCATTAGGGTAATCTCTCAAACCCTGTCTCAGTATAGAACCGATGATACCTATGACTTGATCCTTATGTCAGGTGTTCTGGAGCATATTCATGACCTGTCAGATAACCTTTCACGGGTTTCTACACTGCTGGGAGAAAATGGTTTTTTGTTTGTTATGGTTCCAGATGCAGAACATTTCAGCTCAAACCCCCGTGAGCCATTTCATGAGTTTTCACTGGAACATATCAACTTTTTTACCCAAACAAGCTTATCTAATTTGCTGGGTAAGTATGGTCTCGTTAAGGAATATGCAGAGTCTATAGAAGTCAGATTTTATGATTCCCACGCCCTTGCAACAATATGGAAAAAGGCGGATGGTCAAGTGACTGTCCAGAAGGACATATCAGGTATTTTGAAAATCAAGCAATATATAAAGGTATCAGAAGAGGCATTGAAAGTACTCAAGGGAAAGATTGCTGAACTGGTCAAAACACAGGAAGAGGTTGCAATCTGGGGTGTTGGATCTTTGACTTCACGATTGCTCTCAAATACGAATTTAGAGAAGGCAAATATCAAATTCTTTGTTGATAGAAACAAGGGCCTTCAAGGAAGGAAAATGATGGGGGTTGAAATAGTTTCTCCTGAGATGCTCTTTGGAAAAGACTTAACTGTTTTTATTTCGAGTTATGTTTACCGAGATGAGATCAAGAAGATTCTCAAAGAGGATTTACATTATAAGGGACGAATTGTTTTGCCATAATTTATCGTATGAAAGCTATAAATAAGTATAACCTCAGCGAACTTTTTTCGTTCGACAAGGATTATTATGAGAGAAAAATTCAAGAAACATTTCCGGATATCTCTAAGGCAATGGACAAAAATATTCCAATCGTAATTTACGGGTCAGCACGGCTCGGAGTTCTTTTTAAAGCAAACCTTGACAGGTGTAATATAAGCATTGCAGCATTCGCGGACAGCAATGCAAAACTATGGGGAAAACAGATAGAAGGAATCAAGGTTATTTCGCCTACGGAACTGAGAAAGGATTATTTTCAAAATCCTATTCTCATAGCCAGTTTATTATATGAAACACAAATCTATGATATGCTTCAGGCTATGCATTTTCCCTTGGTTTATCCATTATCTTTTTTAAATCATCAATATCCAGATATTTTTCCTTCTCCCGAATATTTTCAAACGTTTAGTTCTCTTTTTTCCCAGGATAACCAGTCCGATATATTCGAAGTGCATGAATATTGGGAAGATGATCAATCCAGAAAGACATTCTATAATCTTATCAAATTCCGTCTTACCCTTCATAAACCCTATATAAAGGAAATCAAATCAAAGTATCCACAATATTTTGACCCAGAAATTATACACATTTCACGTGAAGAAATTTTTCTCGATTGCGGAGCCTATAGAGGAGATACCGTAGAGCATTTTTATAAAACAGCATCGGGAAGATTCAAGAAAGTCTATTCATTCGAACCTGATAGAGTCAACTTTTCAAAGTTAGTTGCCATAGCCGAAAAAATTGATCCTTTACGTATAATTCCGATTAATTGCGGTGTATATGAATCGTCCGGTGCAATGAGCTTTAACGAATTAGGCACTATTGATACGAGATTAGGTAGTGGTAACTCCTCAGTTCATCTTCCAGTTGTCAGTATCGATGATTTTTTAAAGGGCAAGGAACCCGCAACTTTTATTAAAATGGATATCGAAGGCGGTGAATTGAGTGCCTTATTGGGAACAAGAAAAACAATTAAGCAATTCAAACCAAAATTGGCAATCTCAGTATACCATAAGGCTTCGGATCTATGGAAAATTCCGCTTCTTATAAGAGAATTGAACAAGGACTACCAGCTTTACTTACGACATTATACGAATGAAATAGTAGATACAGTCTGTTATGCTTTATGAATGAATCACAGAATCCATTTCTCAGTATTTTGATAACAACCTATAACAGGTCTTTCTTTTTGAGACAATGCTTATCAAGTATTAACGAATCCCTGAAAGAATTTTTAAGCGAAGGCAATATAGAATTAATAGCGCTTAATAACGGCTCTACTGATGAAACGCATGAAGTTTTACAGTTATTTGAGCAAAAAATGCCTCTAACAGTATTGTATGAGAAGGATAATATAAGTTTTGTGCCAGGAATTTTAAAATGTATTTCCCATGCGAAAGGCAAATACTGCTGGTTTCTGGGAGACGACGATTTTCTGATGAATGGAATAGAAGATTTGATTATTTTCTTAAGAGAAGCAGATCCTGATATCCTTTTGCTCAACCACTTTTTTTATACATTTGAGAACAGTAAAATTAATTACTTAATGAAAGATAAGCAAAAATTTCTTTTTAAAAAATCTAAGCCTTTTTATGACTCATATGAAGAGTATATTTTAGATGTAAGACATAATAATGCTTTCTTTACCCATATCGCACCTATTATATTTAAGAAAGATCAGTGGGATCTTTATTTTTCCTCTGAGTTGGTGCAAAGACACTTTCAATCCCATAGTATTCACATTTATATCTTTCTTTCTATCCTGAAAAATTCAAAAAAGATTTGCTTTTTCCGAAAGCCGCAGGTTGTTCTCCGCGTAGGTGCGTCTCCTTCATTATGGTTGACGGAAGATGGCCGATACGATAGGTTTTTAATGGATGTTCAGTATTTTACTGACATGTTCAGAGAAGTTTTTACTGATAAGAAACTCGTAAGACATTTCAAAGATGTGATGCTGAAGAACAGCATTCTCATTCTTCTTTTCGGCACAAAACTCCGTTGTCAGTTTTCTTATCAATTTTACCTGAAACTTCTAAAACTCCTGTACTCGCATTATAAAACACACCCTTTTTTCTGGTATGGTATTATCCCTGTATTCTTAACTCCGAGAATTATTTTTTCATTGTTATATAAATGGTTTATGAAAAAAGCTCCACCAAAAGAGGAGGCACAATATACTTCGTAATTTCCTTTATTTATCCCTATCATTCGTGGCTACTAACATTTTTGGCTATGCCTTTCACGCTATAGTGAGCAGAAAACTCGGACCTCCTCTCTATGCAGAATTCAGTGTTTTATATGCTCTTATGATAGCTCTATCAAGGCCTGTAAATATATTATCATCTGCAATAGCAAGGGTTGGAGTAACAGGAAGAACTTTAGGCATAGATTATAAGAAGGTAAAATTATTTTCTATAAAAGTAGGATTAACTATAGCATTAATTATGTGCATAGTGCCACTTCTATTATCCCCCTTCATCAGTATGTTTCTTAAGACAGGTAATTTAATTCTATTTTTACCCATCGCTTTTACTCTCTTTATATGGAGTCTAATGGGGATATTAAGAGGTTTATTTACTTCCATAGAATCATTTGGCTTGTTATCATATGCAGCGAGCATAGAGCTTTTCATTCGGGCACTCTGTGGGATCAGCCTCGTGCTTCTGGGGTGCAAAGTTTTCGGGGCATTATTTGGATCAACCTTGGGCGCTCTGTGTGTCTTTTTCTTTCTTATCAGTAAGAGGAAACAAATTGATGTTATATACGATAGACGAAAGCAGAAAGGCATTTCTGAAGAAGGTTTTCACGGTATAACCACTAAAGTTTTTTTTATCACGCTACCAACTGGCTTTTTCCTCGAACTTGACCTTTTACTTGCAAAAAGGTTCTTCTCTCCTGAAGAAGCTGGCATTTATGCTGCCGCTGCTCTCATTGGAAAGGGAATATTAATGTTTTCTATCGTTGCTTCCACAGTTGTTTATCCAAAGCTTGTAGAGGAGAGATTAAGTAGAAAAGGGATTACCGCCTTTTTATGGGGTGTAGGTATAACCCTGATTTTATTTGCCTCAGGGTATATATTCTTAAACCTTCTCGGAAAACCGGTTGTACTACTTCTATTTGGCGATAAATATACAGGTGTCACTGGATTGGTCCCTCTATATGCCCTTGCTCTTATCCCTCTTGCACTCCACTTGCAGATAACAAATTATAAAGGTGCAATAGGTGGCTGGATAGAGGGAGGGTGGCTCTGGTTTGTTCTTGGGGGATATTATTTATACCTTGAGAAATTTTCTTCCTCGATTTATTCATATTTATGGGCAATATTTATTTTCCATTTAGCCACAGCGCCTTTGAGCGGTTTAATTTTATATCTCAGACATAGGGGGAAGGTTAATGAGGATCTTGATATTAAACCGTCGTGATATTGCTAATCCTGCAGGTGGAGGAGCCGAGATATATACCCACGAGATTGCTCGTGGTCTGGTTGATAAATACCAATGTACGGTTATGGTTTTTACAAGCCGCTTCAAGGATTGTGCGGCAGAGGAGATAATCGATGGTATTCAATATGTCAGAAGAGGCAACGAGGTAACAGTCCATCTCAGGGGATTTCTTTACGCCTTAAAGAACAGAAAAAAATTTGATCGAATCATCGACGAATTTAATGGCATTGGATTTTTTACTTTTTTTCTTCCAAACAGCATTCTCCTTATTCACCAATTATATAAAGAATTCTGGCTGAGAGAGCTTGGATTACCGGGAATACTTCCTCTTATTCTTGAGCCGATAATTCTCCGGCTTTATAGGGAAAAAGCGACTATAACGGTCTCTCATTCTACAAAGGAAGATCTTGAGCAAATGGGGTTCAGGGATGTCAATATAGTTATGAATGCAACAAAACATACTCCCCCTGATACTTCTGTCAAGAAAAATAATGATCCTACACTTATATTTTTAGGTAGGTTAAAGAGTACCAAAAGGCCACAAGATGCCATCGAAATATTTAAAAGAGTAAAAGAAAAAATTCCAACTGTAAGGCTCTGGATAATGGGGAGGGGTCCTGAAGAAGAAAAGCTGAAGATGATCGCAAAGGAAACCGATGGTATAACATTCTGGGGCTGGGTTGAAGAAGAAAAGAAGATGTTACTATTAAAGCAATCTCATTTACTATTGGTTCCGAGCGTTAGGGAGGGTTTTGGAATCAATGTCATCGAAGCAGCATCCACTGGAACACCAGCCATCGGTTACGATGTTCACGGACTAAGAGATTCAATACGTCACGGCGAGACAGGATATTTAGTAAATTCCACAGATGAGGCGGCATTAAAAATTTTCGAATTACTGGGGGATAAAAGGCGCTATGAAAAAATGTCAAGCAATTGTTTATACTATTCCAAGGAATTTGATTGGGGCAAGAGGGTGGATGAGTTTTGGCACAAAATATGCTTAAAAATGAAAGCATGAAAGCTTTAGTGATATTGCCGACATTTAATGAAGCAAAGACGTTGCCTAAAATACTTTCAAAGCTTTCCTTTTATGGATGGTTAGACACTCTTGTTATAGATGACAACTCTTCTGACGGTACCGCAGAGATCGTTGAAAATTTGCAGGGTAATTCAGACAAATTTCATATAATAAAGCGGCCAAGTAAGCTGGGCCTTGGAAGCGCCTACGTCACTGGATTCAAATGGGGACTTGAGAAAGGATATGATTATATTTATGAAATGGATGCTGACCTTTCTCATAACCCTGACGCCCTGCCCTGGTTCATTAAGGAAATGGACAATGGAGGTTATGACTTGATGATAGGTTCTAGGTATACAAACGGCACTATAAGTGTTGTCGGCTGGGATTTCAGGCGTCTTCTGCTGTCAAAATTCGGCAATCTGTATGCCTCCAGGATAGTTGGTCTCAAACTAACTGATCTCACAAGCGGATTCAGATGCTATAAGAGGCAGGCCCTGCAGGCAATAGACCTTGATAAAATCTACTCTAACGGTTACGCATTCCAGATTGAAATGGCATTTCTTATTAAAAGAGCGGGGTTTAGGGTAGGAGAGATGCCAATAACATTTTACGAAAGAGCTTTTGGTTCTTCAAAGATGTCAAAAAAGATCGTCAGAGAGGCTATTATCCTTCCCTGGAGATTAAGAATAAGAGAAATAATAGATTTTTTTAGTAAGATATTTTTCAAGAAGAAATATGTTAAAGAAATATCTCATTAAAGGCCTGTTTGCTATCTTATTTTTTCTTATGCTTGTAGGCGGAAGGTCATTTTATTTGCAGAGAAGCCATTTTATGGCTGCTGAAAAATATTACACTGAAGCCAACTGGAAACTCGCTATAAGAGAATATGATACTGCAATGCATTTCTACACACCCTGGTCTTCTTATATCGAGAAATCAGCCAAAAAACTCTGGCAGATAGGTGAAATGTTTGAAAAACAAGGTAGGCTTGATTGGGCAAATATAGCCTATTCTTCTATAAGGAGTTCCTTTTATTCTTCAAGAAGTCTATATACACCTGGGAAGTTCTGGATAAATAAATGTGATGAAAAGATAGCAGACCTTAATACTAAAATGTTAATTAAGGAAGGCTCTCTAAAGTTAGAGGAAGCCGATGCAGAAAAAAGGAAACACCTCTATGTTATGAAAGTTGACAGGGCACCAGGCCCATTTTGGTCTATTCTCTTAGAAATTGGTTTTTTTGGTTGGTTAGGATCTGTTTTATTCATAATATTTAAAGGATTTTCTGATAATGGGAAAATACATAAGAAGTTTGCTCTTTATAGTGTGTTATCTTTTTTGCTCTCTTTTACAATATGGGTAGTAGCATCGCTTAAGGCGTAGAGATTAGATATAAAAAAATTTTTAGTGGGAGGAATGTTATGGATAAAAAAGGCTTTACACTCATAGAATTAATTATCGTGATAGCTATTATAGGTATCCTTGCCATGATTGCAATCCCTGCCTATGTCGGACAGCAAAAGAGGGCTGCGAGGACTGAGGCATATGCAAATCTTGAGAATTTAAGACTTCTTGAGGAGCAATTCTTTGCAGAGAATGGAAGATATACTACATCTCAAGGGACTTGTGCAAAGAATAATCCTGGAAATGTAAATACAATACAGACTGGAGGTGGCGACCCTACAAATGCCCTTCCTGGTTTCAGACCAGGTACTGGATTAAGTTTTAGCTACTGCCTTCAACAGAATGTCAATATTAATGGTGCAGCATCGACTCCTTGCTTTAGAGCACGTGCTTTTGGTAATACAGGCACAAGAGTTGATGGAGATGAATTCATAATTGACTGCAATAACAATAGAAACTTCTGATTATTTTATCATCCACATACAAAGCTAAGTAAAAACTTTACTTACTAAGAGGTTCATTAGTATTACCACATGGTCGTCATTCCCGCGAAGAGGCTGTGTCGCAATGATAAATTTTACATTGATGCACCAATATATTGTAGCCGCAAACTTTAGTTTGCGCAGAATCTACGCAGTCTAAAGCCTGCGACTACTATTGTGACACAGCCTCGAAAGCGGGAATCCAGCGAATACACTGGATTCCGGGTCAAGCCCGGAATGACAAAATACGTATCGAACGTGACTTTATTTATGGTCGCATTAGTAACCTGCATATATTTCTATCTTCCGAGAAAAAACAAACCTGCGTAAGAAAAGTGTTAAAATATTTAGATGTCTGAGAAGTTACTTATAATTGAAGGTGCCAGGCAGAATAACCTCAAAAACATCAACCTCAGTCTGCCTCATAATAAGGTCATAGCAATAACGGGCGTATCAGGCTCAGGAAAATCCTCACTGGCATTTGATACAGTCTTTGCTGAAGGCCAATGG
>Ga0315281_10003903_pt1 | contig 21768 bp, 16 predicted proteins | sample YL17G07_0_MG_FD_204540 | JGI IMG/M metagenome (GOLD analysis project Ga0315281, IMG submission 204540) | Sediment microbial communities from Yellowstone Lake, YNP, Wyoming, USA - YL17G07_0 | ecosystem: Environmental > Aquatic > Freshwater > Lake > Sediment | place: USA: Wyoming | collected... | reverse complement strand
TGCTGCTTCCCCCCTCCTACTTGGGAAGGGTTGCTGCCGCCTCCATGCGCTCCAGGCAGCGGTCGCGGCCGAGGACCTCGAGGGTGTGAAACAAGGATGGGCCCGCGATCCGGCCCGTCGTCGCGAACCGGGCGGGGTGGACGACATCCTTGAACTTGAGTCCCATCTCGTTCGCCTTCGCCCGGAACGCGGCCTCGAGCGCCTCGGGCGTGAACGGCTCCGTGGCCTTGACCATTCCGGCCACCGCCGCCATGATCTCGGCGGCGCGGGGCCAGCCCGCGAGCCGCTTCTTTGCCTCGTCCTCCCACACGACCTCTTCCTGGAAGAAGAACGCGGACAGGGGCCCGATCTCGCCCAGCGTCTTGAGCGAATCCTTGAGGAGGGCGATCACCCGCCCCACGTAGGCTGAATCGCCCGCGGCCGGGCATGCGCCGTGCGCCGCCGCGATCCGTCCCCGCAGGTCCGCCTCGATTCGGGCGGCCGGGCTGGTCCGGATGTAGTGGCCGTTCATCCAGAGGAGTTTCGTCTCGTCGAACACGGCGGGAGCCTTCCCCACCCGGTCCAGCCCGAAGCTCGCCTTGAGCTCCTCCGGGGTGAACAGCTCGGTCTTGTCGTCGTAGGACCAGCCCAGTAGGGCGAGGAAGTTCAGGACCGCCTCGGGCAGGAACCCTTCGTCGCGCAGTTCCAGGACTCCCTGCGCGCCGTGGCGCTTGGAGAGCCGGGCCTTGTCGATGCCCAGGATCTGGGGCAGGTGGGCATACTTCGGCGGCGTGATCCCGAGGGCTTCCATGATCAGCATCTGCTTGGGCGTGTTCGACAGGTGGTCGTCGCCCCGGATCACGTGCGTGATCCGGTGGTCCATCTCGTCGATCGAGGTGCAGAAGTTGTAGACCGGCTTGCCGTCGGACCGCACGATTATGAAGTGGTCGAGCATCGCCCGCGGGAACTCGACCCGGCCGCGTATCAGGTCCTCGACGACGACGGACGGGCCGTCGGCGAGCCGGAACCGGATCGCGGCCTTCCGTCCCTCGCGTTCGAACGCCGCCCGCTCGGCATCGGTCAGGTTCAGGCACCGTCCGTCATACCTGGGCGCCTGCTTCAGCCGTGCCGCCTGCTGGCGCTTCGCCTCAAGCTCGTCGGCGGAGCAAAAACAACGAAATGCCTTCCCCTCCGCGAGAAGCTTCTCCGCCGCCCCGCGGTACCGGTCCATGCGCTCCGACTGCCGGTAGGGAGCGTACGGGCCGCCGACGTCGGGCCCCTCGTCCCAGTCCATGCCGAGCCACCGGAACGACGCCTTGATGTTCTCCTCGTACTCGGGCTTCGACCGGGCGGCGTCGGTGTCGTCGATCCGGAGGATGAAGACCCCGCCGTGCCGGCGGGCGAACAGCCAGTTGAAGAGCCCGGCGCGCACGTTCCCGATGTGGAGGGTGCCGGTGGGAGACGGGGCGATGCGGACGCGGACGGGTTCAGCCATGGATGCGTTTCATGGAACCGGCCGCGGTCACCCGACCGTCCCCCCCGGATTGGGGGGTCCCCCTGGGACCCCAGTGGTCTCCGCCCCCACGCCGGCCGCCTCGTCCCGCTCGTACCCGCACCCCTCGACGATGCACGACAGGCGCCGGCTCCCCTTGAGCCGCCGCTCGGTCAGGAATGCGGCCCCGCACTTGGGGCACGCCTCCTTCACCGGCGTGTTCCACGTGACGAAGTCGCACTCGGGATACCGGTTGCACCCGATGAAACTCCGCCCCTTGCGGCTGCGCCGCTGGACGAGCTTCCCCGTGCAGCCCGGCTTCGGGCAGTTGAAGTCGAGCGGGATCGACCGCGTGGTCTTGCATTCGGGGTACCGCTGGCAGGCCATGAACTTCCCGAACCGGCCTGACCGGATGATCATGGGCGACCCGCACTTGTCGCACTTCTCGTCCGTGACCACGGGCTCCGGCACGAAGATCTTGCCCGCCGCGTCGATGTCGTACGATTTGGCGTTGCGGCACTCGGGATAGCCCGTGCACGCGAGGAACTTCCCGTGCCGGCCCCAGCGCACCTTCATGGGCTTCCCGCACTTCTCGCACACGAGGTCCGTGATGATCTCGATCTCGGACTTCACGTCGCGCATCTCGACCTTTGCCTTCTCCAAGTCGATGGCGAACGGCCCGTAGAAGGTGTGGAGCGCCGCGGTCCACGGCAGGCGGCCCTCCGCGATCTCGTCCATCTGTTCCTCCATCTGCGCCGTGAACTGGACGTTAATCACGTCCTGGAAATGCTCGACCAGCAGTCCGGTCACGAGCATCCCCAACTCCGTTGGGTGGAACCGGCCCTCCCGGCGCTCCACGTACGTGCGGTCCAGGATCGTGCTGATGATGGGGGCGTACGTGCTCGGCCGGCCGATGCCGTCCTCCTCGAGCGCCTTCACGAGCGAGGCGTCCGTGAACCGGGGCGGCGGCTGGGTGAAGTGCTGGTGCGGCAGGACCTCGAGCACGTCCAGGACCTGGCCCGGCTCGAGCCCGGCCGGAAGCGCCCCCTCGGGCTCCTCCTCCTTCTCGTCCTCCTCCTTCGCCTCCTTGTAGATCGCCATGAAGCCCGGCGCCTTCACGACCACGCCCGTGGCCCGGAAGGTCCCCGGCCCCGCCTCGATCTCGACCCCCGTCTGCTCGAGCACGGCGGGATTCGACTGGCTGGCCAGGAACCTCTGCCAGATCAGCCGGTACAGCTTGTACTGGTCCGGGGTCAGGGCGGAGCGCACGGACTCGGGGTCCCGGCTCACGTACGCGGGCCGGATGGCCTCGTGCGCGTCCTGCGCGCCCGCCCGCCCCTTGTAGACGGGCGGGACCTCGGGCACGATCGCGGCTCCGTGCAGGCGGCCGAGCACCTCGCGCGCCTCGGCCTGCGCTTCGGTGGAGACGCGCGTCGAGTCCGTGCGCATGTAGGTGATGAGCCCTTCGCGGGACGCTCCCCCGAGGTCGACGCCCTCGTAGAGCGTCTGGGCGATCATCATCGTCCGCTTGGCCGTGAACCGGTACCGCTTCGCGGCCTCCTGCTGGAGGGTCGAGGTGATGAACGGCGGCGCCGGGGAGCGCCTCTGCTCCCGCCGCTCCACGGTCTTGACCGTGAAAGGGACTCCCTTCAGGCGCTCGACCGCCGCCCGGGCCGCCTCCCCCGTGCCGATCTCGACCTTCGCCCCGTCCAGATGGGAGAGCTTGGCCGGGAACGGCCGCCCCCCCCTCAGCGCCAGCTGGGCGTCGATCGTCCAGTACTCGACCGGGACGAAGGCCAGGACCTCGGCCTCGCGGTCGCAGATCAGGCGCACCGCGACGGACTGCACGCGGCCCGCCGAGAGGCCCTTGCGGACCTTCGTCCAGAGCAGGGGGGAGAGGCTGTAGCCCACGAGCCGGTCCAGGATGCGCCGGGCCTGCTGGGCCTCGACGAGCTTGATGTCGATGTCGTGCGAGGCGTTGTCCACCGCGTCCTTGACGACCTTCTTCGTGATCTCGTTGAAGATGGCGCGCCGGACCTTCTCGGGCGGAAGCCTGAGGGCCTCGCGCAGGTGCCAGCAGATCGCCTCGCCCTCGCGGTCCGGGTCGGCCGCCAGGTAGACGGACTCGGCCCGGGCCGCATCGCGCTTGAGCTCCTTGAGCAGGGCCCCCTTGCCGCGGACCGTGACGTAGTGCGGCTGGAAGCCGTTCTTGAGGTCCACGCCCAGCCGGTGCTGGGGCAGGTCCCGGACGTGCCCCATGCAGGCCTTGACGATGTACTTGCTGCCGATGAACTTGTTGATCGTCTTCGCCTTGGCCGGCGACTCCACGATGAGGAGGTTGGGACCGCGGGCGCGGCCGCCGGCCTTGCGCTTCTTCGCCGGCTTCCTCGGCTTCGGCGCCGGGATGGCCGGGGTCTCGCCGGCTGGCGGTGTCGCTGGTTCGTCGTCCATCACTTCGCCGGCTTCTTCTTGGCCGGCAAGGCGGCCGGAGCGGGGGTCGTCGCAGTTCCACCGTCCGCCGGAACTGCGAAGCCTGCTCCTGCAGGCTCCAGCACCAGCGGCACCCAGTCTTCGCTCGTGTCCCAGGAGCTGACCTTGAAAGGCCGGGGCCAGAACAGCTCCTTGAAGTTCGCGCGCAGGCGCAGGGACACCGTGGTCCGCATGATCTCGGAGGGATCGAGCCGCTCGCGCCGGAATATGGCCGCGGGCAGGAAGACCTCCACGATCCGCGCCATCCCGTGAGAGCCCTGTGCGACGAGGAACCGTCCCTCGGGCGGGAACGTCACCCCCCCGCGCACGGCCAGGACGTCGGGCGTCCGGAACCCCGCCTCCGGCCGGTCCGGGTCGACGCGCTCCTGGATTCCCCTGAGCGTGAAGACCACGGGCTTCTCGTTCTCGATCCCCGCTCCCAGCGTCAGCCGCTCGGTATCGGTTTCGGGGCCGTCCAGGGCGCGCGGACGCGCGCGGTAGTCCATGTAGACGACGGCCACGGCGAGCCCTTCCGGCCGCCACGCGAGGTAGACGTCGCCGAACCGCTCGAACGGAGAGACGCTCGAGACGCCCGGGACCCACGACTGATCGAGCGGCCAGTCGTCCAGCGACCCGTTTACGATGGGCAGGTCGGCCAGCGCCGGCACCTTGAGCCCCTGCGGGGACCGCGCGAGCCCGGCCGCGGCGGGCCAGGTGCCGTGGACGCGCTCGGTCTCCGGAGCCGCCTTCGCCAGCGCAGACGTCAGCTCCCGGTACGGCGCATCCTTGATGTCCACGAGCCCCATGTTGAAATCCTCGCCCTCGGATTCGGGGGGCTGGTCCGCGTACTGGAACCAGTGGACTCCGATCACGGACGGGAACTTGGCGAGCGAAAGTACGAGCCGGGCCGCGCCGGCGGCGCGCTCTTCCTGCGTCGGAACGGTCATGTACGGCCCGTGCCGGTTCCGGTCCCCGGACCGGTTCTCGTCGGCGGCGAAGTAGGTCTCGGAGACCAGTACCGGCTTCCGCGCGAGGCGAGCGAGCGATTCCATGTAGAAGGGCGAGACCCACCCCTGCGGCGCGAAGGTGTCGTAGGTCGCCGAGACCACGTCCACGTACTCGCCCGCCACTCGCGCAACCGGTTGCGAGTAGAAATTGGCGTATCGGTCGCCGAGAACCAAGTGGTTCGGGTCGACCTTGCGCAGTTCCTCCGTCACGGTCCGGTAGTACCCGCGCGCGAGCCCCTCGAGGAACTCCTCCACGACCAGCGGCCGGCGGCCGGGCCGGAGCCACGCCCGCTTGAACGGCCCGCTGATGTCCACGAAGGCCCTGGGCTCCGGCTCGACGGCGAAGTCCTCGAGGAACCGGCGGAGATCCCCGCGGTACTCGCGCTCGAGCTGTTCCATGAGCCTCCCCTTGAGCGCGTCCCGCGCGGACCCCTGCCGCAGGACATGCAGGAACACGCTTTCGTCCCACCACCCGAGGGCACCGTCGAGGTAGTACCCCACGAGGTTCCGGTCCAGCTTGAACCTGAGAGCGGGGGCCAGCAGTTCCCGGATCTTCGTGCGGGTCGCCAGGGCCGCGGGATCCGCGTAGGGGACCCCGACGGCGGCGCCGAGCCCAAGGCTCACCGTGTAGGGGAAGACCCCGGCCGCGACCAGCGCGTCGTCGCATCCAACGCCCAGGGTGTTGAACCCCCAAGTGCGGATCCTCCGCAGCGTCGCCTGCTTCCACTTGTCGTTGGAGGGGTAGAACCGCAGGGCGCAGTAGGCGGGGGCGGCCGGATCAAACTGGGTAAGGGCCACCCCCGCCGACGCCCCGCAGACGCCGCGGGAGAAGACCTTCTTCCCCTGCGGGTCCACGAGCCACCACACGCCCCGCTCCGAGGTGACCTTGAAGAACCCGGCCTCGGCGCGCGGCGCCAGGACGAGGAGGAGGAGAAGGAAGTGCTTCAAGGCTTCTCCTCCCCAAGCGTTGTGAGGGCAAGCCTTTTCGGCGGCGGAGACTTCACGAGGGAAACCGGCCAGAAGGTCTCCTTCGTGTCGCCGCGCAGGCGCAGGGAGAGCCCGACCCGGAGCTTCTCGCCCGCCGCGAGCGGCTTTCCCCCCAGCGCGGCGGCCGGCACGAGGACCTCGGCGAGCGTCGTGATGCTCACGTGGGACTGGCCACCGCGGATCGTGTCCGCGCCCGGCGGGAGCCTTCGTCCGGCTTCCGGGAGCACGGTGAGCGGGGCGAACGGCCGGTCGTCCGCGGGCTTCTTCCCGTCGGGACCCGCCACCGGCTCGGGGCCTTGCCTTTCGTGGAGCCCGCGCATCTGGACGTACACCGGCGCGGCGCCGGGCCGCCGGACCGCGATCGCCAGCCGCTCGAGGTCGAGGGGCCCGGCCGGGGCGCCTCCCCCGTCGCTGAAGTTGCTCATGACGGCGGCCACCAGGAGGCCTTCCGGCGTCCACGCGATGTGGAAGTCCGCGAAGGGCAGGAACGGCTCCCGTGACCCCGGGCAGGACACCCAGGTGGCGGGCAGGTTCCACTCGTCGAGTTTCCCGTCGATCGACCGCGTCCACGCCGCGCGCGGCACGCGCCACCCGCCCGCTTCCGCCACGAGCCCGTCGGCCTTCCGCCCCTCGCGGTGGAGCGTCTCCGCCTTCGCGTTCACGTCCGCGAAGGCGGCGGTGAGCTCCTCGTACGGCCGGTCGAGATTGTCGACCAGCCCGAAGTCGAAGTCCTCGCCGTCGCTCCGGCCGAGGGGCGGCTCGTCCGCGAACTGGAACCAGTGGACGCCCACCATGTACGGCAGCCGCCACAGCCGCTCGGTCATCTCGCGCGCGCCCGCGACCCGCTCACGCTGGGCCGGAACCACCATGAACGGGCCGCTCAGGTTCTTGTTCCCGGTCCGGTTCTCCATCGCCGTGAAGTAGTACTCGGTCACCATGACCGGCTTGCCCGTGAGCCGGTGGAGCGTGTCGAAGTACGACGGCAGGATCCAGCCGGACGCGGCGAAGGTGTTGTAGTTGGTCGTGACCACGTCGACATGGCGCCCCGCCGCGCGCGCGACCGGCTGGGCGTAGAAGCTCAGGTACCGGTCGCCGAGAACCATGTGGTTGGGATCGGCCTTCCGGATCGCGGCCGTCACGACCGAGTAGTAGTCGTCGGCCAGCGTCTCGCTGAACCGCTCGGCGACCACGGGCCGCCGGCCGGGCGCCCAGCCGACCTTCTTGAGCTCGCCCTTGAGGTCGTCGAACGTGCGGGGTTCCGGCTCCACCGTGAAGTCCTTGAGCAGCGCGCGGAGGTCACCGTGGTACGCCTCCTTGAGTTGACCCCAGAGGACCTGCTTGAGCCGCTCGCCGGCGGGCCGCCCCATCCAGTAGAGGAAGGCGGTCTCGTCCCACCACCCCAGCTCGTTGTCCGCGAAGTAGCCGATACAGAGGGGGTCGTCCCGGTACCTGGCCGTCTCGGCCGCGACCTCGTCGAGCTTCTTCACCGACTCCGGGTCCCGGATGTCCGCCCACGGAATCCCGAACCACCCGCCCATGACGAGGGCCACCGTGTACGGCAGGCCCTGCCCCCGGACGACCTCCTCGTCGCTGTACCCGCCGATGGTGTTGAACCCCCAGCCCCGGAGCCTCTCCGCCGTCACCCGTCCCCAGGCCTCCCGCGACGCGTAGAACTTGAGCGCGCAATAGGCTGGATTCTTGGAGTCGAAGTCCTTCAGCGCCGGTCCCTTGTCCACGCAGTTGACGGCCTTGGCCAGGAAGGGCTTCCCGTCCTGGTCCAGGAGCCACCAGATCCCGTCACGCTGCTCGACCCGGAAGAACCCGGCCTGCGCCGCCGACGCCGCCAGCACCGCGAGCACGGCCGCCCGAAGTTTCATCTGGGAACCAGCGGGGAAAAGGATATCGCAAAGACGGCGGCCGTGAGCCACAGGACGGGGTGGATCCTGCCCGCCCGGCCGCGGAACGCCTCGATGGCCACGGCCGCGAGCACCCCCCAGCCGATCCCGGTCGAGATGCTGAAGGACAGCGGCATCAGCAGGATCGTGAGGAACGCCGGCAGGCCCTCCTCCAGCCTCGTCCACGCGATCCGGGCGACGCCTTCCATCATCAGGAACCCGACCACGATCAGGGCCGGCGCCACCGCGCACTCGGGCACGGCGGCGGCCAGCGGGTTGAGGAAGACCGCCACGAGGAAGAGCGCCGCGACCGTGAGCGCCGTCGCGCCGCGCCGCCCGCCCGCGGCGACCCCGCTCGCGCTCTCGACGTAGGTCGTGATCGAACTGCACCCGAGGGCTCCGCCGAGGGAGGCCGCTATCCCGTCCACGAAGAGCACGCCGGTCATCCTCGGCATCTGCCCCTTGCGGTCCACGAACCCGCCCCTGGTGCCGACGCCGACCACGGTGCCCATCGTGTCGAAGAAATCCGAGACCATGAAGGCGAACACGACCGGCAGGAGCCGCAGGCTCGCGGCGGCGTCGAGTCCCCGCCAGAACTTCCAGATCGTCGAGTGGTCGGGCAGGGCGACGACGCACCCCACGCTCGCCGGCAGCCGGGCCAGCCCGAACCCGGCGTCCCCGACGAGGGTGGCGGCCGCGATCCCGAGCAGGAGCGCCCCGGGCACCCGCCACGCCATCAGCGCGACGGTGACGATGAGCCCGGTCAGGGCCGTTACGGCGGCGGGCGCCGAGAGCGGCCCCAGCGTGACGCAGGTGGCCGGGGACCCGGTGACGAGCCCGCCCATCCTGAGCCCGACGAAGGCGATGAATATCCCGATCCCGACCCCGATCGCGTGCTTGAGCGGAAGGGGAAGGGCTTCCATGACCCACCGCCGCAGGCCGAGAACGACCAGGAGCGCGATACTGAGTCCCTCGATCACGACCACGGCCATACCTATTTCCCAGTCGTATCCCATGGTCTTGCACACGGTGAACACCAGGAACGCGTTGAGCCCCATGCCCGGGGCCAGCGCGAAGGGGTAGTTCGTGGTCAGGGCCATGAGCGCCGTCGCGATCGCCGCGCCCAGGCAGGTCGCCGTGGTCGCCCCCGCGAGGGGAACGCCCGCCTCGGCCAGGATCGCGGGATTCGCGAAGATGATGTACGACATCGTCAGGAAAGTCGTGACACCCGCGAAGATCTCGGTGCGCAGGGAAGTGCGAGCCATGTCCATTCAGGATAGCAGGATAGTCAAATCGGGCCTGTGACGGGGGCCGGACTCAGACGATCGCCAGAGCCCGGACGTCGACGAAGAGCCGGATCGTGGCCGCGACCGCGCCCAGGAGACCGAGGCGGCGGCGGCGCACCTCGGCGTCCGGATCCATCACGAGGACGCCGTCGAAGAACGCGTCGATCGCGGGCTTGAGCTTCGCCAGTTCGCCGAAAACTCCTTCGAAGTTCCCAGCCTCGGCGAACTCCTTCGCCCGCGGTGCGACATCGGCCCACGCCATCGCCAGCGCACGCTCGGAGGCATCGAGTCCCTCGAGACTCACCCCCTCGAACACGTGGTCCTTCGGCAGGATGTTCGTGACGCGCGAGAGCGCGAGGATCGTCTCGCGGAATCCCGGCCGCATCTTGAGCGTCGCGAGCGCGCGGAGCCTCCGCGCGGCGTAGAGAACGTCATCGAAGTCCACGAGTGCGGCCTGGATCTCGTCGTGCTGGAACCCCTGCTCCTCGAAGACCGCCTCCAGCCGCGCGCGGATGAACCCGTGGGCCGTGGCCGCAACTCTACGGGTCCCGAGGTCGATCTGGGGCAGGCGTTGGGCGGCTTTCGCCGCCCGCAGGATCTCGTCCGCCATCTGCTCGCGGTCCACGTGCTGGGAGGCCGCCAGCCCCAGGAGCGCCGAGAGCGGCATCGGCAGCCGCCACTCGCGCTCGGCCAGGATCCGGATGATCCCGATCGCGGCGCGGCGCAGCCCGAACGGGTCGGCCGTGCCCGTGGGGACATGTCCCAGCCGGAAGTGCCCGGCGAGATGGTCCAGCTTGTCCGCGAGCGCGACGAGGCACCCCTCGTCGCTCGCCGGGACGTCGTCCCCGGGGCCCAGCGGCCGGTAGTGCTCGGCGATCCCGCGGACCACGCTCGCGGGTTCCCCAGCAGCAGCTGCAACCAGCCCGCCCACGACGCCCTGGAGCGTCGGGAACTCCCCCACCATCGCGGTCACGAGGTCGGCCTTGGCGAGCAGGGCCGCCCGTCCCACGGCGTCGTGGTCGATCTCGGGCAGGACCTTGAGGGTCCTGTAGTACATGGCGAGCACGCGCGCGAGCCGCTCGATGCGTTTCGCCTTGTCGAACAAGGTGCCCCCCTTCGCCTGCCAGACGACGCTCCCGAGCCCGGCCAGCAGGTCGTCGAGCTTCCTCTTCCCGTCGGCTTCCCAGAAGAACCGGGCGTCCGCCAGCCGGGCCTTGAGCACGCGTTCGTTGCCGGTGACCACGGACTTCGTTGCGACGCCGTTGGCCACCGTGATGAAGTGCGGGAGGAGCCTCCCGTCCGCGTCCGCGACCGGGAAGTAGCGCTGGTGCTCCTGCATCGCGGCGACGATGACGGCCTGGGGCAGGTCCAGGGCCTCCCGCGGGAACGACGCGATCAGGGGCACGGGCGCCTCGACGAGGTCCGCGACCTCGCCCAGCAGGGACTCGTCCCAGAGGACGCGCCCTCCGGCCTGGGCCGCCAGCCTGTCCGCCTCCCGCCGGACCAAGGCCCTGCGCTCCCCCTCGTCGATCAGGATCCCGGCCTTCTTCATCACGCCAAGGTAGTCCCCGGCGGCCCTCACGGGCAGCGGCTTGGGGTGGACGAACCGGCGCCCGAGGGTGGCCGGGGCCGCGACGACCCCGCCCGCGGTCACGCGCAGGCTCGCGGTCCCGTGCAGGGCGAGGAGCCACCGGACCGGCCGGGCGAAGGTCGCGGCCGGCGCCTGCGGCCAGCGCATCGACCTGGGGAACTCCATTCCCCGGAAGACCGCCTCGAGGACGCCGGGCAGCACGTCGCCGGCGGCCCGGCCCTTCTCGACGCCGGAGACGGCCATCCTGGGCCCCTTCTTGTCCTCGACCACGAGGAGCGCGGCGACCGCGACCCCGTGCTTGCGCGCGAACCCCTCGGCGGCGGCCGTCGGCTTCCCCGCCGCGTCGAAGGCGGCCGCCTTCGGCGGCCCCAGCTCCGTGAACTCGCGGTCGGCCTGCTTCGCCGGGACCCCCTCGACGAGGAGGGCGAGCCGCCGCGGCGTCGCGAAGACCCGGATCTCGCCGTGCTCGAACGACGCGCCCGCCAGGTTCTTCTCCGCGAGTGTCCGGAGCTGGCGCCGGGCCGATGGAAGGAACCGCGCCGGGATCTCCTCGGTCCCGATCTCGAAGAGGAGATCGGCCAGCTTACCTGCCACCGGACCCGTACCTTTCGTCGTAGGCCCGCGCAACCGCCCGGGCAAGGGCCCGCACCCGAAGGATGTAGCTCTGGCGTTCGCCCACGCTGATCGCGCCCCGGGCGTCGAGGAGGTTGAACGTGTGGGAGCACTTCATCACGAAGTCGTAGGCCGGCAGGATGAGGGGACTCTTGAGCTCGAGCAGGCGCTTGGCCTCGGCCTCGTGGTCGGCGAAGTGGCGGAAGAGCTTCTCCGTGTCCGCTTCCTCGAAGTTGTAGGCCGAGAACTCGATCTCGGTCCGCTTGTGCACCTCGCCGTACTTCATGCCCTCGTTCCACTTGAGGTCGTAGACGTTGTCCGCGTTCTGGAGGTACATGGAGATGCGCTCGAGACCGTAGGTCAGCTCCACGGGCACGGGGTCGAGCACGATCCCGCCGAACTCCTGGAAGTACGTGAACTGCGTGATCTCCATCCCGTCGCTCCAGACCTCCCAGCCCAGCCCCCACGCCCCGAGGGTCGGCGACTCCCAGTCGTCCTCGACGAACCGGAGGTCGTGGTCGGCCGGGTCGATGCCGAGCGCGACAAGGCTTCCCAGGTACTGGTCCTGGCAGTCCGCGGGCGCGGGCTTCAGGATCACCTGGTACTGGTAGTAGTGCTGGAGCCGGTTCGGGTTCTCGCCGTACCGGCCGTCCGCGGGCCGGCGCGACGGCTCGACGTACGCCGCCCGCCACGGCTGGGGCCCGATGCACCGGAGCGCGGTCGCCGGGTTGAACGTCCCGGCGCCCTTCTCGAGGTCGTAGGGCTGAACGAGAAGGCACCCGCGCTCCGCCCAGTAGGCGTTCAGCGTCTCGATCACCTGCTGGAACGTGAGCGGCTTGCTTCCCGTCTTGCGCATCGTCATGTCCGGTTCCCCATTATCCCCGATCCCTGCGGTTCGAGGAGCTTCCCCGAGACCAGCGGGCGGCGGTCCTGGTGCCACGCCAGCAGGCGGTCCACCGCGTGCACGGCGGCCTCCGCGACGGTGTCAGGAACCGTGCGCGGCGGGTTGACGGTGACCGCGCGCAGGGCCCGGAGGACGCCTGGTCCCAGGAGCTCGGCGACCCCGGCTCCCTCGGCCGCGCAGGCTCCGCACAGGATTCCGCCCGACCGGACCTCGAGCCACGCCTCACCGTCGGCGGCCAAACGCGCCCCGCACACGGCGCAGTGGTCGAGCGCGAGCCCGTACCCGAGCAGGTCCGCGGCCCGGACCGTGAACGCGAGGAGCGCGGACATCACGTGGTCGGCGCGCTTCAAGGCCCGCAGGAACTGGAGAAAGAGAGAGTAGAGCCGGGGCTGGGGCTCGCCCTCGGGAAGGCTCTGGTCCAGCAGCTCGCACGCGAACTGGGCCGCGACGAAGGACCCGAAATCCTTCGCGAGGCCCGGGTGCGGCTCGAGGAGCTCGGCGCTCCGGACGATCGCGAGGTCGCGCCCTTCCCGCTTCCACAGCACGAACTCGGCGGCCTGGCACGGTTCGAGGTGGCCCGCCATCCGGCTCCGGGGGCGGCGACATCCCTTGGCGATGGCCTTGATCCTGCCGAACCGGCGGGAAAGGATGGTGAGGATGCGGTCGGCTTCGCCGAAATCCAGCCGCCGGATGACCACGCCGTGAGTCTTCTGGAGCGCCACGGCGTCGGGCCCCTTCTCTTCAGCGCTTCATCTGCAGGGAGGCCAGCTTGTTCCGCTTGATGACGTCGATGTTGAAGTAGGCCTCGGAGCACTGCGGGCTGATCTCGATCTCCTTCTCGAAGGCGGCGATGGCCTCGTCGTACTGCTGCTTCTGTGCGAGGCAGTAGCCGAGGTTGAAGTGCAGGCGCTCGGCCCGCGGGAACCGCTCGATGCCGCTGCGGGAGACCGTGAGGCCGTTGTCGTACTCGCCCTTGACGATGTACCGGGTGGAAAGAAAGAGGTAGACGAGCTCCTCGTTAGGGTTCATCTCGAGCACGCGCAGGTACGACCGGATCGCCTCGTCGTGGTAACCGCCCTTCTCGTAGAGGACGGCGAGGCACATCATCGCCTGGTCGTTGGTCACATCCGCGTTGAAGAGCTTGAGGAACTCCTGGATCCCTTCGGTGTACGCCTTCTGCGAGAGGTAGGCCATGAGGAGCCAGTGCAGGACGTACCGGTCCTTGGGATTGCGCTCGGCGAGATCGCGGTAGGCCTCGATCAGCCGGCCCTGTCCGGCCGCGCCCATTACCGCCCGGCCTCCGGTTCCCTAGCGCCCCGACCCGGCGCGACCGGGTCCGCGGGACCGACGCGGTGAGACAACGCCCTTCCTCATATACCGCTTCCAGAGATATCACATCCGCGCCGCGGGACACAATTGGCCGGGGAAGATGACCGGACAGGTGAACAGGACGGACAAGCCAGACGGAAGGCGTGTCCCCAGCGGGAGTCGAACCCGCATTACCACCTTGAAAGGGTGGCGACCTGACCGTTAGTCGATGGGGACGATGACTAGGAGCATTCTACCGCAGACCGCGGCCAGGGGTCAGTCCCGGCGCTCCTTCCTGAGCCGCTCCCTGAAGACCTTCCGGAGCTCCTTCAGCCCGGGTCCCCGGGTCATCGAGGTGCAGGCCACCTCACCGGCATCCCCCATTCCGAGCGAGACCGGTTCCCCGTCGCGGGCCCGGGCCCCCTTACGATCCACGGCAAGACCGGGGAACCGCTACGGGACCGTGCGGAAACCCTCGGTCCGGAAGTCCTCGTCGAACGCAAATGCAGCCTCGAGACGGAGGGCGCGCATCAGCTCGAAGCTCGTCCAGTCCGTCAGGCTGACGTCGCGGCGGCGGGACGCCAGCAGGGCCGCCATCGCCCGGTCGTGCAGGTGGCGGTCCACCCAGGACACCTGGAGGACCGGCGCCACGCTGTCCTGGAAGACCCGGACGGCGCCGATGCCGATCCGGGACTGCAGGAGCGCCACGGTCTCGTGCAGGACATAGGACGAGGTGACGAGCCCGATCCGTCCCTTCTCGAGGCTGGCCAGCGAGGCGCGCGCCCGGGCATGGTCGTGATCCGTCGCGACGAGAAGCGCGTAGATCGCGGAGGTGTCGACGAAGACCGAGTCAGCGAGCGAAGGCATCCGGGAGATAGCGGTCATGACGTCGCGCGACGTTGGTGGCCCCCCGGCGGTCGTGGAGCGAACCCACGGCGCGGTTGAGTTTGGCCCAGCGATCCTCGCCACCCTCGGATGCCAGCAGCTTGTCGACGCCTTCCCTGACCAGACGGGCCAGCGACGCCCGTCGGCGCGCGGCGAGGGAGTGCAGTTCCCGATGCTGGCGTGCGGTCAACTGGACCTGCGTGCGGATCAGACCCCCGGCGCTCTTTGCCATCACTTACCCCCTTGGTGACATCATTGTAGCCCGCGGGGCGGTCCCGCTCAAGCCGTCGTGCTCGTCGACCGCGCCGCCCCGGGCGCGGCATCTCACTTCACGCACCGGTAGACGAACGCGGGGGGGATGTTGCGCAGGACGACGGGGGTCCGGTGCACCCGGCGGAACGAGCGCGCGAGGAGGCGCCGGAACCGGCGGGCTCCCGGCATCCAGGCCGAGTGCACGTAGACGTAGGTCGAGAACCGGCCGCCGGCCCTGAGTGACCCCACGATCGCGCGCAGGAGCTTCTCCTGGACGGGCCGCGGGAAGGTCGTCCAGGGCAGGCTCGAGACGACGGCGTCGGCCGGCCGGCATCCGCGCGCCGCCAGGAGGCGCGGGAGCCGTTCCGCCGATCCGCGGATGACCTCCGCGCGGCGGAACCGGGCCCGGAGCCGCCGGGCGAGAACGCGGTTCAGCTCGACGACGATGAGGCGGGAACGGCGCCGCATCGCGCGCATGATCACGGGAGTGAACGAACCCGTGCCCGCGCCGACCTCGACGACGCAGGCGGCGGAACGCAGGCCGAGCCCTCCGACCATGCGGGCCGCCAGCCAGCGCGAGCTCGGGGCCACGGCTCCCGTGGTCCGCGGGGACCGGACCCAGGCCCGGAGCAGTTGAACGTGGTCCGCCACGCGGGAACCCGCCAGCCTGCGCCGCGACTGCCGCACCGTGTTGTACATGCTTGTTCCACAGTATAGTATTCAACGGATGAAGCTTGCCATCATCGTGCCCGCCTACAACGAGGCGGCGACGATCGCCGAAGTGGTTGCGCGCCTGCGGGCCGTCGCGCTGGACAAGGAGATCGTCGTCGTTGACGACGGCTCCACGGACGGAACGTGGGAAGCGCTTCAGCCGCTCGCGGGCCCCGGCCTCAGGGTCCTGCGGCACGAGCGCAACCGGGGAAAGGGCGCCGCGGTCCGGACCGCCCTCGAGGCCGTGACCGCCGGCGCCGTCGTCATCCAGGACGCGGACCTCGAGTACCAGCCGGAGGAACTGCCGGCCCTGCTCGCCCCCGTCGCGGCGGGCCGGGCCGATGTCGTTTACGGGTCCCGGTTCCGGGGCACGATCGAGGGGATGCGGTTCTCGAACTACCTCGCCAACAAGCTCCTCGCGTGGACCGCCTCCATCCTGTTCGGTGCCCGGATCACGGACGAGGCGACCTGCTACAAGCTCTTCCGGACGAGCGTGCTCAAGGCCATCCCGCTCACGAGCGAGCGGTTCGAAATCTGCCCCGAGGTCACGGCCCGCGTGCGGCGCCGGGGCATCCGGATCCACGAGCTCCCGATCACGTACCGGGGCCGGACGGTCGCGATGGGCAAGAAGATCCGGCTGGCCGACGCCTGGGAGGCGTTCCATACGCTGATCCGGTTCCGGCTGGCGCGGGCCGCATGACGGACGTCCCGGAGACTCCGGCTCCGCGCGGGCGCCTGCGGAGAGGGCTCGTCATCCTCGGATTCGTCGTCGCGGCGGCGGCGGGGGTGGCCGGCGAGGTGCTCTTCCTCTCGCTCCAGGACCTTCCCGACATCGACGACCTCGCGCACGTGACCCCCACGGCCGGGACCAAGCTCTACGACAACGGCGACCCCCCCGAGATGATCTCCCAGCTCGCCATCGAGCAGAGGACGTTCGTGCCGCTGGCGCGCATGCCCCGCGCCCTCCTCGACGCGATCGTGTCCATCGAGGACGAGCGGTTCTACAGCCACTGGGGGCTCGACGTGTGGGGCATCTTCCGGGCCGCGATCGCGAACCTCACGACGGGCAAGCGCGGACAGGGCGCCAGCACCTTGACCCAGCAGCTCGCGCGAACGCTCTTCCTGACCCGCGAAAAGACGATCGAGCGCAAGATCAAGGAAGCCATCCTCGCCGTCAAGCTCGAGCGCCGGTACAAGAAGGACGAGATCCTGGAGATGTACCTGAACCAGATCTACTTCGGGCAGGGCGCCTGGGGCGTGGAGCAGGCCGGGCGCATCTACTTCGGAAAACACGTGGAACAGCTCACGCTACCCGAGTGCGCCCTGCTGGCCGGCCTCCCGAAGTCCCCGAACGAGTTCAGCCCGCGCCGGGACCTGGAGAAGGCCCGGGTCCGCCGCAACACGGTCCTCCAGAGGATGGTCCAGACCGGGCGCGCGGAGCGCGCCGAGGCCGAGGAGGCCATGAACTCCCCGGTCCAGCTCCGCCAGACCGAGGTGACGAACGCGCCGTACTTCGCGGCGCACGTGCGCAAGTACCTGGAGGAGGCGTACGGCGACCAGGCGGTGGGACGCGGCGGCCTCTCGGTCTACACCACGCTCAATCTCAGGTTCCAGACGATCGCGCAGGGCGCGCTCGAGCAGGGGCTCGCGGCCGCGGAAACCCTCGTCGCCGCCAGCCGCCGCGGCGGCGCGTCCAGCAGCCTGCGGCTCCAGGGCGCGCTCGTGGCGATGGACACGCGGACCGGCGCCATCCTGGCCATGATCGGCGGCCGGAGCTTCCGCGAGAACGAGTTCAACCGCGCGACGCAGGCGCGCCGCCAGCCCGGCTCGTCCTTCAAGCCCATCATCTACACGACGGCCCTGCTCAACGGCTACACGCCCTCCGACCTCGTGGACGACACCGCGACGTCGTTTCCCGGCCGGGACGGGAAGCCGTGGATCCCCGCGAACTTCGACCGGAAATCGATGGGCGTGATCCCGCTCCGGCGCGCGCTGGCGCTCTCGCGCAACGTCGTGACCGCGCGGCTCCTGAACCAGGTGGGCGTCCGGACCGTGATCGGGGTCGCCAAGAAGTTCGGCTACCTGGGCCCGTTCCGCGACGACCTGACCCTGGCCATGGGCACTTCGGAGGTCTCCCTGCTCGAGATGGTCTCGGCCTTCTCGGTCTTCGCCAACGGCGGCGTGCGCGCCATCCCCTACGCCATCCGGCTCGTCAAGGACAGCCAGGGCACCATCCTGGAACAGCAGCAGGCCGAACTCGTGCCCGTCCTCTCGCCGCAGATTTCGTACCTCATGCTCTCGATGCTCCAGGAGGTCATCGACCGGGGCACCGGCCACCTCGTCCGCAAGCACGGGTTCGCGCGGCCGTGCGCGGGCAAGACCGGGTCCACGAACGACTACACGGACGCCTGGTTCATCGGGTTCACCCCGTCGATGGTGTGCGGGATCTGGCTCGGGTACGACGACCGGCGCACGCTGGGCCGGATGATGACCGGAGGCGTGATCTGCGCCCCCGTCTGGGCGTCGTTCATGTCCGAGGCGCTCGAGGACACGCCGGTCGAGAACTTCGTCCGGCCGACCGGAATCGTGACCGCCATGATCGACCCCGGAAGCAGCCTGCTCGCCACCAAGGCGTGCAAGCGCGTGAAGACCGAGGTCTTCCTCGACGGGTCGGCGCCGACCCGGACCTGCGACCGGGAGGGCCGGCCCGAGGACTTCGTCAACCAGGAGCTGACCTACATCGAGGCCACCCAGTCGCCCACGGGGGAGCCCGTCGAAGGCGCCCCGGCCACGGGGTCTCCCGACAGCACCGAAGGACAAGAGGAGGGATTCTGATGAGCGAGCCCGTTCTTCTGCCGCGTCCGAAGACCATGCGCCGCCTGCCGGGCGCGTTTCCCCTGCGGCCCGAAAAGCGCATCGCGCTCCTGGGCGCCCCGGCCCAGGACCTCCTGTTCGCCGGCAACCGGCTCGCACGCGCCATCCGCGAGTCGGCGCATGTCGACTGGGAGCTCTCGGCGGTCGCGGCGGGAGCTGCCGCCGACGGCGCCCGGCTCGAGGCGGGTGTGGACCGCATCGGACAGGCCGAGGGATACGAGCTCGCCGTCCGGACGGACGGGATCCGGATCGCGGCCCGCACCCGGCGCGGCGTCCTGAACGGGGTCTGGACCCTGGTCCAGCTCGTCAAGGGGTCCGAGGCCGCGCTTCCGTGTCTCGAAATATCGGACGAGCCCGACTTCCCGCACCGGGGCGTCATGCTCGACGTGAGCCGTGACAAGGTCCCGACGCTCGCCAGCCTGCTCCTTCTGGTGGACCGGCTCGCGTCCTGGAAGATCAACCAGGTCCAGCTCTACGTCGAGCACACGTTCGCGTACCGGAACCACCGGGACGTCTGGGCGGACGCCTCGCCGCTGACGGGCGAGGACATCCTCGCGCTCGACGCCTTCTGCCGGGAGCGGCTGGTCGAGCTGGTCCCGAACCAGAACTCGTTCGGCCACATGTCGCGCTGGCTCGTCAAGCCCCGGTACCGGGACCTCGCCGACGCGCCCAACGGCTGCGATACCGAATGGGGCCGGTTCAAGGAGCCGTTCACGCTCAACCCGGGCGACCCGCGGTGCCTCGAGCTCCTGCGCGAGCTCTACGACGAGCTCCTGCCCCACTTCACCTCCCGGCAGTTCAACGTCGGATGCGACGAGACCGTCGACCTGGGGAAGGTCCGGTCCAAGGCCCTGGCCGACAAGGTCGGCGTCGGACGGGTCTACCTCGACTTCCTGCTCAAGATCCAGCGCGAGGTAAAGGCCCGGGGCCGGACCATGCAGTTCTGGGGCGACATCATAATGAAGCATCCCGAGCTCGTGCCGGAGCTCCCGCCCGACGTGGTCGCGCTCGAGTGGGGATATGAGTTCGACCATCCCTTCGCCAAGGAGTGCGCCAAGTTCGCGAAGGCCGGAATCCCGTTCTACGTCTGTCCCGGGACCTCATCGTGGACCTCGATCCTGGGCCGCACGACGAACATGAAGGGCAACATCCTCTCGGCGGCGGTCAGCGGCCTCAAGCACGGGGCGCAGGGCCTGCTGAACACGGACTGGGGGGACCAGGGCCACTGGCAGTACGAGCCGGTCTCGTATCCCGGGTACGCGTACGGCGCGGCCCTGGGCTGGCAGGTCAAGGCCAACCGCGGCATCGACCTCGCAGCGGCGCTCGACGCCCACGCTTTCGAGGACGAGGCCGGGGTGATGGGGCGCGCCGCGTTGGCGCTCGGGGACGCCGGGCTCGCGCTCGGACCCCGCTACTTCAACGCGACCGGGTTCAGCCGGGCGATGCTGGCGGGCCTGGAACACATCAGGAAGTTCGAGGGTCAGCGCGCGGCCGGATGGAAGCGCGGCATCGCCGCGATCGAGCGGGCGGCCGCGCCCCTGAAGCGGGCCCGGATGGCGCGTCCCGACGCCGCGCTGGTCTCCGCCGAGTTCGAGAACGCGGTCCGGCTGGCTCTCCACGGCTGCCGGCGCGGACTGCTCGCGCTCGAGACATCCTCCAGGCGGACCATCTCGATGAAACGCGAACTGGACCGCGACCTCAAGGGGATAATCGCCTCCCACCGCCGGCTCTGGCACGCCCGGAACCGTCCGGGCGGATTCCGCGAGAGCGTTGGCCGGATGGAGTCGGCTCGGAAAGCATACGTCTGACTTGGTCGGTCCGCTACAACCTCACCCCCAGCGATGCATAGTGGGTCAAGCCCAGCCCGCCCAAGGGCGCCATCGCGTAGTCGAACTGGAACCCCGGCATCCCGGCGCCGCGCCATAGAATGCCGATGCCGCCCCGCGGCTGAGTGACCTGAGCGCTCATCTCCTGGTACCTGACGCCGGCCCGGATGAACAGCGTCACCCCCTCGTCGGACGGGTCGCCGAACCAGTAGAGCGCTCCGGCACCGCCCTGCGCGAGACCCTCGCTCAATAGCGCACCCTCGATTCCGATCCCGTAGCCTTCGGGACCAGGCAGGAAGAATCCATCCGCCAGCTTCTCCAACCACCCCGCCCCCACTTCCACCCGCCACGCCGTGAGGTATCCTGCCCCTCCTCCCAGCGGACCCGCCAGCGCCCATGCCGTCAGCGCCTGACCCGTCCCGATCACTCTCTGTGCCTGCGCTCCCGCCTCCAGGGCGCCGCCCAGGTGCGCCGCGTCCGGTAGTTTCTGCCAGATCCCGCTCGCCCGCCCGAGCGCCGCCACCCGCCACGCGCCCGCCGAGAGCCCCGTCCACTGCGCTTCGAGTCTTCCGCCCCATTCCTGCGCGCTCGTGTTCCCGGACTGCCCCCCGTACGACCCGTCGCTGAACTCGACCGTCCTCGCCTCGGAGGGTCCCTGGAACACGAATGCCTCTCCGCCGAGTCTCAGCCAGCTACCCAGCCCGCCCTGGCCACCCACACCTACCCACTTCAGCCCCGATGTGTAGAGGACGCTGTTCGCCTCCATCATCGTTCCCTGCCGCCACGGGTCCTCGAGGGCCAGCCCTCCGGTACCCGCCTGCCTGGCCGACGTCAGCACCAGGAGGCTCTCGCCGTAACCGACTCCGACGTTGGCGGTCCTTCCCGCCCCTGGGACCGCCAGCAACAGAGCGACGAACAGGATTCTGGCCGTCATTCGACGACCACGGTCCCCCGCCGCCGGTTGCCCGATCCCTCGATGATCCATTGGTACGTTCCGGGCACCACCAGGTTCCCCGCGGAGTTCTTCCCGTCCCACTCGACCTGCCGAACGACTGCATCCGCGTGCCAGACCTCGAGCCCCCGCACCGTGTAGACCGTGACCCGGTCGCCCGGCGTCAGACAGCAGAACTTGAGAGTCCCCCGCACGGCCGTGCTCCGCCGGAACGGCGACGGCCACACGACGATCCCGGCAGGTGAACCCCGGATGACCACGGCATTGCCCTCGACCACCGCCGCAACCACGGAGCCGTCCACTCCCGACGCCCCCACCCGGAACCGCACCGATCCCGGCCCCATCGCTTTGTAGGCAAACGTGAACCCCGTGCTCTCGCCGGGGCCGAGGGTGGCGCCCACAGGCGATGGTCCACTCTCGAACTCCGCCTGTCCCTCGCCCAACACCACGGGTACGGCCGGTACCACGCCCGTCAACACCGCCGTCCCCGCGTTCCGGGCCGTGACGCTCAACGTGATCGTGTCGCCCACGAAGACTCCGTTCGGCACCGCGGTTACCGACGTCAACTCCAACCTGAGGCTTCCCGGCGGCAGCACGGTCACGCACAGCAACCCGGGCACGACCGCGCTGGTCGTCCCGCTCGCGCCCACATTGGCGTCATACCCGGACACCGTCGTGCTGAAACACACATCGCCGACTCCCGTGGCCGTCAGTGTCCACCACCGGATCCCGGTCGCT
>Ga0315281_10003902_pt1 | contig 21769 bp, 18 predicted proteins | sample YL17G07_0_MG_FD_204540 | JGI IMG/M metagenome (GOLD analysis project Ga0315281, IMG submission 204540) | Sediment microbial communities from Yellowstone Lake, YNP, Wyoming, USA - YL17G07_0 | ecosystem: Environmental > Aquatic > Freshwater > Lake > Sediment | place: USA: Wyoming | collected... | reverse complement strand
CCCTCCATCAATACTACACTTGCAAAAACTCCTTTTCCTCCCCCAGGCCCAGTTCTTTGGCCTTGAGGTAGACGGCGAAGCCCAGAGCCAGGTCCTGGATGATCAGGCCGGTGGAGTCGAACACGGTGATTTCCTCCGGGCTCTGGCGTCCCGGCTTGCGGCCCGCCACCACCTCCCCCAGGGACCCGTAAATCTGGGCCGGGGAAAGCTCCCCCCGGGCCAGGGGGACATTGATCTCCCCGGAGTGGCTCGCCTGGGCCCAATCATCCACCAAAATCTTGGCCTTGGTGAGGACGGCCGGGGCCAGCTCCTGCTTGCCGGCCGCGTCCGCGCCGATGGCGTTGATATGGGTCCCGGGCGATACCCAGGGGCCCTGGACCACCGGCCCGGTGCTGGGGGTGGTGGTGACCACGATATCCATTCCCTGGACCGCCGCCGCCGGGTTGGCGGCGGCCCGGGTCTCGACGCCGTGAGCGGCCGCAATTTCCCCGGCCAAGGCTCGGGCATGCTCCGGGCGCCGGCTGTAAACGATGATCTCCCGGATGGGCCGCACCTTCAGGATGGCCGCCACCTGGGTCCGGGCCTGCACTCCGGCGCCCACCAGACCCAGGCGGCTGGCCTCCGGCCGGGCCAAATACTCCGCCGCCAGCCCCCCGGCCGCGCCGGTGCGGTAATTGGTGATCTCCGTGCCGGCCAGGTCCGCCCACTCCAGGCCGGTTTCGGGATCATTCAGGACGATTTTGGCCATTACCGTGGGCAACCCCAGGGCCGGATTGCCCGGGTGAACGTTGACCCATTTGAGCCCGCACAGATGGCCCGCCGGCAGAAAGATCTCTCCATACATGGCCCGGAAATCCCCGTGAGCCAGGGTCAGATACGCCTTGGGGGGCATGTTCACCCGACCTTCCCCATAAGCCCGGAAGGCTTCGCGGCCTGCGGCCAGGGCCAGGTCCATATCCAGGATCCGCATCACCTCCGCACCCGTCAGGACTAAACTCATAAGGCCTCCTCTTCAAGGTTTGGGGAAAGGTGTAAAAAATTACCGTTAAGGCACTAAGATCACCAAGATTCACCAAAATTTCCTTTTGTTGGCGGGCAATAGCCGCCAACAAAATAACTTTCTTGGTGTCTCTTATACCGAGTTGCGGCCAATCGAATATTTTTTCCCAATTTTTCTTGGTGGCACAGGCGTCTCGCCTGTGCAGCGCAGGCTAAAGCCTGCGGCTACAAAAGCAACATTTGCATGCAACTCGGTATTAGTGTTCTTGGTGTCTTCGTGGTTAATCTGTGCTACCCCGTTCAAAAAATCTTCTCTTCTCTAGGGCCCCATCCCTAAATCTCAATCCGCCCCGAAGAGGGGCACGATCGCAAAACGGTCCACATCCACCAGGCCCTGATCCGTGAGTTTCAAGGCCGGGATCACCGGCAGGGCCAGGAAGGACAGGGCCATGAAGGGGTCGGCCAGGCCACCCCCCAGGGAGCGATAGGCGGCCTGCAGCCGGGCGTGGGCCTGGGCCACCTCCTTCAGGGGGGCCGGACTCAAAAGCCCGGCAATGGGTAGGGGAAGGCTCGCCAGCAATTTCCCCTTCGCCACCACCGCCAGGCCGCCCTGGAGGCGCACCAGGTGCTCCACCGCGGCCAGCATGTCGGTCTCGTCGGCCCCCACCACCACGATATTATGGGAATCATGGGCCACGGAAGAGGCCAGGGAGCCTTTTTGCAGCCCGAAGCCCCGGACCAGGCCCAACCCCAGATTGCCGGTGCCGTGGTGGCGCTCCACCACCGCCAGCTTCAGGAGATCCCGGCCCGGGTCCGCGGCCAGCCGGCCCTCCCGGACCGGGGCCGGGAGCACCAGCTTTTCCGTGAGCAGTTGGCCGGGTATCAAGCCGATCACCTTGACCAGATCTCCTGCCGCCGGGGGGGAAAAGGCTTCGGGGCTCAGCGGTTTTACTTGCATGCTGGCTGGCGGCGCCAAAACGTCCGGGAAACCGGGTGCTTCGAGCCAGCGCCCCCCTTCCACCAGGAGTCTGCCGTCTTTAAAAACCTGGTGCACCCGAAAGTCCCGGAGATCGTCCACCACCACCAGGTCGGCCTTGAAGCCCGGTACCAGGGCGCCCCGGTCCCGGAGCCGGAAATATTCGGCGGGGTTCAGGGTCACCATGGTCACGGCCGCCAGGGGGTCCAGACCCAGGGAGACCGCCTTTTGCAGGCGGCGGTTCAGGTGGCCCTGGGTATAGAGGTCTCCGGGATGACAGTCGTCGGTGACCATCATGGTGCGCCTGAGACTCGCCGGGGTCACCGCCGGGAGCAGGTCCGCCAGGTTCCTGGCCAGGCTCCCTTCCCGGAGCATCAGGTAAAATCCCAGGGCCAGTTTTTCCCGGGCTTCGGTGAGAAGGCTGCATTCGTGATCGGAGCCGATGCCCGCCAGCCGGTAGGCATTGAGGGCCTTGCCGGAAAGCAAGGGGGCATGGCCGTCAATGGGGCCTTCCGGAAACAGGGCGATTTTCTCCAGCAGCCCCGGGTCTGCGGCCACCACCCCGGGGAAGTTCATCACTTCGGCCAGGCCCAGGACCCGGGGATGGCGCCGGTAGCCGGCCAGGTCAGCCGCCTCGAGGCGCGCCCCGGAGGTTTCCAGGGGGGAAGCCGGCACGCAGGAGGGGAGCATGAAAAAGAAGTCCACCGGCAGACCGGCGGCCGCCGCCAGGAGATAGTCAAGCCCCCGGGCCCCCCAGACATTGGCGATCTCATGGGGGTCGGCCACCGCCGCCGTGGTCCCCAGGGGGAGCAGGGCCCGGGCCAGTGCCCCGGGGGTGAGCATGCTGCTTTCCAGGTGCAGGTGGCCATCGATGAAGCCGGGCAGGAGGTAGCGGCCGGCAAGTTCGAGACGGGGGCCGGGGTAATCCCCCAGGCCCACGATCACCCCGTCAAATAGGGCTACCTGGGTTTCCCGCCACTCGCCGGTAAAGACATCGGCCACTTTCCCGCCGGCGAGCACCAGGTCGGCGGGCAGTTCCCCCCGGGCGGCTTTAAACCGCCGGGCCAGCTTTTGTGGGTCCATGATTTCCCCCGCGATAATGTTTTGTATGAATTAACTATTGGGAAAGATACCGAAATCTCCGACCCGCTCTCTTAGCGCCCGGGCCCCTTGGCGAGGGATTTTGCCTTACCCCGAGAAGTCAAGAAGACGCTTGACTCAGGGACCGCCCCAGTCCGGCCTCGTTTGACTTGCTCAGTTTAGGGGAGAATCGCCCGAGGTGCAATGGCAAGATGGCCCTCAGCGATCCCTGGAGGGGAGAAATTTGCGGAGACTTCCGGGAATCCGGGCGGCAGGCATCAGGCTGAATTTATGCCACCCGGAAGTGGAGGTAGGCACGGGAACAGTTGGCAGGAACCCCGGGCGGCGACCGGCCCTTACCTTTTGGAGGTAGGGACCGGATCAGGAAAATATCCCCGGAGGGCCGCCCGCAGGCGCAATACGGCCTGGGTATGCAACTGGGAGATCCGGGATTCGGTATATCCCATGATCTGCCCCACCTCCTTCATGGTCAATTCTTCATAATAATACAAAGAAACCAGCAACTTTTCCTTATCGGGCAGGGCATCGATGACCTGGGCCAGGATCTCCTGGAGTTCGGAAAAATAGACGGCCAGGCCGGGGTCCAGGGCCCGGTCATCCTGGAGGATTTCGGGCAGGTATTTATCGGAGATTTCGGGGGATTTGCTAAAGGTTTTGCGGATTCCCTCCAGGTCCACGAGGGACACGGTCTTGGTCTCATCCAGGAGTTCGTGGAATTCCTCCAGGTCCAGGCCCAGGGCGGCGGAAACCTCTTCGGCCTCGGCCGGCCGGCCCAGGCTTCTTTGCAACTCGCCATACACCTGTTCCAGGAGGTGGGATTTTTTGCGCACCGACCGGGGGATCCAATCCAGATTGCGCAGTTCATCCAGGATCGCCCCCTTGATGCGGAACTCGGCGTAAGTCTTAAAATTGATATTTTTGCTGGGGTCAAATTTTTTCACCGCATCCATCAGGCCGATGATCCCGGAAGAGATCAAATCCTCCAGGGAGATGTGGGAAGGCAGGCGCATGGACAGGCGGGCGGCGATGTATTTGATCAAGGGGGCGTATTGGAGCACCATCTGCTCCTGCCAGGCGCCGTCCACCTCCCGAGGCCAGGCTTCTGGGGCCGGGTCGGTCTTTCCCTGGGTCAGGCTGACATTTTCCATATGCGCTCCACTTCCCGGCCGCCCCGCCCTTAGGATCGGAGCAGGCGGCGCCAAAAAAATTGGATGTTGCCGTAGCAGTCTGCCGGCGGCGGCGACTCCCAGAGTTTTTGGGCCAGATCCAGAAAAGCTTTGCTGGCCCTGGCAGCCGGAAACAGATCCAGAACCGCCTTTTGCTGCAACACCGCCCGGGGAATCGCCTCATCATGGGGAATCCGGCCCAGATATTCCAGGGAGGCCTCTCCCAGGTACCGCTCCGCCACCTGCAGCAGGGTGCAAAACACTTTGCGGGCTTCCGCCTCAGGTGACAGTCCATTGACCAGCAGCTTGAAGCGCCGGGCTCCGTGCCGGGTGACCAGCACTTTCATCAAGGCATAGGCATCGGTGATGGAGGTAGGTTCCCGGTTGACCACGACGATACGCTCCAGGGCGGCCATATTGAAAAACAGGACATTGGGGGAGATGCCCGCACCGGTGTCGATGAGCACCACATCCAGGTTCTGGGAGTAATGGTCCAGTTCGCTCAGGAGAAACACCTTCTCCGATGGGCTCAGGTCCGCCAGTTCCGGAACCCCCGAAGAGGCCGGCAGAATCTCGATCCCTTCGGGGCCTCTCACCAGGGTCTCGGCCAGGGTCCGGCGCCGCGCCAGGACATCCTGGATGCTATAGCGGGGCGCCAGCCCCAAAAGGATATCCAGGTTGGCCAGCCCCAGATCAGCGTCGATGAGCAGGACCCGGTGCCCCCGGCGGGCCAGGGCCAACCCCAGGTTGGCGACGATGTTGGATTTTCCCACCCCGCCCTTGCCGGAAGTCACGGTGAAGATCCGCAATGGCGGCGCCCCCTGGCAGCTCTGGGAAGCCCTCAGTTCTAAAGACAGACTTGGTTCCATGATCGATTTCATCCCAAAGAATAGTCGGTTTCGTAGTTCTTCCTCTGCCGGCCTCAGGCTCTTCCCGCCAGCTGCCCCGGCTGCCAGGGCCTTATACCGTTTTCTGTTTTCGGTTTTCTGTTTTCTGTTAAAATAAATAATTATATCAATAAGTTACTCATTAAATTGGTTGCATTTGAAAGGGACCGCGTATTAGAAATCACCCCCGGGCCCGCTATCCGGAACTCTGCCGATGCCCCGGGAAACCCCACCGTTTCCAAGGGCGGTTGGCCCCGGCGGGGCTGACCAGGGGAGAAAGGGTTTCGGGGCCCTGGCGCGGTCCGGCCTCCGGGGCCGGGTCAGGATCCCCGGCTCGCATGCCGGCGAACAGGGCGTCGATTTCCTCTTGGGAGAGAATGCGTGACAATCCCGATTCTCCTTTGACTTTGGGCTGATGCCGGGCCGCCCGTCGCCGACCCCCCCGGCGCCTGGCAGCCCCTCTGGAAAATCCAAGCTTCGGGGTTGCCATCTCTTAGAGCAACGATTGTGCCATTCTAAGCCTGGGGGCGCCCAGGGATGGCGGCTAGCTCCCGGGAACGGCAAAACCCTTTCCGGTTGAGGGCTTTCCCACCAGGACCAGCTTTTTCGCCAGGATAGCGGAGAGGGAAAAAGGAGTATGCGGGTGTCAATTACATGGATGTTCGTCAAAATATTGACGTTGCCAAAGGAAAGCTAATTATGGTAAAAGAAATCTAATTAATCTGGCAAGATAGGTTCAAAGCCATGCCCCGCCCCGGGGCGCCGGACTATTACCGGCGCCGGGCCCGGACCGAAGGCTATGTGGCCCGGGCGATCTATAAATTAAAGGCCATTGACGAGAAATACCATCTCTTCAAGCCGGGGGGACGCGTCCTGGACCTGGGGTGCAGCCCGGGGTCCTGGCTGCAATATATCGGCCCCCGGGTTTCCCCCGGCGGCTTGGTGGTGGGGGTGGACGTGGTGCCCCCTGCCGTCCCGATAGATTTACCTCTATACTTTTTGCCGGGAGAGGTGGAAAGTCTAGACTTGGCCGCGCTCCGGGCCCTCAGTCCCTACTTCGACGTGGTGGTGAGCGACCTGGCCCCCCGAACCACCGGGGTCAAGGAAGTGGATCAGACCCGCTCCGTCGCCCTGGCCCGGCGGGCTTGGGAAATCGCCAGGGCGGTGCTGCGCCCGGGAGGGCATTTCCTGGTGAAGGTCTTTGAAGGCCCGGACACCCCCGACCTGGTGGCCACCTTGCGTCAGGCTTTTGAGCAGTGCCATCGCCTCAAACCGGCGGGCTCCCGCCCGGAAAGCCGGGAATTTTACCTTTTGGCCCTGAAGAGAAAAGCCCGCCCGGGCCAGCCAGGCCACCCAGGGGCGCCCGACGGGCGGCCCTGAACATCTGGACCAAGCTGGCCAGAGAGGAGGAGTCCAGTTGTCCGGTCATTCCAAGTGGAGCACCATCAAGCGTAAGAAAGGGGCGGTGGACGCCAAGCGGGGCAAGATCTTCGGCCGGCTGGCCAAGGAGATCACCGTGGCCGCCCGTCTGGGCGGTGCGGACCCGGACGGCAACCCCCGCCTCCGGGCCGCCCTGGCCGCCGCCAGGGCGGAAAATCTGCCCAAAGACAATATCCAGCGGGCCATCAGCCGGGGCACCGGGGATAGCGGCGGGCCCGCCCTGGAAGAAATGGTCTATGAAGGCTATGGCCCCGCCGGCGTGGCCTTGATGGTGGAAAGCCTCACCGATAACAAGAACCGCACCGTCTCCGATCTGCGCTATATCTTCAGCAAAAACGGCGGCAGCCTGGGGGAGCCCGGCTGCGTCGCCTGGATGTTCGAAAAGAAGGGGGTCATCGTCTTCGACAAGGAGGGCGTGGACGAAGACCAACTCCTGGAGGCGGCCCTGGACTGCGGGGCCGAAGACTTGCAGACCACCGAGAGCCAGTACGAGGTCTTCACCGACCCCGCCCGGTTCGTGGAGGTCAAGGAGGCTCTGGAAGCCCGGGGCTTTAAACCGGCGCTGGCGGAATTGCAACTGCACCCGCAAAACACCATCCGCATCGAGGAGGAGCAGCGGGCCCAGCAGGTGCTGAGATTGGTGGAATCCCTGGAAGAACATGAGGATGTCAAGGATGTCTTTGCCAATTTCGACATCCCGGACCAGCTCCTGGAGGCCCTGTTGTGATGGAGGTAGTCCTGGGGGTGGACCCCGGCTCGGTGAGCACCGGTTTTGGCCTGGTCCAGGCCGAGGGCGGCCGGCTCAGCCACCTGGCCCACGGCCGCATCGCCGCCGGCGCCCGCTCCCCCCTGGAGGACCGGCTCTGTCGGATTTTTGACACCCTGAGCGACCTCATCAGCCGCCACCACCCCCAGTCCCTGGCTGTGGAAGAAATCTTCCTGGCCGCCAACGTCCACAGCGCCCTCACCCTGGGACAGGTCCGGGGCGTAATCCTCCTGGCCGCGGCCCGGGCCGGGCTCCCCGTCTTTCACTATCCCCCCCTGGTGGTCAAAAAAGCCGTGGTGGGTTACGGCCAGGCCACCAAGCACCAGGTGCAACTCATGGTGGAACACCTTCTGGGCCTCAAGGTGGCCAACCAGCACGCCGCCGACGCCCTGGCCGTGGGGGTCTGCCACCTCTTTCACCGCCGCTGGCCCGGGGCCCCCCAATGATCGGCTACCTGGAAGGCGAACTCGTCAACAAAACCCCGGTCCTGGTCCTGGTGAAGGTGGGGGGCGTGGGTTACCAGGTGACCATCTCCCTGGCCACCTTCTACGCCCTGCCGGACCCTCCCGCGCAAGTGGCCCTGCAGATTCACACCCGCATCCAGGACGACGCCCTCAACCTGTACGGGTTCCATACCCCGGAAGAGAAGGAATTGTTTTTGCGCCTCATCAATATTCCCCGGGTCGGCCCCCGCATCGCCCTCAATATCTTGAGCGGCATCAGCCCGGAGGAATTCCGCCAGGCCCTGGCCCAGGGAGATATGAAACGCCTGGCCGGCATCCCCGGGGTAGGACGCAAATCCGCGGAACGCATCCTCCTGGAACTGAAAGGCCAACTGCCCGCCGCGGCCCCCGTGCGCCCCGGGGCCACGGCCGACCGCCTCTACCAGGACGCCCTGTCGGCCCTCCTCAACCTGGGATATGCCAGAAACGTGGCCGAAAAGGCCCTGGACGGCGCCCGGACCGCCGGCGCCGCCACCCTGGAAGACCTCCTGCGCCAGGGCTTACGCCTCTTGGCAAGATGATTTGGGGGAGGGCCAGGGAGCTAAGCTCCCTGCCCTCCCCCAAGCCCCCTCCCAACCCGTTTAAGTTGGCCGGGGAGTCGGGGCCGGACGGCCCCAACTCCCCGGCCAAAAGAAAAACTTACGGGGTTGGGGGTGGGGGCTTGGGGGAGGATTGTAAGTGGGCCTGCGGCCCCTGCCCCCTCCCCCATCCAGCAAACCTTATGCAAAACTGGGCCAAAATCATTATCGGGGATAGCCGCGCCATGTCCGAAGTGGAGGACGGCGCCATCGACCTGGTGGTCACTTCCCCTCCGTACTGGCAAATCAAGGATTACGGGGTCACCGGGCAGATCGGCTACGGTCAGAGCCTGCACCAGTATCTCCGGGACCTGTATCACGTCTGGCGGGAGTGTTTCCGGGTGCTCAGGCCGGGGGGGCGGTTTTGCCTGAACATCGGCGACCAGTTTGCCCGGGCCGCGGTGTACGGCCGCTACAAGGTGATTCCCTTGCACGCCGAATTCATCGGCCAGTGCGAGGCGATCGGCTTTGATTTCCTGGGCGCCGTCATCTGGCAGAAGAAAACCACCATGAACACCACCGGCGGGGCCACCGTCATGGGCTCCTACCCTTACCCCCCCAACGGCCTGGTGGAGCTGGACTACGAGTTCATCCAGATTTTTAAAAAGCCGGGGCCGGGCAAAAAGGTGACCAAGGAGGTCAAGGAAGCCTCGCAGCTCAGCAAGGAGGAGTGGAAGGAATATTTTTCCGGCCATTGGTATTTCGGGGGAGCCAGACAGGTGGGCCACGAAGCCATGTTCCCGGAGGAACTGCCCCGGCGTCTGATCCGCATGTTCACCTTCGCGGGGGACACGGTGCTGGACCCCTTCCTGGGGAGCGGCACCACCGTCAAGGTGGCCCGGGAATTAGGCCGGAATGGGATGGGTTATGAAATCAATGAGAGCTTCCTGGAAATAATAAGGGAAAAGATAGGGGTAAAAGATCAGTTACCCATATTCGGAGAAGACGTTCAGATAGTTAAAGGAGAGAGAGTTATCAATTTGCCACCAATTGAATATGTGCCAAGAATTCAGGAGGCAATGCCCTTAAGCGATTTAAGCAATCATAATTATAAAAAGGAAGACTTTCCTAAAGTGATTCATATTGTTGACGAAAATACCATAAAACTAGACAGCGGGCAATTGGTGGGATTCCTTGGCGTCACGATAGATAGAAAAGAAGAGACCATCCATTATTTGCAGGATTATCTATTAGGAAAGGGGGTAATAGTGAAATATGCTGCCCCTCAACAATCTGACAATAACGTTAGCAAAGCTTATGTCTATCTCAAAAATAAAATTTTCATTAATGCCTTTCTAATCAAATCTAAATTAGGCTCAATAGACAATTCCATCAGCCACAAGTTTACCAACAAGTTTCTTAAGCTTATGCAGGAACGGGGGTAGCAACCTATCGAAAATCTGCCGAATTCCCAATTGTCATTCTGAGCGAAGCGAAGAATCTAGTCACATCTACCGAGCTCTTGATCCTTCACTTCGTTCAGGATGACAAAAAACCTTTTTTCAACAGCTTGGCAGACTTATGGCGGCCATGGGTCCCCCTATAATCTAAGTCCTTGCTGACCGCTGACCGCTGACAGCTGATAGCTACCTCAGCTCACAATTCCAGCCCCGCAATCCGGTCCCACCCCTGCACGTGCAGAAAGACAAAAAATCCCAGGCAGGCGGCGGCCACCGCCAGGGCGGCCCAGTCCCGGCGGGCCAGGCGGATCTCCAAGAGGTAGGTGCGTTTCGGGCGCATCTGGAACCCCCGGGCCTCCAGGGCCCAGGCCATGGTCTGGCTGCGCCTGAGGGTGAGGAGAAAAATGGGCACCAGCAGCGGCAGATAGCGCCGGAGACGGGTCAGGGGGTTGCCCCCGGACCACTCCAGGCCCCGGGCTTCCTGGGCCTCCTTCACCCTGAGGGCCGTGGCGAAGATCTCGGGGACCCAGCGCAGGGCCAGGGCAAAGGCAAAGGCCCCGGGATACGGCACGCCCAATTTCACCAGCCCCAGAAATAATTCCTCCGCCGGGGTGGTGGCCAGCAACACCAACCCCGCCACCATCATGGTGCCCAGTTTCAGGAAGGTGGCGACCCCGAATTCCAGGGACTGCACAGTGACCCCCCCGAACAGGGGGGTGGGGCCCCGGGCCATCAGGGACCAGATGATGATGGTGAACACCCCCAGGGCCAGTAGCAGCCAGCGGATGCGGGTCACCTGGCCCCAGGCCCGGCCCCAGACCATGTGCCCCAACACCAGGAGGGTGGCCAGGCCCACCACTTCGGGGCGCTCGGGCAGCAGCACCATCCCAAAGCTCATCAAGAGCAGGGCCAGCTTGGTGCGGGGGTCCAGCCGGTGGATGAGATTGGGGGCCGGATGCCCCCGGGATGGATAATTTGCTTGCATCCGCGGCGAACTTTTTCGAAAATAGTGTTTTATTAATATAAGTTAAAAAATCTTCTTGGGGAAACTCGCGTAATGGTTAAGTACCTGGTTTTGAGCCTGATTTTATTGGATGTGGCCCTCAATGTAGTAGGGCAGTTATCCTTGAAATACGGCATGTCCCAGTTCGGCAATTTCTCCGTATCCATGGAAACCCTGCCGCCGGTTTTCTTGAAGGCGGCCACCAACTTCCACGTGCTTTTCGGGCTGATTTGCTACGGCCTGGGGTTCATGGTCTGGCTCATCGTCCTGGCCAAGGCGCCGGTCAGCTACGCCTACCCCCTCATCAGCCTGGGCTACGTCTTTACCGCGCTGCTGGCCCGTTTCGTCATCGGCGAGCCGGTGACCGCCACCCGCATGACCGGCATCGTCATCATCTGCATGGGGGTCTTTTTAGTGGCCCGGAGTTGATGGAAGCCCCCCAAGTCTTTAGGGGCGGACCCGCGTGTCCGCCCATCCCGGGCGCACCCAAGGAAATAGTGTTAAAACCCTGTCCATGGGGCATTGTCATTCTGAGCGAAGCGAAGAATCTAGTCATTTCAAAGAACTAGACCCTTCGCTTCGCTCAGGGTGACAAAAAAAGAATAGTTTTGAGACAGTTTCCCTGGGTGCGCCCCTCCAAGCAAACGGCGGTCAGTCTTCCGGGGACACCCAAACAATATTGCTCTTATTGACTACCACCACCCGGTCTTCCCTCCCTTCCATGGCCGCATCAAAGATGACGATAAACGGATCGGCGATTTTCGTGAACAGGTCGCTGACCCGGAGCGCGGTGAACTCATCGTGGTAGAGGTTGATTTTGCCCTTGATGGTGGAGCCGTCCACCAGCTTTACCATCACTTCCTTGGAATCCCGCTTTTTACTGATAATCCTCACGGTCATGGCCGTTGGCCTCCCGGTTAGCCTTAACGAGAACTCTGCAAATTATCACTTTGGGGGGAGGGGGCAGGGGTCTGCGACCCCTGGCCCCCTCTCTCAACTTAATTTTTCAGAGATCTCTAAACACTGCCCTCCTCTATCTCATCGGCTAACCGGCCCGGAGGCTTTATTGCGGGGCGCCGGTGGGACGCCGTTCTTGCACCTGTCGGGCCAGTTCCCGGGCCCGGGCCAGGGTTTCGTCCAGGTCCAGGTAGAGAAGGCGCCGATCCTGCACCAGCACCTGGCCGTGCACCACCACCGTTTGCACATCGCCGCCGGTGGCCGCATAGACCAGGTGGGAATAAGGGTCGTAAAGCGGGGTCAGGTGGGGTTGGTCCAGGTCGATGACGATGAGGTCGGCCTTCAGACCGGCCCTGAGCTCCCCCACCTCGTTTTCCAGGCCCAGCACCCGGGCGCTCCCCCGGGTGGCCAGACTCAGGGCGGCGGTAGCCGGCAGGGCGGTGGGGTCCAGGCAATAGACTTTCTGCAGTTTGGCCGCCGTATCGATTTCCTGGAGCAGGTCCAGGTTGTTGTTGGAGGCGCAGCCGTCCGTCCCCAAACCCACGGGCACCCCCCGGGCCAGCAGTTCCGCCACCGGGGCGATGCCCGAGGCCAGCTTCATGTTGCTTTCCGGGCAGTGGGCGACGCCGGCGCCGCTGGCCGCCAAAAGCTCCTGGTCGGCTTGGGTCAAAACCACGGCATGATCCGCCAGCAGATGCTCCCGGAGGAGGCCTAACCGGTGCAGGTGGGCCACCGGCGTGGCCCCGTAGCGGGCCAGACAGTCCCGCATTTCCTTTTCAGTTTCGGACAGATGGATGATGAGGCGGGTTTTCAGGCGGGCGGCCAGATCCCCGCACCGGCTCAAGAGATCCGGGGAACAGGTGTAGACCGCGTGGGGCTGGATGGCGACCTGCACCCGGGGATGGTCCCGCCAGGTGCGCCACAGCTCCTCGCTGAACCGCAGACCCTCCGCCTGGGGGCCGTAATTGGGGGAGGGGAAATCATAGAGCACTTCCCCCACCACCGCCCGGATGCCCGTTTCCGCCGCGGCCCGGGCCACCGCATCGGCAAACAGGTACATGTCGCAGAAGGTGGTGGTGCCCGATAAGAGCATCTCCGCCACGGCCAGCCTGGTGCCCCAGTAGACGAAGTCCGGGTTCAGGCGGCTTTCGGCCGGGAATATGTAGGAATTGAGCCAGGTTTCCAGGGGCAGGTCGTCCGCCAACCCCCGGAACAGGGACATGGCGGCATGGGTGTGGGCGTTGATCAGCCCTGGGAGGATGAGGCCCCGGGGGTAGTCCAGTTCTGCAGCCGGGGCGTAACGGGCCCGAAGTTCCGGTAAAGGGCCGACGGCGACAATCTCCGACCCATTGACGGCCACGGCCCCGGGAGTAAAAACCTCCCATTCCTGGTTCATGGTGATGACCCAGGCGGCGCTCAGGAGCAGAGAGACAGGGTCTTTTGCAGGCATTCCGGTGGCTTTCCAGTGTTAGCAGTCAGCAAGTCATGAATGTAGGGCGGGCACTGCCCGCCGTATGTAGTAGGGTGCGTCTTACGCACCAAAAATGGCGCGTAAGACGCGCCCTACTTTTCATGCCTTACGGGGCGGCGCAGTTCTTGTAAGGTGCGCACTGCGCCCCGAATCCAAATAGTGGCGGGCACGGAGGCCCTGCCCTACCGGACATTCGAGTTACTTTTTCCCGTTGGCCGCCGGCGGGGGGAGACTGGCTGGCGCAGAGCCCGGGGCCCCCAGCTCCCCCGCATGATAGGCCGCATAGAAGCGGGGGGCGGTCCCCTTGGGAATCTTCAGGCGATAAGCCCCCGGGGCCAGGCTGGTCCCTTTGATCCAGGGGTTGAGGCGCTTGATGGTCTTGTAATAGGTGCCGCAGGCCTCGGCCAGGCGCCGGACCGGCACCTCCCGGGAAGCCACAAAAGCGGCCTCATCATATTCCGGGGGAGGATAGAGCCCGTCCGGCGGGATTTCAAAGCCGTACCGGGCCGGGTTCTCCAGGACGATCTTGGCGCCCAGGATGCGATGGACGTACCGCTCCGTCTCATCCGGCAGAGCCAGGTGATAAAAGTCAGCCACCCCCTGGGCCGCTATCTCCTTTTGCACCCGCGCTTCCCCGCAGTTGTAAGCCGCCAGGGCCAGGGGCCAACTCGGGAACATCCGGCCCAATTCTTTCAGATAGTTCAAGGCGGCATCGGTGGCCGCCCCGAAGTCCAGGCGCTCGTCCATGGTGTCGTTGCATTTCAGTTGAAAGCGCTGGGCGGTGGGCTGCATGAACTGCCAGGGCCCCAGGGCCCCGGCCGAGGAGCGGGCCTTGGGGCGCAGATCGCTCTCCACCAGCACCACGTATTTCAGATCATTGGGCAGATGCGCCCCCCGAAGTTTTTTCTCGATTTCCGGGAAGTGCCGGTGGGCCCGCTTGAGCCACATGGTAGTTTGCGCCCGGCTCCAGACGGTGATGATAAACTCCCGGTCCAGGTCTTCCCGGACCTCCGGGTCGTCCAGGGGCACCCGCTCGCCGCACAGGGTGAGGCGCTCCGGAAGCTGGTAATAGGGCCAGTGGAAGATCTCCGCCCCGGTCCCCGGGGGGGCGGGGGCTAACCGGGCCGCCGGCGGCGGTGCGGCACCCGGTCCTTCCGGCCAAAGCCAGAAACCGGCCAGAAACACGATGAGCAAAAATACCATGAGGTGATCCAGGGATGACAGGATGACAGACTGCTATGCATTTATCTCACCCGGGGAGGTCTGTCAAGTTCGGTCTCCACAGGGTCATGGCCCATTGGGGCAGTTAAATCCTCTTGATTTTTCCCGGGGCGCAGTTATATTTGTTAGAAAATTACCCCAAAGGAGGTGATTCCAGGTGTATCGCTCTCGGATACCGATGCCGCGCCGGTCCTGAACCACGGGCGTGGAGGGCCTTGGGACAAGGCTCGCAGCACCCGTGCGGCTGGAAGCGGGAGGGGCCCGGCGCCTGGGATCGGCCTCAGTGCGGCAATCCTTTAGGACCCGGTATCCCTTCCTTTAAGTAGCTCCCCACTATTTTCCCAGCCTTCCGGCTCCAGATCCGAACGCGGCGCACACCCGATCCCTGTCTCGGGGCTTAAATTCTTCTTTGCCAAGTCCTGGTAATTGGCATAGCCATTAACAGGCCGTTGGAAAACGCTTTTCTGTCATCCTGAACGAAGTGAAGGATCTAGAACTTATTAATATAACTAGATTCTTCGCTTCGCTCAGAATGACAATTAAAGAAATTTGGTAGTTTTTCAACAACCTGTTAGACGAAGAGGCGAGGTTTCCGCGCCCGAAAACCGGGGGGGAGACCCGCCCCTGCGTGGAACAGGCCGGCCTTTTTCCAGGATTTGCAGGAATAGCCTGGTAGTCATTCAGCGTCATCAGCGCCATCAAGGGAGGTTGTCCGCATGTCCACTAAATATGATGCCATGTGGGAGAGGCTGAATCTCGACCTCAAGGCCCACGAAGGATTGCTGGAAGTTCTGGGCAAATTTTACGGAGATATCTACCTCAGCCAGTCCGGCCGGCTCAAAGGCATGGAATACCTGGACTTTGTCCTGTCGGAGGTCCACGGCCTGCGCATCCAGGAACTGCAGGAGGCCAGGGCCCGGGGGGCCAGGGTCATCGGCGCCTTCTGCGTCTTTGTCCCGGAAGAACTGGTCCTGGCCGCCGGCGCCATCCAGGTGGGGTTGTGCGCCGGCGCCGAGATCGGTAAAGAAGCGGCGGAGAAGATCCTACCCCGGAACACCTGCGCCCTGATCAAGTCTTTCGTGGGCTTTAAGCTTTCCCGGCTTTGCCCCTTCATCGAATCCTGCGATCTCATCGTCGGGGAAACCACCTGCGACGGCAAAAAGAAGGCCTATGAAATCTTTGCCGATTACGCCCCGCTCTATGTGATGGAAATCCCCCAGATGAAAAATGCCTGTGACCGGGACCTGTGGAAGGCCGAAGTCCTGCAATTCCGGGACAGAATCGAGGCCCTGGCCGGCCGGAAAATCACCGCCCCCAAACTTTGGGAGGCCATTCACCTGGTGAACCGGCGGCGCCGGGTGCTCCAGCGCCTCAACCATTTGCGCGCCGCCGTTCCTACCCCCATTTCGGGCCGGGACGCGCTGCTCATCAACCAGATCAGCTTCTATGACGATCCGGCCCGCTTCGTCGCCAAGATCGGTGAACTGTGCGACGAATTGGCGGAACGGGTGAATGCCGGCCAGGGGGTGGCAGGCCCCGGGGTGCCCCGGCTCCTGCTCTCCGGCTGCCCCATGGCCGTCCCCAACTGGAAACTCCCCTACCTGGTGGAGTCCAGCGGCGCAGTCATCGTCGGCGAAGAATCCTGCATCGGCAGCCGCAACACCCGGGACCTGGTGGATGAAAGCCAAGAGACCCTGGAAGGCATGCTGGACGCCATCGTGCAGCGCTACCTGGCCATTGACTGCGCCTGTTTCACCCCCAATGCCGAGCGCCTCCAACACATTGTGGACATGGCCCGGGATCTTAAGGTGGACGGGGTGATCCATTACGCCCTGTCTTTTTGCCAGCCCTATGCCATGGAGGCCTTCAAGGTGGAGAAGGCCCTCCAGGCGGCAGGCATCCCCATGCTCAGCCTGGAAACCGACTACAGCCTGGAAGACGTGGAGCAACTCAAAACCCGGGTGGAAGCCTTTGTGGAGATGCTGCGTTGAGGGAGCAAAAGTGATTTATGGGGGGAGGGCCAGGGACCTCAGGTCCCTGCCCTCCCCCCATGCCCCCCTCCCAACCCGCAGATGGGGTTGGCAAGGCGGGGACTACGGCCCCGCCTGGTCAGCCACTTCTCTTTCCTTTAAGGGGTTGGGGAAAAGGGTTTGGAGAGGTGGCAGGGGCCAGTGGCACAGGCGTCCCGCCTGTGCGGCGCAGGCTGAAGCCTGCGGCTACCAAAAAACCGGTAATTTTTAAAAGAAGCTCGGAGCGGAAAGGGGATTTACTTCCCCCTCACCCTAACCCTCTCCCCCATCGTTGGGAGAGGGGACAAATAATGAACTGCGGGGACAAATAATGAACTGCGGTAATACTCCCTCTCCCCCTTGCGATTATACTCCCTCTCCCCCCAGCGGGGGGAGAGGGCTGGGGTGAGGGGGGCAGGTCCTGGCAAGCAGTAAATTAGGGCACGGCCCGCCGTGTCCGTGCCCCTTCGCAGGTAACGTCTTTTGACCCACAAAGACCTCGTAGCCGGCCTGGATATCGGTTCCCGATCCATTGAACTGGTCCTTTGGGACGGGGAGGGGCCCGTCCATGCCGCCAAACTCCCCACCACCTTCGACCCCCTGGCCCAATGCCGGCGGCTGCTGGCCGACGCCCAGCCTGCCCGCATCGTGGCCACCGGCTATGGGCGCCAGCTCCTGGCCGAAAGTTTGGGGAAGCGCCACGTTTCCACCATCACCGAAATTCAGGCCTATGCCCTGGGGGCCCGGCGCCTGTGTCCGGACGCCCGGACCGTGCTGGACATCGGCGGCCAGGACACCAAGGCCATTTCCCTGGCTGGGGACGGCAAGGTGGCCAAATTCGAAATGAACGACCGCTGCGCCGCCGGGACCGGCAAATTCCTGGAGTTTATGGCAGTTGCCCTCCAGGTGCCCCTGGAATCCTTCGGCGACTTCGCCCTCACCTCCGACCGGCGTATCCGGATCAGCAGCATGTGCACCGTGTTTGCCGAAAGCGAGGCCACTTCCCTGATGGCCCGGGGGGAAAAGCCCGCCAATATCGCCATGGGCCTGCACCTGGCCATTGTCAGCCGCACCCTGGCCATGCTGGGCCGGGTGGGAGCGACCGCCCCCCTCTTTTTTGCCGGCGGGGTGCCCTCAATCCCTGCGTCCGGGCCCTCCTGGAGGAAAACCTGGAAATCCCCGTGGTCGTGCCGGAAGAGCCGGAGATGGTGGGGGCCCTGGGCGCGGCGCTCTATGGGATGAGGTAGGTAATGTGATGTTAGGGGAGGGGGCCAGGGGCCGATGGCCCGCTTACAATCCCTCCCCTAAAACCCCTCCCCCAACCCCGTAAGTTTTGGTAGGGCGGGAAAGCGCAGCGCATCCCGCCTTCATCCCGCTATTAGCATTCTTCCATCTTTACTCCTGGAACTTTATGCCGCCCAGCCAAGCTTATAAATGCCACGTTCCCCCTGGCGGTGAAAACCACTGTGCAGCCCTCCTAACCTGAACACATGAACTCATCATTGCCCTCGTCGCCGATGGCGTTTCCCCCAAAACGGCGCGGCCACAAGCCAGGCCTAACCAAATTGCCGAAGGCGGGATGCACTGCGCTTTCCCGCCCTACGGGTTGCTTGGCGGCCTTGCCGGCCAAGGATCAAGCTGATTTTCCGGGACCGGACCAGGAGCCCCAGGTTCCATTTCGCTATCCTGCTCATATCGATCACCATTTTAAAATCTTGATAGGTTTCTGATGTGGCAAGATATTCGCCCTCCTATCATATTATTTTTAACCCATCTAAATAGCTGCTCTGCCCAATTCCTTGTCTCGGTTTTTCCCCTATCTCAGCATTTACAAGGCTATGCTGCATTGGGGTGATATCAAGACACAAACCATTCTAATTCAATTTTGATTGAGAAATTTGATAATTTTTAAAATTTTTGCTATTGTGCTTCCCATGATATGCGCTCCCTTCGCTAAAGGGGTCTTCCGCAAAGGAGTTTACAATGGGACATGAGAGAGTTGGGGTGCTGCCTCGTTCGATGTCCTGGCGAAAGATAGTTATACAGATTTCACAAGTTGCTGATTCTGAAGCCTCTGTGGCTCAAATTGCTAATGCAACTTTGACAAATGTTAGGAAGCAATTCGGCGAAATCCACCATGATGAGGGAGTAAAGGCTGCATTCATATTTCTTGTGGCATTGGCAGATATAAAATCTGGAGATGCAGCTAACTCGCAATCACTCATCCCTCATGTGGACCTCTCAGTAAATCCTTCCCCTCTCAAACTAGCTGCGGCCTTGCGTGATTGGATCTTTGCTCGCCGACAATCCTTTGAATATGCTGATATTGCTCAAAAAGCTGCTACCGATGCGATTGCTTTTTGGACAGAGCAACAAAAGCAGCAGCCAAGCCTATTTGACAAGGATAATAATGTATCCGAAATATGGCGGAAGGCCAGCAACGGAGGCGGCTTCTGCGAAGTTGCCCGGTTTTTCTTTGCAAAATTTACTGAAAGATATTTGAATTATTTTTTAGCAAGGGAAGCCTCCGCTGTATTACCAAGTATTAATGAACGTGAGAAGTTCTCATTATCTCTGGAGAAACAAGTTGATGTTGTTTCGAAGCATGCCTTTGAAACAGCAAAGATCACACAATCATTTGCTGCCGGATGGTTCAACAAATATGTTCGTCGAAGGTCGCTATCGGAAAAGGATGTCGAAGGTTTTTTAAGCTTAGCATTTGGGAAAATCCGAGAAGAACTCCGGCGAGAGATTTCGAAATGATCAGAAAACTCCCGCAATTCGTTCTTTGCAATGGATCGGATGGCGCGGGCGTCGCGATTAATGAAGGTAAACCAGAGATACTGAGACTCAATTATCTTGCACTCCCTGATTATCCTCAAAATATAAATATTACTCTTCCTGATTTTGTACTGAGAATATTCCACTTGCCAGATCGCATCTTAGACCTTCTTGAAATCGCGGCTTACGTATTCGCGGCCGATCGCCTTGTAAGTAGAGGAGCTCGTGACTTGGTGGAATATCATAGCTGGTCTCGGTCCTTTGTTTTCATTATAAGAGTCCGCGACCACGATTTTTGGCAACAATCCATTATTCGCCAATCACTTTCTGCAGCATTGGAATTCATGACGGGAGATCGTTCTTATGAATTTGTTTTCCAGGCTGGACATTCAACTCCACCTACGAGTTTGTTTGATAGTAAAGAATTCAAGCTGGACCCACCAAATGGGCTTTCTATTATTCTCTTTTCGGGTGGCCTAGATTCTTTAGCTGGAACCATTGAACGTTTAGAGAAGAGTGATGATAATGTGTGTCTCGTTAGTCATCAGTCCCAGCCAGGAACTAAAAAAAACCCAAAAAGGCCTATATGAAGCGTTAAATAGGCATTATCCAAATAGAGTATCTCACTACAGTTTTGGCTGCAATCTGCATGGTAGACATGCAGTGGAAGAAACCCAACGGACCAGAACCTTCCTTTATTCAAGTATTGCCTTTGCTCTATCCTCTGCATATTCTCAGGAAAAATTATTTGTTTATGAAAATGGAGTAACTAGCATAAATTTCTCCCGGCGGCAAGACCTCGCGAATGCAAGGGCAAGTAGAACAACTCATCCTAAGACCATCTCTCTATTGCAAAACTTATTTAATGTAATCAGTGATAAACCAATAGAAGTCAGGGCTCCATTCTTATGGAAGACAAAGGCAGACATATTCCAGTCGCTCATGGAGAGCAAGCACCCTGAACTGATCTCTAGTTCTGTCTCATGTAGCAAGACGTTTCAGAACCTTGAACAAGCAACGCATTGCGGCACCTGTTTTCAATGCATTGACAGGCGCATTGCTGCATATGCAGCCAATTCAGAAGAATTCGATGAGGCAGGAATCTATTCAAGCGATATGATAAGCAATACCATTGAAAATTGTGAATCTAAGACAACCCTTGTAGATTATATCAGGCAGGCAAAGAATTTCGCATCCTGGAATATAGATCGCTTTTACAAAGAAATGCTCAGTGAGCTCACAAATCTATCAGATTACCTTCCTGACTGCAAAGGTGAAATGGAGGTCACTGAACATGTATGGAACCTATGCCACCGTCATGGCCAACAGGTGCAAAACGCTCTCCGTCGAATTCGGGAAATCCATGATAATCCTTACTCAAATTTAAAAAAGGATTCTCTTCTCTATTTGGTATTTACTGGACGAGAGCACTTGAAAGAACCTATTGATAGATTAGTTGAAGCGATAATCAATGTCGTATCTCCCGCTATACCACAGATGTTTCGAAAGAAAGCCCCAGATGATGAGAATGATCTAAATTTGAAAATCAATGCTCTTATTGGCACGCATCGTCGCGATCTAATAAGTGAACATCCTACGGTGTCCTTTGCCTGTGCAATAGTTATTCCTGACCATATGCTTACAGAGACTAATCTGCTTATTGAATCAAAATATATTCGGAAGGGGACTTCCCCAAGCAAAGCTTCCGATGGTATTGCGGCAGACTTAACAAAATACCCTATGGATGCCCATATTCTATTCTTGGTCTACGACCCGCTCCATAATGTTGCAGATGATTTGGTATTTAAGCAGGATTTTGAATCGAAAGGAAGATGTACGGTATGTATTCTGCATTAGTGTTTCTCGTTGCAGTTGAATTAGCACGTTAATTATTGCTATTTAAGCACAACTTGAACCAAAATAATGGGGCATTCGATATAGTTATCCTATTCGCATCTTGAAGGCTCAAAAATATTTTTTGAAGGTAACCTGGCGCTCCCCTTTTCCCCGTCAAATGTCCTATCCGCGCTGGCCCTCCCCCGCCTCCCCGGATAATCTTTCAGCCCAACCGGCCGCGTTGCGAAATGTTGTTTCACTCTCTTGTGCCGAACTAAATCATCCATGGCCGGTTTCCCGGCTCGGCCCGGGAACCCTATTGGGCGCAAAGTTTTTCCTGGTAAAATCCGTCCGGTAACCTCCGATGCCCGTCTGCGCCGCAACAGGAACGATTCTTCCCCGGAAATGTGCGAAAATAAAGGGGCTTGCCGCCAAAACGCTGGCGGCCCCGAAGCGGCGCCCAAGCGGCGCAATTTGCGGTTTATGTCGGCGTCAGCGCCCCGGCCGGGTAGAAATATTGGGGGAAAATGGCCTTTTTTGCCTCCCTTTCCCCCATCAATTTCAGCGGGTTGGGAGGGGGTGTGGGGGAGGGCAGGGACCTCAGGTCCCTGGCCCGCCCCCCCGATGACCCCCCCGGCGGGTGGCGGGGAATTTTTTGCTGGGTGGGTTGTTTTT
>Ga0315281_10003901_pt1 | contig 21769 bp, 21 predicted proteins | sample YL17G07_0_MG_FD_204540 | JGI IMG/M metagenome (GOLD analysis project Ga0315281, IMG submission 204540) | Sediment microbial communities from Yellowstone Lake, YNP, Wyoming, USA - YL17G07_0 | ecosystem: Environmental > Aquatic > Freshwater > Lake > Sediment | place: USA: Wyoming | collected... | reverse complement strand
GCGGCGCGACCGCTTCATAGCGGCTTTCCTCGCCGTCCTCGTACCTTGTTCGGCGCGCATGACGGTGATCATGGCGCTGGCGGGGTTCTACCTTGGGGCTTACTGGGCCCTGGGCATCTACGCCCTGAACCTAGTGGTGGTCGCGCTGGCGGGGATTATCCTCGCCCGACTCTGGCCGGAAATCGCTCCCGGCATGCTGATGGAAGTTCCTCCTTACCACCGGCCTTCGCCGCGCGTCGTGCTGCTCAAGACGTGGTGGCGGCTGCGCGAGTTTGTGGTGGTGGCGCTGCCGCTGCTGATCGTCGGCAGCGCCGTTCTGGGTTTGATCGAGTTCTTCGGCTGGCAGGCGGCGATAAACGCCGTCCTCTCACCGCTCACAGCGCTGCTCGGCTTGCCGGCCTCCGTGGGATTGACGCTCATCTTCGGCGTGATGCGCAAGGAACTCTCGCTCCTCATGCTGATGCAGGCCGTGGGAACCACCAACGTGCATTCCGTGATGACATCGGCTCAGATTCTCACCTTTACACTTTTTGTGACTTTCTACCTTCCTTGCCTCGCCACACTGGCTTCAATGGTCCGCGAGCTGGGCCGCAAACTCACCGCCGCGGCGGCGGGCGCGCTCCTGGTTCTGGCCGTCGTGATCAGCCTCCTCGCCCGCGGGGTGCTTCACTTCCTACCCTAGGGGCGGGCCAGGAGGGCTTCCCGCGCCGAAGGAGTGGGATGCCCTAACGTTCCTTCCGGAACTCTTCGAGGGTTAGACCAAGCTGTCGGAGAATCTTGAAGAAGAGGGGCGGACCGATTTCACGCCCGGCGTGAAGGGGTATCGTTACGGCGCGCCCGTCGGGATGATTCCAGCGCTCGTGGCTTCCAGTCTGTCGTTTCCTGATGAAACCGAGTTTGGTCGCCACCCTTTGAAAATCGCGGGCGGTGGCGCTAGACATGGACGATCTCAGTGGTGTCGGCGGGGAGTGGATAGCCCTTTTCCCGGTACTCTTCGGCGATCATTGCGAAGACTTCGGACAGTTCTGCCAAAGCTTCTTCGCGGGAGGGCATGAGGGCATAACAGCCGGGGATGGCGGGAATTTCTGCTACCCATCCCCCGCCCTCTTGGCGGTACAAGATTGTTTTGTAATCGCTCAGATTCATAAAGCCTCGCCCTGTGCCCAAAGGCAACTATAGCATTCTGGCTTTGCGTTGACAAAGCGCCACAACGCATCGTAATTCAGTGGCAGGGGTTGGGCCGCCAGGGGCGTCAATGGATGATCCGGGCGGAAGCAACAGGGCCAAGCCAGGATCGAAGGCATTTTGTCGCTACCGCGATTCGTTTTTGATCGCGCGAGATGAAGACCATGCCGACTTGGCCTGCATCAAAACCAAACCGGTGAAATTCCCCCAGTCCCTTAATCGAAAGAACCCGCTCAATCGTCTCCCTCATCTTTACCATCACGAACCTCTGCTGATAAATCATGAGCATCCTTGACCGAGATTTCGAGAGAAGGGCTGCGATGTCCGACGTCGCGAGATGTTCCTTGTTTGGTCTCGTGTTGATGCATATGCCGGTATCCGGATCAAGGAAAAGGTCATTGGGTCCCGGAAGGTCGAAATATGTCCTACGGCAACTATTTGAGAACCGTGTCTCTGTCTGCAAAATGTCCTCGCGATTCACTCCCAACAATTTCGCGTAGGTCTCCAATTGCTTCCGAGTCCATTTCATTTCATCGGTAAACATCGGCAATACCCTTAGCCTCCTGGTGTGGGTCAGTTTAAACACCGAGCCCTTCCAGTGGTCTAGTGCGTCCCCCAAATGCTTTAGGTTCATCTCTGGTTCCTCGGATTAAAGGACGAGGCATTTGCACTTTCGCCAGGAGGGCTATCGCATCGGCGCGAATAGCCTCGCCACGGCCGACGGCGTCCACGCCCTCGCCGGTTTTGGCTTTGACGCTGATTTGCTCGACTCGAATGCCGAGCGCCGTCGCGAGTTTCTTGCGCGTCCTGGGAATGTAGGGCGCGAGTTTGGGTTGCTCAAGGCCGACCGTGGCGTCGATATTCACGATGGCGTAGCCAGCTTGGTGGAGGAGCTTTCGGGTGTGGCGGAGAAACAATAGGCTGGAGACATTTCGCCACTTTGGGGATGAATTCGGAAAGTGTGTGCCGATATCACCTAGTGCCGCGGCGCCCAGGAGCGCATCGCAGACAGCATGCGCCAGCGCGTCACCGTCGGAGTGGCCCACTGGACCCTTCTTAAACGGAATCCGCACGCCACCGAGAATCAACTTGCGCCCGGACTCCAAACGGTGAATATCATTCCCCAGACCGACGCGGATTGAATTGTGAATTATGAATTGTGAATTATGAATTGGTCGAATGGTTGTTTGAACCTCCTCTGAGTGCTGTGGGCTGAAACGCGTGGGGCGACGTTTTTTCATAACTCATAATTCAGAATTCATAATTCACCACTCACTATTCACCATTCACTACTCCGCCTTCAATTTGATTTGCTCTTTCTCTTGCGCGATGTAGAGCCGTGCCAGCGGCAGGTCCGACGGTTTCGTTATCTTGATATTCCGGTCTGAGCCCATCAGCACCGTGACGTTGTGGCCCAGGCGTTCGGCGAGGCTCGATTCGTCCGTACCGTTGAACCCGTCCGCGGCGGCGCGCGCGAAAGCCTCCTGAATGATGGAGTAGCGAAAAGCCTGCGGTGTCTGCGCCAGCACGATGCGTTCGCGCGGGATGGTGCCCAGGATGGTCTGCCGCTCGACTTGCTTCACCGTATCGACGCTGGGGATGCCGAGGATGGCTGCGCCACTCTTGCGCGCCGCCTCCACCACGCGTTGGATCATGGCGAGTTCGATGAAGGGCCGCACCGCGTCGTGAACGACGACGATTTCAGTCGCCGGCGGAGTTTCGGCCAGCGCCCGCGCCACGGTTTGCTGGCGCGTCGCGCCCCCGGCGACCAGCCGGACGGGCTTCGAGAAGTGCTCGCGGTCCACGTCCGCCTGCGCGCGCTCCATTTCTTCGGCGCGCAAAGCCAGCATAATCTCGTCGATGGCGTCGGATGAGACGAACTTGCGCACCGTATGAACGAAGATGGGCACGCCTTCGAGGGATAGAAACTGTTTGGGCGTGCCGCCGCCCATGCGCACACCCACCCCTGCCGCCGGGATGATGGCGAGGACACTCATTTGAGAAGTCTAGAGGCAAAAGTTGAAAGTCTAAAGTACAACTCCCAAAGCTGGCCATTGCGAATTCGTGGCGCGCTCTTCAGCCTTTAGACTTCGCCCTTTGCGCTTTCACTGGTGGACTTCGACGCGCTGCCGGTCGTCGTACTTTCCGAAGATCATCTTGCCGGCGGTGGTTTGCAGGACGCTGGTCACCGAAATGTCGATGGTCTTGGAGATCATCTTCTTAGCGTTGTCCACCACCACCATCGTCCCGTCGTCCAGGTAGGCGACACCCTGGTTGTACTCCTTGCCTTCTTTGAGAATAAAAACGCGCATGATTTCGCCCGGCAACACCACAGGCTTCAGCGCGTTGGCGAGCTCGTTGACGTTTAGAACCGGCAATCCCTGGAGCTGCGCGACCTTGTTCAGGTTGAAGTCGTTGGTCACGATCTTGGCTTCGTACAGACGGGCCAGTTCGATGAGCTTCATGTCCACCTCACGCACCGCTGGGAAATCGTCTTCGACGATCTGCACGTGGATGGTGGCCATCTTCTGCATTCTCGCCAGGATGTCGAGCCCCCGGCGTCCCCGATTGCGCTTCGTTGAGTCGGAGGAGTCGGCGATGAGCTGCAATTCGCGAAGCACAAATTGGGGAACAATGAGCGTGCCGTCGACAAATCCCGTCTCGCAAATATCGGCGATTCGGCCATCGATAATCACGCTTGTATCAAGTGCTTTGTAATTTTTCTTTGGTTGCCGTTCGCCGGCAAAGAGGCCCCCAAGCGCCGACAGGTTGAGCAAGTCGCCCTTGTTGGCGCCCAGCACCAACCCGCCATAGGCCATCAGCAGGAGCAGCGTAACTTGAAGGAATGAGAGCGAACCCCTGTCGATGGCTGTCAGGTTCAGGAGCTGGCTCATCATTAGAGCGCCCATGATCCCCAGGATGGAACCCACAGCGGCACCGATGAGGCGCTTCAAGCTGGCCTTTTCCAGCCGCATTTCAAACAGGACAAACGAAACTCCGAGGGCGCCACCCATCAGAGCCGACGTCAAAGATGACAGATGAAACGGCTGCAGGTGATAAGATGCGACCGCCAGCACGAAAACAAAGATCGTCCTGACAATCGCCATTTCCCAGGACATTGGTTATTACCTCCTTTCCAGAGCATTATCATATTTCCTTTTTATGATTTCCCCCCATTGAGGGCAATTCACCAGGCAGAGTATAGCATTCCGCACGGCAGGGACAAAACCTGTCACGCCACGGTAGCGCCGACAACCTGGCGTGACGGAAACCTTTCACGGCAGGCGGCAGTAATATCGACTTGGAAGCTCGCCCGAATCTGGAGGCGTGTCCCCGGGGTGGCCGCCAGCACACAAACCTGATGCAGGCTGTTCCCAAACCAGTCCGCGAAGAGTACACTCGCAGGCCTAATCGCGAGTCCGAAGTTACATCCTGGTTTCGAGAGCCTCGGACGCGTTCAATCGGAAGACTTTGAAATTCTGGATCCATCGGGAGCGCGATCGTGGATCAGACCAAACCAGCGAGTGCTGAAGCGCCGGCCGCCGCGCCGTCGCAACGCATCATGTCGGTGGACGCATTGCGCGGCTTCGATATGTTTTGGATCGCGGGCGGCCAAGCGTTCGTAATGGAGTTTTTCAAGCTATTCTCCAACCCGTTGCCGCCGTGGCTGGAGCGCCACTTCGACCACGTCGAATGGGAAGGGTTCGTCGGCTGGGATCTGATCATGCCCTTGTTCCTCTTCGTCGTGGGCGTTGCCCTGCCCTTCTCGATCGGCAAACGCCTCGCCCGCGGCGACAGCCGCAGCAGCATCTATAAGAAAGTGATCTATCGCGTGCTGGTGCTTTGGGTGCTGGGGATGATCGCGCAGGGGCACCTCCTGGCCTTCGATCTCAACAACCTGCAGTTCTACAGCAACACGCTCCAGTCTATCGCTGCCGGATACTTAATCGCCACGATAGCTCTGGTGGAGTTGCCGGTCCGCTGGCAGGCGGCGCTGGCTGGGGCGCTCCTCGTGGCCTTTTGGGCGCTGATGGCGTTGGTGCCCGTGCCGGGCCACGGCGCCGGAGTCTTCAGTCCCGACGGCAACCTGGCAATGTACATCGATAAGGCGCTGCTCGGCCACTTTCAGGATGGCACCCCATACACCTGGATTCTCAGCAGCCTGGGCTTTGGCGCCACGGTGCTGATGGGTGTTCTCTCCGGACACCTCCTGCGTTCCAAGCTCCCCGACAATCGCAAGGCGCTCGCGCTGGCGGGCGCGGGTCTTGCCTGCCTCGTGGGCGGGTGGGTGTGGAGCTTTGCCTTCCCAATCATCAAGCACATCTGGACGAGCTCGATGGTGTTGTGGTCGGGCGGCTGGTGCCTGCTGCTTCTGGCGTTGTTTTACTGGGTGATTGACGTGCTGGGCTACCGGCGCTGGGCTTTCTTCTTCATCGTGATCGGCATGAACGCTATCGTCTCTTACATGGCCCCAGACATCATCCCCTTCTCGCATATCAGCAACACGCTTTTTGCCGGCCTCGCGAAACACTTGGGGATGTTTGGACCGGTTATGGTGGCCTTCGGAACGCTCGGCGTTCTCTGGCTCGGTCTCTACTACTTATATCGCAATCGGACGTTCGTACGGATTTAGTTAGTCCGGCGAAACGAAAGGCCATCCACAAACTCTTATGGTGGAGGATCAAATGAGAGGGAAGACTGATTCTAACGGCCTCTTGACCAGCGAATTTTCCCGTCGCAAATTTCTCAGCCGCGCCGCCACGACGGTGGCTGGCCTGACGATTGTTCCGCGGCACGTACTGGGCGGGCCGGGATACGTTCCCCCCAGCGACAAGGTCAACATCGCCTTCATCGGTGTGGGCGCGCAGGGTCTGCGGGTGATGCTCGAATTCCTGAAGCAGCCCGACGTGCAGGGCGTCGCCGTCTGCGATGCCAACAAGGCAAGCGGTGACTATCCGCAGTGGAGCGAGCACGAGTTCCGCGATTCCGTGCGCGAGCTACTGGGCGTGAGCACAGGCTGGGACTGGCTGAGCCCCGAAACGCCCCTGCAGTTGACGCACTCGATGCGGGTGACGGGCGGCATGGCGGGCTACGAGCCCTGCCAGAAAATCGTGGATGCTTACAACGGCCTCAAGAAGCGCTCGGGAGAATCGCGCGGCTGCGCGGCCTACAGCGACTTCCGGGAGCTGCTCGATAAGGAGAAAGACTTCGACGCCGCGGTCGTCTGCTCGACGGACAACCTGCACGCGGCTATCTCCGCGGCGGCGATGAAAAAGGGCAAACACGTCTTCTGCCAGAAGCCCATGACCCACACGATCTATGAGGCGCGGCGCATCGCCGAAATTGCGCGCGAGACGGGCGTGGCCACGCAAGTGGCGGTCGGCAACCAGGCTTCCGAGGCCACGCGCCAGCTTTGCGAATGGGTTTGGGCGGGCGTCATCGGGCCCGTCCGCGAAGTCATCAACTGGTCGAGCCGGCCGTTCTGGCCGCAGGGCATTGACCGTCCAAAGGAATCGCAACCCGTCCCCGAAGGATTGGATTGGAACCTCTGGCTCGGCCCGGCGCCCGAGCGGCCCTTCCATCACGCCTATCTGCCATTTGTTTGGCGCGGCTGGTACGACTTTGGTTGCAGCTCGCTCGGCGATATGGGCTGCTACAGCTTTGATACCATCTTCCGCGTTCTCAAGCTCGAAGCGCCCACCAGTGTCGAGGCGAGTTCCAGCGAGCGTTTCGACGAGTCCTACCCGCTCGCCACCATCATGCACCTGCATTTCCCGGCGCGCGGCGACATGCCTCCCGTCCGCCTGAGCTGGTACGACGGCGGTCTATTGCCTCCAACACCCGAGAATTGGCCCGCGGGGCGACAAATGCGGGGAGAAGACAACGAAGGCTTGGTCTTTGTGGGAGACAAAGGGAGCATCTTGTGCCGGTTCAGCGGCGGCCATCCCACGCTGCTTCCCGAATCCCGGATGAAGGATTTCAAGGAGCCGCCGAAAACTCTGCCGCGTTCACCCGGAAACGACCGCGAGTGGCTCGACGCCTGCAAAGGCGGCAAGACCAAGCCCGGCGCGAACTTTGAGTTTTCCGGAATGGTCACTGAGGCGCTGCTGCTCGGCAACGTTGCCGTGCGCGCGGGCGAGACTTTGAATTGGGATCGCCCGAACTTGAAAGCTACCAACTCCGCTCCGGCGCAACAATTCATCAACCCCGAGCGCCGGTCAGGATGGGAACTGTAACTTGATGCGGCAGGCCACGTAGGGCCGTCACTTGCTCACGCGGGATTTGATGACGATGGGTGTGCCGGCAAAGCCGAAGCGTTCCCGGATGCGGTTGGCGAGGAAGCGCTCGAAGGAAAAGTGGAGCTGGCTCGCCTGGTTGGTGAAGGCGACGAATGTCGGCGGAGCCACCCCTGCCTGAGTCAAGTAGTAGAGCCGCAGGCGCTTTCCGCCCGGCCCCAGCGGCGCGGGCGCGCGGTCAAAATCAACTTCCTGAAGAAAGCGGTTCATCTCTGCCGTGCCAATGCGTTTCCGGCGGGCGGCTGCCACCTCCACGATGGCTGCGGGAAGCTTTCCCAGGCGCTGCCTTCTCAGCGCTGAAATGAAGACAATGGGCGCGTAGTCAAGGAACTTCATCCGCCGGCGAATCACTTCGGTGAACTCTTGCGTCGTCGCCGGACCTTTGGGGATGGCGTCCCACTTGTTGACGACAATCACCACCGACCGCCCGCTCTCGTGGGCGTAACCGCCGATATGGGTGTCGAGAGCGGCCACGCCCTCCGGCGCGTCCAGTACCAGCAGGGCCACGTCGGCGCGCTCCAGGTGTTTGCGCGCCTGGATGACGCTGAGTTTCTCCGCTAGCAATTTGGTTTTTCCCTTGCGTCGAATGCCCGCCGTGTCGATCAGCCGGAAACGCTGGCCGTCCTGCTCGAACTCCGCGTCGACGGCGTCGCGTGTTGTGCCGGGCAAGGACGTGACGATCGACCGCTCCTCTTCGAGCAGGGAATTCAGCAGCGTGGATTTGCCCACATTCGGCCGGCCGATGATGGCCACGCTGATGACGTTTTCCTTCACGTCCTCTGGTGTAGCGCCGGGCTTTAGCCCGGCAGCTGCTTCAATAAGTGCCGGCCTAAAGGCCGGCGCTACAGGTGAGGCCGGGAAATCCGCGGTGATATGGTCTAGGAGATCGTCCACACCTAACCCATGCTCGGCGGAGAGTGGGAACAAGTGCGGGATGCCCAGGCGATGGAATTCTCCCGCCAGAGGCGAGTGCTGGCTCATGTCAACTTTGTTGACGGCGAGGGAAAGAGGCTTGCCGGTGCGGCGCAGCAGCGACGCCAGCTCCTCATCAAGTGGAACGATGCCCTGCTGCGCGTCGACGACGAGGACCAGTTGGGCCGCCTCGTCAATGGCGACGCGAGCCTGACGGAAAATCTCGGAGGGGATGAGGTCCTGCTCGGCGGGAATCATGCCGCCGGTGTCCACCACTTCGAATTCTTTTCCCATCCACTCCGCCGGCGCGTAAAGGCGGTCGCGCGTCATTCCGGGCTCGTTGCCGACCAGCGCGCGACGGCGCGCGCAAAGGCGGTTGAACAACGTGGATTTGCCCACGTTGGGGCGGCCGAGAATGGCAACGCGGGGAAGGGACATGGAAAAGAGTTAACAGCTCACAGTTGACAGTCAAAAGTCGATAGCCTAAACCAACGATCGGGCCGGAGCCGGGTGCGCTTTGCAGGCGTCGGTGAAGCTTTCACTCGGACTTCATCCGCCATGTTATTCTTGCACACTTGGACCCTTAGTGGAGCAATCCGGAAGGTCCGTCGCTCGGGCCGGCGAAGTGGGATTCCCGTCGACGGTTTGTCAAACCCATGCACTACTATCCCATCTTTCTTGACGTTCGCGGGCGGTGGGCGGTGGTGGTCGGCGGCGGGAGAGTGGCAGAGCGCCGAGTACGCAAGCTGCTTCGCGCCGGGGCACGGGTTTACGTCATCAGCCCCGATTTGACGCCGGGACTGGCACGACTGGCAAAGCTGAAGAAGATTCACGTGGTGAGGCGCCGCTACCGGAGGGGCGACCTGTACGGTCGAGGGGGAGCGGGAAAGGTGCCGCGGCGATGGCCTCTCTTGGTGTTTGCGGCCACGGACGACGCGTCCGCGCAAAAAGCCGTCTTCGAAGATGCCCAGGCGCTGGGCGCTTTGGTGAATACTGCTGACAACCCCTCGCGATGTGATTTCATCGTTCCGGCTTCGTTCACGCGCGGCGACCTGCAGGTGGCCATCTCGACTTCCGGCGCTAGCCCGGCACTGGCGCGATTGCTGCGCCGCCAGCTCCAGGCAACACTGGGAGAAGGGTACTGCGACCACGTTCGGCGCCTGCGCGAATCGCGAAGGCAGGTGCTCGCGTCGGTGCCGGCGCAGAAGGAGCGCGCGAAGACGCTGCGGGAGATGGCAAGGAAAATCAAAGATCAAAAGGCAAAAGGCAAAAATCAACAATGAAGAGCCAAGACCGGGGGCCACGTGTCGAATCGGACTCTCCGAGGATGCGGACTGCAACATCCATGGGTAAGGATGCAAATTCGATGCGGGTTGTTTTTATTATTGACCTTTGATTCTTGCCTTTTGATTTGTTCTTAAGACCATGGTCACTTCTGACAAGAAACCGCCTGACAAGCCTCCGCTCGAAAAGATCTTCGGTCCCAAAGGCTGGCTGGCGCGGAACCATCCCAACTACGAGTTCCGGACTGGCCAACTGGAGATGGCGGAGGCAGTCGAGTCGGCGCTCGAGAACCGGCAGCACCTCATCGTGGAGGCGGGCACGGGCACGGGAAAGACCCTGGCGTATCTCGCGCCCGTCATTCGCAGCGGGCGGCGCGTCGTCATCTCGACCGGCACGAAGAATCTCCAGGAGCAGGTTTTTTTCAAAGATATTCCCTTTCTCAAGAGACTATTTCCGGAGCTCCGCGCCACGCTGATGAAAGGGAGGCAGAACTATCTCTGCCGGCAGAAACTCTATGACCTCGAGAAGCAGCCTGTCCTGAGTGGGCTCGAGGAAGTGGAGCTTTACGCGCAGATCCGCGATTGGGAAAAACAAACGCCCACCGGCGACCGGGCGGAACTGGAAAACCTTCCCGACACGAGCGAACTGTGGGCGCGCATTGATGCCCGGCGCGAGACCTGCACAGGCCAAAAGTGCCAACAGTTCGAGCGCTGCTTCATCACCTGGATGCATCAGCGCGCCGCCGAGTCGGACATCCTGATTGTGAACCACCACCTGTTTTTCGCCGACATGGCGCTGCGACAGATGGAATTCGCCAGCCTCCTGCCGGACTACACAGCCATCGTGTTCGACGAGGCCCACGATATCGAAGACGTGGCGACGCTGTATTTCGGCCTTCAGGTTTCAAACTATCGAGTGGAGGAGTTGGCGCGCGACACCGAAGTCACGCTGCGATTGAAAGGGCTGACGAGCGGCGAGATTCTGACGGCGGTGGCGAACTTGCGCCGCCGCTCGGATCAATTTTTCGAGCTTTTCCCCTCCAACGAGGGCCGCACAAGCTTCGACAACCGCCAGGAGTTCCTGGAAGTCCATCAGGGCGACTATTCAGCCCTCCTCAATGCTTTCGTACACCTGGAAACGGAACTCAGCCGGTTGAAGGATCGCCCCGAGGAGATCAACAACCTGGCGCGGCGCGCGGTCGAATTGCGAAAAGCCTTTGAGGTCGTCCTTGAGTCAAAAGACCGCAACTTTGTTTTCTGGTGGGACCGGCGGGGCCGTGGCGTCTTTCTGGAGGCTTCGCCGATCGATGTGTCCGCTCTCCTCCGCGAGCGGCTTTTCGAGAAAGTGGAAACGGTGGTGCTTACCTCCGCCACACTCGCCGTGGCCGGAACATTCGATTTCCTGAAGCGCCGGCTGGGGGTGCAGAACGCCAAGGAGAGCATCCTCGACTCGCATTTCGATTACGGCCGCCAGGCTCTGCTCTACACACCGCTGCACCTGCCCGATCCGCGCTCGCCGGATTTCGGCCGGCTCGCCGCCGAAGAGGTGTCGCAAATCCTCAAAGCGACGCGCGGCCGCGCCTTCGTGCTGTTCACCTCGCACCAACAAATGCGTGATGTCTATGAGCAGGTGCGACGCCGGGTCCGCTACCCGATGCTCTTACAAGGCACGGCGCCGCGCACCGCACTGCTGGACCGCTTCCGCTCCACGCCCCACGCGGTGCTCTTCGCCACGAGCTCCTTCTGGCAGGGTGTTGACGTCCAGGGCCAGCAACTGAGCGCGGTCATCATCGACCGCCTGCCGTTCGCCGTCCCGTCGGATCCGGTGGTCGCGGCGAGGATTCGGATGATTAACGAAGACGGCGGGAATGCCTTCACCGAGTACCAGACGCCGGAAGCCGTCATCGCGCTCAAGCAGGGCTTCGGGCGTCTGATCCGCAGCGAGGACGACCGCGGCGTGCTGGTAATCCTGGATCATCGCATGGTCCGCAAGCCGTACGGCCGCGTCTTCTTCGACAGCCTTCCGGGTTACCGCCGCACCGATCGGCTGGAAGAAGTGAGGGCCTTTATGCGAGAATGTTAGAGTCCTAACAATTGAACGCAGGGCTCCATGCAATAGAGGGAAGCAGGAATCTGGCATCCTAAAAACCTTGAAGGAGGAGCTATGAAAGTGAAGATCACTCTTGTCCCTCTGTTGGTTTTGGCGCTGGCCGCAGTCGCCGGCGCGCAAACAAAAATCTCCGGCACCGTTGTGTGCGCGAAGCCGGACCAACAACAGATGCTCGAGGTGGGCGACCGTCAGGGCCATTCATTGATGATTACGCAAGGCAAATGCACGTGGTCCAAGCCGATGGAAATCGCCGGAACCCAAACCAAAGAAGATCAGGTGACGATGTCAAGCGACGCCACCGGCAACAAGTCGAATGGCCGGGGCTACGGCGTCGGAACGATGGCCAGCGGCGACAAATTCTTTGTTCGTTTGCAGGGCGTCGCAACCCTTAAGGAAGGAGCCATTGACAGCGACGACGGCAAGTGGACCTTCACGGGAGGCACCGGAAAAGTCAAGGGTGTCAAAGGCGGCGGCACCTACAAGGGGAAAGGCGGCCCGGAAGGAACCACGTACGAAGTTGAGGGCGAGTACCAGTTGCCCACGAAGTGATTCAACGACGACCTCGGCCTCGATTTTGGTTGGCTAAGACGCAGGAGCCGGCGGAGCTGCCTCCGCCGGCCTGCAAAGAAGGAAAACTGAATGTTTGAAATCAGCGTAGATTATTCATTTGCTGCTGGGCACGCCCTGCGCGGGTACAAGGGCAAATGTGAAAACGTGCACGGACACAACTACAAAATCCGGGTGACTGTGGGTGGTGAGCAGCTCAATGCCATTGGCCTGGTGATGGACTTTGTGGATTTGCGCGCGGCCATCAAGGCCCTTGCCGAACGCCTCGACCACCGCTTCTTGAACGATATCCCACCCTTCGATGCCCTGAACCCTTCGGCGGAGAACTTGGCGAAATATTTCTATGAGGGACTGGATTCCACTACGCACTCACAAGGGCCGCGCGTCCAATCGGTCACCGTTTGGGAAACGGACACAACGTCAGCTACATATCGGCCGTGAAGAATTCAGATGGCTGGAAAAGCTCTCGAGGCCAGGAGAACGATTACCAGGTCCAGAAGGCGACGGCAGGGTGAACGTCGGCGTGGTGCTGCTGGGCGCAGACTCCCTCTTTGCAGAAGTAGACGTCTTCGCACCATCGGCAGCGGGTGAGGTTTTCCTTGTCGCGGATGGTGCCACAGATCGCGCAGGCTTCCAGGAGATTGGCCACAACGTGGCGGGCATAGGTCCGCCAGCTGTCGTTCACTTCGTGCTCTTCTCGAATTTTGGCCAACTCGTCATTGGTGAGCATAGCCACCTCCGTGCCTCGCTCGTCCCTCAAGATTTGGATGCAATACAGTGGCCAACGAGTGGCCGGACTGTCAGATATGTCCTGTGGTTTGTAAGCCCTTTGGTTTCAGTTGGTTCCTGCCATATTCCATATTCAACGCGGGACGGAAGGCATGGCCGGCTGAACATCTAGAGCCGTACTGGAGACAAACTATTTCACTTTTCTGTACCAGTTTGAGGAAAATTGACACCGCGGTCAGGGCGTGTTTGGCCAAATCATGTAAAATGGTCCCAACGGCGCGGCGGTGATAACGACGAAATGGTTGTAACTGAGATATTTAAGTCGATTCAGGGGGAATCCACTTTTGCCGGACTGCCGTGTGTTTTTGTCCGCCTTACCGGGTGCAACCTCCGCTGCCACTGGTGTGACACTGCCTATGCCTTCCAGGGGGGGCAGAAGATGTCGCCGGAAGAAGTCCTCGCGTGCGTCGAGCGATTGGGCGGGAGGCTCGTGGAATTCACGGGTGGGGAGCCGCTCCTGCAAAAGGAAGTTCCTCCGCTGGCCGCACAGCTCATTTCCCTGGGTCGGCAGGTCCTGATCGAGACGAGTGGCGAACGCTTTGTCGGTGAACTGCCAAAACCTGTGGTGAAAATCGTGGATGTGAAGTGCCCGGGCAGCGGAGAGAGCGACAAGTTCTGTTTCGAGAATCTCGCCATCCTGGAACGCAAGGACCAGATCAAGTTCGTCATCCTAGGCGAAAGAGATTATCGTTACGCCCGAGATTTCCTTGACCGCCATGACCTCCGCCGTCGCGTTGACGAGGTGATTTTTTCTCCGGTCTTCGGACAGCTTTCACCGCGGGAACTTGCCGAGTGGGTTTTGCGCGACGGCCTGGAAGTGCGCCTCGGGTTGCAACTGCATAAGTTCATTTGGGATCCTGACACAAGAGGAGTGTAGAAGCGGAAACCGAGCTTAGAAACTCGAAAATCGGAAAGTGAAAATCAAAAGTCAACGGTCAAAAGTCAAAAAGCAAAACCCAAAACGCCCAAAGCGCGAACATTCCCTGGTTGTGCCTCGCCGATTTTTGCATTTCGAGTTGCCGGTTTCCTCTTTTAGACAAGCATAGAGGAGATGTCCGATATTCTGCGAAACCCGAATCACGAGTCCCGAATCCTGGATCGACCGCTCGCCATCGTACTCTCGAGCGGCGGCATGGACAGTTGTGTGACCACGGCCATCGCGAATCTCGACTATCGCCTGGCGATGTTGCACGTGGGTTACGGACAACGGACCGAGCAGCGGGAACTGCGCGCGTTTAATGCCCTGGCGGACTTCTATCGTGCCGAACATCGCCTGGTTTGTCGTCTGGAGCACTTGAAGGACATCGGCGGCTCCAGTCTCACCGATCCGGGGATCGCCGTCGAGCGCGCCAATCTGGAGCGTCAGGATATTCCCTCGAGTTACGTGCCGTTCCGGAATGCGCACTTCCTTTCCATCGCGGTATCGTGGGGCGAGGTTCTGGGAGCGCGCAAGATCTTCATCGGCGCGGTCGCTGAAGACAGCTCGGGTTATCCCGATTGCCGCCCGGAATACTACGAGGCGTTCAATCGCGTAATAGTTGCGGGGACCAAGCCGGAAACCAAACTCGAAATCGTTACGCCGGTCATTCACCTGCGCAAGAGCGAGATCGTTCGCCGCGGCGCGGAGTTAGGAGCTCCGTTCGAGCTGACCTGGTCTTGCTATCAATCGGAGGATCTTGCTTGCGGGGTTTGCGACAGTTGTGCCTTGCGCCTGCGGGCCTTTGAGGAAGCTGGCGTCGCCGATCCCATTGCTTATGCAGTTCGCCCCAGCTATGCCCGCCCGACGGTTTCTTCGTAGTGGTCGACTGTTCACCAGGGATGGGGATCACGCAATGATAACTTTGTAGCTTGCGACTCTCGACCGTGAGTTGTAGGATTGCTCCCGGCCGGTTTGCGACTCTTTGGAGTATCAGAAAACCAAGCATATTGAGTCTTCATCCAAATAGAGGCTAGAATAGGTGAAGTACGAAAGGTGGAGGAGGAAATTATGTCGCTTATAACCTTGCGTAGGGTGGTGGGACTTGCGATGCTCGCCGTGCTTGCTGTCTCGGTCCCAGCCTTGGCCCAGACGGGTGGGCTCACAGGGTCTGCCAAGAACGAGAAGGGAGAATTTCTCGCGGGCTACCCCATCATCATCGAGCGCCAGGAAGTGAAGGGGACTTACCCGACCAAGACCAACAAGAAAGGCGAGTACATCTACATCGGATTGCCTACCGGCAATTACAAAGTATTTCTCAAGGATCTGAACGGCAAGGATCTGTTCTTTCAGACCACGCACGTCGGGATGGGTGACCCCACCCTCCTGGACTTCGACCTCGCGAAAGAGCGAGCGCAAGCGGCCCAGGACCAGCAGAAGCAATTGGCGGCAAACCCGGAGCTGGCACGACAGAAGGAAGCTCAGGATAAAGAGGCGAAGCAGTTCGTCGGCCTCAAACAGACGTTCGACCAAGGGCAGCTGCTGCTGAACGAGAAGAAATATGCCGAGTCGGCGGCGATGTTCGAGCAGGCCCTTCCCCTGGCCAAAGAAAAGAACGTGCCCGTTGTGCTGGCGCGCCTTGGACAGGCTTACGCTGGGGCGGCATCCGCGGAGACGGACCGGGAAGCCAAGGCGCGGGATCGCGACAAAGCCATTGATTATTATGGAAAGGCGATTGCGGCGAGTCCCACCGACCCCTCTCTCCACAACAATTTGGGCAGTCTCTATGCCGACATGGGTAAGACTGCGGAAGCCCAGCAGGAGTTCCAGAAAGCGGCGGAAATCAACCCCGCCGGAGCCTCGGGCTACTACTACAACATGGGTGTCGTCCTCGTGAACAAGAACAAGATGGATGAGGCGGCGGTGGCGCTGAAGAAGAGCACGGATCTCGACCCCACCAACGCCAATGCGTTCTACTGGCTGGGCATGGCGTTGCTCGGCAAGGCGGAGTTTAAGGCGGACGGCACGGTCGTCCCTGCGGCCGGGACGGTCGAGGCGTTCGAGCAATATCTGAAGTTGGATCCCAACGGCCAATGGGCGGCTTCCGCCCAGGGCAGCCTGTCCCAGATTCAGGGGAAAGTCGAAACCTCTTTCAAGGCTCAGAAAAAAAAGAAGGGGTAGTCCACATTGGTGTTAATGCGAGCCCCGCGGAAGGATCTCCACCCCGCGGGGCTTTTTTGTGGCCGGAATATGAGCCTGCTAAAACAATCGCTCTCCATCCTGACGCTGGTGGCAGCGTCGGCCCCTCTGAGCGCCGACACCATTTATCAAACCAACCCTCAGGGGAAGCAGACGATTGTTCATCGCGACGCGATTCTGGTTAAGGAAGATTCCGCTTCGCTCCTCTACAAGCATTTCGAGCTGAAAGAGCGCCGGGTGGTCAAACTGCGGCTGAGCCAAGGGAGCCTACCCTACACCGTCGCCACCAGCAGTGCGGAAGACCGCCAGAGAATCGTGGGCATCTGGAAACGTTTCGGGTTCAAGGCGACGGTGACCGACCAGGACGGCAAAACCACCGAGGTCTTCGACGCTTATCTCGATTTCTATCCCCCCGGGGGCCGAGGTTCGCTGCTCGAATCCGTCCCGCCCCGGACGACTTTCCCCGTCATGATCGAAGGTGGCGGCGCGGATGAACTGGATTTCTCCAAAATTGACCGGATCGAGTTTCACGGCGCGCTCATGAGGATTACGATGCGCGATGGAAAAGCGATGGGCGCCCGCTTCTTGATGCCCACCGACCGCCCCGCCGAGACGCGGCTTTTGGGGATTACCAGCCAGTACGACCCCGCCAGCGAAGACGTCTTCGACTTCGCGGCCCCGCTCGACCGCCTGAAGGAAATTCGCTTCGAATAAGAACCCCCTGTGGAATGTGCGCTCGCAGCGCCGCCCTTCGGGGCGGTCCGTCAGCCGACGGATGCCGGGCTTAAGCCCGGCGCTACTTCTTCTTTTCGGCCATCCAAAGGCCGTGGGAAAGGGCGCGGCCGCAGAAGGGACAGTAATTGATGCCCAGGTAGTCGTAGCCGCGGCTGGAAGCGGTGCGGATGAAGTATTCGCTATCGAGGTCGTTGACGATGCGGCCGTCATCGATGCGACTCTTCTCGCCGTAATAGAGGTTTCCCCGGTCCATCGCCTGGTCCAGCAAAGTACAGCAGTACATTTCAAACCCCTTGTTACCCTGGTTTTTGTGTTTATACCATAGCTCGATTCCGAGTGGGGAGAGACGAGTGACAAGCGCCGAGTTTCGCGCTAACCTTTGGCGCGCCTCGCTCGACGCAACGCTCGGGGAGAGGACTCTCGGGGAGGAAGCATGCGGAGGGAACTGAGAAGGATGGCTGCGGCCTGCGTGGCCGGGCTTGCCCTGGCGGCGTCCGCCCAGGCGGCGGGCCTGAAGGCTGGAGTGGCCAAGGTTGAAATCACGCCGCCCCTCGGCGAAAAAATGTGGGGCTATGCCGCGCGCAAAGAGCCCGCCAAAGGCGTGCTCGACCCGCTCTACGCGCGCGTGCTGGTGATCGAGGCCGGTGAGAAGAAGTTAGGCCTTGTAGTTCTCGACTTGGGCCGAACCTTTGGTCCCGCGAACATCGAGCGTTTGCGTGCGGCCGCCCGGCAATCGAGTGGTATTTCCTACCTGCTCGTGCAGGCCACGCATACGCATTCCGGCCCCGTGATCCTGGACGAATACGCCGCCAATGCCGTCCCCGCCTGGGAGACCGCGGCGCTGGAGAAAATCTCCAAGGCCATCGAAGAAGCCGCCCAGCACACCGTCGAGGCAAAGCTGGGAACGGGCCACGGGGTTGCCTACATCGGCTACAACCGCATTCGGGTCAATCCCGACGGCACGGTGACGATGTTTTGGCGCAACGAGACGCGCGTCCCCACGGCGCCGGTTGACCCGACAGTTTCCGTCCTGCGCGTCGACACGGCAGAGGGCAAGCCGCTGGCGATTCTGGTGAACTATTCCTGCCACCCGGTGGTCTTCGGCGCCGACAACCTGCAATACTCCGCCGACTTTCCCGGCGTGATGACCAGGACTGTCGAGCAGGCGATGGGTGGCGAGCCGCTCTGCTTCTTTCTTCAAGGGGCACCCGGCGATATCAACGCCTACGACGCGACGACTCCGGTCGAGCAGGACGCCGTCAAGAAGCGTGACTGGGCGGGCGAGCACTTGGGCCAGGAGGCCGCGCGCGTGGCCAAGAACATTCGCACCGAAGCCGACGCCCAGCCCAGCATCGAATTCGTCGAAGACATGATGACCCTCCGATTGCGGTGGGACGTGGAGAAATTCCGCCAGGCGCTGCTGGCGTCGTACGGGGAGGAGTTCGTTAAGAATTTCGCGCCGCGCATCAAGCCGGAAATTCAGATTCCCGTCGCCACGGTGCTCATCAATAAGCGTATCGCGTGGATGACCATGCCGGGCGAGCCGTTCGTCGACTTTCAGATCAACTGGCGCGACCGCTGCCCGGTGCGTGACGCGTTTTTCCTCGGCTACGCCAACGGATACGACGGCTACTTTCCCACCATCAAGGCCGCGTCGCTGGGTGGCTACGGGGCCGCCAGCGCCACCACCTGGCTTGAAGTCGGAGCCGGCGAACGCATGGTGGATCACGCCGTCGTGCGCACTTACGAAATGCTCGGCCGTCTGAACGAACTGCCCGAAGACTTGAAGAAGTAGCGTCGGCGCCGCTGGTGCTAACGAAGTGGTGAAAGAGGTTACGTGTCATTCTGAGCAGAGCGCTGCGGCCGATGGCGCAGCGCGAGGCGAAGAATCCGCTTTTCGCTGCTCGGGCCAAGCAACTGCAGATCCTTCGCTTCGCTCAGGATGACAGACGCCCGGCTCAGGATGACATGAGGCACGGAGCGACTCGGCCCGTGCTCGGACCCGATCCTCCACGGACCTCGCAAATCCATCTTCACTGAGGTGTCGCATGATTCAAGAAAAGTTGGCAATCGACGGCGGCAAGCCCGTCCGTACCAAACCCTTGCCGCTGGAATTCCCCGGCGTCCATCACATGGACACAAAGGAAATCCAGGCGGCCACGCGCTTGCTGCGGGCGCGCTCGCCATTTCGTTATTACGGTGTCAAGCTGCAGAAGGAAGTCGAGAAATTCGAGTCCGAGTTCGCCCGCGCGCTCGGGGTCAAACACGCGATTGGTGTTTCAAGCGGCACCGGTGCGCTGCAGACTGCACTTTCGGCATTGGCCGTCGGGCCCGGACAGGAAGTGATCGTGCCCGCCTACATGTGGGTCTCGGTGCTGGCTGCGGTGGTCAACCACGGAGCGATTCCCGTGCTGGCGGATATCGACGAAACCTTTTGCCTCGACCCCGCCGATGTGGAGCGAAAAACCACACCTAAGACTACAGGCATCATTCTCGTCCATATGAGCGGCGCGCCGGCTGACGCCGAAGCCATTCAGAAGATCGCGCGCGACCGCAAGCTGTGGCTGCTGGAAGACTGCGCGCAATGCAACGGCGGGAGCGTCCGCGGCCGCAAGGTCGGGACATTCGGCGACCTGGGCGTATTCAGTTTTCAGATGAACAAGAATATGACGGCCGGCGAGGGCGGGGGCATCGTGACCAACGACCCGCGGCTTTACCGCCGCGCCTTCGCCTGTCACGATCTTGGCTACGCGCGCGACGCCAACGGGCGGCTCATCTTCAACGACCCCGACTTGCAGTTGTGGGGTATGGGTTACCGGCTCGACGAACTTCGCGCCTCCGTCCTGCGCGTGCAGTTGAAAAAACTGCCACGCATCGTCAAGAACATGCACCGCAGCAAATACCGTATCCGCAAGGCACTGGAGAAATTCCCGGGTGTGCAGTTGAGAAGGATCATCGATCCGGCGGGCGATACGGGATGTTTCCTGATTACGACTTACGCCGACGCCGAGACCGCCCGGCGCGTCAACGCCGCCCTGCGCGCCGAGGGCATTGTGACCTCGCCCCAGGGTATTTCCAACGTTGTAATGACCGAGTGGGGTTTGCACCTCTATTACAACAATGTCAGCCTGGTGAATCAGGGCAGCGTGGATGGCCACGGCTTCCCCTGGAAACTGGCGGAGAACGCGGGCCTGGGCGGCGGCTACGGGAAGGGAACCTCCCCGAAAGCCGATTCCCTTTTCGAGCGCAGCATCCTGCTGCCCATACCCTCGTGCCTGACAAGACGCGACGAAGATGATGTCATCCACGCGTTCGAGAAGGTGCTCTCCGCGCTTTTGCAACAATGAAATTCGCACCGTGAGGAGGTTTGTATGAACAAGCTGTCTGGACCGTATCGGACTCGAGGTTTCCTTTCCTTCAAGCTCTTGATCATGATCTGGATTATTCCCATCTTCGTCGCTTGCACCGTGACTTTCGGCCAGGAGGTCAAGGTTACGGTCTCATCAAAAGCTGGAGACCGGCTCATGGCCAAGGCGCCACTACATTTCGAGGCAGCGGGAAAAACGAACGCCGTGGGATTCAAGCTCGACGCATCAGCGACCGACCAGAAGATCGACGGGTTTGGCGGCTCGCTGATGGAAGCGGGTTTGATCTGCCTGAACGACCTTGCACCCGCCGCGCAGGAAGAAGTTCTCCAAAAGCTTTTCGATGCCGACAAGGGAGCGGGCTTCACGGCCATGAAGACGGAGATCGCGGCAACGGATTTTGCCTCTGCCGGCCCTTGGTACACCTACAACGACATGCCCGGTGACGTCGCGATGAAGAATTTCTCTATCGCGCGCGACCTCGGGCCCAATGGCATGGTCACGTTCATCAAGCGAGCGCGCAAGTATGGCCACTTCATGCTCCAGGCTCCCATGGACTATCCGCCCGACTGGATGGTGATGAACCTGCAGAACCGGAATAAGCAGGACGTGGATCCCAAGTATTTTGACGCGCTGGCACTCTACTACTTGCGTTATCTCCAGGAGTATCAGAAGCAGGGCATCTTCATTGACTACCTGAGCCCCTTCAACGAGCCCGGTATCTACACCAAGATTCCGTACACGAAAATTCGTGACCTCATCCGCGATCACGTCGGGCCGCTGTTTGTGAAAGAAGGCGTGAAAACCAAAATCCAACTGAGCGAGGCGCCGGACCGCAAAGAGGCGAAGAACTATGAGACGGTTCTGAACGATCCGGCCGCGCGAAGATATGTCGCGTCGCTGCCGTATCACGGATACGACTTCAAACACTTTGAAGTCATCGCCGACCTGCACAAGAAATATCCCGACCTTCCGCTTTGGATGACCGAGGTCTGTTGGGCCTACGAGGCGGGCGCGCCGAAAAACGTTCCGCTGCCGCGCTATGATTGGGAAGACGGCGACTTTTGGGGCAACCAGATTTTCTCCGACCTCGAAGCGGGTGCGGCGGCGTGGATTTACTGGAACACCATCCTTGACGAAAAGGGCGGGCCGTGGGCGACTTCGGCCATTCATGAGAACCCGGACCCGAACGTCCAGCATCCTGTGCTCATCATCAATCGCCAGACCAAGAAAGTGACCTACACGGGGCTCTATTACTACTTGGCGCATTTCAGCAAATTCGTGAGACCGGGAGCGGTGCGGATTGGAACTTCCGGCGGGGTCAAGGGCGTCCGCTGCGTTGCCTTTAAGACCCCCGAGGGCGGTTTCGTGGCCGAGTTCATTAACAGCAGCAAGACGGATACCGAGGCAGG
>Ga0315281_10003900_pt1 | contig 21775 bp, 18 predicted proteins | sample YL17G07_0_MG_FD_204540 | JGI IMG/M metagenome (GOLD analysis project Ga0315281, IMG submission 204540) | Sediment microbial communities from Yellowstone Lake, YNP, Wyoming, USA - YL17G07_0 | ecosystem: Environmental > Aquatic > Freshwater > Lake > Sediment | place: USA: Wyoming | collected... | reverse complement strand
AACGGAAAGCTCGGCACCCTGCACATCAATCTTTGCAAAATCAACCGGAGGCATCTGCCCGGATGATGCCAAATGATCTATAGCTTGGGCCGACAGCGAAATAGACCGAAGCTGGTCGAAACGATCCGACTCCGGGAATTGATTCAGGAACTGCATGTTAGGCGGGTAGACGGAAGATGTGCCCGGCGATCTGTTTAAATTTAGCGTCAGGACACTATCGTCCTGCCACAACGCAACCGGCAGCACGACTCCGACGTTATTCCGGTCTAGTTGCTGCTGAAGCCGGGTAGCTTCGGCAGGGTCGGGCTCGACCAGTATCAGCGACAGCAGGCTCGGTGATAGCTCTGTCCATGGCCACTGCAAGCCTCCACGGGCGCCAATATCCAGTAGCGAAAGGCGTCTTGGAATAGATAAGCCGTTAATTTTCTGGAACATATCATTAGACCAGGGGCGAGCTTTTGTTACCACTCTGCAAGTTGCTTCACGAAGCTATCGATTTCATTCAAATCTAGAAGATGACCGGGAAGCAATGGCAAGGAAACGCCTAATGAATCGGGGGTAAGCCATGCCTTTTGGAATCATCCACGGCAGTACCGTGAGCTGCTGTTTCGTCTAACAGAGTCATTAGATAATGACGAAGCTCATTCTTGCCGATGCAAACTGGAATCCCATGCGCCCCACGATCATCGTGTAGCAAGGTCTCAGCGGAATCATAATAACAAGCGGGCTTTGCGAAATATTCCGCCATAAGGGCAGTTGAAGTCCATGGCATTGAAACGCTAATTGCGGTTTTCCTGATCAATGTTTCTGCCGGATAATCCCCGCTCAAGACTGTCACATTGCTATGTCTTTGCAGGTTATTTAATAAATACCGATAGGAAGCATCGACCCTTCTGCTTACCATTCTCTTCGATTTTAAATAGACATGGCAATTGAGCTCGGAAGCAATTTCAGCTATGTCCTGGACAAATTTAATACACGTGCTTCGGACGTAATATTCATTTGAAAGTCCGAATGTCGCATACAAAGAAAGCCTCATTGGCATTACATCAAACACAGCCAGCGACCTCTCTTTGTAATATATTTCAGACGGTACTCTGCCCGATAAGTGGAGAGGGCCAACAATATGGAACTGCGGCTCCGTCCTAGAATGGCGAGCAATGAAATCTTTTTGATAGCGATCCCAAACGACATAGCTCGGCCAATTAATCGGGCGCCAGTCAAATAACAGCGGAATGTATCCAGATCTTGTCTTGAATTGTTCAGAATTCGTCGAATAAAAATAAAAGTGTATTTTTGAACCCATTGATTCCGCCCAATACGTCCAAATCGGGCGATAAGTCCAGTCATACATAAAGAAATACTCCCTGGCCAACCTCTCTTTAGGGTTATATCGCACCATCGCTGCTTTCGCACCCTCCGCGAGCAGAAGCGCGTCCCACCATTTCCCCGTCATCATCTTTCCTAAGGACAATATGCCGGATGAGACGCCCCAAAAAGCAAACTTGCCCAGGGAGGAATAAGAAGGCAGGAATGGTAAGTCACCTTTCACAGACTGCACTGTAATACCGGATACTTTTGCTGTGCGTGCTGTTTGCACAGTATGAACGAGAAGGCTGATGCTCGCTTCCCTCTCCTTCCACGTGGCATACCAATTAAAAAAATTTCGCTCCGGAATCGGATAGCCCTCTTTGGGAAGCATCTCCTCAAAGGCCTCTAAAATGAAGGCATAATTACTGGGCCAGTTTGATCTGGTAATTAACGCCCAAAGACTACCGAAAAATATCGAAAATATTCTTAGCTGTCCCCGAATCCAATGAAAAACAATCTCAAGCCACCAGATGATAGAGTTCATGCGCGTGTTTGAGGGATAATTCGCGTCATTCATTAAACGTCTCCAGCTCAGGGGGAGCGGGAAACGAAAATCTTTTGTGGTCGAACCAACCGCAGCCAGAAAAAAGTAGTTGAATCTTGAATATGGGCAAAAATATCTACTGAGAAGAAACTGCCGAACAATCAAATCATGGTCCGTAGCAATGGACCCGTAAATATACGGGGAGAGCGTTTTACCATCAGGCAGTACACGCGTTTCCTCTAACTTGCGTTTCAACTCCGCCGGAACGTGTAGTTGACCATTTTTCCGAAGGATGTAATGCCCCCGGATGCACTTACGAAGGAACCTAAAATGCAGCTTCCTTAATGGCGGGAAAACCTTCGATAATTTCTCGAAGTAATATACAAACCAAAACATAGTTAGCTAATCAGCTGCATCATGATTGACCATAGGCCGGAGTCTCTATCTCGCTCCAGAATCAATTAACATCTGATCTAAATTCTCATAATGTTCTGGATAGAAAGCCTCAATGGAGCGACGGAATAATTGAAATAATGTGCGGAGTGCCTCTGCGTCGAAACGTTCAGCATAATTATTATTCCAGTACATTCTATTTCTATTTTTCCTTGGTTCAGGTAATTCTCCAACGAGATCTAGTTGCATGAAATCTATTACCCTTCTCTTTTCCACGATAAAATTATCAATCAGGTCTTCATACCTGACGATCAAAAGGTTCTCGCCATTACCTTGGCGTGAAAGAGTTTCCAGCCACCGCGCATTGTCTATCATATATGGATATAGAAAATCCCATTCCTTCGATCCTTGTCCCATTACATAGCCTCTCGCTGTTTCGCGGCCAAGGCTTGGTGATGGAGTGTAATGCTCTGATGAAAAAACAATGCCGTCTGAATAAAAACTATCCAACGGAAACCCTATCAATGCGATCTTTTTCTCACCGGAGAAGGCAGGATCAAGCTCCAACTTGTGGTAATAGTGTCTAAATAGTATTTCTATACCATAGTTAATCTCGATATTATCGATGCGAGCTTCTTCTTTGAGCCCTCTTTCTATTTCTGCATGTTCAAGTTGCCGGGTTCCACCGTTTCTTAGAGGATAATGCATATACGGATGGTACGCATTTAGCAACGCATGGCACATGTAATGCGTCCCAGCACGCATTTGGGTTTCTAGCACAAATCTTTTCTTTTCCACTTGCTCACTCGTAAATTAATAGACTGATATCTTCATCGGAATTACATAAGGCAGGAACTTTGTGCCGATATTCTGTATGCGAGCCTGCAATCCGCAGGCATGGCTCTCAGCATGAGCGGATAAATCCGGTTAGCAGAAAGTGCTAGGGATTTCGGCGTACGGCGACCCACATGTGAGATGACATTAAGTTTTCGCAAAGGTAGGACTGAAATGACAACCCAAGACGTTCCCAATCCTCTATTAGAACTCTCCGCAGAAAAGGCTGCCCTGTAAGATCGATGACATGATCGAGAACCTTATTTCGCACAAGCTCTGCATCCAACGCGCCTGGGGTACTAATCTCCACCATCTCGAAACCGGTACTTTCAAGCAAGGCCGTTAAGCCTCGCGGGGTAAACATATTAATGTGCTCCGCGTCCAGGCTGTCCGACAAGACACCAAGCGTCATGATGTCAAAACCTTCATAGTTGGGGCACGTCAATACCAACATGCCGCCAGGAGTGAGCAGGTCATGACAACGGGTAAGAAAATCCCTTGGAGAGTAGACATGTTCAATAGTCTCGAAGCTGACGACGATATCGGCTGGCGTGTCCAAGTCAGCAACCTGCTCGAGCGTCGATTCGATGATTTCGATACCCTTGGTTCGACACGTCGCTGCTTGTGCGGCGCCAGGCTCAATACCGATAATGCGTTTAAAGGTGCCGCAGGCCTGCGCTTCTTCACAAAACATGCCCGCGGCCGAGCCCACCTCGACCAGAACACCAGGGGCGATGTTCCACTCCCTGCACAATTCGAGAATACGCCGCACTCGTGGACGAAATATGCGCTCCATGCGCACCGCGCGGGACGCTGGAAAGATATGACGGTTCCAGTACTCATAAAGCACGGATTGACTATAAAACTCTGCGAGTATCTCTGGCGTCGCACGCGGATTCATGTAGGCCGTACCGCACTGCGGGCATTTCTCGAAAGTGAAGCCGTACTTTTCGAGCTCAAAAACGCCCTCATCCGCACCACAGGCAGGGCACGCCACAGCAACGAATTCGTGCTTGTGCCTGGATAGACGCTCCAGATCCGCGCTTAAAGCGCGCAGCTTTCCTTCCTCAAGGTCCGCAGGACGAATATCGGTTTCGCGAATAACCATTCTATTTCGCCCAGTCCGGAAGCCCTTTTACCGGTCCATAGGCGGACTCGCCACCCCACGCATTTTTCTTGACCCACTGGCCTCCTTCGATGCGCCACACCCGACGGTCTCGGAAAGTATCGGCGATGGCATCAAATTTGTCCTCGTTCATACCCACGTATTCCAGCCATCGTTTCAGATCACGGGGTTTGACATGGTCGTATCTACGCACCATTGCCAAACCTGCCTCACGAGTCATACGGCCTTCGCGGATTTCATAGTTAGCGTGATCGGTCCCGCGACCATAGCCGAGTTTGATGAATTTCAGATAGTCGTGTGCTCCGTTCTCGTGCATGTCGTCCAAGTTCGACGTTCGGCGGAAAGTTCTGTCAAATTCCTGCTCGGCCTCTTCCCAATGATACTGTTGCCGTGCAATGTCGGCATGGCGCTTGCCATCGTAATAGAAATAGTTGCTAAGAAAGATGCCGCGCAGGCCAATATCCATCACCTCATCATCGGAAGGATAGATCAGGAATTGCAGATCCTTTTTGGCGAGGCCTTCCTTGCCGTCGAAATCAAACCAATCGTATCCATGTAAAGCGTGCTCGTAGCGATCCTTGGCCGTATATTCAAAAAAGTCGTTGTGCGAATACATTCCGCCTTGCTCGGTAAATCCGTGGTCGCCCCAGAACACGAGAGGGATCTTGTATTTGACCGCGACCTGCATGGGGAATGTGAATATTCCCGCATGGTTATGCCAGTTCATATCGCCTGTGATTATGAATCCGAGACGATTAAGCCGCACAAGAACGTCGGTTGAGGGGCGATAAATAATATGATCGAAGTTGAATTCATCCTTCATGCGGTAGAGGTTGCGCTCGCCCTCTGCCAGGTAGTTGTTGCCGTGGTAAGTCACCATTAGGGCTTTTAGACCGAACTCCCTGGCTACATGTGCTGCAAAATAGCTGTCCTTGCCTCCGCTTACCGGCAAGAGGCAGTCGTAGCCGTCCGGTGTGCGGTACTCGTCCACCAGTTTTCTGAACATCGCGCGGCGCGCGTCCCAGTCGATCGTTTTCTTGTGATCACTGGCACGGCAACCGCTGCATACGCCCTTGTCATCAAACGTTAAAGGCGTGGCCGCAATGGCGGGGAACACACATCGGGTACAGTATTGCATGGCTCCATCTCGTCTCTGTATTAATACAACATTAATACAACAACATCAGGACTTCACGACCACAAGCCTGACTTCACCCTGAGGACCGTAAATCTGAGCACCATAGGCAGTGTTCAGCAGGATTTCTGTATCGTCTATCTCGCTCTTGCCCTTGGCGTGGCGCCAAGTGAAGTCACCTTCTTCTTTCAACAGTTCCAAGAAATCATCGCGGGTGTAGTAGAGGCGTGGCGCGAGAAAATTGTCCAGGTAGGTGTAGATCAGTCCTTCTCGAAGGCCGAACGCCCAGAGAATGCGCCGGATGTCCGCCGGCGGGATGTTCAATACCATTGGCTTAAGGAGATCGTACAGGTGCCAATACATGCCACCCGCCCCATATAGATAGACCCAGAACATACCACCGGATTTGGTGATACGAAAATGTTCGCGTATCCCTCTTTCACAATTTTCCGTGTGATGCAGCACGCCGTTGGATGCGACAAAGTCATAGGTGCTATCTTGCCAGGCAGCCAAATCGGTCACATCGTGTTCGATGATCTCGATATTATTGAGTCCATAGTTCTCCACGACCTTGCGGAAATAGTCCAGCGATTCCCAGCCGAGGTCTATGGCGGTGACTTTTTTTGCTCCCATCTGCGCCATGGCGATGGATAGGCGGCCGGTGCCGCACCCCCCGTCAAAACAGGTCTTGCCTGCAAAATAATGTTCGTCGAAGCCACTCCGTTTCAGCCGTTCCTTAACCAGCTTCAGCGAATGCCCGTAGGTTTCCGGCGTGTAGCTGGTCCAGGCGTTCTCGAACAGATTAATGGTATGACCCACGCCGATCTCAACCGAACTCACACTCAGGCGCTCATGATCCAATTCGGGTGCAATTGAAAGCGAGGCGGAAAGAACGCCTTTCGCGTCGCTCATCGCTTTTCGCAAGACAGGAGAAGGGTTGTCATTCTGTCGCATGTTGATGGTTTCCAAAGAAACCAGCATCACCAGCCCCGCCTGAACACGGGCGATGCTTCCAAGCCCGCCTTCAGGCAATTTCGCCGCCAGTTCGACAAGTTCTGTCGCGGCGGCATCAAATTCATAAATGCTCATAACCTGCACCTTTTTAGGTCAACGGAAATTTAGGCCTGCCTTCTTCAATTGGCGCTTGGCCATGGGATAGGCCAGCTCTTTGAAGTGAAAAATATTTCCGGCGGCGGCGGCTGAGGCTCCGGCGTTTTGAATCACATCAGCGAAGTGATCGTAACTGCCGGCGCCGCCGCAGGCGATCACGGGAATGGATGTGGCATCAACGACCGAACGGACCAACTCCATGTCGTATCCTATGGCCTTGCCGTCGTGGTCGATGGAATTGATCAGAATTTCCCCCGCACCACGCTCCTGTGCCTCGCGCGCCCATTCTCCAGGGTTTTTGCCCGTGGCCTCACGGCCCCAAGCTGTAAAAATCTCGTGCCCACCATCGACTCTGCGCCGCGCGTCCATAGACACCACGACCGCCTGACTGCCGAACTCCTTGGCCACCATAGTGATAAAGTCGGGCTCGCGCAGTGCCTGGGAATTGATCGTCACCTTGTCCGCGCCCAGGGACAATCGCCTGCGTGCGTTCTCCACGGTGCGGATGCCCCCGCCGAATGTCAGCGGCATAAAACATTTCGCGGCTACGATACTGATGATGTCCTCGATGGTCTGTGGGATTTCACCCTTCAATCCACCCAGATCCCTGCGCTGGGTGTTGTGGCCGCCATCCTGGCTAATGTCGATGTAGATCAGCTCATCGACTTCCCAGGTGTTGTAGCGTTCCACCTGGGCTACGGGGTTACCGAGATTTTGGTGGATGGTAAATTCTTCGCTGCGCACCAGATAGCCGTTACGCAAAAACAAGACCGGGATCAGGCGGTTCTTTAACATCGTCACGCCCCCAAGAGACGGATCGCTAGTGTCCGCAATGAGTCTTGCTCAGCCACGAGAATGATTCCGCAGCGGCGCGTCAGAACATGCTGATGGAGACTTCGCCTGACCATATTTCGCGGCTTGCGATCTCATGTGCCCGTAATAGCGATGAAGTTCCTGAGCAGTGCCAAGCCGTACTTCTGACTTTTTTCCGGGTGGAATTGGGTGCCAAACACATTGTCCTGTTCGATAACGGCAACCTGCGCGCCACCGTATTGACAGACACCCGTGACGTAACTCGCATTGGGATCATCATATGAATAACCGTGAACGAAATAGAAAATGGCAGGCTCGTCTATTTCCCTGAGCAAACGGCTGTTCCCGCGTTTTTCAACATCGTTCCAGCCGATATGCGGCAACCGCAAGGCTGGATCAGCCGTTTTTATTCTCGCCACGCGCCCGGGAATCAGGCCAAGGCCCTTATTCGGACCGAATTCCTCACCTTCCTCTGCCAGTAGTTGCATCCCAAGGCACATCCCGATCAACGGCTTTCCTGCCCGCGCCCATTCACGAATGGGTGTAACCAGCCCGGACATTTCAAGATTTGCCATGCCCGTGGCGAAACTGCCTACTCCCGGGAGCACCATATGCGTGCAACTCTCAAATCCATCCTGATCGCGGATCACTTCCGCGTCCGCACCAATATGGCGCAAGGCGTTGAGCACCGAAGTCAGGTTGCTGATGGCGCAATCAACGATGCCTACCTTCGTCTTCATAACGCCCTTCTCAGCGTTTCACCGCGAGGACGTGGCGCGCGTCGCAAAAGCGCGCATGATCCACGGCGCTTTGCAACGGATCGATCAACCTGGAAAGCTTGGCAGACAATTCCTCGTGTAAGGTTCCATCAAAAGTACGCGGGATAGACCTGGCCAACAATCGGCACAAATCCTGCGCGTCCTGGCCAAAAAGCCATTCCGCGGCCTTGTCATACCCGGCCATGTTCAAAGCGTAATCGATCGAGTGGTCAGTATAGAGCTGTGTGTGAATGACGCTGTCAAGATTGCGTGCGGCAAAACTATCCGAAGCGCCTTCGAGGGCTGTTGAGAACCCAAACGTTGGAACCGCGAAAAGGAATATGGTGCCGGACGGCTTCTCGCCCAGAATGCGCCAAAGTCGACAGGCATCCTCCACATGTTCCAGCACAAAGAACGCCACCAGGATATCTGCATTGCATGCCTCGATATCCGCGAACAAATCACGCGTCACTTGGGCACAACCATCGCCGCAGCGTTCGTTGGTGACAGCGACCATGTCTGCATTCTCATCAAGGCCGCGCGCATCCCGAACTCCCTTGGCAAATAGCGCACTCAGGAAATACCCTGCCCCACAGCCGATCTCCATCCATGACGACCTGAGAGCCTTTTCCTCGTTTCTGCCCGCTTCCGTCATACGCGACAGAGCCCATTCCAGCTTCGGCATGTAAATCCGGTCACGCCGCGAGACATAGGCCTGCTCATCCAGCCGAGGGTAGATAGCCTCAAAACCATTACCTGCGAAGGCATGAGGATAGCCCGCCGGCAATTGGGCTCTCGCCTGTAGATGGCCGCAATTGCCACAGAAAACATAGTCTGTCTGGCGATGGCGGTACAAACTCAACCCGTCCAGATCTGCTTCACACAATAAACACTTTTCGCGCACAGGCGCATTCACAAGATGCCTGGTAATTTCGCGTTGCTGCGCCAGAATTTCCTGATCACGCAGTTGCCATGCATCTGCTTCCGTTGCAATATCGGCAGATGGCTTTGAATAGTCAGTCTGCATAACTTGTGTGATTGACCAGTTCGGCAATAGTGAAATTATTGCTCGCGAACCGCTTGACGATCTCTTGCGCAACCAGGTAATCACCTGACGTATCAACCGTGAATACCCTGGTGCTGCGCCATGCAGGGCTCGGTTCGAGGGCAACCAATTTGAAGAGATCAGGATTTTTATACATAAACAATGTGAGATGTTCGCGGTCGGCGGCATCTAGTTTTGCGCTTGCATGCAACTCCGCCATGACCGTGGCTCTGTATATCTCGTAGTCGATGCCGACGGGAAATCGCCCCTTTGTCGATGCCAGATCGTATGGAGCATGCCGATGCGCTGACATCAGGCAGTAGTCCAACGTCTCTGCATCGACAAAAGGACAGTCTCCGGTAATGCGCACAACGTAATCCAACTCATATGCCTTGGCCGCATCGACGTACCGCCTTACAACATCCTCATTGGCCCCGCGGAAGACAGGATAACCAGCATCCCCAACTACACGCGCCAATTCGTCATCTTCCGGCAGCGTTGTTGTAGCGAAGATAACTGCACACGCTTCTCGCGTCGCCCTGATTCGCTCCAAAAGAAAGAGGATCATCGGCCGCCCACCCAAGGGAAGCAGCGCCTTTCCAGGCAAACGACTAGAGCCTGTACGCGCCGCGACAACGGCACCGAAGCGGCTCATCTATGCTCCGCCCTCATTCACGCTGTTTAGCCAGCATGGCAGCGATCTTGAAATCCTGTTCGGAATCGATGAAAAAACATTCTGCAGCGGACACTTCAAAATACACAGCCGAAGCTCCGGTCAGGCTTCCACGGGCGAAGTTGCGGTTCAATACTGCCGTAAACGTGCTTGAATCACGGAAAATCGTATCAAAATCAGAATACATGGCGCTCTCACGGTTCAATGCCTCCAAACCATGCGGCGTACGTCGGAACAACTTAGTGTTGAGCGCCTCCACGCCGTACGAACTCTCCGCATCATTCATAACCAGAGATGTGACAGCCTCATCCAGCGTGTCGGTAGTAACAAAAGGCGTCTGTATGTAGCGCAACACTGTGATCCCCGCAAAACCATGGTCGAAGGGTCGCACAATGTTTTCCAGTGTCGGTACGATACTCGCCGCACGGATGGTACTTTTCGGGTCGCGGAGAAAGAAGCTCAGCCGTTCATCATTATACTTACGCACAACATCCTCAGCTTCTGAATTGTCGCAGGCAACCACTACCCTGTCGATTAACTCCGAAGCCAGACACACCTCGATATCCCTTTCCAGCAAGGAACGGCCATTGATCTCGCGTTTCCACAGATCGGTAACGAAGTCATAGTTACGTCGGCACGGGATGACTGCGGTAACCGGGCGGAAACTTTTTAGTTTCTCGCTGATGGCATCTTTCTTGATCTGGCGGCGCGCCGCCAGTATTCGGTGTGTTTTAGCACTTAAGTTCTCGCCATGACGGCGGTAATAGAATAGCGGTAAATTTACGTTTGCGGATTTGTACTTATCACGGATGCGTGACCAGAGATCGAAGCCGTCCTGCGCGCCCAAGTCTTCGCGGTACCCGCCCACTTCATCGAGTATGCTCTTGCGAATCAGCGTGCATGCTCCGTTGGGTGGCATGTCCAGCATATGGTTATCCTTGTAAAGACGCTGCCTCCTTTCGTGAGCATAAATCTCGCCGAAATCGTCAACCAGATAGTAATCGGGGAACACCAGGGCTACATCGGGATTCTGCTTCAAATGAGTCCCCAGCACCAAGAGAATGTTCTCATCAAACACGTCGTCTCCGTCCAGACGAATGAGGCAGTCTCCCCTCGCCCTGCCCAGAGCAAAATTGCATACGGCGGGAAGGCCTATTCCATCGGTGCGGTGCAAGGATATTTTTGGATGACCACGATAAAGATTCATTACATCGGCGGTGCTATCCGTTGAAGCGTCGTCAATGACAATCAATTCCCAATTTTCGTACGTCTGTCGCAAAACGCTGTCGATCGCGTTGGCCAGAAAGCGGCCGTAGTTATGCGAGGGGATATAGACCGTGATGAGAACGGAATTCACAAACACTGTCTGAGATCGTTTCTGAATGCGTTAATAGCGGCAAGTTCGTCTGGCGTCATGCTCCCGGCGTGATCCGGACCGTACATGGCCTTATCCAGGGTGAAGTGCTTTTCCAGCACCTGCGCGCCGCGCGCCAAGGCAGCGATGGGGGCGTTAATGCCAATGGTGTGGTCGCTAAACCCGGCAAAGACGCTGAAGTCCACCTGAGAAAGGTGCAGCTCGCTCAACGGCGTTGGATATTTCGATATGCAGTAGAGAAAACTGACCTTCGATACATTCTTGATTTCTGGTAACTTGGCGCCTTCCCACATGCCCAGCGATACCAATAATGGCTTGCCCGTTGCCACCAGGGCCTCGATCAAGGCCGTGTCGCGGATGGATCGGGACGCGATCTTGTAGCGCTCAGCGCCCATCTCCTCCAACCAGGCGACCCGCTCCACGTCAAAGACCGAGGCCATGAATTCAATGTCGGCTCGGCGACATTCCTCGGCCAGATATCCAATCTGGTCACGGTTTAGCTCCGTCTTGCAATTGTATTCGAACCACTCGTTGCCCTCCTTCGGGAACAGCGCCCGGGCATCGTAAACCTGAAATTTGGCGACATCCGCGCCATTTTGTTTGGCGGAATGAATCAGCTCCCGTGCAAGCCCCATATCCCCATTGTGGTTCTGGCCGATTTCCGCGATGATTTCCAAGGTCAGTGCACTCCTTCGAGCCAACGGTTGAGCATGATGTAACAAAAAACGGTATGTCCATTAAGACGCACAGGATCATGGAGCATGCGCTTCGCCACATTCTTGGCACCTGCATCCACAAGGCCATGCCGTCGAAGCGCGGAGCCTTCGCTGAAGGCCTCATCCACCAAATCACTCCACTCACCCTTGAGCCAATGGTCTACAGGTACGTTGAAGCCATGCTTGGGCCGTTCAGTGACTTCGGCCGGCAGAATATCAGAAAACGCCTGGCGCAATGGCCACTTCAGGACATTGCCACGGACCATGTTCGCATAGGAAAGCTTGGCGGCATGCGAAAGAACCGCAGGTGCGGCAAATGGAACACGCCCTTCAACAGAGCAGGCCATCGTCATCCGGTCAACTTTGCGAAGCATTTCTTGCGGCATATAAAATTCCCGATCATGGGCAATGAAAGCTTCGGCCGACCAGTCCGGTGACGGATCAAAGGCCCGAAAATAGCGAATGGATGACGCCAGCCCAACCTGAAACTCTCTTGAAAAAAGTTCAGCTTTCTCGTTTTCATGTGCATAGTAATGCCAGGCCCACGCCCGGGTCGGTGCATCGTAAGCGGCCAAAGCCTCCATCCGTTGAGCGAGGTCCATTCCAAAATTCTGGAACGACACTGGTTTGTCGTCTGAAGCCAATATGCTTCCACTATTCCCACTGCCCGTCCTGCTCCCAGGCAAGTAGGAATACCATGAATAACCACCAAAGCATTCATCCGCACAGTCGCCGCTTAGTAGAACCTTAATCCCTGCCTCACGAGCTGCACGGGCTACCGCCAAAACACCAAGGCCAGACGAAACACCGAACGGCTGATCACCATAATAGGAAAACTGATCGAGATCGTAGCGAAAGGTGTCGGCCGTCACCCGAATAGTGTGATGTCGACTCCCCAGTTTTTTAGCGTAGTTTGCCGCCTGTTCAGATTCGTCACTGGTGCCATGGTATGGATCGGAAACCGACTCAAAACCGACAGAAAAAGTATCAATGCATCCCAGTTCCCGGGATGCCAAGGTGGCAATAATGGAACTATCGAGGCCACCACTGAGAAAGCTGCCAACCGGAACATCGGACAACAACCTGGACTTTACTGCTTCACTCACAACCCGCCGGGTTTCCTGAATGATGAATTTGTCCGTTTGAAGCAATGGCGCAAGATTGAACTTGTTTTTGTACTTCACCAGCGAGATGCCACTCCGGTCTACCGACAAGATATGCCCTCTCGGAATAGCCTTGACCTCGTTAAATATCGTATTCGGCTCTGGTATCCACAGGAATGTAGGAAAATCCCAGATCGCCTGGCGATTGAGCGACAGCTTCAGGTCAGGCATTTGCCTGATCGCCTTGATTTCCGAAGCAAAGACAATATCGCCCTGCCCGGGTGTTGCGTAATAAAGTGGCTTCTCACCTGCCAAATCACGAGCCAACAGCAAGCGCTCCCGATTCGAGTCCCACAACGCCAAGGCGAACATGCCATCCAGTCGCTCAAACAGTTCCTCACCGCATTCGTCGTAGAGATGGCAAATTACCTCTCCATCCGAACAAGTTCGAAACTGGTAGCCCTTGGCCTCCAATTCCTGCCGTAGTTGCGGTGAGTTATAGATCTCCCCGTTGTATAGCAGTGATACGGTGCGGTCACGATTGAAGAGCGGCTGCCCACCATGCTGGATGTCGTTGATCGCAAGCCTGCACATGCCTGCGTTATATGGCCCATCATGATATTCACTACGCGCATCAGGACCTCGATGCGTGATAGCCAGCAACATCCTTTCCAGGGGGTTATTGTTTGGATGCGTGTAACTCAGAAAACCGGCAATTCCGCACATTAGTTAATAATTCTGTCGATTTATAGGAAATGAATGTCTAGCAGGTTGCTGAAACACTCGTTTATCAACAACCTGCTAGTAAAGAGCGCCCAGATTTTCAAATACATTCATTGCTGTGTGCCAATGAACATCGCTGGAACAAGCCTAGCCCATTCATAACCTATGCAGTTCTGAGACGACGCCTGTTTTTTCCTGCTGGTAAAGACGTTCGATATGAGCGGAAGCGTCTCCCAGTTGTCGCCTTAGCAGCTTACGGACCTTTTGATTGGACAGACTCATCTCTCGCGGCCGTGTCACCAATTGAGGCTGATCATTGATGGAACCAGGCCGTATTTTCCCGGTATCCAGTCCAAACCTGCCTGCTAAAGCAAGGCCGAATTCATATTTTGAAATTCGCTCATCACCAACCACATGGTAGATACCCATGGCCTTTGCATCGATCAGGTCATGTGCGGCTTGGGCCGCTGATTCGATCAGGATCGGCGTGTAGAAAACGTCATCAAACAAGGTCAAGGTTTTTCCTGCACGAAGCGCATCGATTATCGTGTCGCTGAACGAACGCCGATAGCTTGGACCCCATCCATAGAAATTCGTGCGTATCACCAAAGACTGCGGGTGGGCTTCAAGCACTCGATGCTCTGCTTCTGCTTTCGTCCGTCCATAAACGTTTATAGGTTTTGTTGGCTCGTTTTCATCCACCAGCGATTTATGGCCCGGGAACAGATGGTCCGTTGAAATATGTATCAGCGGCACACCAGTCCTGGCGCAGGCTTTGGCAACATTTGCAGCAAGCCCTACATTGATGTGCCGCGCCAGATCCGGTTCGGATTCGCATTTATCGACATTCGTTAGCCCTACTGTATGTATAACGAACGCAGGGCGAATTGCATCGAGAGTTTGTGCGAAGCGGTCGGCAGAGGTCAGGTCCACTTGTTGTGATTTAACCATGGGGAGCGACACAGTGCGCTCGTGCAGACCTAACGTAACCGCATAGCGGTCTCGAATGGCCAGCGCCCAGTTGAGGGCAAGCAGTCCCGAGCCACCGGTGATCAGCACTGAAGTGTGCATGCCGTATTAATACGAACCAATTTTGCTTCGGTGCGCTTCGATCCAGGCGTGCAACGTTTCTGCCGGCATCCAGTCCGGATTGGTATCCGACGTATACATGAATTGCTCACCTACCCTGACCCCGCCGCTATTGCGTGAAGGATCCGAGGACCAGTTGTGTATAGCCGGGAGAATCTTGTAGTGATTGTCGTATTCGTAGGTATGCGGTGCATCTTCCAAACTGATCATTTGCTCATGTATCTTTTCGCCTGGCCGGATTCCGATGATCTTGTATTTGGCCTTTGGTGCAACAGCCTTGGCAATGTCGAGGATCGTCATGGAAGGTATTCTCTTGACGTAAATCTCTCCGCCTTGCATGTCGTCAACAGCATGCCAGACCAGCTCGACCGCCTGCTCCAGGGTGATCATGAAACGGGTCATGCGCGGGTCTGTAATGGGCAGAGTGCCGGTATGGGCCAGCGACATGAAAAATGGAATCACTGAGCCTCGCGACCCCATCACATTGCCATAACGCACTACGGCGAAACGCGTGTTGTGCGCTCCCGCGTAGGCATTTCCCGCGATAAACAGCTTATCCGAAGCCAACTTGGTTGCGCCGTAAAGATTGACCGGGTTGCTTGCTTTATCTGTGGACAGCGCCACAACCCGCTTAATCCCGCGGTCGATGCAGACATCAATCAAATTCATCGCGCCGTTGATGTTGGTCTTGACGCATTCGAAGGGATTGTACTCAGCAGTAGGTACAATTTTTGTCGCTGCCGCATGTACGACGTAGTCAATTCCGTCAAGTGCGCGAACCAGGCGGTCTTTGTCACGAACATCACCGATGATGAATCGCACTCGCGTGTCACCTTCGAATCGCTGTGCCATTTCCCACTGCTTCATCTCGTCTCTGGAATAAATGACGAGACGTTTAGGGTTGTACTTTTCGAGGGTCATCGGCACAAAGGTGTTGCCGAAGGATCCGGTACCACCGGTAATCAGGATAGAGGCATTGGTAAGCATGGAACGTCCTTGAATAACTACAATGTACGATGAGCCGGCATGGATTTGATGGCTGAAAGCACATCTTCCGCTGTGCCCTCTGCCGTCACTCTTCCGTGTTCCAACCGATACAAGCGGTGGCAGTGTTCGACCGTCGACAATCGATGGGCCACTATAATGATCGTCTTGCTTCCCTGTAGTGCCATGACGGCCTGCATAACGCCACGTTCTGTAGCAGAATCCAGTGAGCTGGTAGCTTCGTCCAACATCAGTACCGCAGGGTCGTGATAGAGTGCCCGTGCTATGCCAATGCGTTGGCGTTGACCGCCTGAAAGACGAATGCCACGTTCACCCACCATGGTTTCCATGCCATCCGGCATGCTGGAAACAAATTCTTCAAGTTGTGCAGCCTTGATAGCGCGCTGAACAGCAGCATCGTCAATCTGCTCACTGGGAAGTCCAAATGCGACATTACGTCTGAGCGTGTCGTCAGTCAGGAATATCGATTGCGATACATAACCAATTTGGTCTTGCCAGGAACGCAAGTTTTCCTCGATATCCTTTCCATCCACCTCGACATGTCCGACATTGGGGGTGAGTAACCCCAAGATGACATCTACCAAAGTACTCTTGCCAGAACCACTTGCACCAATAAAACCGACGGATTCTCCTTTCTGGATTCTGATAGAAAGATTGTTGAGAGCAGGTGCATGCGCCCCTGAATACGTAAAAGTGATGTTAGTCAGACGAATCTCGTTCCGAAAGACAGCGTTATTTGAACGTAAACCGTCTGGTTCTGGCGCTGTAAGCTTCAATTCCTCACGCAGGATATTGATCACTGGCAGCCCATACCGCAGTGATTGAACTGCAGTCAGTATGCGATTAACTGAAGGCATCAAACGAAACGCTGCCGCTGCAAAAAGTCCCAACGTCGGCACGATGCTTGTCATTTCCCGTCCCTGGGCAAGCATGCTCAGCACCAACAGTGCCAGGCCTGTAACCGCGAGTAGTTCCAGCCACAGACGGGGAAGCTGCTGCAGGGTAGATTGAAACCTTCCAACTCGTGCACTTTGGGTATTATGTACACGATATTGAACCAGGAAATCGCTTTCGCGACCAAGCAATTTCACGTCTTTAGCACCGCCTAGGCCCTGTTGCAGATGTTGCAGTCGCTGCCCATCATGATACTGACGCTCCTTGCCCCATTGGCTTATACGGGCACGGGTGCTTCTATAGAATCCCCAGGCAGCACCACCGAGTACAAGCACCACGATCAGCGCGCCCAATGGCTCTACCAGCAACAGCAGGATTGAAATGCCAAGCAAGACTAATATTTCGGTAAGCAATAGCATGCCAGGCAGAAGCGCATTGGAGGTGAACAAACTTACTTCGGCGGTGACATTCCGGATCAGCTGAGCAGAATTACGCTGCAGATGAAAGGTATAGGGTTGTCGCAAGTAGGTAGTGAAAAGTCGCTGTGAAAGTTGCGCCTGAACACCAAAGGCAAAACGTGTCTGCCACCAGGCGAGGAAGGCCAGGTACAGATTCTTGAAAAGGTAAACACCAACAAGACCCAGCATTGCCGTCGTGATCAATTTTGATTGAGTGGGATTACCCAGATATTCAAGTAATGCACGCATTTCGGGATGGCGGTAGGTCAAGTCATCCTGCATCAGGATGGCCATGGTAGGTACAAGCAACCCAACACCCAACGTCTCCAATGCCATGCCGATAATCATGAGGCCGAAAAGTACCAGCGCACTCTTTCGCTCTGTTGACGTGAGGAGTTCGACTATTGAGTTAATTGTAGTCATCGTGAATCAGCTGTTGAAGTAATCTCTAGACACGACAATGATATGGTTTCAGAGTTATTTGTTCGCAATACGATTCGCTATCACAGACAACGTGCTTATTTTTTCTTAACTGCTCTCAGCGCTGCTTGAAGCGCGATCAGCTCTTTATCCAACGGAAAATGATGGTTCCCAACAAACAAGCCATTCTGGTCAATATCGTTGGCAGCTTTGAGCTCACCTTGAATACTATAGTTGAACAGTTTAACTACCTCATTCTTGGCGAAGTTACCTGTAACAATTGGCCGGCACTCAACTCCATGTCTGGTGAGGCTGTCAATTAACTGCTTTCGTGAGAAACCTGCACCGTCTTGTATAACCATGCTGAATCCAAACCAGCTACTCTTGCCTATCTCTTTCTGAATCCGGTACTGTGGGAACAGCTGCATCAATTCGTTGAATTTCTTTGCATTCTCGCGCCTGATGCTAATAAACTCAGGAAGCTTTTTGACTTGCTTGCTTCCTGCCGCCCCGCTCAATTCAAGGGGGCGTAAATTGTAGCCCGGCAACACAAACCGGAAAGATTCTTCAAACGGATTGTCCCCTTTTATGCCGCATACCTTGTTGTGCTTCGGCAGATGACGTGTCCAACCGTGGGAGCGCAGGCTAATCAGAATGTGGCAGAGCTCTTCATCATCCGTGACAATCATTCCGCCTTCCATAGTCGACATGTGGTGACTGAAGAAAGAACTATATGAGCCCATCAGACCGAATGTACCCGTCTGCCGGTCTTTATACATTGCCCCCAAAGATTCGCAATTATCTTCCAGTAACAATACGTCTCTATCGCCAATAATTCGATTGATCTCGTCAAAATCATTCGGGTTACCCAGCAGGTTGACAGCAAATATCAATCGTGTCTTGTCCGACACCGCCTGCTCAAGTTGCTTGAGGTCGAAATTCAACGTTTCGCTATCGATATCCACGAACTTCAAACGGAGTCCGTACTGATATAATGGATAGTATGTAGTCGGCCACGACACTGCCGGAACGATAACCTCATCACCACGTTTCAGTTTCTGTGCTTTCGAATAGAACAGCGCCGCCACCATCAGCAAATTGGCGGAGGAACCGGAATTGACCATAACGCAGTATTTCGAACCGACATAGCTGGAGAATTCGCGTTCAAAGCGGGCTACGTGTTCGCCCATCGTATACAGGCCGGAGGCGATAACTTCGTGCATCGCTGCGATTTCATCGCCGTCCCAGCTGCTGCTGGCCAATGGATAGGCCGTGCCATCAGTGCTTGCCATTTACCGACTCCAGATAATATGCATAGGTCTTTTCCAGCCCGTCGCGCAATGTTGTCTGCGCCTGCCAGCCCCATGCATGCGCTCGTTCCACGCTTACCAGTTTTCTGGCCATGCCAACCGGTTTAGTCAGGTCACACACGAAACGGCCCTTGAAACCAACCACGTCGGCAACGGCGCGGTAGTATTCTTCTACCGAATGGTCCGTACCCAGCCCCACATTCATGGTCCCTGGTAAAGTATCGATACGCTGCACTGCCTGCACCAGGCACTGCGCCAGATCGCCTGCATACATGAATTCTCGCCGTGCCTTGCCATCGCCCCAGATAACCACTTCGTTATCGCCCTGTACTTTGGCGATATGCATCTTGTGAATTACAGCCGGGATCATGTGCGACCTTGCCGGATCGTATTGATCGTACTTACCGTAAACATTGCACGGCACCAATGTCTTGTAGTGACACTGTGCGTCCTCCCGCCGGATATAGTCACACAGGCGTGCCACCGTAATCTTCGCCAACGCATAACCTTCGTTGGTTGGCTCCAATTCGCCCTGTAAGATCATCTCTTCCTGTAGGGGGGTGATTGCATTGCGCGGGTACATGCAAGAGCTACCGAGATTGATCAGGTTCTTGATCTGGCAAGCACGTGCTGCACCAATCACGTTTCGTCCAATATCTAGATTGTCGAGAAGAAACCGTACCGGTTGCTCAATGTTTGCCTGGATGCCCCCGACGCGTCCCGCTGCGTGGAGCACCACGTCAGGCCTATGTTGACTCATGTAGTCCTTAACGGCCGTGTAATTACACAATTCCAGTTCCTGGCTGGTTGGCATAAGTATATTCAGAGCCTGCGCATCGGGATGCTCGACGAAGTTACGGCCCACCATGCCACGCGCACCAGTTACCAACACCCTCTTGCTCACGCGCCTTGCAACCTCGGCATCACTCCTCCGTTACTCATGCCGGCGAAGAACCTTGAACCCTCCCGTCACGCAGAGCTGGTCTCGTTGGGCGATCGCAAGATCTTCACGCACCATTTCCGTTACGAGCTCCTCGAAGGTTACTCGTGGTGTCCATCCCAATACGTTCCGCGCCTTACTTGCGTCTCCGAGCAAGGACTCTACTTCTGTAGGCCGGTAATAACGTGGGTCGACTTTCACAATTACCTGGCCCAGCACCGGTTGGTTAGTCGGTGGGTCGATATCTCCGGCTAGGCCATCAACAATTCCTACCTCATCCACACCCGAACCCTGCCAACGCATGTGAATCCCCAGCTCGGTTGCTGCCCGATTAACAAACTCGCGCACCGCATACTGCTTACCTGATGCGATGACAAAGTCGTCCGGTTTATCTTGCTGAAGCATCAGCCACTGCACTTCGACATAGTCGCGAGCATGCCCCCAGTCACGCTTGGCATTGAGGTTACCCAAATATAGGCAATCCTGCAGACCGAGCTTAATACGCGCCAAGGCGCGGGTGATCTTGCGTGTGACAAACGTCTCACCCCGGATTGGGCTTTCGTGGTTGAACAATATGCCATTGCAGGCGTACATACCGTAGGCCTCGCGATAATTCACCGTGATCCAATAGGCGTAAAGCTTCGCCACAGCATAGGGCGAGCGAGGGTAGAACGGTGTGGTTTCCTTCTGTGGAGTTTCCTGCACCTGACCATAGAGCTCAGAGGTCGACGCTTGGTAGTAACGTGTCTTTCTCTCGAACCCGAGAATACGAATGGCTTCGAGCACACGAAGTGCACCTAGAGCATCGGAATTCGCTGTATATTCCGGCTCCTCGAACGACACGGCGACATGGCTTTGTGCGGCAAGATTATAGATCTCATCCGGCTGCACCTTCTGAATAATGTGTACGAGACTGCTCGAATCGGTCATGTCTCCGTGGTGGAGGAAGAACCGTACGTTTTTCTCATGCAAGTCCTGATACAAGTGATCGATGCGATCAGTGTTAAAAAGTGAGGTACGGCGTTTGAGGCCATGTACCTCGTAGCCTTTGTTCAGCAGGAACTCGGCCAAATAGGATCCGTCCTGTCCTGTAATACCAGTGATCAACGCCTTTTTCTTCATGTCTGGCTATTCCGATTGTACCGGTCTTCGAATCGCACGATGTCATCCTCGCCCAGGTATCCACCTGACTGCACCTCGATCATTTCCAGTGGCATGGCACCAGGATTTTCCAGGCGGTGCATAGTGCCAAGCGGGATATAGGTGGACTGGTTCTCAGTCAAGAGAAAAACCTCGTCGCCGCGGGTCACGCGGGCCGTGCCGGTCACCACGATCCAGTGCTCGGCACGATGGTGATGCATTTGCAATGACAGCGCGGCACCAGGATTGACAGTTATGCGCTTCACCTGAAAGCGTTCACCAGCATCGATACCTTCGTAGCAGCCCCACGGGCGGTATACCTTTCGGTGGCTTACATGTTCTGAGCGTTTGGCATCTTTGAGACGATTTACTATCGCCTTAACATCCTGTGCCTTGTCCTTGTGAGCCACGAGCACAGCATCGGCCGTTTCCACAATAATCACATCCTGCAGGCCGACTGCGGCTACGAAGCGGTGCTGAGCGATTAGCAATGTGTTGCTTGTCTGGTGAGTCATCACATCACCCTGCAACACGTTTCCATCGTTATCACGCGCACTCACTTCCCACAGCGCCGGCCAGGCGCCGACATCCGACCAACCGGCGTCCAATGGCATAACAGCAGCTCGGTCTGTTTTTTCCATAACCGCGTAATCAATGGAATCACTGGGTCCGCTGGTGAACGTGGGCTTGTCGACGCGATAAAAATCTGCATCAGCCTTGCCCTGCTCGTAGGAATTCGTACAGGCTTTGGCAATATCCGGCCGATGCTGTTGCAGCTCTTCCAACCAGACCGACACGCGCATCATGAAAATACCGCTGTTCCAGAGATACTCCCCGGAATTGATATATTGCTTGGCCTT
>Ga0315281_10003899_pt1 | contig 21776 bp, 16 predicted proteins | sample YL17G07_0_MG_FD_204540 | JGI IMG/M metagenome (GOLD analysis project Ga0315281, IMG submission 204540) | Sediment microbial communities from Yellowstone Lake, YNP, Wyoming, USA - YL17G07_0 | ecosystem: Environmental > Aquatic > Freshwater > Lake > Sediment | place: USA: Wyoming | collected... | reverse complement strand
GGGCCCGTTCGTGCAGCCGGGGCGCGGTCCTGCGGCGTTGCCTGCCGGGGTGCCTGAGGGACGAGGTCGCGGCGGACCGGGCGGCCCGGCCGCGCCTCCGCAGACTGTTCCGGCGCGCTGCCGCATCAACGCGATCCTGCGGCCGTCGCCGGACTCGGAAATCGAAATGGAAGCCTGGCTGCCCGAGAACTGGAACGGCAAGTTCCAGTTCGTGGGCGGCGGCGGGTGGGCCGGCATCATCAGCTTCCCGGCGATGGTGAGCGCGGTGCAGGAAGGCTACGCCACTGCGTCGACGGACACCGGGCACAAGGGCGGCAACGCGCTGTTCGCGATCAGCCATCCCGAGAAAGTCGTCGACTTCGCGTATCGCGCGGTCCACGAGACGACGGTGCAGACCAAGGCGCTGATTGCGAAGTTCTACGAGCGTCCCGCGCGGCTGTCGTACTGGAACGGCTGCTCAACCGGCGGACGGCAGGGCCTGATGGAAGCGCAGAAGTTCCCCGACGACTTCGACGCGATTATCGCGGGCGCGCCGGCGAACTTCCAGACGCACCTGCACGCGTGGGATCTCTCCGTTGCGGTCCCGGCCCTCAAAGATCCCGCAGCGGCGGTTCCTGCCGCGAAGCTCACCATGCTGAGCGAGGCGGCCGTGACCGCCTGCGACGCGCAGGACGGCGTGAAGGACGGCCTGATCAACAACCCGCGCGCGTGCAAGTTCGATCCGTCCGTGCTGTTGTGCAAGGGCTCTGGAAACAACGACGGTCCGAATTGCCTGACCGCGCCGCAACTGGAATCCGTGAAGCGCGCGTATGCGACGACGAAGCTGAAGAGCGGCGAGGCCGTGTTCCCCGGCAAAGAGCCAGGCAGCGAAACCGGCTGGGGCGGCGTGCTCTCTGGCCAGGTCGCGCCTGGCGTGTCGGTCGGGTCGTTTCTCGTCGCCTATAACGACGCGAACTGGGATGCGAAGACGTTCGATCTGGATCGCGACCTGAAGATCACCGACGACAAAGTCGGCTCGATCATCAACGCCGTCAATCCGGATCTGTCGGCGTTCAAGGCGCACGGCGGGAAGCTCTTGCTCTATCACGGCTGGAACGACACGGCGATCTCGCCGGGCAACACGATCAACTACTACGAGAGCGTGCTGAAGAAGATGGGCGGGAAGCAGGACACGTTCGTGCGCCTCTACATGGCGCCCGGCATGCAGCACTGCGGCGGCGGCCCCGGGCCGAATCAGATCAACTACATGGCCATCATGGAGCGGTGGCGCGAGAGCAACATGACGCCCGACACGATCGAGGCGTACCACGTGACGAACAATCGCGTGGACATGACGCGTCCGCTCTGCGCCTATCCGCAGGTCGCGACGTACAAAGGCGCCGGCAGCACGAACGACGCCGCGAACTTTACATGTAAGTAGTGTCCGCCTCTAGGCGGACGTTCAGGAAGGAAACGGCGATGAGAAAGCTCACGATGCTTGTGATGTGCGTGATGGTGGTGTTCGCGGCGCGCGTCCCGGCGCAGCAGGCGGACGCCGTGAAGGCCGCCGCGGCTTCGCTCGGCGCCGGCACGCTCAAGACGCTCCAATTCACCGGGTCGGGCGCGAATTTCTCGGTCGGGCAGAACTTCTCGCCGGCCGAGCCATGGCCGCGCGTCACGGTGAAGAGCTACACCGCGTCCATCAACTTCGACACCGCCAGCATGCGCCAGGAACTCGTCCGTGAAATGGGGACGACGATGCCGCGCGGCGGCGGCGCGCCGTTTACCGGCGAGCAGCGGCAGGTGCAGGTGGTCGGCGGCAACTTCGCCTGGAACGTGGCGGCGCCCACGCAGCCTGCGGCGCCCGCACCGGGAAACGCCGTCGAGCGGATGCTCATGCTGTGGGCCACGCCGCAGGGCTTCGTCAAGGCCGCGATGGCGAACAACGCGACGGCCAAGAAGGCGAAGGGCGGCACGGAAGTGACGTTCACCGTCGGCGGCAAGTACAAGATGACCGGCCTCATCAACGCGACCAACGACGTCGAGCGCGTGCAGACGTGGATCGATCAGCCGATCGTCGGCGACATGCTGGTCGAAACCGTGTACAGCGGCTACAAGGACTTCGGCGGCGTGCGGTTTCCGTCGAGAATCGTGCAGAGCCAGGACGGCTTTCCCGCGCTCGATCTTACGGTCGCGACGGTGACGGCGAACCCCGCCGTCGACATCACCGTGCCGGACAACGTGCGAGCGGCGCAGCCCGCGCCGGTCGCCGTCACGTCGGCGAAGCTGGGCGACGGCGTCTTCTACCTGACCGGCGGATCGCATCACAGCGTCGCCGTGGAGATGAAAGATCACATCGTCCTCGTCGACGTGCCGCAGACCGAACAGCGGGCGCTGGCCGTGATCGCCAAGGCGAAAGAGGTCATTCCCAACAAGCCCATCCGGTTCCTCGTCACGTCGCACCATCACTGGGATCACCTCGGCGGCATCCGCACGGCCATGTACGAAGGCGCCACCATCGTCACGCATCAGAGCAATAAGTCGTTTCTCCAGCGCGTGGCCAAAACGCCGCACACGATCAATCCCGACCGGCTTTCGGCGTCCAGAAAGTCCGTGAAGATCCAGACCGTCGGCGACATGGGGAAGCTGACCGACGGCACGCGGACGATCGAGTTGCACCTGCTGAAGAACTACGAGCACACGGGCGACATGCTGGTCGTGTACCTGCCGAAGGAAAAGCTCCTGGCCGAGCCCGATGCGTTCACGCCGCCCGCGACGCCGACGACGCCGCTCGTGGTGACAGCCGTGCCGTACGCGGCGGCGCTCTACGACAACATCAAGCGGCTGAACCTGGACGTGCAGTCGATCGTGCCGTTGCACGGCGCGCGGACCGGCAACGTCGCAGAACTGGCGCGGCACGCAGGAAGGACCCCTGCGGGGAACTGATGGTCGCGAAGGCAAAGAAGAATCCGTCCGACAAACAGGGCAGGAGTCGCCGATGTTGAAGTGGAAGATGCTGGCAATGGCGGGACTATCGGTGGGTGTCATCGGCGCCGGGTGGGGCTTCGCGCAGCCGCGGACCGCGCCGGGCTTCTACGAGCTGCGCATCTACAAAGCGCAGCCGGGCAAACGCGACGCGCTTGCCGCGCGGTTCGCCAGCCGGACGGCGGCGACCTACGCGCGGCACGGCATCACCAACGTCGGCTACTTCATCCCGGAACAGAGCGACAAGGAGCTGGGGATCGACGCCGAGGACACCTTCATCTACATCCGCGGCTATCCGTCGAAAGCCGAGCGCGACAAGCGGTTGACGGCCGCCCACGACGATCCGGAATTCGCTGAGGTCGTGTTGAAGCAGGAGCGCGACCCGAACGCGCGGCTCATCATCAAAGCGCACAACATCGACATGGCGCCGAACGGTCCGTACTCGGCGATCACGATCACCGAGTAGCGTCAGCGAGCGTCGAGGTTCAGTAGCGGAACAGCCAGTTCACTTTCACGATCAGGGCGCGTGTCGCGAGGCCGCTGTAGCTGGGCGCCAGGGTGTTGCGCTCTTCGTTGTAGACCACGAACAGCTCGCTCCCCGGCCGGTACTCCCACCGGAGCCTCGCGTTCGTGGACACGCCGTGGGTGCCGGAGTTGTACTGCACCAGGGCGCTGACGAACATCAGGGGTGTCATGGTATAGGTCGCGCGCGCGCCGAGCAGGTGCCTGGTGAATTGCCCCTGCACCAGGTCGACCTTGTTGAGCGAATAGGTCGGCTCCACCGACAACGCATTCCGCACGCTGATGCGTCCCTGACTGGCGGTGAATGTCGTGCGATGGCCGTTGTAGAAGGTGCCGTGCTCGATCGACATCTGGGCCGAGAGGCGGCGCTGGCGACCGAGACTGAAGCCGACGCGCCCGTTCTGAAACGGGTAGGCGCCGATCGGGATGGAGATGCCGGTCGCGATTTCGAACGGCTGACTCAGATACTCGTATTGCCGGCTGTATCCGGAGTTGAACTGATCGCCGTTCTGGAACTCGACGACGAACTCGGCTTCCTGCTCCCGCGACTCGAGCATGCCGGCGCCGTTGGTGATGTAGGTCAGGCCGCCCTGGTACCGTATCCTCCGGATCGCCGGCAACCCGCTCGGCCGAGGGCTGAAGCGGAGCTGCCCGAAGTTCCGGCGCATGTTCTGGCGCCGCAGGAAGCCCAGCTCGGGGTTGAAGTCGTTTCCGACCGCCAGCCGTTCGAGCTGCAGGCCATAGCGGTCAGCGTTGTAGTCGAGCTGCGCCCGGTAACTCGTATCGTCGCCGTGCCGGCCGTCTGTCTCGGTCTTCGCCCAGTAGCTATTGATCGTCAGGCTGTCGAAGAAGCCGAACGTCGCATCCACGCCGTAGGCCAGGTTTCGCCCGACGCCTTTTTGCGCGACCGATCGACCGGTCGCGATCAGCCCGACGCTGCTGCGACGCAGGATGTCCCGTTTCAACCGGACCACGGAGAAGTTAGTGGATGGGGCCGGCGACGGGAGCATGTCCGACTCGTCGCCCGTCTGCGCGTTCAGGATACCGACGCTATAGCGTCCAGCGCGCCCGGTGAGACGGCCGCCGACCTCGAGAGGCACAATCCGAGCCTGGTTGAGGCTGATGTCCTGGTTGAGGCCGATGCGCCGGCTGTAGAAGAGGATCGGCGCCGTGTCGTTGTTGTTGTTGTTGAAATTGCCTCCGAGTTGCACGCCGCCGAACCCGAAGGTGCCCTGGTTCTCGAGGAAGAACTCACGCTTTTCCGGAAAGAAGAGGCTGAAGCGCGTCAGGTTGACCTGCTGCTCGTCGGCCTCCACCTGCGCGAAGTCCGTGTTGACGGTCACGTCGGCGGCGAGGCCCTGCGTGACCGCGTACTTCAGGTCCAGTCCGACAGACCCTTCGGGATCGTTGCTGACGCGCGGAGTCGCGCCGTTGTTCGTCGTGACGCTCGACGTGGCGTACGGCTTCAGATCCAGGTTGCGGCCGCTGCGCGGCGCTTCGAGGCCGACCAGCGACGCGGCAAACGAGGTCTGCATCATCGACGCCGAGCCACGCGCCGGCGGCACCTTGGAGAGCGTGGACATCTCGTTCTTCGACCGCTTGATGCGGGCCACGTTGAAGCCCCAGACCTGCTCGCGACCGGCCTGGTAGCGAAGCGACTTGAACGGGATCGCCGCCTCCACCGTCCACCCGGTGTCGGAGCGTCCTGTCTTCAGGGTCCAGATGGGGTTCCAGTCCTGGTTGAACTGCCGCTCGTTGGTGACCTGTGTGTCCGAGCGGCCGCCGATGGGATTCACCGTGAAACTCAGCGCGTTGCGACGATCGTAGAACGTGTCGAGGACGAACGTCACGACGTCGTTGCCCTGGAACATCACGTTGCTGTCGCGCCGCATCTCGGTGGCCACCAGATGTTCCATATCGCTGTCGTGCATGCGCGCCGACAGGTAGATGTTGTCGTCATCGAACGAAACCCAGACGTCGGTCTGCTCGGTGGCCGCCTCGCCCGGCCGCGGCTCCACCTGGATGAAGCCTGACATCGGCGGTACGTCCCGGTAATGCGCCTCGTCGAGGACGCCGTCGATCTTCAGGGGCTGCGTCAGCCGGACGGCGCGCACCGTGGCGCGGCCGGCGTCGTCGCGGGTGATGGTGGACGGCGCAACGGGAGCCGGTGGCGCGTCCGCCACGAGCGCGAGCGCCGTCGCCGGCGCCGCCGGAGCCAAGCTGGGCGCGGGCGGATTCGAGGTCACCACCTGTCCAGCCGCGGCACGAACGGCCAGCAGGGCTGCAAACGCCACGGACGAAATCACGCGGACCGGTCGACGGGTTGTGGGTTGGCTGATCTGTGCGGGAATCAAGTCTCTGAAGTCGCCATTCAAGAGTATTACATTACTGGCGCGGGATCGTGTCGACGATGCGGGCGACCGCGTCGTCGATCTTCCGTTCCATCCACGACTGGTTGTCGACCACGCCGTCCAGCGTCCCCTCCACCCAGCCACGCCAGACGAGCCGCCTGGTGCGCGCATCGACCAGGTCGATGGTGACCGTGCCCGCTTCGCTCACGTAAGGCCGGCACTCGTCGGCATCGCAGTACCCGAATCCTCGATCGACGCCGCCGACGTCGACACGTTGGCGGAGGTTGGCGTGATAGTGGACCGTCAGGTCGGCGGACCCCGACTGCACTTTCTCGAACCCCCTGGCGGCCAGCCGTTGCTCGACGTCGGCCTGGATCCGCCCGTGAAAGAACGGATTGGCGTCCAGGCGAGGATCGCCGGTCGTCAACTCGTCGGCTGGCCCCCACGTGTAGGTGTGGTACCTGGTGAACGCGGCCCCGCGCTCGGCGTACGACCGTACGTTCAAGGTCGCGCAGCCCATACTGGCCACGGCGATGAGCGCAGCGGCTGCGAATCGAATCCTCATTACAAACCCTTGCCGAATCTGGCGAGCATGCGCCGCACAGCCTCGCTGATCTGCCGGTCCATCGTGTCGCGGCTCTCGAGCATCTCCTTCACACTGCTTTGCGCCCAGCCACGCCAGATGAGACGGTTGGTCCGCGCATCCACGACGTCGAGCACGAGGGTGCCCGCTTCGTATTCGGTGATCTGTGCGCGGCAATCCTCGTCAAGGCAGGAGCCGTACCGCCGGTCCACGCCGGCGATGTTGAGGCGCTCGGTGACGTTGGCGTGGTAGTGGATCAGCAGATCCGCCGTGCCGGACTCGGACAGCGAGAGCCCCTTGCGCGCCAGTTCTTTTGTCACCGCGCCCTCGAAGTGATCCTTGAAGAAGGGGTCCTTATCGAGTCGCGGATCTCCGGTGGGCAGCGCGTCAGCGGGGCCCCAGAGGTAGGTCCGGTACTGGGCGAAGTTGGCGGCGCGATCGACGTGCGAGCTCACGGTCATCGTGGAGGCGCAGGCTGGAAGCGCGCTCGCGCAGGCCAGGATGAATGCAACGCGCATGAGTCGTGTCACGAGGGATCTCTCAAGAGGGACTGCCAAAGTCATGCCAAGGAGGAGGCGCGAGGATTGTCTGCGGAACCCGGGATCATTGCAGTCGCGCCGGGGGATTTTCCGCGTTTGATGCGGGATTGCGCGGGCGAGCGTGCTACGGGGAGCTGGGCGCGGATGTGGCCATCCGCGCCCCTCGGTCAAAGTGACATCAGGAACGCCAGCAGCTGGCGCCTCTGGGTACGCGACAGGCGGTCGAAGTTCTCCTCCACCGAGCGCGCTTCGTTCTGGTGACGCTCGATCGCGTTTTCAAGCGTCGGTGACAAACCGTCGTGCATGAACCGGCTGTGCGTGCGCAGACCCCAGAGCGGCGCTGTCCGCATCTTGTTTCTCGTGCTGGGCCCGCCGTTCTGGACGATGCCGTCGCCGGTGCCGATGTTGTGCAGCAGGAAGTCGCCGAACGGGTGGATCTGCTTGTTCGCGAGTTCTGGCGGCACGAAAAGAAAGCCGTCCAGCGTGCCTATACCCGCCGTCACGATGGTCCGCACATGGCAGACGTTGCAGCCGATCTTGTCGAACACCTTCGATCCGGCCACCGTGTCCGACGTCGCCATCCCGCGAGGCGGCGCCTTGGTGGCGCGCATGAACGCGGCAAACTGTTCGATGTCGTCGTTAACGTCTTCGCCAAAGGGCGACGAATCGTCTACGTGATCGAACGCCGCAACTGAGTTGCCGTTGGACGTGTTTTCGGTGAGGAAGAATTTGTTCGTGATGCCTTGCTCGTTCAGATAGGCGTCCCCCGCGAATGAGAGAAGGCTGCGATGCTGGTTCTTCCAGCCGAAGCGTCCCACGCGGGACTCCCCGGTTTCGAGGACGGGCACCTCGATGACCTGGCCGCGCATATGTGACGGCTGGCTGTTTGCGATGGCGATGAGCGTCTCGTCGGCGATGGCCTCGACGAACCCGTCGCCCAGCGTGTTCAAGGAGGTGCGGAACGTGACCACCGTGTCAGTGGGCAACACATGCTCCTGAATGCTGGCGTCGATCGCGCGGTCGTTGATGAGCGACCCACCGGGATGATTTGGCCCCGCGCGGAATTCAGTGATCTGGCTGGTCCCGCCGGTCACCGGGCTCTGGTGGCACTCGCCGCACCCCTGCGCGTTGTACACCGGCCCGAGTCCACTCGCGATGTCTTGGATCTGCTCGAACTCTTCTTTGGCGTCATCGAACGTCGTCTGGTCGACCGCTCCGTTGGTCAGGTTATCGAACCCGGTCGGCGCGTCAGGCGGGCCGTCCCCGCTCAACCCGGCGGCATAGAGGCCGACAGCCAGAAGAACCGCGGAAGCCGTACAAAGCACTTTGGAGATCTTCCTCATTACAATCCCTCCGACTGTTGTGCTGCAGCACCGGCGTTGCGGCCTGCCGCAGGGCATGGCCCAGTGATCCGTTGCCCGAGAAGAAACGCCGACGTTAGCCCGTCGGTATAGAGTCTGTCAATGACCCATTTCGTCATTTACATAACAGATACGTCATGTACATTAAGTCATGCTATAAGGCTTTCATTTTCTGTGAGATCGAGGCTTATGGACCGAAGTGGCCGCAGAAAGGGGCCACGGTCGTATCAAGTGACACGCTGGCTGCTCGATAGGAGCAGGTATAAGCTAGCTGGCGTCACCGGACAACCGGCATCGCCCCGCTGGTTGGAGTTGTCGTTGAAGGTGTTCACCATGATCCGACCTCTTCTCGCCGTTGTGCTTCTCGCGTTCTCCGTCGCGGCTCCCGCCAGCCTGTCGGGGCAATCCGCGATCGATCTGCACGGCACCGCGCGCGCTGGTGGAGGCCCCGCGCCAGACACCGTCGTCTGGCTGGATGCACCGAATGCGCCGGCGCGGTCTCAAGGCCGCGTGGTTCTCGATCAACGCAATCTGAGCTTCAGCCCGCACGTCCTGGTCGTGCGCACCGGCACGACCGTCGATTTCCCGAACGACGATCGGGTCTTCCACAACGTCTTCTCGTTCCACGACGGGAAAGCGTTCGACCTGGGCCTGTATCCGGTCGGAACGATGAGGCCGATAAAATTCGACAGGCCGGGTTTGAGCCGCATCTTCTGCAACATCCACCCGAACATGGCCGCGTACGTGATGACGGTGGATTCGCCGTATTTCGCCCGCGCCGATGAGTCCGGCGCGTTCACGATCGCCGACGTGCCGGCCGGGACGTACAAGTATCACGCGTGGCGTTCGGGCGCCGCCATGGAACTGGCCGGCACATGGACGGCGACCGATGGGTCGCTGGCAATCTCATGGCGATGAAAACGATCGCCCTCGCCGCCTGCGTCGTGTGCCTGACGGGGACGCCGATCGCGCACGCGCAATCGATGACGACCGAAGCGGTCGTCTCCGCCGGGGCGTCGACCGACGAGGTCTCCGCCATCGGAGCGCAGCTCCGGGCGTTTGGCGACGTGATGAGTGGCGTGCGCTTCTTTGGAGAAGCCGCCTGGGCCAAGAGCTCGAACGACGACAACGATTTCATGGGGTCGGCGTATCCCTATAACGGCCGCGTCCAGATCATCGAAGCGTACGCCGAGCGGACGTTTCGACCGGGGGAGGCGCTCGTCAGCATCCGCGGCGGCCGTTTTCGCACGCCGTTCGGGATCTACAGCGCCAGCGACCACGCGTATTCCGGTTTTCTGCGGCCGCCGTTCTTTCGGTACGACGAGCATGAGGCGGTGTCGAACAACTTTCTCGAGCACGGCGCCGATCTGGTGGTCGGCGTTCCGCGCCTCACGCTGGAAACGGCGCTCGGCGCGCCCGCTGACGTGGGAACCGCGGTCCGCCGTTCAGGTCTCGATGCGGTGTTTCGGCTCCAGGGCTACTACGGTCCGTTCATCGCCGGCGTCAGCCACATGCGAACGTCATCCCTGAAGTCTGCTGAGGTCGAGGGCCGTGCGGACTTTTCCGGGCTCGACCTCCGTTGGTCGCACAACGGCATTCAGGCGCGCGGCGAGTGGATGACCGGCCACCCGTTCGCCGGTGCGACGACCCATGGCTGGTATGCCGATACGTTTGTGCATCTCGTCGGCATGGGCCCGGTGACCGCGGTGGCGCGCGTCGAGCAATTCGAACGCGAGGAGGCGGGCGAGTCCGAAGAGGAGCCTGCGCGGCGGCAAGTGATTGGCGTTCGCATTCGCCTCCCCCGCGCACTGACGCTGAACGTGGACGTGGTGCATCGCATGGGCAGTGTCGAGGCGGAGGAATCCCGCCCGACCACGCTCGACGTGGGCCTGACGTGGTCGGTCCGGCCGCACAAATGAAGATACGTCCACGTGCCGGTGACCCCGCCCTGGGATTTCATCGGCGCCTGGAAACGCACGTCGCGGTCGCCGTCACCCTGGTAGTCGCTTTGGCGCTCGGAGCCGCGTGGCTGGTGGCCACGCGCGTGATTACCAGCGGATCGCTCGACCAGGCCTCCACCCAACTCGATGCGGCTCGGTCGGCCTTCTACCAGCTCGAAGACGACCGTGCGGACTTCGCCGCCGCGCAGACCGCGCTGGTGACGGCGCTGCCGGTGTTCCGCTCGTACATGACCGATTCGCGTCTGACGCGCGACCTCGCCACGATGCAGGCGATGACCGAGGACTACCGGCGGCAACTCAAGGCGGCCTTCTGCATCGTGACGAGCCGCAACGGCGTCTGGCTCGGCAGTTCAGAGTGGCCCGGCGGCAAGGCGCCGCCCGCGTGGCTGAACCGGATGACGTCCGTGTCGGCCGCCGGCCAGCCCCAACGCGACATCGCCGACGTGGGGGGGCGGCTGTTCCTCGTCGTGTCCGAGCCGGCGCGGTTCGCCGAGGAAACGCTCGGCACGCTGACGGTCGGCTACGCGCTCGACGATGGCGTGGCGCGACAGCTGGCCGCCGTCACGCACAGCGACGTGAACATCATCATCGGCCGCGGTCTGGCGGCCAGCAGCCTGAGCGGCGGCCCGCGTCAGGCGCTGGCGGCGCTCGTCGCCACCGACCGGTCGTTCGCGCCTGGCGGCGCGGCATCGCTCACAAGCCTTGGCGGCGGCGAGTACGTCGCCGGCGCCTTCCCGCTGACGCCGGATCGCCGGGAAGACGCCGCCGGCCGGCTCGTGCTGCTGCAGGACTGGGCGCCGACCCGGCGCTACCTCGGCGAGCTCCAGCGGCAGATGTTCCTGGCGGGTCTCGCGATCTTCGCCGTCGCGCTTGCCGGCGGCCTGCTCTTTGCGCGTCGCCTGAGTCGTCCGCTGAAGGACATCGCGGCGGGGGCCGCCGACATTGCTGCCGGCAACTGGAGCCGCTGGGTGCCGGTCCGGGGCAGCGCTGAAGCCATCGTGACGGCGCGCGGTTTCAACGCGATGACGGGCAGTCTGCGCCATTGGTACGACGAAGCGAAGAAGCGCGACGACGAGCTTCGTCAGGCGCAGAAAATGGAAGCGATCGGGCGTCTGGCCGCCGGCGTCGCGCACGACTTCAACAACCTGCTGACGGCCATCACCGGCTACACCGAGCTCCTGTCCTATCGTCTCGGACCGCAGCACCCTGGCCGGGACGAGGTCGGGGAGATTCTGGCCGCCGCCGATCGCGCGGCGGAGCTGACCAAACAGCTCCTCACGTTCAGCCGCCGTCAGGCGGCCCGCCCGCGCATCCTCGCGCTCGAGCAGGTTGTCGGGGGCATCGAGCAGATGCTGCACCGCATCATCAGCGAAGACATCGAGCTGGTCACGTCGATCGGACCGGATCTCGGTCGCGTTCGCGCGGACCGCGGACAGATCGAGCAGGTGCTGCTCAATCTCGTCGTCAACGCGCGCGATGCGATGCCCAATGGCGGAAAGCTGAAGATTACCGTCGCCAACGCCGAGGTCGGCGCCGCGCCCCACGATGTCACGCACACGCCGCTGCCCGGGCGCTACGTGCGCCTCTCGGTTGGCGACACCGGCCACGGCATGGATCAGGAGACGGTCGCCCGTATCTTCGAGCCGTTCTTTACGACGAAAGAAGCGGGCCGGGGCACGGGTCTCGGCCTGGCGGTCGTCTACGGCATCGTGCAGGAGGCCGGAGGCCTGATCGACGTGGACACGGCGCTCGGCCGCGGCACCACGTTCCACGTGTACCTGCCGGCGACCGACGAGCGCGAGACGGCCGAGGCGCCCGCCGCGGCCGCGCCGGCACAGATCGTCAGACCGTCCGAGACGGTACTGGTCGCCGAAGACGATTACGGCCTGCGCACGCTCATCCGCAACGCGCTCGGCGGCGCCGGATACACGGTGCTCCAGGCGGCCAGCGCGGAGGACGCGCTTGAAATCGCCCGCGCGCGTACGTCGCCCATCCATCTCCTGCTCACGGACGTCATCATGCCCGGCATGAACGGCCGCAAACTCGCCGATCGGATTGGCCAGCTGCACCGCGAGACGCGCGTGCTGTTCATGTCGGGGTACTCCGAAGACGACGTCATCCGGTGCGGCGTGCAGGTGGCCGGCGCCGACTTCATTCAGAAGCCGTTTTCGATGGAGATGCTCGGGAGAAAAATCCAGGAGACCTTGAGACCGCCCGTGGCGCAGTAGCGGCTACTTCGTTCAGTGCGATGTCGCCGTGCCCCCCCCTGGGCATCAGCGCCTTTGCTGGCAGTCGGGAGCGTTCGGATCGTTCGGCGCGTCGATCGGAGTCGGGCTGAGCGCGCCGGGCAGTCCGTTCGTCTGCGCGAGGCGTTTGTTCACGAGCAGCGCCTCGAACGCCCACGACGGGAACGGCGCCAGCAGAGGGCTGCAACTGAAGTTGTTGTAGTGGACGTGCGCAATCACGAAAAACTGCTTGAGCCGCTCCACGGCGCGCACGTATCGCTCGTCGTCCACGTGATGGAATTCGACGATGAGCTGATCGATGTGATCGAAGAGGCTGCCTGGCGCGGACAGGAACGCGTCCCATTCCGCCCCCTCGACGTCGATCTTGACGGCAAGCGGCCTGGCGGTGTCGCCGTTTCGCTCGAACTGTCCGGCAAGAGAATCGAACGGACGGCCGTCCTGGGTGGACCGTTCGGTGCCCACGCACTCGGGATGGAAGATCGTTGTGCCGTCGGGACACGACGGCTGCCGCAGATCGAAGCAGTCGTACTGATGGACGGTGACGTTCAGTTGACGCGCCACCCGGCAGCCCCAGCCGTCCGTCCCCGCGATGCCGTAGGAATAGCCGGCTTTGACGGCGCCAAGAAGGTTGGCGCAGACAAGGTACCCGCCGTCGTGCGCGTCGCCGAACCGTGCGAGTTCGCAGTTCGTCACGGCGACCGGCTGCACGTCGTCAAACAGCTGCTGGCGGATGCGCGCGACGTCGACGTCGTGCGCGCGGTCGGCCGCAAAGCTGCGCACGCCGTGAACCGTCGCGGCAATCGTCAGCGCCGCAACGCCGGACAGACACACCGCTTCCCACGTCGTTCGCGTCATCGGTGTCTCAACCTTCGTACTGCAGGACGTTCAGTCCGGCGTTCCAGTCGCTGACGAAGATCAGGCCGTCCTTCTGGACGAGGATGTCGGCCGACTTCGCCGCCAGCGACACGTTCGGCCGAGGATCGATCAGCTTCTTCGGCGTCGGCGGAATCCACGACGCGATTTCTTTCGGCGCGAACTGATCCTTGATGTCGAACACGCGGACGCCGGCGATGTTGTAGGTCGCGAAGAGAATCTCTTCACTCTGAAACGATTCCGGCCGGTTCTCGTGCAGGTTGTGCGGGCCGAACGTGCCGAGCTGGCAGTAGTCGCGCCCGGTCGGCGTCGGCAGCGTCGAGATCGGCACCGGGTTTTCCGGCGCCCGCACGTCGACGATGAACGTGTGAAACAGGCCTTTCGCGCACTTCTCGGCGTTCGCTTCGTCGGCGACGACGGCGAGGTTGCGGCCGGGGAGCGGCAGCGGCGTATGCGTGCCGCCGGGATAGGGCGGCGACCAGTTGATGTGCGACAGCAGCTTCGGTTTCGACTTGTCGCTCAGATCGTGGATCGTGAACCCGCCGTCGCGCCACGCGCCGTAGCCGCGGTCAGAGGCGACGATCATGTGATGCAGGGCGACGCGCTTGCCCTGCGCCAGTGTTGCCGGCTCGCCGCCCGCGCGATGCATACCAGGCAGCCACCACTTCGACACGATCTCCGGCTTCGTGATGTTCTGCAGATCGACGATGCACATGATGTGATCGGTGTAGCCGTCGAAGTGCGCGGAGAGGTACGCGTAGCGCCCGCCGGTCCACCACAGGCGGTTGATGCCGAAGCCGGGAATCTCGAGATACGCGATCTCGCGCATCTCGGACGGCTTCGAGATGTCGTGGATGCTGAGGCCGGCGCGGAACTTCTTCTTGTTCGTGATGCTGTCGACGAGCGCGTTCTCGAAGTAGCCGCGCATGTTGTCGTACGACTGCATGGAGACGATGTTCGCGCCGTTGGCGAGGAGCAGCAGATCGCCTGACACCTGCAGATGGTGCGTGCGCGTGTTGGTGCCCGCCGTAAAGAAGCCCACCGGCTTGAGCGCGCGTGGATCGGCGGCGTCGAGAATCGTGACGCCGTCGCTGAACATGTGGCCGACGTACAGGTGGCGGCGATTGACCATCACCTGCACGCCGTCGGGCCGGCCGCCCTGGTCGCTATACGAGACGTGGCGGATCTTCCTGCCGATCCCGCGCGCCGGGACGGCGATGTCGGGCGTCACGGCCGCGGCGCCGAGCGCAAGCAGGCCCTTGAGGTGGTCGCGGCGGGTGATGGTCATGTTGGCAGGAAAAGTCTACACTCTGGCGACCCTGAAAGGGTCGCCCTACGAAGAACCGGAGGCCTCATGCGTCACGTATTCTCTGCGGCACTGCTCCTGCTCATCGTGCCAGCCTTCGCCGCCGCGCAGGCGCCGAGCGGGGAAGCCGTCTACCGCCAGCACTGCGCCGGCTGCCATAACGGCGCGATGCCGCGGATGCCGAACCGCGACGCGTTGAAGACGCTGACGCCCGAGCACGTCGAGACGGCGCTCAGCTCGTTCACCATGCGCCGTCAGGGTGCGGCCCTGAGCCTCGCCGAGCGCCGTGCCGTCGCGGAGTACGTCACGGGACGGACGGCGGGTTCGTACCGCGCGCCGCTCGACGTGATTCCGAAGTCCGCCTACTGCCGGGCGACCAACGTCAGCGATCCGCTCGCGCCGCCGGTGTGGAACGGATTCGGCGGCAACCTCCAGAACACGCGATTTCAGCCTGCTGCCGCGGCGGGGCTCTCGCCCACCGCGGTGCCGCGCCTGAGACTGAAGTGGGCGTTCGGCATCCCGGGCGTGTCCGCATCAGGCTCGCAGGTCACCGTCGCCGGCCGTCGCGCCTATGTCGGCAGCCGCAACGGCGTCGTCTATGCGCTCGACGCGAAATCCGGCTGCATCGCCTGGGCGTTTGAAGCCGATGCCGGCGTGCGGTCCACGCCCGTCGTCGGCCGCACTGGAGGGACGACCGCGCTGTATTTCGGCGACGCGAACGCCCAGGTGTACGCGCTCGACCTCATCACGGGCAAGCTGCGCTGGAAGGTGAAGGTCGAGATTCATCAGGACGCGATGGTGACGGGCGCGGTGGCGGTGGCGAACGGAAAGGTCTACGTGCCCGTGGCGTCGATCGAGGAAGGCACGGCGATCATTCCGACGTACGAATGCTGCACGTTCCGCGGCAGCATCGTGGCGCTCGATGCGGTGACGGGCCAGGCGATCTGGAAGACGTTCACGATCGCCGACCCGCCGCAGCCGACGACGAAGACCGCGGCGGGCACGCAGCTGTGGGGACCGTCAGGCGGCGGCGTGTGGTCCACGCCCGTGCTCGAGCCCGATCGCAACCGGATGTACATCTCCGTCGGCGACAACTACTCGAATCCGGCGACGCCGACAAGCGATGCGATCATGGCACTCGCCATGGACACGGGGAAGATCCTCTGGACGACGCAGGCGACGGCGGGCGACGCGTGGAACACGGCCTGCCTCGAGGAGCCGAATGGCGCCGGTCGCGCGCACTGCCCGAGCGCGCCCGGGCCCGATCACGACTTCGCCAGCGCGCCGGTGCTCGCGACAGGCGGTGGACGGCGAGTGCTGCTCGCCGGTCAGAAGTCCGGGATGTTGTACGGGATGAATCCCGACACGGGCGCCTACCTGTGGAAGACGCAGGTCGGCGACGGCGGAGTCCTTGGCGGCATCGAGTGGGGATTCGCCGTCGACAACGCGCGCGCGTACGTCTCGCTGTCGAACGCGCTCGAGAAGAAACCGGGCGAGGCTGGCGGCATCGCGGCCGTCGATATCGCTGACGGCACGATCAAATGGCGGACGCCGCCTTCCGGCGACACGTGCGGTGGACGCACCGGCTGCAGTACCGGTCAGCCCGCGGCCGTCAGCGCGATTCCGGGCATGGTGTTTTCGGCGAGCCTCGACGGTCACCTGCGCGGTTACGAAGCGGAAACCGGGCAGGTGATCTTCGACACCGACACGGCGCATGAGTTCCCGACGGTCAATGGCGTGAAGGCGAGCGGAGGTTCGATGAACGGCCCGGGATCGACCGTGGTGGACGGCATGCTGTACGTCAGCTCGGGCTACGGGTCGCTCGGCTTCATGCCGGGCAACGTACTGCTCGCATTTTCGGTGGATGGCAAGTGAGCAACAGAGCGAGCGCTCTGGTCGCACTGACGGCCGCCATCGCGATGGCGATTGGGTTCTCCGTCCGCGCGCAGCGCGGCGGCCGGAGGAATCGCATTCCTGAAAACAGTCAGATGCTCGAGTCGCTGAAAGGCCTGAAGTGCTCGTTCTCGGCCGCGACGTCCGGCACGTGGGACGGCGGCACGCCGCAGGCGCAGACGAAGACGCAGCCGAACGGCGCCGCCGTGACGATCGACAAGATCGACGTGCAGGACGGCACGGCCGAAATCGGCGGCTCGTTCCGCGGCGGCGACAACGTCAACGTGAAGCTCGCCGGATCGACGCTGCACTTCCTCGACATGTCGCTCAACGGCGGGCTGACGGTCATCAGCGTCTTTGCGAGGGAAACGCACGACGGCCGGCTGCAGGCCGTGTACTCGCACACGGCCTACGTGCCGAACGGATTCGGCGCGACCGCGAATCCGGAGGCGACGCAGTACTACGGCGACTGCGAGGCGGAGCGTTAGCCACGAAGACACGAAGGTCACGAAGACGCACGAACTACGTTTTGTACAAGAGTGCTTCGGATGAAGAGAACCCCCGCCGTCGTCGTCGCCGTCGTCACGCTCGCCCTGCACGCGTCCGCGCAGCGGCCGCTCGACGGCGTCATCGACATCCACGTGCACTCGGCGCCTGACAACGTCGAGCGGTCGATCGACTCGATCGACGTCGCGAAGCTGGCGCGCGACCGCGGCATGCGTGCGATCGTGCTCAAGAGCCACTACGAACCGACGGCGACGATGGCGTTCATCGTGCGGAAGGAAGTGCCGGGAATCGAAGTATTCGGCGGCATCGACTTGAATCTCAGCGTCGGCGGGATGAACGCGGTGGCGGTGGAGCACATGACACAGGTGAGTGGCGGCTACGGCCGCCTCGTCTGGATGTCCACGTTCGATGCCGAGAACCAGGTGCGCTACTCGAAAGAGAGCCGCCCGTTCGTGCGTGTGTCGAAGGACGGGCAGCTACTGCCTGAAGTCAAAGACGTCATCGCGGTGATCGCGAAGCACAACCTCGTGCTCGCGACGGGGCATGTCTCGCCCGAGGAAGGGCTGATGCTGCTGCGCGAAGGCCGGCGCCAGGGCGTCAAGCACATGGTGGTGACGCACGCGATGCAGGCGCCGGTGCTGATGACGGTCGCGCAGATGCAGCAGGCGGCGAAGGAAGGCGCGTTCGTCGAGTTCGTCGGCGGGTCGATTGCCGGCCCGGGCGGGCCGGCCAAGGTCGCGAGCTACGCCGACGCGATTGGCAGGGTCGGCGCCGAGTTCTGCATCCTCGCGTCGGATCTGGGCCAGAAAGGCAACGCGCTGCCGCCCGACGGACTGGCGGACTTCATCGCGGCGCTGCGCGCGCGCGGGATGATGGCCGCGCAGATCGATCTGATTTCGAAAAAGAACCCCGCCGCGCTCCTGGATCTCCGATGATCCTGCGCCGCGGCCTCTCTGTTGCTCTTGCCGTTCTGTCGCTGCCGGTTCTCCTGTCGGCGCAGGACACCCTGCCGGCCGACGTCCGCGCGGCCATCGACAAAGCCGCGACCGACGTGCTCAGGACGACCGGCGCGCCGAGCGCGTCCATCGCCGTCGTGAAAGACGGCAAGCTCGCGTACGTCAACGCCTACGGCCGCGCGTCACTCGATCCCGTCATTCCGGCGACGCCGGAGATGCGCTACAGCATCGGATCGATCAGCAAGCAGTTCACCGCGGCCGCCGTCCTCCTGCTGGCGGAAGACGGGAAGCTGTCGCTCGACGACACGGTGTCGCGATGGCTGCCCGACCTGACGCGGGCGAACGAGGTGACGCTGCGGCAGGTGCTGTCGATGACATCGGGTTATCAGGACTTCTGGCCGCAGGACTACGTCATGCCGCCCATGATGCTGCCGACCAACGTGCAACACATCCTGAACAACTGGGCGAAGATCCCGCTCGACTTCGAGCCTGGCACGAAGTGGCAGTACAGCAACACGAATTACGTCATCGCCGGCGCGGCCGTCGAGCGAGCCAGCGGGATGCCGCTGCTCGACTTTCTGCAGACGCGCGTGTTCGCGCGCCTCGGCATGACGTCGGTGGCCGACACCGATCAGGCGGCCCTTGGCCCAGGCGATCCCATGCGGTATCTGCGGTACGCGCTCGGCCCGCCTCGTCCCGCGCCCAAGGAAGGGAAGGGCTGGATGTTTGCAGCCGGAGAGCTCGCGATGACGGCCCGCGATCTCGCGCGGTGGGACATCGCGACGATCGATCAGACGGTCCTCAAGCCGGCGTCATACCAGGCCATGCAGACGCACACGCTGCTGAAGAACGGGCTGGCGACGGGATACGGCCTCGGCGTGCAGGTGGGCTCGGCCGGCGGACGCCGCACCGTCTCGCACACCGGTGAGGTGTCGGGCTTCACGGCGGCCAACACGATCTATCCGGACGACCGCGCCGCGGTGGTCGTGTTGACCAACCTCGACGCGACCGGCGCCTCGTCGCAGATTGCCGGAAAGATTGCGACGGTGCTGTTCAAGGCCAGCGCCACGGACAAGGACGCCGACGCGGCCCTCGCGCAGGCGAAGGCGATCTTCGACGGGCTTCAGCACGGACGCGTCGACCGGGCGCTCTTCACGTCGAACGCGAATGCGTATTTCACCGACGCCGCGGTTGCCGACTTCGCCGCCGGCCTGGATCCGCTGGGCGCGCCGCAGGAGTTCGAGCAGGCGAATCAGTCCCTGCGCGGCGGCATGGTCTCCCGGTCGTTCCGCATCAAGTGCGGCTCGACGTCGCTCCGGCTGACGACGTTCACCATGCCGGACGGGAAGCTCGAGCAGTACCAGATCGCGGCCACGGAGTAGGGCGACACTTTCAGGGTCGCCTGAGGGTAAAATCTGCCCCACATGAATAAGGTTCTGGCTGCCGTCATCTGGGTCGCTATCGCCGCGCTCGGCGCCTTCGGGTTCGGCGTCATCGCGCTGTCGCGCGGCGAGACGATCAGCGCCGCGTGGATTCTCGTCGCGGGCGTCTGCACCTACCTGGTCGCGTACCGCTTCTACGCGCGGTTTATCGCGTACACGGTCTTCGGCCTCAACCCGAAGCGCGCGACGCCGGCCGAGCGGCTGAACAACGGCCGCGACTTCGTGCCGACGAATCGCTGGATCGCCTACGGTCATCACTTCGCCGCGATCTCCGGCGCGGGCCCGCTCATCGGCCCGACGCTGGCCGCGCAGTTCGGATATCTGCCGGGCACACTCTGGTTGATTGCGGGCGTCGTCCTCGGCGGCGCCGTGCAGGACTTCACGATCCTCATCGCCTCGATCCGGCGCGACGGCAAGTCGCTCGGCCAGATGGCGAAGGAAGAAGTGAACCCGGTCGCGGGAATGGCGGCGATGGTCGCGATCTTCGCGATCATGATCATTTTGATCGCCGTCCTGGCGCTCGTCGTCGTCAACGCGCTGCGCGGCAGCCCGTGGGGCCTCTTCACGATCGCGAGCACGATTCCGATCGCGCTGCTGATGGGCTGGTGGATGAAATCGATCCGCCCGGGCAAAGTGCTCGAGGCGTCGATCGTCGGCGGCATCCTTCTTATGGCCGGCCTCGTGGGGGGGCAATGGGTGTCGCAGCACCCCGTCTGGGCCACGGCCTTCACGTGGTCGGGCACGCAGATCTGCTGGGCGATCATCGTCTACGGCTTCATCGCCTCGGTGCTGCCGGTGTGGATGCTGCTCGCGCCGAGAGACTACCTGTCGACGTTTCTGAAGATCGGCACGCTGCTCGTCCTCGCCGGCGCGATCATGATCCTGCTGCCGCCGCTGAAGATGCCGGCCGTGACCCAGTTCGCCTCGGGCACCGGGCCCGTGTTCGCGGGGAAGTTGTTTCCCTTCGCCTTCATCACGATCGCGTGCGGCGCCATCTCCGGCTTCCACGCCCTCATCGCGAGCGGGACGACGCCGAAGATGGTGATGCGGGAGACCGACACCGTGCTCGTCGGCTACGGCGCGATGCTGACCGAAAGCTTTGTCGGCCTCATGGCGATGATTGCTGCGGCGACGCTCGATCCGGGCGTGTACTTCGCGATGAACGTCGGCCCGGGGACGCTCGGCGGCACCGCGACGTCGGCGGCCGCGAAGATCGCCGAGTGGGGCTTCATGGTGACGCCCGAGCAGCTCAACGCGCTCGCGGCGCAGATGGGCGAAGTGTCGCTCCTGTCCCGCACGGGCGGCGCGCCGAGTCTGGCGGTCGGCATGGCGAGCGTCCTCGGCGGCGTGTTCACCGGGCCCGGCCTGGCGCTCTGGTATCACTTCGCGATCATGTTCGAGGCGCTGTTCATCCTGACGACGATCGACGCCGGCACTCGCGTCGGCCGCTTCATGTTCCAGGAGCTCGCCGGGCATGTCTGGCAGCCGCTCGGCCGGCTGTCGTGGTATCCGAGCATCCTCGTGTCGTCAGCCGTCGTCGTCGCCGGCTGGGGCTATTTCGTGTACCAGGGCGTCATCGATCCGCTCGGCGGCATCAACTCGCTGTGGCCGCTGTTCGGCATCGCGAACCAGCTGCTCGCGGCGATCGCGCTGTGCGTGAGCACGACGATCATCATCAAGATGGGGAAGATCCGGTACTCGTGGGTCACGCTGGCGCCGCTCGCGTGGCTGTCGGCCGCGACGCTCACCGCCGGATGGCAGAAAGTGTTCTCGCCGGACCCGGCGCTCGGCTTCCTGGCGCACGCGCGGTCGCTCGCCACCTCGACGAGCCCTGACGCCGCGCGGCTGATCTTCAACGACAACATCGACGCGGCGCTGTCGGTCTTCTTCATGATCGTCGTCGTCGTGGTGATCATCGCGTCGGCGCGCGAGTGGATTCTGGTGGCGTCCCGCCGCAAGGCGCCGACGGTGAACGAAGCGCCGTACGTCGAGACCGCGCTGGCGTCATGAAAATCCTGAGAGCGGCGTTCGCGAGCATCATCACCGCCGCGGCGTTGGGCGGTGTGGCCGCGCATGGGCAGGCGGAACTCGAGGTCCTGCAGATCCGCCCGAACGTCTACATGATCGCCGGCGCCGGCGCGAACATCACCCTGCAGTTCGGCGCCGACGGCGCCGTCGTCGTCGACGCGGGGACGCTGGCGCAGGCCGTCGCGGGGGTCGCGGCGATCAAGAAGCTGTCGCCGCAGCCGATTCGCTACGTCATCGTCACCAG
>Ga0315281_10003897_pt1 | contig 21779 bp, 21 predicted proteins | sample YL17G07_0_MG_FD_204540 | JGI IMG/M metagenome (GOLD analysis project Ga0315281, IMG submission 204540) | Sediment microbial communities from Yellowstone Lake, YNP, Wyoming, USA - YL17G07_0 | ecosystem: Environmental > Aquatic > Freshwater > Lake > Sediment | place: USA: Wyoming | collected... | reverse complement strand
CTGCCCTTTATTTAAGTTTGATACTGAGCAATCAACACGGTTACCACAACAATAGGGCAGGCACAAGACCTGCCCCTACGATTCTGCGCCTCTATGGTGAATTCATTTTCTTTTTAATATATTTTTTATTACTTTTGCAAGAGGCTCATTAAGGAATAAATTTTTCAATTTAGTTCTTCTCAGCGCCTTATATTGTCTGAGACTCTTTTTTTAAGAAAAAATGCTTAAATATATAAACATCACAGTATGTTTATCTGTTTTCGAAATATTTATGGATAAAAATTAATTTATAATATAATCAACTTGTTTTTTTCTCATAATTTTTGTATTATGTGTAGTAGGCAGCACAGCGTGCCTGCCTAAAGATAAATGAGGGGCAACCCCATATGGAATAATTTTAAAGAAGGGAGTATATTTTATGCCAATAATAGAAGATTACACAAAAGAACAAAAAATCGCATACTTCTCAATGGAGATTGGACTAACAGACGATATTCCAACCTTTAGCGGCGGACTCGGAATCCTTGCAGGAGATACAATAAAATCCGCTTGTGACCTTAATCTGCCATATGTTGCTGTAACGCTTATCTATCATAAGGGTTATTTCAAACAGGAAGTAGACGAAGCAGGTAACCAAAAAGAACAGCCAGTAATCTGGGATCCTTCAAAGATAATGACTAAATCTATCAGAAAGGTCTCAGTCACTATTGAAAGAAGACAAGTGTATATTCAGCCTTGGATATATTTTGTTGCAAGTCTAAGGGGTTATCATCTGCCTGTAATCTTTCTTGATTCAGATCTTCCTGAAAATGCAGAGCAAGATAGAAATCTCACAGACTTTCTTTATGGATTTGACGTGACCTACAGAATCAAACAAGAGATGATTCTTGGGATTGGAGGCGCTAGGGCATTAAAGGCGCTTGGTTTCACAATTAAAAAGTATCATATGAATGAAGGTCATGCCTCATTTCTTACCCTTGAACTCCTTCATGAGACAAAAAAGGACATTGAGGCAGTTTGGGATGAATCACTTATCTGGAATTTTGACGCAGTTAAGGAAAAATGCGTATTTACAACACATACCCCAGTTGAGGCAGGTCATGACAAGTTCTCATATGAACTTTATAATAAAGTAATGGGTGATTATTTTCCTGAAAAGGTCATGCGCCGCCTGGCAGGTGATAAAGAATTGAATGTGACAATGCTTGCCCTTAATCTCACAAACTATGTAAATGGAGTTGCAAAAAAACATGGCGAGGTTTCACAGGATATGTTCCCTGGATATAAGATTAATGCCATAACAAATGGCGTTCACTCATATACTTGGACTTGTGAGAGATTTAAGAGATTATTCGATAAATATATTCCTGGATGGGCTAATGAGCCGGAGACTTTTGTCCGCGTAAATTCAATACCTTCTACAGAGCTATGGAATACTCATCAGGAAGCCAAAAAAGAACTCATTGATTTAGTAAATCAAAAACATAATGCCAATATGGATTATGATACTCTTACAATAGGATTTGCGCGTAGATTCGCAACTTATAAAAGGGCTACTTTGTTATTTAAAGACTTAGGCAGACTTGAAAAGATTGCAGCAAATAAGGTGCAGTTCATATTTGCAGGCAAGGCTCATCCGGCAGATAATGGTGGTAAAGACCTTATAAGACGCATTCATGCTGAAGCAAAACGATTTAAAGGCAAGATAAAGATCGTGTTTATGGAAAATTATAGAATGGAACTTGCACTAAAACTTGTATCAGGCGTTGATGTCTGGTTAAATACCCCTCTTAGACCCCTTGAGGCATCTGGAACAAGCGGCATGAAGGCTACACACAATGGAGTTATGAATTTTAGCGTGCTTGACGGATGGTGGATAGAGGGACATATTGAAAATGTTACAGGATGGTCAATAGGGCCTGCTCCTGTAGAGTTGCAGGCAAATAGCGAGATGGATGCGGTCGACGCTGATGATCTATATAATAAACTTGAAAAGGTTGTTATTCCCACATATTACAATGAAAGGGAAAAATGGATTCAGATGATGAAAGATACTATTGGTAAAAACGCATATTATTTCAACACGCATAGAATGCTCCGCAGATACGTTACTGAGGCGTATATTAGATAACAAACAAAAATATATTCCACCGCAGAGTGGTAGGGGCTAACCTATGTGTTCGCCCTGAATTAGGCAATAGCCTTGAACTCAAAAAAAGGGCAGTCACATAGGTCTGCCCCTACGTCTCTGTGGTGAGTAGTTTTTAAGGTATCTTAAAAATCCAGCAAATAATTCTGCCTGAATTTATGTTATACTTCTAAGTACAAATTAATATTTCATGTGAGGCAAAGATTGATTAATATAACTAAAAGAATTATTTTAATAGCGTTTATTCTATATTTTTCAGCCCTTTGTCCCCAATGTTTATACGCTGCCGTTGTTTCAACAAATCCAATTCAGGCTCTCATAGATAAAACACTTATTTGGTTTACTCCAATAGATATGGTCATAAATGATGTAAAGGGCGAGACTGCGCTTTTTGAACTCCCCCAAAATACAGTATCTCTTGATAAGGTGATTAAAGGAATGAGATTAGATGTATTAGAGCAGGGAGAGGTATTTTATCACCCTGTCACAAAAGAAGAGATTGGCCGTCTCGAAATCAATACTGGAATAATTGAAATCACGCAAAATGATAAAACGACTATTACTGCAAAAATCTTAAATGGTAAAGCTAAGTCATCAGATAAGGCAAGAATTACTAATTCAAAGATTAAGGCGCTATTTTTTCAACAAGACTCATTAGATTGGTACATAGGTGATGCCTGTTATAGAGAGCTTTTAAATTCAAAACGATTTGAATTGATGGATACTAAGGACAAAGATGGAGATATTAAAAAACTTATAACGGAAGCAAAGGAAAAAGGGGCGCAGATATTAATATACGCTGACGATGTGTCTCAGGTAATGAAACCTATTTTAAGACTCCGCATGTATTGGACACTAGATGGGCATCTAATAACAAATGAATCCGCAGAACTTGATTATAAATATATTAAGAGTATCAGTCCAAAATCAACTCTTTTATTTGCCTCAAGGAATGAGCCGATAATGACCTTTGAACTTGACTCTGACGCAAGTCTTATTACAGTTGGTAGTTTTACGGAGAGTAATAAAAAAGAGATACTAATTGTCTCTGATTCATCTTTGACTCTATACCAAGGCGATACTAATTCCTCAGCAGTAGCTGAGTATAATCTGCCGGATGGAGCAGTCCCGCTCTATGTTGGGGCTATTGATCTCAACCTTAGCGGCAGAGATGAGGTGATACTTACAACTATAAATAAAGGAATACTTCATTCATACATCTATGAGATTGAAGGGAAACAATTTGCTTTAAAATGGGAGACTGACGGAATGCTTGAGGTATTGCAAAATAAACTTCTTTATCAAGGATGCGTATCAAGCAATGAAAATCCGATATATTTTGTTAAATGGGATGGGAAATATACAATTGGAGATATCTACTTAAAAAATGCAGTTTTGCCTGGTTCAAAAGATAACGTTAACCTTTATAATTTTATTGGATTTAATATATCAAATGATAAAATTTTAACTTTGATAATGGATTCTGCAAGGCATTTAAACTTGATAGATAACGATCAAAAAAATCTATGGCAGAGTGAGGAGATGTCAAGTAATTCGGCAATAAAATATACCTCTAATTGTAATAATGCCTCTTCAATTCAATGGTATAAAAGCGATAAATTGATGATCTTAAATAAAAACATCCTTGCAGTTGATAGAAAATCTGCAAACAGTATAGTTATGCTCTGGTGGGATGGCGATACCATTAATAAAAATGTTATTATAAATGAAATCAGTGGGGGATTAATAGATTATGCAGTCAGTGATGGGTGGATATATGTGCTGACAAAGACAACTTTTGGTAAGGAAACTAAAAATTTCTTTAAAGGAAAATATCCATTTATGGCATACGTGCAAGTATTTTCTATTAATTATTAGATATTGGAGAAAGCAGTGGATAAGATTGAACTTAAAGATATTCCAAGACATGTTGGGATAATAATGGACGGAAATAGACGATGGGCAAAACTTAAGGGGCTACCAAATGAGCAAGGCCATAAGGAAGGAGCCAAAAGAGTAAAAGATATAATCAGCACAGCTATTGATATTGGCGTAAGTGTATTAACGCTTTATGCCTTTTCATCTGAGAACTGGCTAAGACCAGAGGCTGAGGTTAAAACACTAATGAGGATTTTAAAATTTTATCTAAAATCCGAACTCCCAAATATTATACGAAAGGGCGTGGTTTTCCGCACTATAGGAAATCATGAAAGGCTGCCTTCCACCATAAAAATGCTTATTAAACACGCAGAAAACTTTACATCTAACAATAAAGGAATGACATTTGTCCTTGCCCTTAGCTATGGAGGCAGAGATGAAATTATTAGGACTATAAAGAGTTTGGAAAACAAACATGTTGATATTAAAAATCTAACGGAAAGTGAGTTTGAAGCAAATCTTGACACTGCAGGGCTTCCGCCTGTAGATCTGATAATCAGGACAAGCGGTGAGGTAAGGCTTAGCAATTTTCTTATTTGGCAGGCTGCATATGCGGAATTATATTTTACAAAAACCTTCTGGCCAGATTTTACAATTGAGGAGTTTATATCTGCAATAAAAATCTATAGTCAAAGAGAACGAAGATTCGGAGCTATTTAATCTAAATAATGCATAAAACAAGACTAATAACTGCGGTAGTAATGCTTCCAATCCTATATTTGGTTATAAAGATATTACCGTTGTATATCTTTGCATTGTTTATGGCGTTGATTGCTATAGCTGCTTTCTTTGAATTTTTGGCAATGTATAAGGTAAATCCAATCTTGTGTTATATCTTTTCCATAGCTGGCGTAATTCCAATTATACTGACATATTATAATATTAATCTTGGGATTGAAATAATTACATTGTTATTTATGTTAGTAACGATTGTCAGATTATTTATAAAAAAAGAAACAACCAATGCGCTTGCGGATGTGTCTCCACTGCTGATTGGGTTTTTTTATGTTCCAGTACTTTTGACATATTTTTTAAAATTAAGGATGATTAATCCAGATTGGGTAATTTTTTTATGTTTGGTAGTCTGGGGCGCAGACAGTTTCGCGTATTATATTGGTAAGGCATACGGAAATGCAAGACTATATAAATCTGTAAGTCCTAATAAGACAATGGCAGGGGCTTATGGGGCATTTGGCGGGGCAATCTTGCTTTCTTATATATTAAATATAGTTCTAAATCTAACACCAACTGCAGCATTGATGATAATTTGCGGCAGTGTATTAAGTATAGGCGGAATAGTCGGCGACCTTGTTGAATCTATGTTTAAAAGGGATGCAGGGATTAAGGATTCAGGCGTAATCATACCTGGACATGGCGGGTTTTTAGATAAATTAGACGCTATGTTGTTTTCCGCCCCAATATTATATTACTACATAAAATTTTTTATAATGGGGTAAAGGGGATAAGTTCCCTTTCGGGAGTTTGAGGGTAGCGCCCTCAAAAAACTTTAAATAATGAAAAAAGTAACGATATTAGGTTCAACAGGTTCAATAGGCACAAGCGCCCTTGAATTTATAGGCGCAAATAGAGATAAATTCTCTATAGTTGGGCTTACTGCAAACACGGCTACTGAGAAATTAAAAAAGCAGATAATAGATTTTAAGCCTAATATTGTGGCGATGGCAGACAGTGTCTGCGCTAAGGAGCTGCAAGATTGGGTATCAAGCTCTGGCAAGGGCATATTTAATGGCAGGCGGCCTGATGTATTATCAGGAGACGAGGGCGTATGCTCTACGGCATCGTCAACTGATGCGCATATAGTAATATCCTCAATAGTTGGCTCAAGTGGTTTAAATCCAACTCTGGCTGCAATAAGGGCAGGAAAGGATATTGGATTAGCGAATAAAGAAACCCTTGTAATGGCGGGGGAGATTGTTAAAAGAGAGGCATTAAAGGCTGGCGTAAAGATTTTGCCTGTAGATAGTGAGCATAATGCCATATTTCAATGCTTGGAAGGCAGGAAGCTCGAAGAGGTTTATCGGATTGTGTTGACTGCATCTGGTGGGCCGTTTTTAGGGAAGACTATGGAGCAGTTGGAAGAAGTTACAGTAAAAGATGCCTTAAAACATCCAAATTGGTCAATGGGAAGCAAGATAACTATAGACTCTGCCACATTGATGAACAAGGGGCTAGAGGTGATTGAGGCATATCATTTGTTTGGATTTACGGGAGATAAGATTGCAGTAGTGATTCATCCACAAAGCATAATACATTCAATGGTTGAGTTTATAGACGGAGGTATTTTGGCTCAGTTATCCGTACCAGATATGAAGGGTCCTATTGCTCATGCCCTTGCTTATCCAAACAGAGTAAAGGGAGTTCTTAAGAGATGCAGTCTTACCGACATAGGAAGCCTGACTTTTTTTAAACCAGATTTAAAGACATTTCCATGTTTAAGATATGCCTTTGACGCTTTAAATGAAGGCGGAACTATGCCTGCGGTAATAAACGCCGCAAATGAAGAATTAGTTGGTTTATTTTTAAAAGAATATATCAAGTTTAATGATATACCTGTTATAATAGAGCATATTATGCAAAGACATAAAAATATGAAGGCAGACAATCTAGAAAATATATATTGGGCAGACTCGTGGGCAAGAGAGACTGTCTTAAATAGAGTAAGGCAGATAAAATGAACGTAATTTATGCAATAATATTACTTGGAGCGCTTATATTTGTGCATGAGCTAGGACACTTTTTGTTTGCAAAATTGTCTAAGGTAACTGTTTTAAAATTCTCATTAGGTTTTGGTCCTAAGATTATTAGTAAAAAATATGGACAGACCGAATATCTGCTTTCAGCAGTTCCACTAGGAGGTTATGTAAAGATGCTTGGTGAAGACTCAGAGGATGAGATAAATCCAGAGGATATCAAGCAGTCTTTTTCAAACCAGCCTGTTTATAAACGTATTGCAATTGTGGCTGCAGGGCCTATATTTAATCTTATTTTTGCAGCAGCATTATTAACCATAGTATTTATGATAGGCGTGCCAAGACTTAAAGCAACTGTCGGCGATATAATGCCTAATACTCCAGCTGCAAAAGTTGATCTATTAAAGGGCGATCAAATAATTGCAATTGACGATAAAGAGATCAAATATTGGGATGAGATGTCAGGGATTATTCATGTTAAGCCTGAGATACAAGTTACATTGACCGTAAAAAGAGAAAATAAAACATTTGTCGCAACCTTGACCCCTGAAAAAAAGACAGTTAAAAATATCTTTGGCGAGGATACCAGCATTGGACTTATAGGCATAAAACCAGAGGGTGATTCAGAGATTATAAGATCAGGGCCAATCGATGCATTCATTAACGGAATTAGCAGGACATGGGATATTATTTCTATGACAGTAATTGCAATGGTAAAACTGTTTCAAAGAATTATCCCAGCAAGCACTATTGGCGGGCCAATATTGATATTTCAGATGGCAGGGAAGCAGGCATCTGCAGGATTTACCAGTTTTTTAACCTTTATGGCTGTAATCAGCATAAATCTTGGCATATTAAATCTTTTGCCAGTTCCAATACTTGACGGGGGGCATTTGTTATTTTTTGGAATTGAGGCCGTAAGGAGGAAACCATTAAGCGCAAATGTGATGTTAATATGTCAGCGCGTAGGGCTTGCTCTGATACTAACCCTTATGGCATTTGCGATATATAACGATTTTTTACGGGTTTTTACAAGCAAGGCTATAGAATGAAAGACCAGATAGATATTAGAATTTATTATGAAGATACAGACTGCGGAGGCGTTGTTTATTATGGCAAGTATCTGACATATCTTGAGCGGGCAAGGACAACCTATTTTGAAAGCAGCGGACTCTCTTTAGCGCAATTAATGGCTCAAGGCGTACTGTTTGCAGTAGTAAATGTGGAGATAAAATATCATAGTCCTGCCAAATATGCAGATATTATTACAGTATTTTCTAAGATTGTTAAAATTACCTCAGCATCAATAACCTTTGAGCATAAGATAATAAGAAAAGAAACGGATACCTTAATCTCCACATCATTTGTTAAACTTGCATGTGTTGATAGAAATATGAAGATACTTAGACTAAAAGAGAAACTTGGAGTACTGTTTGAGACAGATTAAATAAGATGAAAAAAACGAAGACTATTATTGGAATACTGCTTATGTCTATGGCGCTTCTTTCTTGCAGCAGCAATAAAATTGTAAAATCTGACACTTCAGGCATTGACATAACGCAATCTGCCAATAAAACAATTGAAATAATTAAAGGCGCTTACCTAAAAAAGGACATGGATCAAATTCAAGCATTAACTACTGACGATACATTTAGATTATTGAAGACACAGATTAAAAACTTTGACCAAGCTTCTCTATCGCTGACTCCAATCTGGGTTGAAATCAATAAAGATACAATCCAATTGTCATTTTCTTGGGAAGGAACGTGGAAACAAGATAATAAGACGACGAAAGAAAGAGGCGTGGCAGTATTTGTATTATTGCCTGAAACTCTAAAATTATCCCAGATTTTAAGGTCATCTCCGTTTTTATTTCCATAATAACTTTGTTGATAAAAGTGCATTATTCAATAATTCTGTGTTATTATTTATAAATAAGCCTTTTGTTTAGTTGATAAATGATTGAAACAATAAATCAATTATACCTTTTTGGAGCTTATTTATGTTATTTTATTTAATTATTTCAATAAGTTATACCCAATTTTAATGGTGCGAAATTTGAGTTATAACAAACATTATAGGAGAATTAAAATGAAAATACTAGTCACTGGCGGCGCTGGATTCATTGGGTCGAATGTTGTTGACGGCTTTATTGAAAACGGATATAGTGTAGTTATAGTAGATAATCTATCCACTGGCAAGGCTAAAAATATTAATCCAAAGGCAAAATTTTATCTCCTTGATATAAGGAGCAAGGAACTTAAAAAGATATTTGAAATAGAGAGACCAGACATTGTAAACCATCATGCAGCGCAGATGTCTGTGCCTGCATCCGTTATTGACCCTGCAAATGATGCGGATATCAATATTATGGGTTTAATAAATGTCCTTAATTGCGCAGTAGAGTTTAATGTTAAAAAGATGATATTTATATCATCAGGAGGCGCTGTTTATGGCGAGTCAACAAACATCCCTACGCCTGAGACAGTGATACCTATTCCGCTTTCACCGTATGCGATAACCAAATTTACATCCGAATTATATCTAAATTATTATCATCATCAATTTGGACTAAACTATACTGTTTTAAGATACGCTAATATTTATGGACCAAGGCAGATTCCACACGGCGAGGCTGGAGTGGCTGCAATCTTTATGATGCAGTTAATAGATGGGAAGCTGCCGATAATCTATCATTTTCCTGATAACCAAGACGGTATGACAAGGGATTATTGTTATGTAAAAGACGTAGTTACCGCGAATATTAAGGCTGTTACAGTAGGAGAGAATAATGTAATTAATATCGGTTTAACAAAAGAGGTTACAACAGGGCAGCTTTATAGAACGATACTTAGCGCCTGCCGCAAAAAAGGTATTGCAACAGATAAAAAATTTGATTTTCCAAATAAAGGAGTAGCTAGACCAGGCGACATTAGAAGGAGTTGCATAGATAATACCCTTGCAAAGGCGAAGTTAGGCTGGACTCCTAAATATGATCTAAATACTGGAATAATTGAGACTCTTGAGACATATTTATAGGGATATAAAGGAGGGATAGTGCGAGTATTGATTATTTCTTTGATGATGATATTATCTACTGCTTATTTATCTTTAGCAGTTGAAGGACAAGATTATTCAGAAGCCTTAAAAAGCTATCAAATGAAAAATTATACAAAGGCTATTGAAACGCTTGATCAAGTTATTAGTAAGAATCCCACCCCTTCCGCGTATTATCTAAAAGGCTACGCGCTTTATAAACTACAAAGAAATAATGAGGCGCAGTGGAATTTCAAAGAGGCATTTTTCCTTGATCCAGAGTTTAATGTTGATCAATTTTTGAAAAAGGTTTATGAAAAAGATAAGTCAATAAAGAATAAATTGAGAAAAAACAAATAGGCAAGAATTTTGAGTCATAGATGTATCATACAAAAAAATTATATCAACTAATAATAACCAGACTTGATGGTAATCGCATTAATGAATCACTCTATTCCAAAGAGTTGATTGATTTGGTGGATAAGGGGCTTGGCGGGGTAATAATATTTGGAGGTCAAAGGGGCTTGGTTTCTGATTTTATAGAGATATTACAGAGTCGCGCCTTAGTTCCATTATTTATTAGTTCAGACATTGAGCGCGGGGTCGGGCAGCAGATAGCTGGATATGGACAAATACCCTGCCCTATGGCAGTTGCCGCAGCCATCGATAGAGATAATCCACAAGATGTATTGATGTTAAAGGAGGCGTTGCGCTGTGTAGTCCTTTCTGCAATTGATTGCGGTATAAACATGCCTCTGCTGCCAGTTTTAGATGTAAATCATAACCCAAATAATCCGATAATCTGCACAAGGGCATTTTCAGATGACCCAGAGATAGTTGGATGGTTTGGAGAGGTTTATATCAATGCTATGTCTGATCTTAGGCTGTTTAGCTGCGCTAAACATTTCCCAGGTCATGGAGATACAGAGATAGATTCACATTTGAGACTGCCAGAGATTAACCGCTCTATGCAGGATTTAATGCGCTTAGATATTGAGCCGTTTAAAAGGGCGGTTAAGGCAGGGGTAAGGTCTATAATGGCAGGACATATAAGTATTCCAGCCATTGATAGGGAGCCTGCAAGCCTTTCAAGCGTGATATTAAATGACATCCTGCGTAAAGAGTGCGGATTTAATGGGATTATCTTGACGGATGCCTTAAATATGGGGGCATTAGATGCAATATCAGACGTATCGGTTAAGGCGTTAAATGCTGGAGCTGATATATTGCTTCATCCCTCAGATGCAGATGCCACAGTTATGGAACTTGAGACAGCGGTTAATGATAATAGGCTTAGTATGGATAGGATTGACCTCTCAATAGAGCGGATTATGAGATTAAAGGCAGAGATTAAAGATATTAAGAGAGAGTCTTTTGATGAGGGTATTCTTTCACAGATGATAGTCAATAAATCTATAACCTTGGTTAAAGGCGCGCCACCATTGATAAAGGGAAGCGTAATAAACGTTGTAATAGTTGGAGAGATTGAGGGCAGGGATATCTCGCCTTTTATTGATGTTTTAAAGGCAAGGTATAGGATTAAAATGATTGGGGCAATAGCTTCAAACCTGATTAAAGATAATCTTAAGGGTCAGAGTGTAATATTTATGGTGATATCGAAGGTTGCCGCATGGAGGGGGACTTCAGGTATCAATGATATAGAACGCAGCTCGATAGCAGCGATAATAAAAGAGGCAAGGGAATCAGTAGTAGTATCATTTGGTAGTCCATATCTATTGAGCAAGTTTACTAAGGCTGATGGATTAGTAGCAGCATATGAGTTTACAGATTATACGTTAAAGGCTTGCGCAAGGTGTTTAACAGGTGAGAGTCCATTTATGGGGAAACTGCCAGTTAAAATAAAAATTGATTAAATTTGTAAGAATGTGAAAATATAGAGAGAGGGCGGTTAGCTCAGTTGGGAGAGCGCCACGTTCGCAACGTGGAGGCCGGGGGTTCGACCCCCCTACCGTCCACCATATAATGGTTTATAAATTTATTTAGCAGGGTACCCACTCCAAATTTACTTGAGCCAGACTCCCTCTTTTTAGATAAAATATAAATACAATAAATCTCAATTGGAAGTAAATTGATGAAATTTTAAGACCAACCTTGCTGTGTTGACCAATTACTTAAAGAACGATTTATCATCCTTCAATCTTATACCCTACACCTTGTATCGTTATAACATATCTTGGAATGGATGCGTCAATTTCAATCTTTTGGCGGATATGTTGAATATGGACATCTATTACCCTGCTCCACTTATATAGATGCGAGCTTGACCAAACCTTTTGAATTATCTCCTTCCTTGATATCACCTGTCCTTTATGATATGCCAGATAAAAGAGCAGGTCAAATTCCTTTGGAGTTAATTCTACCTCTACATTTCTTATCTTTACAATCCTGCGCTTACTGTCAATTACAAGGTCGTCTATTACGATAGTTTCAACATTGCCGCCCCTTATTCTTCTTAGGCACGCCTTCATCCTTGCAATAAGCTCAATTGTCTCAAAGGGTTTGACAATATAATCATCTGCCCCGCATTCAAGTCCCATTACTCTATCAGAAAGCGTATCACGCGCGGTCAGCATTATTATTGGCGTACTAACCCCCTCTTTACGCAGATCCTGACATAATTTAACCCCATTGCCATCAGGGAGCGTTACATCCAAAATCATTAGATCAAAGGTATTATTTAATAACGCAATATTTGCCTCGCTTATAGTCTTAACAGTAGCAACCCTAAAGTCGTGTAGCTCCAAATTAGCTTTTAAAACAGTTAAAATATCTACATCGTCATCTACTATTAATATGTTATTCATCTTAATGCCTTTCTGGTTTGCCTATAGATAAATGCAAGCCCCAATAGTTATTCATGATTAATATCCGTTATTGGTATCGTAAAATAAAATATACTGCCCCCGCCATCCCTAAGACTGACGCCTATAGCGCCTTTAAAAGCATCCATTATGCCTCGACAAATTGCAAGCCCCAAGCCGCTTCCGTTATGATCGCCTTTTTTATAGTATTTTTTAAATATATTGTCCATATCTTCTTTTTCTATTCCTGGCCCTTGATCAGATATCTCTGTAATAACATATCCATCTTTTCTAAAGGAATTAATCTCAATTATCCCATTAACAGGTGAAAAATTCACAGCATTATTTAAGATATTAACTAATACCTGTCTAATCCTGTCTTCATCAATCATGATGATTAAAGACTCTATTATATTAACCTTGACTGTTAGAGATTTTTTATTAAATACAACCATTAATCCAGCTACAACATCTTCTATGACATATTTAAGGTCTATTTTAGTATTAACCATCTCAAACATTCCCATCTCAATCCTTTCAAGATCAATAGTATCATTGACTATTCTGCTTAAACGATTGGCGTTATTTTTTATAATAACAAAAAAATCTATAATATCTCCTATCCCCTTATCAGAGTCTTTGACATCTGTTATTTTTTTAAATATATAATCCATAGCCCCAATTATTGAAGTAAGAGGCGAACGCATCTCATGAGATATAGATGCGATAAAATCCGATTTTTTAATATTTATTTCCCTTAGTTTTTCATTTACCGCCATTAGTTCGTTATTAGTTTCTTGCAGATTTAAGGTTGCTGCCTTGACCTTGAGATCAAGATGATTATGATATAACTGAAGCTCATTTACCATATCTGAAAATGCCTTTCTCATATCCGTAATCTCATCGCCTGAACGTATTAATCCCAAAGTTCCAGACTTGTTATGAGCAAAGTCCTTGATTGAATTAGTAAGGGTTTTCACGGGTTTTATTACAAGCCTTGACATTATTAGTGAAAAAGACAAGATTATAATAAAAATAATTAAAATGGCAGCTATAATTGTGATTCTCTTATTATGGGCAATTTGTTTATAAATCTCCTCTGCGCTTAAAAAAATAGTTATAGCCCCTCTTATGTCTCCAACCTTATAACCTTGTTTGGCATGACACTTTAGACATCCCTTTTCTATGAAAAGAGGCGCTGTATAGACAAAAAATCTCTGTCCATTTATTTCTTTAATTGTGTTAAGTTCTAATAAATATCTTTCAGTTTCAAACCTGTTTATGGCATAGCGTTCAAAGATATCTGGGGCATTAGCTGGATTTATTGGTTTCAGAGATGTTATATGATACCAAAAAGCGCCTTCTTGTTTAGAATATTCAGAGATTTCCCTAGTGATTCGAGCAGGATTTTCTAAGATATAATGAGACCCTGATAAATCAGTAATAGCGCTGTTAGGGATAAATAGATTTGGAGTCATACCATGACGGAATTTGACATATATACCGCCCTGATCAGAAAGCCAGCGCCTTGTAAGGGTGATATGTTTAAAGAGAATCCTTGCCTGTGATTGAAGTTGTGAAAATAATAACTCTTCATATCTTTCACCTATTGTGTAAAACACTCCAGATAGTGATACTACAAGTAAGATAGTTATTGCGACTATAATCTTAAAGCCAAGATTTAGCTTAATATTTTTAAATATCTTTATCATCCCAGTATCAAATTAATGCTCATCATGGCAATTGACCATAATACATCAACAGGCAGATGACGCTCACAGGTTGAATCAAAGAGAAGACTCGCCTTTGCTTGAAATTCCTCATCCCCACGCCAGAGTATCATCTCAACAGGAATCTTTGGAAATGGGAATAACCTTATTGAGGCATCTCCATAACCAGTTTTTTCTCCATTTAGAGTCATTGCTTTATCAATAAATCTCTCTATATCATTATTATAACGATTTGTTATATCTTTAAGCGGTAATATGTGGCTGCCTTGAATAAATAACTGCCCTCCGCTTATATCTTCAGGTCTTACAAGACTGCCTGAAAGCGAAATGTCTTTTGCGCAAAAGAGATACCATAATACTGTAAACATATAATACATTGAAGGACGATTAAGCAGCGCCTCAGAGCCTTTCATTGTGCTTGTAATCACTGCGTCTTTTAACGATACTATAAATTCTATTCCAAAGGATTTTATAATATAACAATTAGCCTCAACGTCAAATTGAGCCAATGCGTTTTTACAAATTGTGTCAGGCGCTGCCTTTAGCAGCCTTTCCCATGCCTTTGATTCGCCTTCAGTCATTGATAGTCTCCAGAATTAACTAATTATACAATATAAATATTTTCATATGCAATGAACTATTTTGGCAGTTTTATATTTGACAATATCAGTCAATTATAAATAAACTTCTATATGACAAAGAGATTTTATCCATTAGCGGATTATAAACTGGCAATATTTGCAGTTACTGATGCTGGAGCCACAATTGGGGCAAGGCTATCGACTGAGACAGGCGCAGAACTTCATTTGATAAATGGACTAATCCAGCCTTCAAACTATACCGCTAAAGTCCATTCATTTGAGAAATTATCAATACATCTAATTAATACCTTTGACAAATATGACGGGCTGATTTTTATAATGTCCCTTGGAATTGTAAATCGTGTAATTGCGCCCATGATTACAAATAAGTATAATGATCCAGCGGTTGTGTCTATGGATGAGGCTGGACGATATGCGGTCAGCGTACTTTCTGGACATGAAGGCGGTGCAAATAACCTTGCCTGCATTGTAAGTTCAATCATAGGCTGCGAACCAATTATCACCACAATGACAGAGACAATTAAGACCTATGTCTGCGGTATTGGATGTAAAAAAGGAACTAAGGCAGAGGCAATAGAATCCGCAGTTATTGAGGCATGTAAGACGGCTGGTATTAAAGTAAGCAATATACGATTAATAACGAGCGCATGGATAAAGCAAAGAGAAGGAGGGATGATAGAATGCGCCTCAAATATGGGGATAAATATTCGATTTATCCCTAAGAAACAGATAGATTTCTTCTATTTAAATAATCATAATAAGCGTTCTGAATTTGTGTTTAGACACACAGGAGTATATGGTGTGTGCGAGCCATGCGCATTGATTGCTGCGTATAGAGGGGAATTGATTCTTAAAAAGACATCCTACTCTGGGATTACAATAGCTATTGCAAAGGAAAATACGCCTGTTAGATAAACACTCTATATTTTGATAATTCTGCTAATTGTCGTATAATTTAAACGTATAGGAATTTTCATTTTTTTAATGCGGGTTATCAGTGATTTGATTAAAAAATGAAAAAGGATTGTTCACCATTAATTATAAAATGAAACAGAATTTATTACTGTTTCCTTATTAGGCGCAGAGACGCAGAGAAAAGCTTAAAAATTAAGAGTAATTATTTAAATAAATCCTTTTTTCACTTCTATTTTTTCCTCTGCCCCTACGTCTCTGCGGTGAATAGTTATTAGTTTTACTCTGCCCCTAAAAGTTTTTAGCGCCTAAAATAATCGAATCGCTGACCAGCTTATGAACGCCTCCAACCTCTTCTTCTGTATATCCAAAATGAGGAAGCAGATGGGTGAATTGTACCTTGCAATATGCGCAGATTGAGGCTATAAAATTGACTCCATGTTCATGTTTGACCTTTGTATATGCCTGCATACGAGGGGTTGCGCCCCTTAATTTTACAGGAAGCTGCTCATCGCCTAAAAGCCCGCCGCCAGCCCCGCAGCAGAAGGTCTTTTCCCTTATTGTATCCTCAGCCATTTCTACAAATTTACCGCATGTTGCCCTGATAATTGCGCGGGGTATCTCAAACTGCCCATACTTTCCCCCCATTACAGAACCCCTTGCAATCTGACATGAATCGTGCATTGTGGGAGTCAGATGATCATTTGCGGTCTTATCAAACTTCAATGCGCCCCGTTTTATAAGATCATATGTAAACTCGCATATATGCTGAGGCACTGGATATTTTGGCGAAAGCCAATCAAACGGACCGTTCATAGTATTAGAAAAAGACGACATAACACGCCACATATGCCCGCATTCGCCAGCTATAAGACGTTTTACGCCAAGCTCGCGAGATGCCTTCCAAATTCTTGAATTTATTTTTTTCATATTTTCATAATTATGCGCAAATAAACCAAAATTAGCGCCGTCTGCAGCATAAGAACTAAGCGTCCAACTAATACCTGATTGATGAAATACCTTTGCATAACCATTAAGGGATTCTATATTTACAGGCGCAAAATAATCGGCAGAAGGGAGAATCATCAACACTTGAGCCCCATGCTGGTCTATTGGAATCCTGATATTTATACCAGTCTCATCCCTAAGGTCTTCTTCAATACTCTCGATAATATCAACAAATGCAAGCGGCGACATACGGAAATTATTGCCAGTAGTTATCTCATTATTGACAAGTACATGCGCATTTTTCTGCACAAGCCCGATGCTGTTTAAAATCTCTCTTGCTGCCATTGTAATCTCTGCTGTATCTATCCCGTAAGGGCAAAAAACAGAACATCTGCGGCATTCAGTGCATTGATAGAAATAAGTGTACCAAAGGACAAGCAATTCTTCTGTCAATTCTGCCGTGTCTAAGAGGCTATTATACCCTGGAAGCCCTAACACGCCAGAAAACGTAAAATACCTCTTATAGACCTTGCGCATTAAATCCTGCCTTGCAACAGGCATATTCATTGGGTCGCCGCTGCCTAAAAAGAAGTGACACTTATCTGCGCAATTTCCGCATTTAGAACATATCTTTAAAAATAGTTTAACGCTGCGATATTTATCTAACATCTCAGCCATCTTTTTGAGAAATACCTCTTTCCAATTATCTACCAGTCCATCGGTTGGATAACCAAGTGTCTTTAACTGCTCTTTATTGGTCATAATATGAGGACGATTTCCTGAAGATGCGCCTGAGCAAACGGCTGGAATCGTTATCTCTCCAGTCAAGGCAGGAGGGGTAAAGTGGGTTTCCGTTGATTTGAGAAGCTGCATTATTTTTTCATTTGGAGTCATATTAGTAGTCCTTTATTTATAGATTTTAAATAATCAATCCCATACATTTATATGACGTACTGTCCTTGGGTTATTAGGCATATTCTTAGTTGGACTAAAGAAGAAACCAACTGCATGTATCAACTTTGTAAATGGAAATACCATTAGCATAATACTTACTAAGCTTATATGCGCAATAAAAAATGGGTTTAGAGGCACTGCCTTTGGATGAATTGAAAAGACATTTATCATAAAGTTTTTAACTGCGGGAAGATTAGGACTAAATGCGCTTATCTTCATAAAAACTCCTGTAACGCCGATCATAAAGATAAGCATAACCACAAAATAATCAAAAAATCCTGAATAATAAGAGCTTTTTTCGTCATTGCTCCTTATAATCATCAGCGCTATAAGCGAGGTTATAAATAATACCCCAATAAGTGAGGCAATGATTGAAAGTGTCTCCATAATTTCAGAAGAAATGTGGATATTTTCAGAGGCAAGATATGTAACCAATCCAAATAAATGAAAGCCCATCAAGACCGCAAAGGTAATGTGGAAGGTCAACCCCGCCATCCATAAATAAAAGTTTCCCTTTGAGAGGCTTTTAAATACAAACAGATCGCCAGCCATCCCGCGTATTACACCGCACAAGGCATCAGACTGCGGGGTTTGCGGAATGACTAAGGGATTTGGAGATTTTACTATATCGGATATTTGATACCATACCCCAACTATAAATACTACAGTTGAGACATATAAAAGTAAATAGACAGCTGCATTGATTAACGTATAAACGTTTATCTCCATTTTATACCTCCTTGATTTTATTATAGTCTAACCTGTACAGTATAATGATTGCTATATTAACATTTTATAATAAATTTTTTCTGAAAAGTATGAATGATATATTAAAAATTACTTTAACCTTTCTAATTATTCTCCTAATGCTGAGGAAGAAATTAAGTATAGGGTATGCGCTGCTATCTGCATCTGTAGTATTGTATGCGGTATATTTGATGCCTCCCAAAAGTATACTTAAATCTATGCAAGGGGCTTTAACAAATCCTGTAACCTTGCAATTATTAATCTCCCTTTCATTTATACGTATGCTTGAGATGATATTAAGGGAGCATGATATCCTTAAACGAATGATGGATTTTATTAAGGGAACTCTTAGAAATAAAGCCGCTGTAGCAATCTCTATGCCTCTATTAATTGGAATAATGCCGTCTTTAGGCGGGGCATATTTTTCTGCCCCAATGGTTGACGAGGTCACGAAAGGACTTGATCTTAGTTCAGAGATTAAGGCATATATTAACTATTGGTATCGTCATCCATGGGAGTTTTTTCTTCCATTATATCCTGGAATAGTCCTTGCCTCAATGATTAGCGGCATACCGATGCGTTCTTTTATACTTATGAATCTATCCAGCGTTATTGTGATGTCAATCTCTGGTATATTCTTTGGGATACGTCAGATAAAGGGCAGATTTGAGCGATCAACTTCTGTAAATAGGGATGAAGTATTAAGTTTTATTCCAATTCTTGGACTTCTTTTATTAGTTATTGGATTTAACGTTCCACTGCATTATGCCTTAATAGGAGTGGTGATATTTTTGATGTTTTTTTATAGAACGAATCTTGGTTATATAAGGAAGATTTTCTTTCATGGTTTTTCTTTGGATATTATTATATTAATAGTTGGAGTTATGCTTTTTAAGGAGACGCTTGAGGTATCAGGGGCAGTCAAGAATTTAAGCATATTTTTTGCGTCAAACCATGTTCCAGTGATGATTATTCTTTTTCTACTGCCATTTATAAGCGGGTTTCTGACTGGTATTACAGCAGGATTCGTGGCTAGTTCTTTTCCACTGCTGCTTAGCATCCATGGAGTAGACGCATTTGGTCTTTCATTTGCCTTTGTATGCGGATATATTGGCGTACTGCTTTCTCCTGCGCATATATGTTTAATAATGACAAAGGATTATTTCAAGGCAGATATGTATGGAATATACAAAAAAACTATACCTGGAGTTATATTTATTTTTATTGCTGCGCTGATTCAATATTTAATACTAAGGCATACGATTATTTTTTAGATTATATTCTTTTGTGGAGGAATATAAGTTCTTTTTGCTCAGCTAAACATAATTAAAGCTGCTTTGCTTCTCCAGCTTCTTTAGCCATTTTTTCTTTAGTACTTTATGGTTTATTGCGGCTATCATATCCTTAAACAGTAAAACTCTGGTATAATATCCTAATGAAAGACCTTGAAATATCACAATTTCTTAAAAACACAAAGATATTCACTGGCTTAGACGAAGGACAGCGCAGAGAGGTCTCGGCATTATTTACAAATAAATCCTATAAAACAGACCAAAATATCATCTCTATCGGAGAGTCAAGCGATGCGGTTTTTTTAATATTAAAAGGCGCATGCCGCGTATCTGTGCCGTTTGATTTTGGTTTGGGCGAAAATATCCTTACATCTCTGAAATCAGGCGAGCTTATTGGCGAAATGGGCGTTATCACAGGCAATGCACGCTCGGCAAATGTCATAGCCAGCGTGGAAAGTGAAATTCTGTCAATGTCTTATAATGATTTTTGGGGTATTGCGCATAAATATGATGTTATCCTCACAAATATCATACGCATCTTAAGCGACAGGATAGTTGCCCTGAATGAAGGGAAAAAAACCCGCGCTCATGCCATGCTAAACCTTGATGTCTCACAGCAGAATTCCATTAAAACCTTTTATGATTACATTGAAAGATACAATCTGATCTTCCCCCGATATTGTAGACACACTTCATAATTTGTATAATAGAGTAATGGAGGTGTTAAATGGAAAGAAGACAATATGATCGGGAGTTCAAGGTTGAAGCAGTGAAGTTAAGTATGCAAGAAGGGAAGAAGGTAACCGAAGTAGCAGCAGGGCTTGGTATACATGAGAATCTTTTATATCAATGGCGGAGACTTTATCAAAACAACCCTGATAAGAGTTTTTTGCCTGATGCCGAAAAAGAAGAAATGAAACAGCTTAGAAAACAATTAAAGGATGCAGAGCAGGAGCGTAAATATTGTATATCATAATGCCTTGCGGGGTTTGGGGACGCAGTTCCCAACATTAAAAAACTGGCCATCTTCTCAAGGATACCCAAATGAGGTATGAATTCATAAGCAAAGAAAGCTCCAGTGCTTGTGTAAAGAAGATGTGCCATGTATTAAACGTTGCTCGGAGCGGTTATTATAAATATAAGAACTCCAATAAGTCAAAGGCGAGAAGCTGATGCGACATTGCTTAGTAAGATAAGTAAGGTACACAAGACAAGCAGGTCTACATATGGAAGCCCAAGAAGCACGATAGAGCTACGAGAGCATGGCGAGTCATGTGGTAAGAATCGAGTCGCCCGTATTATGAGAGAAAATGAGATTAGATCAATAACTGCGCGTAAGTTTAAGGTTACGACAGATTCCAAGCATCATTTGCCAGTAAGTGAGAATCTGCTTAAACAGGACTTTACTGTAAGCGCAATAGACAAGGTATGGGTGTCAGACATAACATATATTAAAACACAGGAAGGCTGGTTATATTTAAGTATCATATTAGACCTATGCAGCCGCAAGATAGTAGGTTGGTCAGTAAGTGATAGAATCACCAAGAAAGTTGTTACAGACGCATTACTAAAGGCAATATGGAATCGTAAGCCTTCAAAAGGGCTGATAGTACATTCAGATCAAGGCAGTCAGTATGCTTCAATAGAGTATAGAAACATAATACAGAGGTTTGGATTTAAACAGAGTATGAGTGGTAGGGGCAATTGTTATGATAATGCTGTAGCGGAGTCATTTTTCCACACATTTAAGACAGAATGCGTTTATCTAGAAGTGTACAATAGCAAGGCTAAGGCAAGAAGCAGTATATTTGATTACTCAAGTTTCGCACCCATCTAATTCATTGAAAATGAGCAAGGATGACAAAAAATACTTAATAGAATCAATAAGTTGTATAAAATATTTGAATATTTAACTATTTATATTTAATCTACTTGAAA
>Ga0315281_10003896_pt1 | contig 21784 bp, 14 predicted proteins | sample YL17G07_0_MG_FD_204540 | JGI IMG/M metagenome (GOLD analysis project Ga0315281, IMG submission 204540) | Sediment microbial communities from Yellowstone Lake, YNP, Wyoming, USA - YL17G07_0 | ecosystem: Environmental > Aquatic > Freshwater > Lake > Sediment | place: USA: Wyoming | collected... | reverse complement strand
CGAAGAGGCCGGGGGGGCCGACGAGGTCGTCCTCGCCGACAAACAGAAAACCGACGTCGACGTCGCCGGTTTCACGATCGTCCCTCTTGGCACCGAAAGAGTTTTGGTCTTCAAGGACAAGGGAGGCCGGATCCGCGCCTGTTCGGCGAAATGCACCCACGAGGGATGCACGGTTCAATTCAAACCGGAGGACAGCCTGATCTGGTGTGCCTGTCACAATGGGCGGTTCGACCTCGACGGGCGAGTGATCTCCGGCCCGCCCCCGCGACCGCTGGCCGCCTACAAAGTCGCCGGAAGTCTCACGACGAAAGTGGTCGTGAGCCGGCAGGAGGCCTGAGCGATGGCTAGCCCGGAGTCTCGATCCCAAACCCCTGACAACCCGGCGGCGCTGGCGGCTCCGCATCCGATCGTTCGCGCGTGGAACTGGCTCGACGAACGATACGGTCTTCAGGACGTCGTCGGATTTCTCCGCCACAAACAGGTCCCGGTCGGCTCGCACTCGATGGTCTGGTACTACCTGGGCGGAGTCACGATGTTTTTCTTCCTGATCCAGATCGCGAGCGGCGTTCTTCTTCTGATGTACTACCAGGCGGGCGAAGCGACGAGCTACGAGAGCATGCGTTTCGTCGTCACGAAAGTGCCCTTTGGCTGGCTCATCCGGTCGATTCACTGCTGGAGCGCTCACCTGATGGTGCTTTCTCTTCTGGCTCACATGTGGAGCGTGTTTTTTCTGAAGGCCTATCGGAATCCACGGGAGATGACCTGGTTTTCCGGGATGGCTCTTTTCGGAATCGCTCTGGGATTCGGATTCTCGGGTTACCTCCTCCCGTGGAACGAGCTGAGTTTCTTCGCCACGGCCGTCGGCACGGATTCCGTGAAGAGCGTTCCGGTCATAGGGCACTGGATGCTTCGCGTCATGCGCGGCGGCGACGAGGTCTCGATCCGGACGCTCTACCGGTTCTACGCCCTCCACGTCTGCGTATTGCCAATGGCGGCCTTCGGATTGATCGGGCTTCATCTCCTGCTCGTTCAGCGTCAGGGAATGGCCGCGGCGATGGAGCCGGAAGGGAAGCCTCCCACGAAGCCGAAACCGGGGATGCCGTTTTTCCCGAATTTCGCGCTTCGCGATCTTCTCCTGTGGCTGGTCGCCCTGAATCTTCTGGCTCTTCTCGCGGTCCTGCTCCCCTGGGGACCGGGAATTCCAGGGATGGAATGGGAGCTCGGATCGAAGGCCGACGCGCTCAAGCCCGCTTATCCCGGAATCAAGCCCGAGTGGTACTTCCTCTGGATGTATCAGCTCCTCAAGGAATTTCCCGCGCACTTCCTCGGTTTCGAAGGGCCGCAGGTCTGCCTGTTCGTTTCGTCAATCCTGATGGGGATCTGGTCCTCGATTCCGATTTTCGACCGCTCGGCTTCGAAAAACCGCCCAAGCCCTGCGTTCACCGATTTCGGTGTCGCGGTTCTCTACTTCCTGGTGTTCCTCATGCTCAAAGCCTGGGACATCGGAGTCAAAGCGCCGCACGGTATCGACCCGAATGGCGATCCTGCGATGGCGGCGACGATCGTTCGAACCGCGACAGTCGCGACGCTTGCGCTCGGCCTGGTGATCACTGTCGTCCGCCGTTTCGTCTGGAAGGCGGACTACTTCTGGATCAGCGTTCTTCCGCTTCTCCAGGCGGTGCTTCACGGTTTCTTCGGTGTCTCCTACCTCAACTCGGCATTCATCTGTCTGGCCCTTCTTGCGGTCGTGCTGATTCGAACCTGGCGCCGAACGCGGCTCGCTGCGGGAGCGGCTGCGGTTCTTTTCCTCGTGTTGCTCCCGGTGTCGCCGGCCGAAGCGGTCGAAAGAACCGAAAAGACCGGCGTTTCAGCCGCGCCGGTGCCTGATGAGATTGCAGCGCTGGCCACGGAAAAAGAGGCCGAAGCGGGCGGCTCGCTTCCGGAAAATCGCTGGCCCCAGGTCTTTCGTCAGCTTTTCGCGGCCTCGAAATCCGGGAAGCCCTACCTCGACGAGAAGGCCCGCCAGCGGTTTCGCGATCTGCCGGCGCACGCGCAGATACGATTTTTCTCGGCCCAGAAATCCGGACTTCTCGATTCACCGGAGCAGCTCGCGACTCTCCTTTCGCTCGACATCACACAGGAACACGTCGAGCTCCTCGTGTCGGACAACTGCGTGCTTTGCCACACGAATCCGAATCAGCAGACCGATGAAACGCTCTACCGCGTCCGGACGGACGAGCACGATCCCTACCGGCATCTCGATATCCGTGAAGTCGTCAACGACGTCCATCTTCGCAAGGGGCTCTCCTGCTCCGGATGCCATGGCGGAAAGCCGACCGACACGGAGATGCCCGACGAGGTCCACAATCGCTGGCCGGAAAGGGATGTGCGCCATAAGGACCGCAGCTGGATTCCGGAATTTTGTACGGCGCGTTGCCACGCCGTGCCGGGTTTCATGCGCCGTTTCAATCCCTCGCTTCCGATCGACCAGATTTTGAAATACCGCGAGAGCGTTCACGGCCAGCGGGTGATTGGAATGAAAGACTCGAAGGCGGCCCAGTGTGTCAGTTGTCATGGAGTTCACGGGATTCGGAAGCCTTCGAGCCCGCTTTCCCTCGCCAATCCCGCGATCATTCCTTTCACCTGCGGAAAATGTCACGCGGACAAGCGGTACATGGCGGGTTACACGTTGCCCGACGGACAGACGCCGATTCCGACGAACCAGTTCGAGCTCTACCGCAACAGCGTTCACGGCAAGGCGCTCTTCGAGAAACACGACCTCGGTGCGCCGGCGTGCAACGACTGTCACGGCAATCACGCCGCGATGCCTCCCGACGTCGCGTCGGTATCGCAGATCTGCCGGAACTGTCACGTCAACAACGGAAAGCTCTTCGACGGAAGCCCCCACAAGGCGCAGTTCGAAAAACACGGCTGGCCCGAATGCGAAACGTGTCATGGCAAGCACGACATTCAGAAACCGAACGACGACATGGTCGGAGTCGGTTCGAAGAGCGTCTGTGTGAAATGCCACGAGAAATTCGGAAAACCGATCTGCAACGAAACCGCTTCCTATTTTCACGACCAGATCGGCGCTCTGGTGGCGGCCAGGCAGCGCGCCCTCGCGGCCGTGAAGCACGCCGAGGAGCAGGGGCACGATCTTTCCGACGTGAAGTTCCAGCTTCAGGGAGTCGACGACGCCCTCATCGAAACGCGAACGAAAATCCACTCGTTCAACAAGACCGAATTCGACAAGGCCGCCAAAAAAGGGTTCGAGCTGGCCGCCACCGCCGAGAAAACGGGAGTACAGGTTCTCGAGGACTACAAGCTTCGGCGAAAGGGCCTCTTCGTCGTGACCTTCATCGTAACTTTCCTCGGGGTCGTGCTGTACCTGAAGATCAAGGAGATCGATCGTGCGACGGGATTCGATCCAGGAAACGACGATGACGAACGGGGATAATGTTTTTCTCGGGTTTCCGCTCGGAGAGCTGCCGTGACCGGCCCACGCTGGTTCTTCGCGGGGCTCCTGGTCGCCTTCGCGGCCGGTCAGTTGATTGACCGGCGGCCGGGCAGGCCGGTGAAGCAGCCCGTCGAGTACAACCACGCCCTTCACATCGAGAAGGACATGGTCTGCAAGGATTGTCACCAGGGGGTCGAACGCCAGGCGGCTGCGACCATCCCCGGGCGAAAGGTTTGCCTCGACTGCCATGAAGCGGCGATCGGCAGCGGCGCCAGGGAAGCGGCCCTCGTCTCTCTACTGAAAAACCCCGACGAGATCGCCTGGAAACGGCTCACGCTTCTCCCTCGTCATATCTATTTCTCCCATCGCCGGCACGTTGCGATCGCGAAGATCGAGTGCCCTGTTTGCCATGGACAGATGGCGAAGCAGGACCATCCCCCGGACGCTCCCCTCATCAAGACTCTCAGCATGGACGACTGCCTCCGGTGCCACCGGGCACGCAAGGCGTCGACCGATTGCAATGCCTGCCATCGCTGAACGACGCGGTTCGTGGGAGGGACGAGCGTTGTCCCCCGGGCCGGAGGAAAGTCGATGAAGCTCTCTCGCCGGGACCTCGTTTGGCTCAGCGGCGGCGCCGCCGTCGGCGCCCTCGCATCACGCTTTCCCCTCTCGCGGCTCCTGCCGGCCTCTCCCAGCGATGTCGAACGGCTCGCTGCGGGCCGCCGCCGCGGCGAAGAATCGTTCGTCACCTCGACCTGTCTCCTTTGTCCCGGTGCTTGCGGAATCAACGTCCGAAAAGTCGACGGTCGCGTCGTTCGCATTCTCGGCAACCCGCTCCATCCGGTCAGTCGCGGAGGGGTCTGCCCGAAGGGGATCTCGGGCTCTCAGATTCTGTATCACCCCGATCGGATCAAACGCCCCCTGAAACGAGTCGGGAAGCGCGGAGAAGGAAAATTCGAACCCATCGAATGGGACGCGGCGCTCGGGCTGGTCGCTGGAAAGCTGGCCGAATTGCGTCGCCGCGCTCCCGAGTCGGTCGCCCTCTTCGATGGATCCTATCCGGGCTCGATGACGCGTCTTCTCGACCGATTCTGCCGAACGTATGGAACGCCGAATCACTTTCGCGACGTGGCCGTCGACGGAAACGAGCTGGCCATGGAGCTCATGCTCGGACAAAAGCGCCTTCCCGCCTGGGATCTCTCCCGAAGCCGGTACATTCTCTCGTTCGGCACCGCGCTTCTCGACTCCTGGTGGTCACCCGTCTGGGCAGCGCGTTCCTACGGCGATCTCCACCAATCCCGTGTCGACGTTCGAGGCGAGCTCGTTCAGCTCGACAGCCGCCAGAGCACCACTGCGGCGAAGGCCGATCACTGGATCACGGTCCGGCCCGGAAGTTACGGCGCGGTGGCTCTGGCGATTGCTCACGTCATCCTCAAAGAGAATCTTTACGACGAGGAATTCGTTCTCGAGCACACGGACGGCTTCGAGGCCTGGAAGAAATACGTGATCGACGAGGTCTCGCTCGATCGCGTTTCCGTTCGGTCCGGAGTGGACGTGGCGACTTTGATCCGAACGGCCAAGGAATTCGCCCGAAAGCGGCCGGCGATCGCGATCGCCGATCAGACAGCGACCGAGGGGCCCGATGGCGTCGCCTCCGCCATGGCCATTTACGCGCTCAATGTTCTGGTGGGAAGCGTCGAGGGTCCTGGCGGCGTCCTGCTCGCACCGCCGGTGCCGGGCGCGGAACTTCCCGCTCCGGCGAAAGACGCCATCGCGGCCTCCGCTCTTGCTCGCCCGCGTATCGACGCTCCGCCAGAGGACTCTCCGTTTGCCCGGAACTCCGTGGTGCGGGGGGTCGAGGCGATCGAAAAGAAGGCGCCGTATCCGATCGACCTTCTTCTCCTCTATCACTCGAACCCGTTGTACTCGATTCCCGAGCCCGAGCGGGTTCGGCGAGCCTTCGAAAACGTATCCATGATCGTCAGCTTCTCGCCTTTCCTCGACGAGACGTCCCGCTCGGCCGATCTGATTCTTCCCGAATCGACGTTTCTCGAGCGGTGGGACGATGTCGAGCATCCGGCGGTTTTCCCCCACCCGACTTACGGCGTCGTTCAGCCCGTGGTGGCGCCTCTCTTCCAGACTCGTTCCACGGGCGATGTCGTTCTCGACCTGGCCCGAAGACTCGGAGAGCCGCTGGCGGCTTCATTTCCCTGGCCGGCGTATCTCGATTTCATTCAGGCTCGAGCTCGCGGGCTGTTCGACGCCCGGCGGGGAACGACGTTCACCGAAGCGTTCGAGCAGTCACAAGTGCGTCTCTTTGAAGAAAGCGGATTCTGGATCCCGGCCCATCCCGACTTCGAATCCTTTTGGAAAAAGCTCGTCGAGACCGGAGGGTGGATCGACCCGGTCTACCACGCGGAAGAATGGGGGCGGGTTCTCCGCACGGCTTCGAGGAAGATCGAGATGTCGTCGGATGGAAAAGGAGAGGGCTCTTCTTCGATGGGAGGCAAGCCGCGCCGCGAGAACGGCGAATCCCATCCGCGCGGAATCTGGGCGCCCCATCTCGTTCCTTTCTCCCCGGTGCCGCTCAGCGGTAAGAACGAGAAAACGGACAAGCCCGACGAGGCCGAGTCCAGGGAGCTGCGTCTGGTCGTGTTCGATCCGCTGACCCTGGCGAGCGGCACGCTCGCGCTGATTCCGTGGATGCACGAAATCATCGGATCTCACGTCGGTGTGATGTGGGAATCGTGGGTGGAAATCGATCCGGAGACGGCGAAATCCCACGGCGTTGCCGATGGGGACCGAGTCACTCTCACGACTTCGGCAGGCAGTGCCACGGTCCGGGCGAAAATCGCTCCCGGCGCCCAAGGCGTTCTCCATATCCCCGCCGGCCTGGGTCATCGAGCCCTGGGCAGGTACGCCGACGGAATCGGCTCGAATACCAACGATCTCGTATCACTGGGGCCGGTCGGCCCGCTCGGCGCTCCACGCCGGGTGGTCGCCGTCCGGATTTCGAAGGGGGTGGCGCATGCCTAGATGGGGGATGGTGATCGATTTGGATCGCTGCACCGGCTGCCGCGGCTGCGTCGTGGCGTGCAAGGCCGAGAACAACATCCCCCTGTCGAGCCCGAAGCTCGCGGAGGAAAACCGGGTCATCTCCTGGATGACGGTGATGAGTTTTCGGGGAGGCGAAGGAAAGCCCGAAGAGCGTCTCGAGCTCATGCCGCGCCCCTGCATGCAGTGCGACAAGCCCCCCTGTGTGAAAGTCTGCCCGGTCGGAGCGACGTATCGTGATCCGGAAGGGCTGGTCGCGCAGATCTATCACCGCTGCATCGGCTGTCGCTACTGCGCCAACAACTGTCCTTACACCGTGAAATCCTTCAACTACTACACGCCCGAATGGCCAACCGAGCTCGAGGCCTGCCTCAATCCGTCTGTGACTCCGCGGATGAAAGGCGTCATCGAAAAATGCACGTTCTGCCACCATCGCCTCCAGGAAAAAAGGGAGGAGGCGCGGGCCGAGGGGCGGCCTCTGGCCGATGGAGAGTACGTTCCGGCCTGTGTCGAGATCTGTCAGGCCAGGGCGATGAGCTTCGGAGACCTCGACGATCCCAACAGCGAGGTTTCCCGCCTCGGGAAGAGCAGCCGGGCGCAGAGACTGCTCGAGGATCTGGGAACCGAACCGAAGGTCGTCTATCTCACGAGGGAGGTCTGATATGTCGGGCCATGATTCCGGCCTCGGCCGCGACGAAATCCTGCTCGAGCCGGTTCTCGTTTGGGGAAAGGGTTTCTGGAGGACCGTCGCCGTCCTGCTCCTCGTGATCGGCTGGGCGCTCTTTGCGTGGAGCCACCAGCTCCGGACCGGTCTCGGTGTGACCGGGCTCAACGGGCCGGTCGTCTGGGGTTTTTACATCACGAACTTCGTTTTCTTCATCGGAATCAGCCACGCTGGCACGCTGATTTCGGCAATCCTTCGCCTCTGCCGCGCCGAATGGCGGCGTTCGATCACTCGCGCCGCCGAAGTGATCACCGTCATGGTCATCTTCTTCGGTGTCGGCAACGTGCTTCTGGATCTGGGCCGCCCCGAGCGCGCGCTCAACGTCATTTTTCACGCGCGGCTCAATTCGCCGCTTCTCTGGGACGTCATCAGTATTTCGACCTATTTGACCGGGAGCACGATTTACCTCTGGCTCCCGCTCATTCCCGACGCGGCGATCCTGCGTGACCGCTGCCCGCGCCGCCGCTGGTTCTATCGAATCATCGCAGCCGGCTGGGAAGGCACTCCGCGTCAACACAAGATTCTCGATCGCTCGATCTCGATCATGGCGATCATCGTGCTTCCGATCGCAATTTCGGTTCACACCGTCGTGTCGTGGGTCTTCGCGATGACGATTCAGCCTTTCTGGCATTCGACGATCTTCGGGATCTTTTTCGTGGCCGGAGCGATCTTCTCCGGGATTGCCGCGATCATCATTGCGATGGCGATCATCCGAAAGGCCTACAAGCTCGAGGATTACCTCCGGCCGGTTCACTTCAACTATCTCGGAATGCTGATGCTCGTCATGTCCCTCTTCTGGGCCTACTTCATCGTCAGCGAGCACCTGACGGCCTACTACGGCGCCGAGCCGGCCCACATGGCGATTTTTTGGGAAAAAATGACGGGGCGCTTCGCCTTCCCGTTCTGGTTGATGGTCGTCACGAATTTCGTGATCCCGGTCGCGATCCTGTCGCGTGCGAAAACGAGGACGGTCCTGGGAACGGTGATCGCATCGATCTCCGTCGAGATCGGAATGTGGCTCGAACGTTTCACGATCGTCGTGCCGACCCTCGTCAATCCGCGCCTCCCTTATCCCCGCGGCGCTTACCTGCCGAGCTGGGTGGAGATTTCGCTCATGGGCGGCTGCTTCGCCGGATTCATCCTTTGCTATGTCCTCTTCACGAAGCTCTTCCCGATCGTGTCGATCTGGGAGGTCCGTGAGGGGCGTGAGGTCGGAGTTCGCGAAACGACCGAACGAGTCGCCAGCTACCTCCCCACGGCGTGAGATCGTCATGATGGCCCAGGAGACACTCGCGCCGAACCTCACCGCAGACCTCTTCGCAGGCCTGGCGTTCGCTTTTGATTTTCCGGGGGAATCCCACGTCCGGGTCGATCCCTGCAATCAGCTCCTCGTTGCCCTGGTTCGCGCTTCGGACCGGGACTCCGAAATGGCGGCGTGGCTCGATCGGCTGACGGCTGTGCTTCCCGAGCAGGAGGAAGTTTCCTCGCGCCTTCCCGGGCTTCGTCGCGAATTTCAGCGGCTGTTCGAGCTTCCGTCGCCGGTCGTTCTTCCCTACGAATCGGCGTGGGTCACTCCCAACGACTCTCCCGGTGTCTTCTCATCCGGGATTGCGGCGTCCTATCGCGAAGCCGGTTTGTGCCAGTCTCCCGATTTCCGCGATCTCTCCGACCACGTCTGTCTCGAGCTCGAGCTGCTCGCCCATCTGTCGAGGCGCACGGAGTGCAACCCTGGCGGGAAGAACGAGGCGGATCGGTTTCGAACCGAACATCTCGACCGATGGCTGCCCGGTTTCCTCGGCGCGGTCGAATCGCGCTCCGAGGACGATTACTACCGGCTCGCCGCCGGTCTCGGTCAGGCTCTTCTTTTCGCGGCGAAAGGACGGGATCGATGAATCCGACGCGTTGGCTCGTTGCATCACTTCTTCTCGGTTTCGCCGTTGCTGCCAGCCCGGCCGATCCGCCGGCCTCACTCGCGGGTAGCGCGATCGAAGGAAGAAAAATTTTCCAGACGAAAAAATGCGTGAACTGTCATGCGATCCGCGGAGAAGGCGGAACTCTGGGGCCCGACCTCGGGCGGCTGGGGCAGGGGCGCACCCTCTTCGAGCTTGCGGGGCTCTTCCTCGGCCACTCGCCGAAAATGATCGACACCGTCAAGGGCGAGGGGCTCAAGTGGCCCGAATTCACGCCGCAGGAGATGGAGAATCTTTTCTCTTATCTCTACTACATGAATTATCTCGGGGAGCCGGGGAATTTTCGCCGCGGGGAAAAGGCGTTCGAGAAGAAAGGATGCGGCGGTTGTCACTCGCTGGGATCCGAAGGGGGAGTCCTGGCTCCCAAGCTCGACCGTCTCGCACAATACATGTCGCCGGTTCTTCTGGCGCAGGAGATGTGGAACAAGGCGCCTCAAATGACGGCGCTCATGCAGTCGAGAGGGATCGCGACGCCGGCGTTCGAAGGGAACGATATGGCCGACATCCTCGCTTATGTGCGGGGTCGGACGAATCTGGGTTATTTCGAGCGAATCTATCTTCCTCCCGGGGATCCCGAGACCGGGCGGAAAGTGTTCGCGGAGAAACAGTGCAGCGCTTGTCATGGAGCGGGCGAGCTTCTTCGCCCTTCGGCTTCGGCAAAACACGCGCCCGATCTCCGGCAACGGGGTCTCGACCGAAGCGTTTCCGAGATGGCCGGAATCCTTTGGAACCACTCGACCCGAATGCGGGCGGAAATGGCGGCGGCCGGAGTTCCGTTCCCGAAATTCAAGGGAGCAGAGCTGGCTCACCTCCTGGCGTACCTTTACTATCTGCATTACTACGAGCAGGGAGGGGACGGTGCCAGGGGCGCGAAAATCTTTGAAGTGAAAGGGTGCGCCCGCTGCCACGGCGGTTCGGGGGTCGCTCCGGAGCTCGCATCCGACGCGCCGCCGCTGAGGTCTCCGTTTCACTTCGCTTCGAGCATGTGGAACCACCTCCCGAGCATGCGAGCAGCCGCAGAAGAGGAAAAGGTGCTTCTCTGGCCGGCTTTCGAGAAGACCGAGATGCGCGACCTGTTCGAATTTCTGAAGACCCGGGAAAGCAAGCTCGCGAGGAAATGATCCGGCAAGCCTCGCTTCGTCAGAGCGCGAGGAGAGAGGAAACATGAGCGAGACCCCGGCCTGAAGCGCCGGAGTCCCGCTTTTCGTTTTTCGCCGTTCCCGCCGAACGTATCGAAGTGCGGGGAGGGCGGGTCAGCTCCCTGAGCTCTGCTTCGGAAGGAACGGAATCAGCTGCTGAGCGAATCCGCCCAGCTGGCGCGTCTGAAGGTAAATCCGGCCCGGCCCGCGGTAGCGGCAGACGAATCCCTCTCCCGAAAGCGCCGACTGGACCATCCCTTTGAGGAACCCGCCGACTCCCTCGCTCTTGCCGGTCGCCTTTTCGATTCCGAAGTTGACGCTCGACTCGAAGGCGACGATGTGCCCGGTGTCGACGAGATATTCCTCTCCGGCCGCCAGCACTTTCGGATGAATGGCGCCGAACGACGAAACGAGGAGGAGCCCCTTTCCCTCGACGGTCAGGAGAAAAAGCCCTTCTCCCGACAGCATGCCGCGCAGACTTCCCTGCACGCTGATCGCGAGGCTCGGATCCCCCGCGAGATAGCTTCCGGGCTGGACGAAGAACTTCGAGCCGGTCATCTCGACGGCCATGATGTCGCCGACCTCGGACGGGGCGAAAAGAATTTCACCGGGGCCCGAGTCGGCGGTGAAGGTCGTCCGGAAAAGCGACTCCCCGCCGACGGCGCTCTTGAGGGCTCCGAAAACACCTCCCCCGGACATCTTCGCCTCGAGCCTGATCGTCGGCGACATTCCGACCATGGCTCCCGATTCGGCCATGATCTGTTCCCCCTTTTCGAGCGATACCCGGGCGACGCTGTAGGACGGCTGATACAGGATTTCGTGCTTCAAGTCTTTCTCCTTATTCGGTTGATCGGTCGCAGTACGAATCGAAAGGCTACAAAACGGGGCCGCCGAGTACAAGCCGCTTTCGAGAGGGAGGAATCGTGCCTGCGGGCCGGGTTCGTCAGGAATGGTGGAGAACGAACCCATCTCCGGTCAGGTGCTTTTCGGGAAAGTTCTTAAACGATCGATCCCCGCTTTCGCGGGGATCGATCGGCAACTCACGAGCTGCGAAAAAACTCCCGAATGAAAATTCGCCGAATTGCAGACGAGGTTCAGACCCGCTTGAGGGCGTCAGGCGTCAGTGCTGGAATTTTGCGGGGACGTGTTCGTGAATTCCTTCGGCTTTGCGCTTGGCGAAGTCGAACGGCTTGTAGAACGGGCTCTTCTCGTTGTGGCATTCGCGGCATTGCTCTTCGGTCGGTTTGGCCACGAATCCGAACTTCGCCAGGTCGGCGTTCTTGAATTCCTTGTTCTTGTTCGACATCCGGTCGTCGGTGAGGTAATCACCGCCGGGTCCGTGGCAGACCTCGCAACCGACACTCTGAAAATCTTCTTTGGCTGCGGCTGTGTCGTATCCCCCTTTGCCGTAACCGACGGTGTGGCAGGGAAGACATTTCGTATCGGTCGTGTAGTCCTTCGCCGGATCGAGCTTCGCCTTTTTCTTCTCCTCTGCCGCGACGTTCGGCTTGAGCAGCTCGAACGCCTTCCCCATCTTCGTTCCTTCCCAACTCTTGGCCTGCTTGATGTGGCACATCTTGCATTTCTTCGAGCCCACGTAAGCGGCTCCGGCCTCGGCCCGCGGTGCGGCGGTGATCGCGCAGACGGCGGCGGCGAGGAAAACGGCGAACGACGAGACGACGACCCTTTTCATGATTCTCCCTCCTGTTGGTATTCCATCACTCGATTTCGAATAAATTATTCCGGGGAAATCCGCGGTGTCGACCGTCGCTTCTCCACGATTGGAATCATTGCGTTGGTCTCCGTGTCGGAGTGTTGAACCTGCTGGGAATGTCTCTCGGGAGGGATGTTATTGTCCGCCCCCCCAGGTCTCTATGGCTCACATGCGCCATGGATTTGGGCGGCGTGCGCTTCGAGAAATCGAGAGGAGTCCCTCCCCCCTCTGCGGGTCCGCCAAAGGCCGGCCAAGTCGACGATTCAAGGGTGCGACGCGACGGAAACGCGCGCTCTGGGCCCTGCCGCCGCTCCGCCCTGTGCTATACAGGCGCTCGGAAGGATCGCGCGGATGCCATTTCGATTTCCCTCTGATTCCGAGTGGCTCGAGGCGGACGGCCTCGGCGGATTCGCCACCGGATCCGCGGACGGAATTCGACGGAGGAGATATCACGGCATCCTCAATGCCGCGCGGCAGCCGCCGGTCGACCGGGTTTGCCTGGTCAACGGATTCGAAGCCACGGTGACGACACTGGCCGGGGCCTTTTCCCTCTCGTCTCATCTCTACGATCCCGACCTCGTTCATCCCGACGGAGTGACGAGAATCGTTTCGTTTGAACCGGATCCGTGGCCCACCTGGACCTTCCGGCTGGATGACGGAACCGAGATCATTCACGAGCTTTTCGTTCCCCGGGGAGTGGCGATGGCGGTGCTTGTCTGGAGGCTGGCACGGCGGGTCGCGGGCGCGAAGCTCGAGGTCCGCCCCTTACTCTCGGGGCGCGGCATTCATTCTCTTCACCGGGAAAACGGAAATTTCCGATTCGCTCCGGAAAATCTGACGGACAAGGTGATTCGATTTCGGCCCTACGATTCGATCCCGGCGGTCGTTTCGATCGCGAGTGGGCGGTTTTCCTTCGATCCCCGGTGGTACAGGAATTTCGCCTATGAAGAAGAGCGGAGGCGAGGTTTCGATTTTCTCGAGGATCTCGCCAGCCCGGGACGGTACGAATTCGACATCGAGGCTGCGGGCGCGGTCTGGATCGTCGCGGCCGGAGATTCCGCACCACGGCTTGCCGGGCAGGACCCTCTCGCCTACGCCGAGGCCGAATCCTCACGTGAACGCGCGAGGCGCGGTCGTTTTCCTTCGCGCCTCGAGCGGAGCGCCGAGGCCTATCTGGTTCGGCGCGGAAACGGCGAGACCATCATCGCGGGCTACCCGTGGTTCGCGGATTGGGGGCGCGACAGCTTTATCTCGCTTCGCGGGCTCTGTCTCGCGACCGGGCGGCTCGAGGAGGCGCAAGAGATTCTTCTCGAATGGAGCGGAACGGTCAGCGAGGGGATGATTCCGAATCGATTCGTCGAATCGGGAGCGGCCGCGGAATTCAACTCGGTCGACGCCTCGCTCTGGTTCGTCGTGGTTGCGGGAGAGTTTCTCGCCGAAGCCGGCCGCAGGGGATTCGTCGTCACCCAGGCCGATCGCCGTTTACTCGAAGCCGCCGTCATCGAGATCATTCGATTCCACTGCGCGGGAACGCGGTACGGAATTCGAATGGACGAAGACGGTCTCCTCGCCGCAGGCGTCCCCGGTCTCCCGCTCACCTGGATGGATGCGCGATCCGGGCAGCGGAGCCTGACTCCCCGGATCGGAAAGCCAGTGGAAATCCAGGCACTGTGGGTGAACGCGCTCGCCGTCGCCGAAGAAATCTCACCCGAATGGGGTCCCATCCGGCGGGCTGCAGAGTCGAGCTTCGGCGCCCGATTCTGGAATATCGAGGAAGGGTGTCTCCACGACGTCATCGACGCCGGCGGCGTGGCGGGCGCCGTCGATTCATCGATGCGTCCCAATCAGATTTTTGCCGTGGGCGGGCTTCCGATCGCGCTCATCGGCGCGGAACGGGCGCAATCCATCGTTGACCAGGTGGGAGCGCGCCTCTGGACACCGATGGGGCTTCGTTCCCTCGCAGTTTCTGAGCGCGGGTATGAAGGGCGATACGAAGGTGGGGCGGTCGAACGCGACGAGGCCTACCACCAGGGCACCGTTTGGCCCTGGCTGATCGGAGCGTTCGTCGAGGCGTGGGTCCGCGTTCACGGCGGCGGCACGGAAGCCAAATCGGAGGCCCGTCAACGATTCCTGGTTCCGCTCCTTCGAAATCTCGACGAGGCCGGCCTCGGACACTTTTCTGAAATCGCCGACGGCGATTCTCCCCACGCACCCCGGGGCGCGCCGTTTCAGGCCTGGTCGCTGGCCGAAGTCCTGCGGCTCGAGAAAATCGTGCTTGCGGAAAGGAGTGACGCGTGACACGGCCTGCAATTCTCCCGACCGACCCCGAATCGGTCCGCCTCGACGAGGACGGGCGGCGCGAACGGAACTGGAAACGATGGGGACCGTACCTCTCCGAGCGTCAATGGGGGACGGTTCGAGAGGATTACTCGGCGGATGGTTCGGCCTGGAATTACTTCCCTCACGACCACGCCCGGAGCCGCGCCTATCGTTGGGGTGAAGACGGCCTCCTGGGAATCTGCGACCGGCAGGGGCGATTGTGCTTCGCGCTCGCCCTCTGGAACGGGCGGGATCCGATCCTGAAGGAGCGGCTGTTCGGATTGGCGGGCCCCGAGGGGAATCACGGCGAAGACGTCAAGGAGTGCTACTACTATCTCGACTCGACTCCGACCCACAGCTACATGAAGGCTCTCTACAAGTATCCGCAGCGCGAATTTCCGTATGCGGCGCTCATCGAAGAGAACCGGCGGCGCGGGCGCCTCGAGCCGGAGTTCGAATTGGCCGACACGGGGATCTTCGACGGCGATCGCTACTTCGACGTCTTCGTCGAATATGCGAAGAGAACGGCGGGGGACATCCTGATCCGGATCACCGTGGCGAACCGGGCCGCCGAGGCGGCGAAGCTCCACGTTCTGCCGACTCTCTGGTTCCGCAATAGCTGGAGCTGGGGACGGAGCGGCGAAGGGTATTGGCCGAAGCCGCGAATCAGGAAAGAGTCGGAGACGTCGATCGGACTGGAGCACGAATCGCTCGGCGCCTGGCGATTCGAGATCGAGCCTGTCGCCGGATCACAATTGCCGGAGCTGCTTTTCACCGGAAACGAGACGAATTCGGAACGTCTCTGGGGCGCTGCGAATTCGAATCGGTATGTGAAAGATGCTTTTCACCGCCACGTGATCCAGCGGGAGACGGGAGCGGTGAGCCCCGAGGGGTTCGGCACGAAAGCGGCGGTTCATCACCGTCTCGAAATCCCGGCGAAGGGAGAGGCGGTGATCCGGCTTCGATTGTTCGACGCCGCCGACCCTCCTGCGGAGCTTTTCGGCGGTGAATTCGATCGCGTCTTCGAGAATCGAAAGAACGAGGCGGACCTTTTCTACGCCGGGCGAATGCTTCCCGGGCTTTCGAACGAAGAGCGCAATGTCGTGCGTCAGGGTTACGCGGGGCTCCTCTGGACGAAGCAGTTCTATTTCTACGTCGTGAAGCACTGGCTCGAGGGAGATCCGGCGATGCCGCCTCCGCCGGCTGGCCGGAAGGCCGGACGAAACCGGGCCTGGAAACACGTCTACAATCGCGACGTCATCTCGATGCCTGACAAGTGGGAGTACCCGTGGTACGCGGCGTGGGACACGGCGTTTCATATGATCCCGTTCGCGCGAATCGATCCCTATTTCACGAAAGCCCAGCTCGTGCTGTTTCTCCGCGAATGGTACATGCAGGGCAACGGCCAGCTCCCGGCCTACGAATGGGCCCTGGGCGATGCCAATCCGCCGGTCCACGCCTGGGCGGCCTGGCGCGTTTACAAAATGACCGGGCCGCGCGGTGGGCGCGACCGGATGTTCCTCGAGCGGGTCTTCCAGAAGTTGATGCTCAACTTCACCTGGTGGGTGAATCAGAGGGACGCGCAGGGGAACAACCTTTTCGGCGGCGGATTCCTCGGTCTCGACAACATCTCGCTTTTCGACCGTTCGACGCCTCTTCCCGGCGGAGCGAATCTCGAGCAGGCCGACGGCACCGCCTGGATGGCGTTCTATTGCGGAACGATGCTGGCGATGGCTCTCGAGCTCGCCAAGGAAGATCCGGTTTACGAGGACGTGGCCTCGAAGTTTTTCGAGCATTTCGTCGCGATCGTCGACGCGATGAATTCGGTCGGAGGCAGCGGGCTTTGGGACGAGCAGGATGGTTTCTACTACGACCAGATCCAGCAAGGGGGGCGGTCGATTCCTCTTCGCGTCCGCTCCATGGTCGGGATCATCCCGCTCTTCGCAGTCGAAAACCTCGAGCAGGAAGTGATCGACTCCCTCCCGGGATTTGCCCGGCGGATGAAATGGTTTCTCGAAAATCGTCCGGAGCTCGCCTCGCACATCAGCTACCTCGGATCACCGGAAGGGGAGAATCATTCTCATCGGTTGCTGGCCATTCCGTCGAAGGAACGCCTGTTGCGGGTTCTCAGGTACCTGCTCGACGAAAATGAATTTCTGTCCCCTCATGGAATCCGGTCGCTGTCGCAGATCCACCGCGACCACCCGTGCATTCTCGAGATCGGCGGCGAGGTCCGCCGGGTCGAGTACGTTCCCGGAGACTCTACGACGGAGCTGTTCGGCGGGAATTCCAATTGGCGAGGCCCGATCTGGGCGCCCGTGAGTTTTCTGCTCGCCGAGGCGCTCGAGCGTTACGGCCATTTCTATGGTGAAACTCTGAAAGTGGAGTGCCCGACCGGGTCGGGCCGGATGATGAGCCTGAGCGAGGTTTCGAGAGAAATCACCGCTCGGGTGTCGCGTCTCTTCCTGCCGGACGCCCAGGGAAACCGCCCCAGTCACGGGGGCGACGAGCGGTACGCGAAAAATCCGGATTGGCGTGACCTGGTTCTCTTCTACGAATGTTTCGACGGTGATACAGGCCGCGGAATCGGCGCCACCCATCAGACGGGATGGAGTGCTCTCGCGATTCCAGCCATCGAGGAATCGGCGCGCCGCCGGGAAAAGAAATGACCGGAACCGAAAGGGCTCACTTCGATCGAAGAGCCCGGTCTTCCGGCAGAAACTCGGCGCGGTAATCGCCGGGGATCTTTTCACTTCGATAGCGATTCACGAAGTCGATCAGAGTGGGTGCTTCGGCGAGAAAATCCTTCCCGAACCGGTCGAACAGGAAGGGGAGTCGAACGACGCCTCGATCCCGGTCGACCTGAACGCGTTGGGGATCGTTCAGGAGCTCGCGCGCGGCCTGGTCGAGCTCGTCGTTGAGTTTTTCGCCGGTGAAGGGGCGCCGGGGCAAACGGGGTGCGCTCCTCGTCATGTCGCTCAGTGCGAAATGGATTCTCGCGTCGTTTCGCTTTCCTGCGATCGTTTCCAGATCCCGCAGAGTGACGGCGCCGAGCCCTCCGACCCGAAAGGAGGCTTCTCGAACACCTGCGAGCGACGGCTTGCGGGATTCTCCCGATTGAACGGCGCCGTACACGGCCAGCGCGCTGTAGGCATTGAGCCAGAACGCGAGCTGAACGTCCCGTCCGCCGAAGTGATCCGGCCGGTTCGCCGGGGATCTCCGCGCGATGCCGTCGACCGCGACTTCGAGATCGCGGGAATCTTTCCGGAGGGATTGAAAATCGATTCTCCCTTCCTCATCGACGAACCGGTCGAGAACGCGCGACCAGGCCGCGTCGGAGTCTTCCGGCGGGCCGGTCAGTTTCGGGCGCGGGATTTCCCGCGAGCAACCCGCTGCGGTGAGCCCGAGAATCAGGACGGCGCTGATCGAACGGCTAAGACGCGGAGCTCTCACCCGGAGATCCTATCGCTTTCGCTCAAGCGCTTTTCCGCACCGCCCTATGATTTCGAAACACCGCGATCTCTCTCACCGGATCCGCCGCCGGCCGGGCGAAATAATAGCCCTGGGCGAGGTGCGCGCCCAGATCGCAGATGAAGGCGTAGTCGTCTTCGTCTTCGACTCCTTCCAGGACGAGAGGAAGATCGAGGTCTTCGGCGAGGTCGACGAATGCGCGCACCAGCCGGGCGCGATAGCGATCGGACCAGGCTCCGTGAACGAGACGTTGATCGAGTTTCGCGATGTCGGGACGAAGGCGGTCGAGGACGGCGAGGGTCGAGAACCCGCTCGTCAGGTCGTCGAGCGCGATGAGAAATCCTTCCTCGCGCAAACGGTCGAGCATCGAATGGAGCGGGCTCGACGAGGCGAGGCTTTCGGACTCGACCAACTCGAACACGATTCCACCCGGCGCCTGGGGAAGCCGCCGGGCCAGCTCGAGGGTGTCGTCGAGATCGGCCGCGCCCCCCGGAAGTCCGGCGGCGTCGACGTTGACGAACAGTTTTTCGGAGGGGGAGAGCAGTCTGGCGCCGGCTTCGAGGGCCGCGTGCCGCGCTTTTCGGTCGAGCGCGGCGATCTGATCGGTCTCTCGAGCCGCCTCGAAAGCTGCCACCGGGAGAAGCGGAGTCCCATCCGCGAGCTCTCCGCGAAAAAGCGCCTCGAAACCGAAGACCGAACGCTCGCGTAGGTCGACGATCGGTTGAAGGTGTGACCTGACTCGTCCGGTCCGAAGAAATTCCGAGAACCAGGCGGTGCGATGCCGCGCCAGAACCGTTCGGAGACTGGACAGCCTCCACGGTGCCGGAGGTTCGGCCAGAAGAAAGACCTGATCCTGTTCGCAAAGAGAGAGAGCTCCGGAAAAAAGCCGCCCGGCGTCGTCTTCGCCTCCCGAATCGACTTCGATCACGAGGATTCCTGCATGATTCGATCTCAGCAGGCCCGCTGCGGCGGTTTCCCGGCGAAGTTTTTCGTCGACCCGGGGGTTGTCCGTGACCATGCTCATGAAGCCGTTCGGAAAATCCTCGGCCGAATGCATCCTCACCTCCCGCCCGGACTGCGGCGAACCTTTCTCCTGATTACGTACAATCGAGCCGGAAGTTCTCCCGGGGACCGGTTCCTCGGGCTTATCTCTCACGGGAACCGCAGAACCGATCTTTTCGAGGTCATTCGATGAAGCCCATCAACGAAAAAACGACGTTTTTCGCTCCAAGTTTCGACCGGTTCGAGTCTGCCGGGTTCCCGCTCCTTCTCCATGCCGCCGGGCCGAATTGGGCGGCGGTCGAGCCGCGCGGCGCCGAGTTGCTTTCTCGCGTCGACGGACGGACCTCCGCCGGTTCGATCGTCGCGGCCTACGCGGCCGCTCACAATCTCGAAGCGGGAAAGGCCTGGCTGCACGTTCACGATTTTTTTCGAGAGGCACGGCGAACCGGGATCGTTTCCGAAACTCCATTTGATTCCCGGACTTATTCGGGTCGCCTCGTCCATGGCGGGCCCGAGCGCCCGTCGGAAATGTGGATCCACTCCAACGACTCCTGCAATCTGACCTGCTCCCACTGTCTTGTTTCTTCGAGTCCGGACGGGATCCCGGGTTTGCCGCCGCAGCTCCTTCGCCGGGCGATCGACGAAGCGGCTCTGCTCGGTGTGTTCCGTTTCTATTTCACGGGCGGCGAGCCTTTCCTGCGGCCCGATCTTCCGGGGCTGATCTCCCGGATCACCGGCGAGCTGGGCGGAGAAGTCGTCGTGTTGACCAACGGCACACTCTTCGGCGGAAAGCTGCGCGATGAGCTCGCCGGCTTCGACCGGTCGCGAGTGAAATTTCAGGTCTCGATCGACGGCGCCTGCCCCGAAACGAACGATCCGGTCCGGGGTTCCGGAACCTTTCAAAGAGCGCTGGAAGGATTGGCGATTCTCGCCGGTCTTGGTTTCGAGGTTTCGCTGACCACCGTGGTGACGGAGCAAAACCTCGAGGAGCTGCCGCTGTTGCCCGCCATTGCGAAGCGAGCCGGCGCCCGGTCGCATCACCTGATGTGGTCGCACCGGCGGGGGCGCGCGACGGCGCGTTCGAATGGATTTTTTCCGGAGACGGGAAAGATCGTTCGTCAGCTCCTGGCGACGGCCGATGCGGCGAGAGAGGCCCGAGTGCTTCTCGACAACCTCGAGGCCGTCCGCCGCCGCGTCGACGGACGGAGAGGAGTGAAGTACGACCTGGGCAATGCGGGATGGGATTCCTTCTGTCTCTACGCCGACGGCGGCGTCTATCCGTCCGCAGCCCTCGCCGGTGTCGCGCCGCTGGCCGGCGGCCGGTTTCCGGAGCTCCCGCTCGGCGAAATCCTGAAGAAAAGCCCTGTTTTTCGCGCGTTCCGCGAGGCCACGATCGCCGCGCGCCCGAGCGTCGCGAACGACCCGCTCCGGTTTCTCACCGGCGGCGGCGATATCGAGCACTCGTATCTGTTTTCCGCCGACGCGTCCGCCTCCTTGACTCTCGAACAGCATCTCGCTGCCCCGGATCCCTACTATCTCATCCAAACCTCTCTGGTTCGGCGTGTCTGGGACGAGCTCGCCGCGGAGGCGGCGGCGCGAGTAAATCGCCGGAGCGGCTACGACGCACCGCGGATCATTCGTTCGATGGGGGAAATCGGAATCGCATGCGGCTCGGCCGACGGCGCCAATGCCGAACGCGACGTGCTGACCCTGCACTCCAACTGCGTTCTGTCGTTCGACGTGGACAAGCCGCGCCAGCTCGTTCGCGATTTTTACGGAGCCGCTGCCGAAACTCCGCAAGCCGAGCTCTGCTGTCCCACGACCTTCGACGATTCGGACATCGCCCACATTCCGAAGGACGTCATCGATCGCTTTTACGGATGCGGCTCGCCCGTGGCCGCCGCCAACCCGCAGCCGGGAGAAGTTTTTGTCGATCTCGGGTCGGGGGCTGGAATCGATGTTTTCATCGCCGCGAAGCGGGTGGGAGCCGGGGGGCGGTCGATCGGGATCGACATGACGGGACGAATGCTCTCGGTCGCGCGCGAGAATCAATCGATCGTCGCGAAGAACCTCGGTTACGACGTCGTCGAATTCCGGGAGGGATTTCTCGAATCACCGCCGGTCGAGCCAAAATCGGCCGACATCGTCACTTCCAACTGCGTCGTCAATCTCTCGCCGGACAAGGGGCGGGTGTTCGAGGGGATCTGGCGGATGCTCAAGGACGGCGGACGCACCGTCATCGCCGACATCGTCTCGGAACGGGAGGTTCCACCGAGCCTGCGGGTTAATCCGGGGCTCTGGGGGGAGTGCCTGGTCGGAGCCCTGACGGAGGAGGAGTTTCTGTCTTCGCTCGAGAAGGCGGGTTTTTTCGGAATCGAATTCCTGAAGAAAGCCTATTGGAAATCGGTGGAAGGGTATCGGTTTCATTCGGTGACGGTCCGCGGATGGAAGCTCGAAAAAACGGCGGGCTGCAGTTTCGTCGGACAACGCGGCATCTATCACGGACCGATGAAGGCGGCGATCGACGAAGAGGGGCACACGTTTCCCCGCGGAGTGGCGGTCGAGATCTGCACCGACACCGCCGCGAAGCTGCGGTCGGGCGCCTATGGATCCGGATTCAGCGTCATCGAGCCCGGGGAGAGCTCGGCGGATCATCAGGCGGCGGGGTGCTGCGATCCGGGAGAGAGTTGTTAGGTCGGAAGCTTACGTTCTCTTTCGATGACATCCTTGGTCATCGAGCTCTCGTCATTCCTTGTTTCACGAATCTCTTCGATCCAGCATTCCGGTGTACGCCCGGCCGCGTAGATTCGGGATGGCACCCTAGTGTTCCGTCCGCGAGATGCGCGCAAGGAGTTTTCTGTGGTCACGGACAATGCGTCGGGCGGATTTGGTCCACACGAATGGTGTGGGATTCGTGTTCCAGCTTTTCAAGAA
>Ga0315281_10003895_pt1 | contig 21785 bp, 16 predicted proteins | sample YL17G07_0_MG_FD_204540 | JGI IMG/M metagenome (GOLD analysis project Ga0315281, IMG submission 204540) | Sediment microbial communities from Yellowstone Lake, YNP, Wyoming, USA - YL17G07_0 | ecosystem: Environmental > Aquatic > Freshwater > Lake > Sediment | place: USA: Wyoming | collected... | reverse complement strand
GCGCAGCCTTGCTTCCCCTTTCTGCACGACCGGAAACCAAAGTCCTTTCACGTACACTCCCGCCTTCAATAAGTTTGCGCTCATTTGCTGGGCGGTTGACGCCTCGCCGAGCATCACCGGAACGATTGGATGCGTTCCGGCAAGAATGCTAAACCCTAAGCCTTGAATCGCTTTCCTGAAATACGCTGTGTTCTCGTGAAGCCGCTTCACGATCGAACGGTCTTTCATAAGCAGGTCAAATGCTGCGCTTGTGGCCGTAACGATTGCGGGGGGCAATGAATTAGAAAAAATGTATGTCCGTGCTTTTTGGCGAAGATAGGAGATCAGTTCCGTGGACCCGCTGACGTAACCGCCCGCCGCCCCTCCGATGGCCTTCCCGAGAGTTCCGACGAGCGCATCAATCTTTCCAAGAACTCCCTGCTCTTCCGCCGTCCCGCGTCCGGTTCTTCCGACAACGCCAATGCCGTGTGCATCATCGACAAAGAGTGTTGCACCGTACTTCTGCGCGAGCTCCACCAACTTCGGAAGCGGAGCTTTGTCACCTTCCATGCTGAAGACCCCGTCCGTGGCAATAATTCTCAAGCGGTAGTCTTTGTCCTTATCTTCTTCTAGCTGCTGTTCAAGATGTGCAGCGTCATTATGATTGTAAATCTTCTTGTCGGTTACCTCAGGGCGGCATAAACGCTGTCCGTCGATGATGCTTGCGTGGTTCAACTTATCGCTGTAGATGACATCTTTGTAGTTTTCGACCCCTAATTTTTCATTCGTTAACGCAGCAAAAAAACCGACGTTCGCGGCAAACGTTGAAGAGAAGAGAATCGTGTCTTGTGTCTTCAGGAACTTTGAAATCTTCTTCTCCAAGTTTCGATGGATGGTCTGTGTGCCGCACAAGAAGCGTGCTGACGCGACACCGTAGCCGAACTTCTTGATCCCGTCGACTGCTGCCTTCACAACTTTAGGATGGTTTGACATTCCCAAATAGTTATTCGAGGCGAGCATTACAACATTCTTGCCGCCAACTTGGACGGTGCCCCCTTGCGGCGACTGGAGCTCGGTCTCAAACTTGTATGTTTGCGATTCCTCCATTCGCGCAAGTTCGGAGGATAGCAATTCTCGGATGTTCATGTTGTCCTCGTATCCTTAGACTCTATACTTATTGCTTACAGCTGAATACTGACTGCTGACCACTGCCTCTACTTTCTTCTTGCCTTCCACTCTGCATAATTCTTGCGAATATCCTCCAGCACTTCCCTATCGATTTTGTCGTCTTGTCGAATCCGCACGTCATAGTTTTCCCAGCCGAGAAAATCGTTAAGGGATTTCAGTGTTGACGCATTGAATACACCATTCACCGGACCCGAATAGAACTCCATCTTCTTGTAATCTTTGTCGGCGAGAATCGTTTGAAGTTCTTTGCAAAGGTTGGCGTCGATAGGAATCAAGTTCTTCTCTTCTGACCTGAAGAAGTACAATTTGTGCAGTTTGTAAAGGCGCTGGAGTTCTTCCAGCGGTTTGGCGTGGTCGTAAATGCTGATATCGATGTAGTCGTCCGTAGTACCGTCGTAGCCTGCCCCTTTGCGCTTCACCAACAACGCCGCTGATTCTTCGCCACGTCGGTCACCGCCTGCCTTTCCAGCTGCAACAAGTGCAGCGACCAACTTATCCGCGAGAGAGCCTTTTGTCGACTGAAATGTTTTGGCAAGGGCTTCAACGGTTTCTTTGCCGACGAGAATATTTCCTTGAGCGGCAAAACCTTTTCCGGCAATCATCATTCCCTTCCCACCAGACGCATCACCGGTCAGCCCGCCCGCCCAGTCGAAACATTCCGTGCCAGTCCAACTGGCTGAGTTGCCTCGAATATCAACGACGCCGACTTGCCGAGTTTGCCGCCCAGAATCAGTCTCAATCAGGATCTTGAGTGCTTCGGAGGCTGTTGCACCGTTGCGCATCATTGTCAATCCTCGGGAGCCGAACGAGACGTTCGAGAAGGATTGCGTTGCGACAGCGCCAACCCCTGCCTCCGCCCAGGCCACCACGGGGCGAACGTTTGGAAACTTCGATTGCACAGCCACTCCGACGTCCCCGTTTTCAAGGTCGACTGCAACTATAGAAAAAGTGGAGGTGAACGGGTCCGCGGGATGGATCGAGAGGATGAATGCAAAGACGAAGCTGAACAGAGCTACGAACGAAACGAATCGAATGAGTTTCATAAAATCCCTCCGAATGAATTACGGTTTCTTTTTCAGCCGCACGGCGAACGAGCCATCCATCTGGTGCTTGTAGGTGAACGTCGAAACAAATCCCGCTGGCGACACCAGTTCGGGATTCACAAACTGCTCAGCTGGTTCGACAACAAATTCTGGATGCCGAACGAGAAATTCTTTGACGATGTTTTCGTTCTCTTCCGGCTCGGTCGTGCACGTACTGTATACTAAGACGCCGTTCGGCAGCACTAGTTTTGCTGCATTGTCGAGGATGGCCTGTTGAATGATCGAAAGACGAGTCAGGTCGTCGATTTCACGCATCCACTTCGCATCTGGTTTTTTGGAGAGGACGCCGAGTCCCGAGCAGGGTGCATCGACCAGTACTCTGTTCGCTTGCGCAGTCTCGAGCGTTGATGCGTCAGCGGTAACGACGTGCGCGATTGAGATACCCAATCGTTGGCACGCGCTCTTCACGAGATTCAATCGAGTTTCATACCGATCCACCGCAATGATCTCGCCAATATTTTTCATCAACTCGCCGATAAACGTTGTCTTACCGCCGGGAGCTGAGCACAAATCGAGTACGCGGTCGCCGGGCTGTGGATCGAGGAGTCGGATGGCGAGTCCGGCACTCTCGTCCTGAACCGAAAAAAATCCTTGCTTGAACATCTCTGAACTTCCGATGCCGGCCATGTGCTGGACACGGATGAAGTAGTCCAGATACTTCGAACGCGAATACTGCACCTGATTCTGGTCGAGCAGATTGGTGAAATACGTGAGATCGATCTTGAGGCGATTCACTCTCAGCGCAAGGTCGGGGATACGATTATTTGCGGCGAGAATGTTCTTTGCATCGTCGTACCCAAACCGCTCAACCCATCGCTTCGTGATCCAGTAGGGATGCGACTCCACAACGGCGAGATGGCGGACACGGTCTTCGTTCGGGTCAGGGTAGCGGATGTTTTCCAGGTTGCGTATGATGTTGCGCAGAATCGCATTGACCATGTCGGCCGCCTTCTGACCTCGCAAGCGCTTGATGAATTCCACTGCCTCGTTAACGGCGGCAGAATGCGGGACGCGGTCTAGAAAAAGCAATTGATACAACGCGACACGAAGACAATTGCGGATGTTTGTTTCTGCTTTGGTGAAGTTGCCGTGGAAAAATCCCGTCAGCACCCAATCGAGTTTCATCTTCCAGCGCAAGACGCCCGTCACGATCTCGTTCATCAGGCCTTTGTCAAGTTCGTTCATGTCGTCTGAACGCATCTCGGCGTCGATGAGCCGGTCAAGGTACGCATCCGTGCGTTCGACGCGGTTGAGGATCTTCACCGACGTGCCACGGGCACCCGCATAGACTTTTTCTCGTTGGATTGGTTCGGCGAGTTCGGGCATGGGTCAGGTCGGCATTCCGTGGCGAATGCGTTCATCCTTCGTGAAATCAAAAATCCGTTTGAAGAGCCGCTCCTCGAAGGAGGAAAGCTCCACACCGCGTCGCGCCATCACCCGTTTCGCGACTTCAATAAATTTGTCGATGGCAAAGGTGGTAAACGTCTCGCCTGCCGCTCCCCACGAGAAGGGCGGAACGTATTTCGGTGGAAACCCAAACCCGAAAATGTTGCTCCCCATTCCCACGATTGTTCCCGTGTTGAACATGGAGTTGATGGCGCTCTTGGAATGGTCGCCCATCATCAACCCGACAAACTGTAAGCCTGTATCGACCTGTTCACGATCCATTTGCACTTTTACGTGGCTGTAATTATTCTTCAGGTCGCTGTTGTTCGTCCCGGCACCCAGATTGCACCACGCGCCAATGTAAGCGTGTCCTAGAAATCCTGCGTGCTGTTTGTTCGAGTAACCGTGGATGATCGAACCTTCAATTTCCCCGCCAACCTTACAGACCGGGCCGATGGTGGTGTTTTCGTAAATGGTCGCTCCCGACTTGACGATCGACCCATCGCCGATGTACACAGGTCCTACGATGACCGAGTTCGGTAGTATTTGCACATTTTGGCCGAGCCAAATTGGGCCTTTGCCTGCGTCAAGAACTACGCCCGGCTTTAGGGTAGTTCCCTCGCCAAGCACGATATCGGAAGGGTTCAAAAAATGAACGCCAACGTATTTCTTCAAATTCAGTTTTTGCTTTTTCCCCCTAGATTTCATGTGCAGTTCGAAGTCGCTTGCAAGCTCTTTTCCGTTCAGATGCACCAATTCCCACGGGTACGAAATCAGCCGGACCACCGATCCAGTCTGCGGAATCTTTGTAAACACTTCGGGCGACAGCGGGTGATGCAATTCCCGCTTCACTCGCCGCAGTGAAGCCCCTTTGACATATGCCGCAACAACCTGGCCATCGTTGATGTAGACAACTTCGTTCTTCGATGTGAGAGGAATTCGTTTAGCCAGATTTTCGTCGGCCAGCACTCTTCCATTGATGAACAGACAATCCTCCGACGGGATTTCGTTGACCAGTGTTTTCGGATTTCGAAGGCGCATGTAGTCGGAGAGATAGGATCGACAATGCAGAACGACTTTCGCGCCTGGGTAGGCGTTAAGAATTTTTTCTTTGAGCGAGGCGATGCCGGTTTTGAGGTTGTAGACCGGCCGAATGTACGCCAGGGGAAAGAATTTCTGGTACTGGTCGTCCTCAAAGATGCAGATCGTATTCGTCATGGAGTCTAACTAGTCGTAAGGGTTACACAAAGATGCAAAAAAAAAGCGGAATGTCTAACTCGTACATTCCGCCTGCCTTCCTTAACGATTGTGAGTGCTTTACGCCGTCGCTGGAGGAGCTTCTTTCTTCTTTGCGTATCGGGTCGTGAACCGCTCTACACGTCCGGCAGAATCCAACAATTTCTGCTTCCCCGTGTAAAAGGGGTGACAGTTGGAGCAAATTTCCACGTGCAGATTTCCCACCGACGAACGCGTTTCAAACGTATTGCCGCAAACGCATTTCACGATTGCTTTTCTATAGGTTGGGTGAATTCCTTCTTTCATTTCGAGCTACGCTGCCTTTCTGTTTTTCTTCCACAACAAATTACGAAAAATCGATCTGAAGCGCAATCAGGTTTTCAGTTCAAGTCGTTCTCTGATTGATTGAAAATTGAGACGAAATACCATAGATTGCTCTCGATGCGAACCGGATATTCAGCACTCGTTGCTTTTTTCAGCTTTTCCCTCTGCTTATCGCAGAACGCCACGTTCGGGTTTCTGCGCAACGATGCAAGTGCCCGAGCCGCCGCGCTTAACGGAAGCTTCGTTGCAATGACGGACGACCCGGTGGGCATCTTTTATAACCCTGCCATCCTTTCAACCATCACCCACCGACAAGGGTCTGTGAGTTTTCTCAAACACCTGCTCGATGTAAATGGTGGAAGCTTGTCGTTCAGCCAGGAGTGGGAATCGGTCGGACAGCTTGGCCTGGGAATCCAGTTCGTCGACTACGGATCGTTCACGCGCAGGGATGTAAGCATGAACCGGCTCGGCGAATTTATTGCGCGCGATATTGCCCTCCTAGTCGGCATTGGCCGATCCATTGACGAGTACCTCTCTCTGGGTGTAAGTCTAAAATACATTAGCTCCACAATCGCTGAGTATTCCTCTAATGCCGTCGCCATCGACTTAGGAGTGCTGTACCAGCTTCCCGACCAGAAAATGACCGTCGGCGCGAGCGCGCTCAATCTCGGAACACAAATGCGTACCTACGCAGGCGTACACGAAACTCTTCCCACGGATTTCAAGATCGGCATCACGAAACAACTCGAGCACTTGCCTGTTCTTCTCAGCCTCAATTTCCATCACCTAAACGAAGACGTACCGCAACTTCTTGACCGCATAAACGCTTTCTCGCTTGGCGCGGAATTCTTGGTGAGTGAAACAGTTCGTCTTCGCGGTGGGTACAGCAACGAACTTCGAACAGAATTGAAACTCGGAACCTCCGCAGGGCTGGCAGGATTTTCTTTTGGCGGCGGAATTTTGGTAAGAGAGTATCAAATCGACTACGCTTTTAACTCGTTCGGTAGGATTGGCGCGCTCCATCGGTTCTCGATTGGGATGAGTTTTTGAAGAATTGTTCCTAACCCCCAAGGCACGAATCCACTAAGAGGAGCGTTCAACGATATTATTGTGCCTTGGCGTCCTTCTGGTTATGCATTTCGGCCAGACTGATATCGCCTCCGTTACCTGACAAGGCTCTCAACGAATCCTTCCCCCACGTAAAACAAAACCATTCCTGCAAACACAAGAAAGGGCGGCAGTCGGTTTTCCGTCTTGTTGATCTCAGGAATCAGATCGCTCGCCCCAACGTAAAGGACCGTCCCCGCAGAGAAAGCGAATGCTCCGCCTACAATGGCGGGAGAGATTGACTGAAGAAAAAAGGCTGAGCACGCACCAACGACCGTCGCTGTCCCGATCCCCAACGCCGCTTGAATCACTTTGCGGCGCTCAAAACCAGCAGAAAGCATGATCGAGCCGATCGTGAGCCCTTCGGGAAATTTGTGGAGTAACACCGCGATGAACACAAGTACTCCCACAAGAAAATCGTATTGTACGCCGACGGAAATCGAAAACCCGTCGAAGAATGCGTGGATAAACAGGCCTGCGAACGCAGAAAATCCAGCGACCTTCGAGATCATCTTTTCTGAGTGAACCTCTTCGCCAAAGTGCAAATGCCCCACGACGGTGTGTTCAAAGAAATGGAGCGTGGCGTACCCCATCAGAAGCCACCAGGCTGCCGACGGAAGAATCTGAAAGCTGAGCGGGATCAGTTTGAAAAAGACGAGGGCGAGGATAAACCCCGCGCCGAGCGAGAGGAGCGTTTCCTGCAAGCGCGTCGGCCATTGCTTACGTGAAACCATGAGGACTCCACCGAGGATTTCGGCGGCGGCCGCAGCGGTGGCAAATAGGAGGATCGAACCGATCATCGTTCGTAGGGAGCCTTGAGGTACTTCTGGGACTCGATGTGTGTCTGTTCGTACTCTTTCATCCGAAGCACTTTTCGATACTGTGCGAGGGCCTGTTTACGGTTCTTCTGCGCGTCGTAGGTCATTCCAATCATCAAGTTCGCCATCGACATAAACCCCGAAGGGCCATCTTTATCGATCTTGCGCGATATTTCGTCGCACGCGTAGAAATACTTCAACGCTGCCTCATATCTTCCTCCGAGGAACTCGTGGCGCCCTAAATAATAATAGGCTTCACGTGCATCGTAGAGATCATAGCCGGTCTGTTTCGCACGATATTTTTTTTCGACTTCGAGGAAGACTGCGTTTGCTTCGTTTGCCATTCCCAAACTTGTATAACAGCGGCCGAGTATGCGATGGAAGAGCGCATTGCGCGGATACTGCCCGTGCAGCGAGCGGGCAATCTCCAACCCTTTCACGTAGTCCTTCTCGAACTGCAGATAGTTCTGCAACATGAAGTATGTCGCTTCCACCCGTGCGTATTTCGCTTTTTCTGACGCGATTCGGAGTTGTTCCAACCCCTTCTTTCGGTCGCCGCTTGGGAAGAAAATCATCAGCGGTTTCACGATAGAGTACCGGTCGGGAATGATTTCTGCGTAGTAATTGTAGATACCTATCCCCAGCATCACGTCGTAATTATTCTGGTCAAGCTCGAATGCCTTCCGTACCAGCGGAAGCGCAACAAGTCCGTCGTTTGCTGCGCCCACCCATTTGCCTCGATTGGCGCGCAGCCGCCCACGAAAGCCCACGGCTCCCCCCTTGAAGAACAACGCCGTCAAATCCTTTGGGTTTGTGTCGAGCCGCTTTTCGCACATCTGGATTACGACATCGAGCATGCCGTAGAATCGTTCGTCGTGCGATTCATCGTCAAAGTTTGTCAGGATGCGCCACCACTGGTTCATCGCGCGGAAGAAATATCCTACCGGGTGGTCTGGACGAATTTGTACAACTTGATCAAATATGCTATCAGCGCTCGCAAACTCGAGATTGTAAATAAAACCAATCCCCTTCTGAACGCGGGCATCTATATCCGGTTCCTCAAGCCATTGCGAAAATGCTTTGGATGGATGGACAAGCAGAATAAAGAAGAGAACCGTTGCGGCGAACGATGTCCGCGCTGCAAAACCTCTTCCCCCGAGAAGGTTCATGGGTTACATCAGTTTCGTGAGAAAATATTCTTTGAGCTGTGCTGCACCAACCCGAATCTGTTGCATCGAATCGCGGTCGCGAACCGTCACAGACTGATCTTGAAGCGTTTGTGAATCGACTGTCACGCAATAGGGCGTCCCGATTTCATCTTGGCGTCGGTAACGCCGGCCCACTGCCCCGCTTTCGTCGTAGAACAACCGAAGGTGCGCACGCAAGTCGGATTCGATCTTGCGCGCAAATTCCGGCATGCCGTCGCGATTCACCAGCGGAAGAATGGCCACTTTGGTTGGAGCGAGTTTGGGATGGAGCCGCAACACCGTCCGCACTTCGGCAGAGCCTTCAGCCGTCGGCGCTTCTTCTTCGTGGTAGGCATCGACGAGAAAGGCCATGAACGATCGGCTTGCCCCTACGGACGTTTCGATGACGAAGGGAACAAATTTTTCTTTTGTCTCCTCGTCGAAGTATTTCAAACTTTTCGTTGAAAACTTTTCGTGCTGAGAAAGGTCAAAGTTCGTGCGGTTGTGAACGCCTTCGATTTCTCCCCACCCGAAGGGGAATTCGTACTCGATGTCGTACGCGTCCTTCGCATAATGAGCGAGCTTATCTTTGGGGTGCTGGTGCCAGCGGAGCTTCTCCTGCTTCATCCCAAGGTCGGTGAACCATTTCAACCGCTCCGACCGCCAGTACTCGAAGTGCTGGTCGTCTGTGCCCGGCTTGACGAAGAACTGCATCTCCATCTGTTCAAATTCACGCGTGCGGAAAAGAAAATTCTTCGTGTTGATTTCGTTGCGGAAGGCCTTGCCGATCTGCGCGATGCCAAACGGCAGCTTCTGACGAGACGCCGACTGCACGTTGAGAAAGTTGACGAAAATTCCTTGTGCTGTTTCGGGACGAAGATAGACTACTGCGCTTGAATCTTCCATCGGACCGACAAACGTCTTGAACATCAAATTGAATTTGCGGGCTTCGGTGAACGTTCCTTTGTTTCCGCAGTTGGGACAGGAAAGTTTTGAGACGTGGTTCGCCGCTTCGGCGTCTGTGGAGATGAGTTTGGCAAAAGCACTCTCAACAACTTCGTCTTTCACCTGTCCATCGTACGTCCCGGGGAAGACTTCCCGCAACAGTTCCTTTCGTTTCTTCAGAGAAAGCTCATCGAAAAGAACATCGAGGCGATAGCGTGATTTGCATTGCTTGCAATCCACCAACGGGTCGGTGAAATTCTCGACGTGTCCGCTCGCCTCCCACACGCGCGGGTGCATCAGAATCGAGGCATCGATCCCTTCGATGTTCTCGCGGTAGGTCATGCTTTTCCACCAGGCCTGCTTCACGTTATTCAGCAATTCCACACCGAGCGGACCGTAGTCCCAGCAGCCATTGAGGCCGCCATAAATTTCGCTCGACTGAAACACAAACCCTCGTCGCTTGGCGAGCGAGACGATTTTGTCCATTAGCTTTGATTGATCAACTTGAGTCATGATTTTACAAATGAATCGCTGGAGCGGTTGTTTTTCGCTTCTTCATGAGAGTTCTCAGAGCCTTGTTTACCGATTGGGATGTCCGATAAACTTTTGCAACATCGGGCGAAAGAATAACGATGTTTGTTCCCTGCGCGTACTGTTTAGAGTATTTCCCTCGCACACCCCCACGAAAGTCATACTCAGGTAGCATTTCTGGCTGCCCATTGCGTTTAAGTTTCTTCATATGCTTTGCGCTCCTTTCTCGTCGCCGGTCTTGCACTAATTATTCGAATCGCATTGTTTCGGTCTGTATGCACAACAACGATTAAACGCTTCCGACTCGACTCGCCTACGATAACGTAGCGTTCTTCTGAAGCCGAGTGCTGCGGGTCTTCGATCACAAGCGAAAATGGATCCTCGAATACGGTGGCGGCTTCTTCGAAAGAGACTTTGTGCTTTCGAAAGTTTTGAGCAGCCTTTGATCCATCCCACTCGAATTGCAGCACGAACCATCACCTCCCCTTAAAATCCGGCTTTCGCTTTTCCAGAAACGCCGCGGTTCCTTCCTTGAAATCCTCCGTCCCGCAGGCAAGCCCAAACAGACTCGCTTCGAGCGATTGTCCGTCGGTGAGGTTCGTCTCGTCAGACATGTTCACCGCCTTCAATGCAAGCCGAATCGCAACTTGCCCCTTGCTGAGAATCTTCGCCGCCATAGCTTCACACGTTTTCATTAGATCGGCCAAGGGCACGATTTTGTTTACGAGTCCGATGCGCAGAGCTTCAGCCGCATCGATCTGGTCGCCTGTGAGAATCATTTCCATTGCTCTTCCTTTGCCGATGAGACGCGCAAGTCGCTGCGTTCCCCCGTAGCCGGGAATGATCCCGAGATTGACCTCAGGCTGCCCAAACTTCGCGTTCTCCGACGCGATACGAATGTGGCACGCAAGAGCAAGTTCCGTTCCGCCACCAAGCGCATATCCGTTCACTGCTGCGATGACCGGCTTGCCGAGGTTCTCAATCGTATCGAACACCTCTTGTCCGCCGATGGAAAACAGTTTCCCCGTCTCCGCATTCAACTCAGAGAGTTCTTTGATGTCGGTGCCCGCGACGAAGGCCTTTTCTCCTGCACCGGTGAGAATAACAGCACCAACATCGTCATTCGATTTGACGCTTTCGAAGAGATCTTTCAACTCGGTCTTTGCACGACTGTTCAACGCATTCAATTTATCGGGTCGATTGAGGGTGACACGCGCGATGCGGTCTTTGATTTCTACAAGGAGGGTTTCGTACTTCATGGCATTCACTCGAAAGATAAATGTTCGAATTCGGTCGACAACAATTTTTGCAGCGCACCGAGCTCGGGGGATGGAGCCACTCCGTTTGCAACCATCATACGAGCCGCGTTCAGACCCAACACACGATAGAGTCCAACGAGATCTTTATCTCTCTTCAATAATGCTCGCAGGTGGTCTTTCACCGCGGCCACGTCGCCTCGTGCAATCGGTCCTGTTAACGCGCGTCGCGGGGGTGATTCAAATGCGTTGCGTACACTCGATTCCGTCAGCTTCCGAAAATGGCGCAGAGAGTTGGGTTTCAGCACACGGCGGGCAAGTTCATCCACGGCATTCAACAACACGACCGGATAGTTCGATGCGATGACGCACGCACAATGATACAAAATCTTTGCCTCTTTCGGAATGTGAACCAGTTCTCCGCCGAGGTCGTCGACAATTTTCTGCGCCCTCGTCCGGATATTCTTCAGACCTTCGAACCCGAACGAGACGCCCTTCAATTCTGAAACTGTGGTCGAATGCGGAAACGACTGCATCGGATGGAGTGAGAAGACACTGGCACCTCTCGCCTGAAGAGCATTCAGCTCGTCACTGGTTTTCATCCCCGATGTATGGAACACCGTGAGATGTTTCGGGTCCACGTGCGACAATTGAGAAACGATTGCCGCAACCTCCACGATTGCCGAATCAGGTATGGCGATAAGAAGCAGATTTGTCTCAGGATGGATTCTTCGAAGATCGTTCGAATGTAACGAGCAACGCACATTCGAGGCAAGCCGCTTTGCGGATTTGCTGCTCTTACTTACGACGGAGAGAATCTTGTATCCTTTCCGAGATAGTCCGAGCGCAAACGCGGTTCCGACTCTACCCGCCCCAACTATGCTGAGGTTCTTAGCTTTTTCCGATCTCATTCGAAATCCTGAAAAACGCCGCTGAAAGATATCCGACGACGCGCTCTCTGTCGCCCGTTATGTCGCCCGAGTTACAAGTGTGAAGAACCCGAGATACGGTTGCGCCCATTGATTTTGAAGCAGACATCACTGCCGTCATCGGACCGCCTCCGCACGCTTCGACAGAATGGTTTCCGAGTTGTTCAGACAAAAGTAGATGATCAAAATCCCTTACGGCTGCGATTATGTGAGAGTCCATTCGATTGGCATCGCCGTATGAATGATAATGCGAAAGGTCGGAACTTGCGACCATCAATACTTCGCGCGGGTCAATCGTCTTGACCAGCACCCCGCTGAGGTAGTTGCACCATCTTGCGCTCTGGTCTCCCATCACGATAGGAAGAATCTGAAAGCCGGGCAATGACTGTTGCAGGAACGGAATCTGGACTTCAAGCGAATGCTCGTCCACGTGACCGGTATTGTCGAATCGGATCTCCTTTCCGGCATTCAAGATTCTCTGCCGTAATTCCACATCCAGCGGTATTTCACCAAGAGGAGTCCGGAATGCATCGTATTTCGGAATTGAAATTCCGTCAAAGTACACGTGATGGCTCGGGCCGACAAGGAGAATGGTTTTTCTTCGTTCACCTTTGAGCAGACTGAACGCAAACGCAGCCGTCTCGCCGGAATATTTATACCCTGCGTGAGGGACGATCAGCGCGACCAATTCTCCGCTCACCTTTGAGGTTTTTGCGCGCTTCAATAATCCCTCGACTTGCGATTGCAGTTCAATCCTATCCGACTCGTAGAACAACCCCGCCACGGCGGGCATACGTATCGAGCGGAACTCTGTTTTCGTGGCGTTTCTTTCTTCCGAGAATTTCTCTGCAGCAAATCGGAAAATCTGCACGCCGGATTTTCTCCACGCATCGCGGCGGAGTCCGGCCTTTTCAGCCGTATGGCCAAGAAATTCTTCCGCACTCCATCCTTGTTCTTCCGCGACTTGAGGAAGCAACAGGCCCCGCTTGAACCCGGCGTCGATGATCAGTCCGTGTAAGCCGATGGTGATTTCGTCGGGAGAGAAAATGCGTTCCGACGGATGAAGAAGAGATATTTCGATTTGAACGCGCGACAATTCTTCTTTGGTGAGCGGTGAAAACCTCGGGTCGTTGAACGCCGCTTTGACCGCCGCGTCTTGAACAGTCGCCACCAATGGTCGAGTTGGTTCAATATACCCGATGCATCCGCGCAGTTCGTTCTCGATTTTCAGCGTCACAAACGCTCCGGCATTGACATCAAGAGTCTCGCTCCGCTCCGGCGGAAGATGAACCGTTTTTCCGAACTTCCCTTCTATCGCCTGTCGCACAATCTTCAGCAGTACGTTCTTATCGTCCGGGCTCAGTGTCATTGCTGGCAAAAGGTACGGACGCGAGGCACGACATTCAAGCCGCGAAATTGATTCTGCAAGCACCGTTCCGTAGATTCCTGACGACAAATTGAGAGATACGCAATGTCACTGATGGTGAGCATTTCGGGAATTCGAGGCATCGTGGGCGATTCTCTGACACCCGATGTTGTTGTGAAGTATGCTGCTGCCTACGCGGAATACTGCAATCGCGGTACAATCATCCTTGGCCGTGATGGGCGCGTGACGGGCAAGTCTGTTGCTCACCTCGTTTCTTCGACGCTGATTGAGATGGGTTGCAACGTGAAGGCAATCGGCGTATGCCCAACACCGACCGTTGCGCTGGCCGTGGAAAAACTCAAAGCCGCCGGTGGAATTTCCATCACCGCGAGCCATAATCCGAATGAATGGAACGGCCTAAAATTCTTCGCCCCTTCGGGAATGTTTCTCGACTCGGATGAGAACAAGCGCTTTTGGGAAATCGCGCAGCGCGGTAGCTTTGCCTTTCGCGCTTGGGATAAGCAAGGAACACACGCCGCAATTCCTGAGTTTCTTGAGAAGCACCTTGCCCTCACGCTCAAGCTCCCTTGGGTCAAGCCTGCGTTAATCCGAAAAAGAAAATTGAAAGTCGTCGTCGACTGTGTGAACGGATCCGGCGGAGTAATTGTCCCTAAACTGCTGCGCAAGCTTGGCTGCAATGTTATCGAATTAAACTGCGATGCGTCAGGAATTTTTGCTCATACGCCCGAGCCAATCCCGGAAAACCTGACACAGCTGAGCAAGAAAGTGAAAAGCTCCCTCGCAGACTTGGGGATTGCGATTGATCCCGATGCCGACCGGATCGTCTTGATCGATGAGCGGGGCATTCCTGTGGGGGAAGAATATTCCATCGCGAGTACTGTGAAGTTCGTTCTTTCCAAACTCCCGAGAACAAAATCCAAATCGGTGGTCGTCAATCTTTCCACTACGCGTGCTGTCGACGAGATCGCCCGGCAATACGGAGCGAGCGTGTTCCGAACTGCGGTCGGGGAAATTAACGTGGCAAAAAAGATGCGTGAGATTGGCGCCATCATCGGCGGCGAAGGAAGCGGCGGCATTATTCTTCCCAAAGTCCATTTGGGCCGCGATGCGATCGTCGGGACTGCGCTCGTCGTGCAACAGTTGGCAGAATTCGACGGCTCTATGTCTCAGCTCAAAGCGACGCTCCCACACTTCGAGATCGTCAAAGGGAAAGTGCAGGTCGGCAACTTGAACGCCAATTCAGTTCTATTGCGGCTGCAGAAAAACTTTCAAACCAAAGGTGTTCTCAATTATGAGGATGGGTTGAAGATTGATTTCCCGAACTCGTGGGTACATTTGCGCAAATCGAACACCGAGCCAATCCTTCGCATCATCGCTGAAGCACCGACAAAGGAGGAGGCAAGCGCGTTAGTGAAACAATTCGCGATTGAAATTCAGAAGGTGGAATGAGCGTAAACAAGTAAGTGTGCATTGAGAATCGTGTTTGAAGGCAATCTCTTTGAACAACAAGGGAATGAGTACGTGCTTTGTCAATTGATATCCAATCATCCCGGCAATACCATCAACCTTGCTCTTCGCTCTATCTCGATCAAGAATTATTTCCTTTTGACCTTCGCCTCGTTGCTCACCTCCCCGTTGGCGCATTCTCAAGAATTGTCTGATGAATTCGAGCAGCTGCGTTCAAAGGAGGCATTACGGTTTACGGCAACCACAATGGCAAGGCCTTCAACAGTTGGCGGAACATTGGATGTCAACTACTACAAACTTGACCTTCGCGTCATCGGAGCTCTTGGATTCCTACTGGGCAATGTCACAATCATTGGTTCCATTCTCCAAACAAGCGCATCGAGTGTTTCGTTCGACCTTTCTAGCTTCATTACTATCGACTCGGCCTTTGTTGATGGGTTGAAGGTAACCACGGCACGCAACGCAAATACCTTTGATGTGGATTTGCCAAGGACGTACACAAAGGGCGAACGATTGAGCATTCTCGTCTTTTATCAAGGGTACCCGGCAAGCTCAGGGTTCGGAAGCTACACCGATATCCTACGACCGGATGGAACGCGATGGATTTACACTCTGAGCGAGCCCTATGGCGCTCGCGACTGGTGGCCCAGCATCGATCATCCAAGGGAGAAAGCCGATTCAGTGGATGTGTGGATCACGTGCGCCAATGCACTCAAAGGAGTCTCACAGGGGAAGCTCATCGAATCGGTTCAGAATGGCGACGGCACGGTCACCTATAAATGGAAACACCGCTATCCCATCGCCTCTTACTTGATATCGGCCACTGTAGGCGCCTTCAATTCAATTTCCGATTGGTATCGTTACTCTCCGACAGACTCGATGGAGATCGTCAACTACGTTCAGCCTGATATTGGAACAAAGAACCCCTCATACCGAACGAACGCGGCCCGAACGCCACGCATGATGCAAATTTATTCCAGTCTCTTTGGGGAGTATCCCTTTGTGAATGAGAAGTACGGCCACGCCGAATTTGGTTGGGGCGGAGGAATGGAGCACCAAACACTCACATCACTCCACGCGGCCGCTTTTTCGGAAGGAACAATCGCGCACGAACTTGCCCACCAGTGGTTCGGCGATTTGATCACCTGCCGCACTTGGCCCGACCTTTGGCTCAACGAAGGCTTCGCAACATATTGGGAGGCTGCCTATCGAGAGAAGCAATACGGGTTCAGTGCTTACGCATCTGACATTAACGCGAAAGCTGCCAGCGCTAAAACTGCTGGCGGAACACTCTGGGTGCAAGACACAACCAACGTGGGGAATCTCTTTGCCAGCAGTCGCGTGTATAACAAAGGTGCATGGGTACTCCATATGCTGCGACACACACTGGGCGACTCGGTCTTCTTTGCTTCAATCAAATCGTACGCATCCGATCCACAGCTGAGGTATGGCACAGCCTCGACAGCCGACTTACGTGCGAACTGCGAACGGGTCTCCGGAAAAGATCTTGGATATTTTTTCAACGAATGGGTCTACGGGGAACGACATCCAAAGTACTACTACTCGCTGACAAGCGCGCCGCAGGGACAAAATTTTGTTGCAACGGTCAGAATTCAACAGACGACGGGAACCAACAACCCAACGTATTTTTCCATGCCGTTGGATTTGCGCTTCACCGGGATTGGACTGGACACAACTGTTACCGTTTGGAATAATGCCATTGACCAGTCGTTCCAGCTGACGTTTCTTCACAGCCCCGATTCAGTATTACTTGACCCTGGAAGTTGGATACTCAAGGAGGTGCAGCTGGTGACCATTCAACAAAACGCTCGGTTGCTGGAGAACTACCCAAACCCATTCAATCCCGGGACCACTTTCGAGTTCTACTTACCGCGGGCTACGCTCACGACGCTGAGAGTGTATGATGTGCTCGGACGAGAAATCGCGACGCTTATCAACGAGACCAGACCGGCTGGTTGGAATGCACTGAAGTGGACTCCGAGGAACATCCCCAGCGGGATGTATCTCTATCGTTTGAAAGCTGATGGATTTGTTGAGACGAAGAAGCTTGTAATCTTGAGATAATCGATGCGGCCGGTGGCAAATTGGTGGAGATTGAAAATCTTTTTAAGCGAGCAGGGCGATGATTGGTCAAACTATATCCCACTATAAAATCTTAGAGAAGCTTGGCGAGGGCGGGATGGGTGTCATCTACAAGGCCCAAGATACCAAGCTCGACCGCATCGTCGCGCTCAAGTTCCTCTCCCCTCTTCTCACCGCCGATGAAGCGGAAACGAAACGATTCGAGCACGAAGCGAAAGCTGTCTCCTCAATCGACCATCCCAACATCTGCACCTTCTACGAACTTGGCAAGACAGAGAGTGGACAACTCTTCATCGCCATGGCGTACTACGAAGGCGAAACAGTAAGAGACAAGCTCAAAGACCGACCACTTCCGCTCACAGAAGCGCTTGACATTGCCATCGCTGTTGCGCACGGACTCTCCAAAGCTCACGAAAAAGGAGTGACGCACCGTGATATCAAGTCGGAGAACATCATCGTCACTCACGACGGCGGCGTGAAGATCATGGATTTCGGTCTTGCCAAGATCGCCGGCGCTTCCACGCTCACGAAAACCGGCGCAACACTTGGCACGGTTCCTTACATGTCGCCTGAACAGGCGCGGGGTGAGAAGGCAGACCATCGGTCGGACATTTGGTCGTTCGGAGCAGTTCTGTATGAGATGGTAACGGGTCAGATACCGTTCAAGAGTCAGTACAATGAAGCGATGGTTTATATGATCTTGAACAAAGACCCCGAACCGGTCACGGCTCTACGGTCGGGCGTGCCGATGGAGTTGGAGCGGATCATTGGCAAATGTTTGCAAAAAAAACCGGACGACCGCTACCAGCACATGGATGATATTCTGGTCGACTTGCGGAAGGTAAGGAGTGTGTCGGTAGAAACTGAACCGAAACCGTTGAAGAGAGTGAGAATCAGAATCAAATGGAACAAGTGGTATACCATCGGAGCAGCCGCGGCAGTCATCGGCTTATCGCTCATTCTCTTCTTTCCGCTTCCCAAATCTTCAGACCTCGCAATTCATTCTATAGCGGTTTTGCCGCTCGATAATCTCTCCCGCGACCCCGAGCAGGAATACTTTGCCGACGGAATGACGGAGGCACTGATTACCGATTTAGCAAAGATTAGCGCTCTCAGAGTTATTTCGCGGACTTCGGTGATGCATTTCAAAGGTACGCAGAAAACAATCTCGGAGATTGCAAAAGAGCTCAATGTTGACGCTATCGTGGAAGGTTCCGTGCAGCGGTCCGGCGATCGAGTTCGCATCACGGCTCAGCTTCTTCACGCCCCGACAGATCGACATCTCTGGGCTGAGGGTTACGAGCGCAATATGACGGACGTTCTTTCTTTGCAGAGCGAGCTGGCGTTGGCGATTGCTAAAGAGATTCGGGCCAAGGTAACTCCTCAGGAAGAAACTCATCTTGCGAGTGCGCGTCCTGTCAACAAAGAGGCGTACGAGTTGTATCTCAAGGGTCGGTATTATTGGAATAAACGGAATACAGAGGGCTTTCAAAAAGCTATTGATTATTTTCAGCAGGCAATTGATAAGGATCCAGGCTACGCACCCGCATATACTGGTCTGGCCGACTCCTACGGTTTGCTAAGCTTTTACGAGATTGCTTCACCTAAAGAGTCGTTCCCAAAAGCGAAGGAGGCTACGAAAAAGGCCCTCGAGATCGATGAATCGCTCGCTGAAGCTCATAACTCTCTTGCTTGGACAGCCTATTGGTATGATTGGAACTTCCCTCAAGCCGAAAAAGAATTCAAAAGGGCCATTGAACTAAACCCGAATTTTGCGACTGCTCACCAATGGTACGCTGTCCTCTTAACGACCATGGGCCGAGTGGATGAGTCGATCGAAGAAATAATGCGTGCGCATGAGCTCGATCCCCTTTCCTTGGTTATCAATTCCGTTGTAGGAAGAATAAACTATTATGCTCGCCACTACGACACGGCAATAGAGCATTGCCGCAAAGCGCTGGAAGTGGATCCGAATCATTTCTTCCTGCACTGGATCCTTGGAACCGCTTATCAAGAAAAAGGGATGTATCAAGTCGCAATAACAGAACTTCAAAAGGCGGTAACGTTCTCCGAGACCGCTTTGTGGCCAATGGCGTCACTCGGTAATGTGTACGCGATCACTAGTAATGAGAAAGATGCGCGTAAGGTACTGCGACAGTTGGACGACCGAGCAGCACAACGATATGTCTCGCCCTACAACTTTGCACTCATCTACGCTGGTCTTGGAGAGAAAGACCAGGCTTTGGTATGGCTGAGAAAAGCTTTCGATGAGAGGGACAGCTGGTTGCTGTTTGTGGAACCCGACCCGCGGTTCGATGGCCTACACTCTGATCCGAGGTTCACTGAATTGCTTAAGAAAATGGGACTGCAAGCTTCAGAATCAGACAAAGGTAGCAACCTACCAAGCATCGAGAAACCAAAAACCGAAACATCACCCAAATGGCAAAACTCCATCGCTGTCCTGCCGTTCAAAAACATCAGCGCGGACAAAGAGCAAGAGTATTTCTGCGACGGTATGACAGAGCAGCTTATCACGAACCTCACCAACCTGCCGAACGTAAAAGTCATCGCCCGCACGTCGGTGATGCAGTTTAAGAATTCTGACAAAACGATTCAGCAGATTGCTCAGGAGTTAGGCGTTGCGCACATCCTGGAAGGCAGTGTTCGGAAAGCAGGCAACAAGATACGCGTCACAGCACAGTTGATTAAGGCCGACGATGGCTTCCACGTTGGGCGAAAGACTATGACCGACAATTGAAGGACATATTTGCAGTGCAGGATGATGTATCGAATGCGATTGTCCAAGCATTGAAGGTCAATCTACCTGTTTCCCTACAACATTCGATGGTGGCAACCGCTCCGAAGAATTCCGAAGCATACGACCTGTATCTACGCGGTAACTTCTTCCTTCATAAATCCGACGAAGAAAGTCTGAACCGCGCTCTGGACTATTTTAAGAAATCCATAAAAAACGATCGGTCATATGCGCTTCCCTACGCTGGAATCGCCAATGCTTACGTAAATTTGGCGGACGCCTATCTCCCGCCGAAAGATGCTTATCCCAAAGCAAAATCCGCTGCTCTCAAGGCACTTGAACTCGATAGCACGATTGCCGAGGCTCGTGTGGCGCTCGCGTTCATCCTGGGAGCGTACGAAAGAGATCAGCTCTCGTCACAACGAGAATTCCGCAGGGCGATGGAGTTCAATCCAAATTCTACGGATGTTCTCCAGCTTTCTGCTCTGTATCTTGGAAGTCGAACGGGGAGCCCCGAAGCGATCGCTCTTGCGGATCAAGCAATTGCTCTCGACCCTCTCAATCCATTTAACAGTTGGACTAAGGAATATGTTCTCTTTATGGCACGTCAATATGACGCAGTGATCGAACTGCATAAGCGAACCGTCGAGCTTGACCCAAATTTCTTCTACTCTGATTCCTGGGTAGGTCTCGCTTATCGGGAGAAGGGAATGCTCAACGAAGCTCTGGATGAATACACGAAGGTGCAGAAGCTAATGCCCGGGCAACCTCTCTTTGGACTTGCTGCCTTATATGCTCGCATTGGGAAGCGGCAGGAAGCAAAGAACATTCTCCGCGACCTGATAAACGAATCCACGAAAAGATATGTCGCCCCAACAGGTATCGCGATAGTCTACATCGCACTGGGAGAGCGGGATATGGGGTTCGAATGGTTAGATCGAGCGTACGAAGCACACGACGCGTTCCTGCACGGACTCAAAACGGATGTAAGATTCGACCCAGTCCGTTCCGATCCTCGTTATGCTGTGCTGCTAAAGAAATTGGGGTTCGAGAAATGATTGGCCAACTCATATCCCACGAATCCTGTCATGCCCGCGGATTTCGCGTTTTTTTCGTCCCGCAGCTTTTGGCGGGATCAGCGGGCATCCTGAAATTGTGGCCGTGTTCTGGACTCCTGCTTAAAACGTGCGGGAGTGACAGGTTCTTTTCTGGAATTCGTGAACTATGATCGGAACAACCATATCGCATTACAAAATTCTCGAAAAGTTAGGCGAGGGTGGAACGTCCGAAAATCACCCACGCCTGCCTGCGTGCCGAACACTCTCGCCTTCGTCGCAACTTCGGCGGGCAGGTCGGCAGGCAGGAGCGCTTCTTGCGAGTGGCTGTGATTTTCAGGATCCGCCTTCTTTCGCGCTTTTTGCGTCCGCCGGTTTTTTGGCAGATTGGCGGAGGCGTGGCCTATGATAGGTCAAACAATATCTCATTACAAGATTCTTGAAAAGCTCGGCGAGGGCGGCATGGGCGTCGTCTACAAAGCCCAGGACACTAAGCTCGACCGCCTCGTCGCGCTGAAGTTTCTTCCTCAAAACATCACTCCGACTGAGGCCGAGAAGAAGCGCTTCATCCACGAAGCCAAAGCCGCCTCTTCCTTGGATCATCCCAACATCTGCACTGTGTATGAAATAGACGAGACGCCCGATGGCCCCAAGGGGGCAGGACAGATGTTCCTCGCTATGGCTTTTTACGAGGGCGCGCCGTTGTCCGAGAAGATCAAACAAGGTCCGTTGAAGATTGACGAAGCTTTAGAAATGGCGATTCAAGCCGCTGAAGGATTACAAGCTGCACACGAGAAAGGTATCACCCATCGTGATATCAAAAGCGGCAATCTGATGCTGACCGAGAAGGGTCAGATGAAGGTGATGGATTTTGGCTTAGCCAAGACGACCGGCGCGACAATGATGACGAAGAGCGGTGCGACTGTTGGCACGGTTCCTTATATGTCGCCGGAGCAGGCACGGGGAGAGAAAGTGGATCATCGCACGGACATTTGGTCTCTTGGAGTTGTCTTGTATGAAATGATTGCG
>Ga0315281_10003894_pt1 | contig 21787 bp, 20 predicted proteins | sample YL17G07_0_MG_FD_204540 | JGI IMG/M metagenome (GOLD analysis project Ga0315281, IMG submission 204540) | Sediment microbial communities from Yellowstone Lake, YNP, Wyoming, USA - YL17G07_0 | ecosystem: Environmental > Aquatic > Freshwater > Lake > Sediment | place: USA: Wyoming | collected... | reverse complement strand
AGAAAATAGACTTGACCTTCATTACGGATTACGCACAGCGAAAAATAATCGTTGACTTTTTGATGCGCTGTAAATATACTCTAACCATCCTGAGATTTGATCATAGATAAAAACTAAGGCGCTCTCTTTGTAACCTTTAACCCGGAGGGTGGCTGTATGGTCAAGAATTTAGACCCCATTCCGTCAAGGAAGTGGGGTTTTTTATTGTGCGCCCGGCAGGGTACACTCACTTGGAGGTGAAAATCCTCCGGCAGGAAGGTAATTTTAAATTATGGCAGGGGCATTTACACATTTCATACTATGTGACCAAGGGAAAGCTAAAAGCTCGGCTCTTGGTTTAGAGGTATGGCAACTTTTGAATAAGCATTATCGATTTTTATTCTTAGGAGCAGCCAGCCCAGACCTTCCTTATCTGAGTCTTAAATTGGGCAATGTAAACTGGGCGGATGTGATGCATTATGAAAAGACGAACAGTATCATGGAAAGCGGCTATGCAAAATTGAAGGAGACATGGAATTCGAGAACCCCTGGTGATGAAATAAAATTTGTGTGGTTGATGGGATATGCCTCTCACCTCATTGCTGATGCAACGATTCACCCTGTTGTTGAAGCGATTGTAGGCCATTACCCTGAACACAAAGAGGAGCACAGGCTCTGTGAGATGACCCAGGATTCTATCATTTATAACATTTATAGGAAGACTGAAATCCGCTATTCGGAGTTTTCCGAAATGGTTAAGTTTTGTAATGAATCGGAATACTTTAGTGAACTCATGGATTTTTGGGAGGAGCTTACCATAAGTAATTACCAGGATAAAAATGAGGAACCTTATCCTGCATTTTGGTTCACTACCTATGCAAAGGCTATCGATGCAGCCGAAGGGGGCTCTAAATTTGTAGCATTGTTTAGGCATATAGGTTTAGGGGAAGATTTGATCTATAAAACAAGAACAGAAATTGAGAATGACTATTCTCAAGACTATGTGAAGTATTTCAAAGAAGTAAAGCTTCCTGGCGGGGGCGTGGGATTTTTCAAAGAGATGGCATTTGAAAAGGCAATGGATAATGTGATTGCCGCCTGGAGAATGCTCTACGAAGGTTTAAGATCCCCAATCGTTGTCGCTCAAATCATAAGAAATTGGAATCTTGATACAGGCGTTGATATGGAGTCGCCGGAAGGCAGGATAACATACTGGGCATGATAATGAGAAGGCGTCTATTTGTAATATTTTTTCTGGTAGTTTTAGTCTGTTCCTCAAGCCACTGTGCCACATCTCATGAGATAAAAAGGAGTGAATATGATATGTTATGCTCCGCTGTCTCTGCTTCCTCTTATGCAGTTATCGGGGAATATAGTACCTCGATACCGTCCGATTTCACGGTCGATAAATTCATGAAGTTAGTCGAAAAGAATATTCCTAAAGATTACTTTAAGGTAATGAGGAAATACATCTTAGAAATCAAGCCAAAAGGGAGTTATTATCTCTTGCTTGTTTTCGATCCCGATACAAAATCCCTGATTCTCTTCGACTACAGTTGCACCCCCGAGCCCGATGGTCAGGTTCTCCTTGAGCAAGGGAAGTTTGATCTGAACAATCTCGATCTGTACGATAAATGTAAAGCCCAGACACAATAAAATCCTTGAGGCTTGGGCTGCATACCAAATGGAGGGACAAATTATGGAAGAATTAAATCCTCGGCTCCTTGATTTTTTTACAGCCAATTATAAGCCTGGGATCATTGGTATTATTGGGACCCGGGGTACCATAGGAATGGCCATCAGAGAGGCGCAGAGCGCTGTGACAGTGGACAAGAAATCTTCTCTCTGGTCCCATTGCTTCATACTTGGAGATTTAAGGCTCGATCGAAGAGGGACAAATGGTGCGAAAAGTAAAAGTCCTTATATATTCGAATCCGATCTTCATGTTGATCTTTTTAAGTCCCAGCTTCGAAATGGTGCCCAGGAAAATTGGATTGGTAAACATTGTAGGGAGAAGGTCGAAAATGCTGCTGTCATAGATTTTGGGATTTCTGAAAATCAAAGAGATGGTATTCTTGCCACGGCATTGCAACTCGTGGATGAGCAGGTGCTCTATCCGATTCAAGAACTACTCGGGACATGGTGGGCCATCATCATGAAAAAACAGTGGCTTCCTAATCCCGTTGATGATCCCCATGCCATGTACTGCAGTGCCTTTACGAGGTACTGTTACAAAGAGGCAGGAAGGGATTTTCTCGGACCAGAGATCAGTGTTTCGAACACAACCCCTGAAGATATCGCCCAGGCAGGAATTAAAGCAGGGGCATTGAAAATTTATAAGCCGTAGACCATTTAGGCATGATACCTTGTGAAAGAAAAAGAGATCCAATTCCACCTCTCTCATTAGCGGAATGATATGAAGCTATTTTTGAGTGATCTCCATTTGGGTGACGGTAAAGAAAGGGATGATTTTCAATATCACCAACAATTTGATGAACTGGTGCGGGAAGTATCAGAGAAGTCCACAAGGGTTGAAATGGTATTATTGGGGGATATCTTTGATTTAATCCGAACACAGAAATACTATGAATTTGAAGGATTGCCTCATCCAGAGGTGAAGTTAAAAGTCATGGAAGATATTACGGAGCAACATGTTCCTTTCTTTGAAACCCTCAAGTCTTTCACAGGAAGAACAGGTAACCAATTGAGATATGTGATAGGAAACCATGATTTTGGTTTTTATCTTGATCCGAGACTCCAGGGGATGGTTCGGGAAAAGTTCGGACTCATCCTCACCCCGGAAAAGCGCTACCGTGATGAATCTTTGGGGATCTGGGCTGAGCATGGTCACCAACACGATATCATCAATAATACCTTCAACGAAGATAAAACTCCTATAGAGTATAGTCTTGGAGACAAAATTGTCGTGGAGATCGTCGATAAGTTCTTCGATGAAGTGAGAAAAAAACAAGGAGAGTTAGGGATCGATCCAGTCATCATAAACGATCTTGATAATGTAAGACCTCAGTCGGCCATCGTGAACTGGCTTGACTATATCAACGAGCAAGGTGGGCTTAAACGGCTCTATTATGAGACCATAACAAACTTCATTGTCAGCAATGCGGACCAAGTGGCAACCCTGGTATGGGATTTTTTAAGGGGAGAATACCAGCCCAACCTCCTAAAAGCAGCCAGAGAACTCGCCAAAAAAGATGCGACAAAGTGTATCATCTTCGGACACACCCACGATCCACTCGATAAGGCTTTACCTAAAGGCGCAAGGTACTTGAATACCGGCACTTGGAGGAAATTCATTGAACCAAAGGGTCGTCCGTCAACCAGAATGAGAACCGTGCCCACATCCAACGAAGGCGGGAACCCGTTGTATACCCAAGAGCCTTACTACTACTACAAGTTCAAGTCCACCACCAATTTGAGTTACGTTCTGTTCTACGAAGAAGGAGAGGGGGAGGTCGGGCCCCGTTTGATCCAACAAGAGCAAGAAAGCGAATAAAGCTTGATTTACATAAATTGATAGCTTGCAATCAAAAAAGAGGCCATGGATAGATATCCTTTAACCCTTTAACCATTATAGAGGGTGGCAAATGGTCTATATATGATTCATACCCCATTTCTCACAAAGAGGGATGGGGTTTTTTATTTTGAGTTTATGGGAAATGAATAAATCAGGGAGGGGTTGCCATCAGAATGCCTGAGGTATTTGATAGCAGAGGAAGATGTGACACCAGTATGGTGCTATTAGGTCAATTTACGAAAGGAAGGTGATATTCGAATTTTGAAGGTTTGCCCCTATGCGCTTGCAGGAGGAAAATAAAGATCAGCAGTTTGAAACATGGACGGGCTCACTCAAGGAAGTATTATCAACCTGAGTGGCGTTCTGTTCTACAAGAAAGGAGGGAAACATGACATCCAATGTCAAAGAGAATGAGTTTAAAGGCAAAGCACCTGAACTATTCAAGGAATTGAAGGAAAGGGTCAGGCATTTAAAAGAAACCGGAGCCATAGTCAATGAAATTTTAAAGATTATCGATGAGTCAGAATCACTCTTGAATAGCAATCCAGAAGAGTCTGAAAAGAAGTATGATGAAGCCCAGAGCAAAATAGAAACCATAGAGATAAGTCACCGAGCAAAACCCCTTGCCTGGAGGCTGTTATGGATAGAATTAAGCTATTTAGTTTTACTTTTACTTTTGGGGTACTTTACATACAAATGGCCTCATTTTGTTTTGTGGGATGGTCTAATGGACGATCCCATCGCCATGCACCTTCAAACTGTCTGGTTTGGAGCACTTGGTGGAGTAACCATCGCTATTTACGGGATATACGAGCACATACAATTGAGAGATTTCGATCCGAAATATGAATTATGGTATATCTGCAAACCTCTGATAGGGGGAATTTTCGGTTGGTTTGTATACCTGATATATTTCATCGGTCTAGTATCGGTTCAGGGCATTGACATTAAAATAAAAACTCCTGAATTACCCTACGTCATTGCCTTTCTGGCTGGCTTCAGTGAGAGATTTACCCTTAAGATGATTGACAAGCTAATGGGCGTTCTTACTACCTGGCAAGAAAAACCCTCAGGTGGTGGTTCCCAAAAGGAAACAACAAAGTAGGAAGATAAATGGTGTCTGACTTTGAAACTTGACAGAAGATTTTATTGAAGTGCGGAGCGAATGCAAGGCCAAATTGTTAATGTTAACAGAATTTGGTGGAAAAGGTGAACGCTAAGAAAATAGAGTTGATGCTAACTAGTGCTTTGGCATAAGTGGGTTTGCTTGATTCATGTTTCAAGGTCTGACACGGTGGCGTGTACTTAACGATCCGGAATTAGCCCCACGGATCATCAAGCAAAAGTGACGGAATAGGATAGTCATTTTGTTTGAAGTGTTAATTCCTTGAAAGGCCGCAATTAAGAATTAGTAAAGGGTAAAGATTCGTTTCCAATTACTCATTGTGGAAAAAAAGAGGAGGTATTTAATATGAAAAAGAGAGAGAGCATATTTACTTCTTATTTTCCCACTTCTCTATATAAGTTTGTTTTGATGATATTGGCTGCCTGCCTATTGTCTTCATGCGCGCTGATGGGGCGTATCGGGAATAAATGGGGACTAGGAGCATATGATGACTATTCTACTAAACCATTGGAATATGATCAACAATACAAAGATCTGCTCAATGCTGTAACACACAAAAGCAAGGAAAAACCAAACTTTCAGAAACTGGCGGAGAAAGAGAGCGAGTTGCAGAAGGCTCGCAAGGATTATGAGAAGTGTAAAGCCGAGTTAACCGAAGCGGAGAATGGCCTAAATGAGAGAGAGAAGATGAGGAAGAGAGCACAAGAAGACGTCGATACTACTAAAAATGCTCTGGATAAGGCGATGCAAACGGCGGACGTCGCCAAGCAGAATGAGCTAAAGCAGCAGGTCAAGCAGCTTGAGGCGGCCCTGTCGAAGGCAAAAGATGAGTATAATAAGGCTTCCGATGAGAGCAAGAAGTTAGAAGTTGCTTTGAGGGCTGCCGTGGGCCACGTAGCAGAACTTCAGTGGGAATTCGATGAGCTGAAGCCAGAACGGCAGGGCTTTGTGGATAGGAAGTGTTGGGACGGATTCCCACTTAATCCTGACGAAAAAACACTTTGCGCATATCAGAGAAACCTTCTCATTGGGAATCTAATTGCCATATCTGACGGGATGTGTGAAAAGCATATGAAAACAATATTAGGGAATGAAGCAGCAGTGAATATCATAACGGGAACATTTACTAATGTTTTCGCCGGGGCAGCGACGGTAACTACCGGAGCGATAGGCAAGTCTATCTTGGCTGCGCTGGCATTTTTTTCAAACTCAGAGCGGTCTCTGGTTAACGAAACAATTTATAAGTCAGTATTGGTCCCCGCTATTATTAAAAAGATTAACGAAATACGACTTAATGAGAGAAGGGAAATAATGGCGAAGTACGACACCAATAAAAATGCGGCCTACGAAGATTACCCTGTAAATTTTGCTCTAGCTGATATTATAAAATACCATCAGTCTTGTTCTTTTATGGTTGGTTTACAGAAGGCCTTAGAGGAGGGCACACAAACTGCTCCAGGTCAAGACAGGGCATCGCTTGAACAGAAATTGAAAGCACTTGTCCTTGAAAAGGATATTCGGAAACTCGAGTTGGATAAACAGGGTATTAGGAGTGAAGGAGATATTAAGAAAGATAAATATATAATTTATCTTGACGGCCAAATTGACGCTATAACTAACAAACTCAGCCTACCAGAAGCAAAGAAACCTGAGGATAAATCGGGAAAACTCAATGGAACGATCAAAAGCGTCGATGAGAAGGCAAAGAATATTGTCGTTACCGGTACCGATGGGAAAGCGGAGAGCACCTTTGTGGTCGATGAAAAAACAAAGATTACCAAAGACACAACGAATCTTACCTTTGCCGATTTGAACGCTGGGATGTCGGTTAACGTGGAGTACAAGAAGGAAGGGGATAAGATGATCGCAACGGCGATCAAAGTGTCCGAAGCCAATAAACCGCCACCCGTGACTCCTAAATCGGGACAATGCAACGGAATAATCAAAAGCGCGGATGCGGTGACAAACAGCATTGTCGTTGTCGAGAAGAATACGAACAAGACCTTTACTTTTCTGGTCGACGAGAAAAAAATAAAGATCACCAAAGACACAACGAATCTTACCTTTGCCGATTTGAAGGCTGAGATGTCGGTTAACGTGGAGTACAAAATGGAAGGGGATAAGATGATGGCAACGGCGATCGAAGTGTCCGCTCCGAAGGCTGCGCCGCCGAAGACTGGGACCAAAGTAAATGGTGCCTTGCCTTGAAATTTGCGAGAAGATTTTATTGAAGTGCGGAGCGAATGCAGGATCAAGTCTTCAATGTTGGCGGAATTTGGTGAAAAAGGTGAATGCTAAGAAAATGGATTTAACCCGCATTATTTTTTTTGGAAAATAGGATGTGTTCCCATTTTCCCAGGAACGGATATGCAGAGAGGAGGTACTGGAGATGAATAAGGGGCAGCGAAAAAAAAATGGCAGCGGAATGGAAAGTGATTATGGAGAAGCATCCCACCTTTGCCCGGTCGTATCTCGCACAGCAAGCAATTATGATGGAGGCTTCGGAGCTTGGGTATAGGATTATAGACAAACTCATGTGCAAACTCCTTGAGACGAAACTGCCTGTTCTTTTCGAAGACTACTGGGCCAAAAAGTGTAAAGAGGTGGTCCGGATTGAGCCCGGCGGTGTAATCGGGTGTCTGACAGAAACTAATCGAGACCCGGCCCGATGCTTTGGAACCGATGACGAAGAGGGGTTTTTCGAGGACCCGTTGGCTGGTGGTAAAACATTACCTCCCAAACCTCCAATCCCGCCTCTTTAACGATAAGAGGATTGGGGGCACCCATTAAAAGGCACCTGCCGAGAAGATGAGAACAAATGTAGGGATTAGGTCTTCAATTCAGGTGGAATTGGGTGGAAAAGGTGAACCCTAAGAACAGAGACTCAGCTCTCACTGCAAACTAGAATTCTGGCAAATATCAAGGCCAGACCCCATCTACGTTGACATGAAAGGAGAAGCAAATGGGAAAAGTTAAGTCAGCGAAAGAACCCCGTAGAGTTGTTGATACCACTCCACGCACCAAAACAATCCAACCAAGGCGTCTCGCGTTCGACGCGATAAATACATTAATTGCTCTTAGAACGCTCGCTAAGAAGCGCGATCCAGAATTGCGTGCCACAACCCTTAAGGCCTACAATGAGTACCTCAAACGTCCGCCTAAAGCACAGCCCGTTCCTATCGCTGCCCCAAGCCTCTCTTTCAAGTCCTCTTTGCCGATCAGGGTAACAGAAGGGGCGCAAAAGAGGATCCGCCAACTAAAGCTCGATGGTGCCACAAAGGTATTGTTCCCACCTTTCATGAAAGGCGAGGCAAAAGTCATGTACCTCGACAAGAATGGTAAAGAACAACTTCTTGGTGTGATGAGGACAGGGACTGTTCAAGTTGAGACTGATCCAATGAAAATGGACATTTCTCACGTCGGTCTTTCCGTTGGAGTTCTGGAGAGTAACAAGAACCTGCTTGAATTCATCGTCAAAGCTCCCGGACTCCCTGCGATTTTGCGGTCACGCAAACTAAATGATCAAGGCGGTCTGACACACCAACTGAGGATATCTCAGTTACACGGGAAGAAAGGAGGGTAATAAGATGAGCGACACCTCTGTCGATAAAAAGAATGGACCTGATACGCCTGATTATGCCACTGAGCTAAATAACATTAAGCAAGGGGTTGTGATCATGAATCCCTCTTCTGCCACGGCCAAGAGTCTTCTCCAGGCCGCCGACGAGCTCGACAACGCTGCGTGGGTCGATTTCTCCGAGATTCGCTTCTTCCTTGAGCCAGCGGCAACACCTCCGACTGGCTTAAGTCTGTTCGTTCCACTGACCGCCGAAGAGATCGAGATGATGCGGGAAATTGACAGTGCGGGAGGAGACTCGCGAAACTACCAGGAACAGTTCTATTCTCCCTTCAAGCAAGAAGTAGCCTATGGAGTAAGGGATCACATCTACAGTTCCAATCTGAGACACTATATAACAAGCCCTGCCTGGACCGTAAATGAGGATCCTGAATCAGGCGTGATTACTGCCAAGTACAATTATAACGAGCCGGGTAAGATCACGCCAGATAAGATCTGGGACGTGCCCAAAATCGTCCAATCGCTTTTCGATCGCCTCGCATACCAGGATCTTGCTGACTTAGCGGATAGCTACTTCTCGATCTGGTTCCTCAGTACCAGCGATCTTTGGGCGGTCAAACAAGCGTTCTTCACGAGGATTAAACTCCATTTTTACGAGGGTTACGAATGGTACAAGTTGGACCTCCTTTATGACAACTTTGCGACCTCTTTGAGTTGGTACCCCGACATGGTGGGTGAGATTTGGGCGACGCTTAAGGAGAAGCTGATAAACGAGTTCGGTGCAGGCTCAGAAGACATCGGCGCATTGCAGGACGCGTTCACCTTTCAGCCTTCCATACCACCATCTGAGTTTCCGTTCATGACATTCCCCGCAAACGACATCAATTTAGGTTTGCGGCTGGTTTACCGACAGGAGTGGCGGCCTCTCGGCATTCAGAGAGGAGAAGTTGTTCGGACGATCCCATTGGGGCCTAAGCAATCGGAAAAGGTCTCAACCAAGATTGTGCGGAGATCCAAGGTGACAAGGACCTCAGAGAGCCTCAAGAGCACCGAGGCAACGACAGAGACATCAGACACCGCTAAGGACTCGAGCGAGATTGTGGACGAGGCCTCTAGTGCGATGAACTGGAACGTGAACCTGGAGGTGGAAGGTAGTTATAACACCGGTATGTACCATGTGGGCGGTAAGCTCAGCTCGGGACTCGCAGGGGAGTCGGCTGAAAGCAGCAAGGAAACCAGTGCACACCTGAGCGAGACGATGCGAAAGGTTGCGAACAAGGTTCGGACTGAAACCAAGGTGGTAGTGAGCACCGAATTTGAAGAGACTTTCGAAGCTACATCGGCGAGTGAGATTCAAAATCCTAACGATGAGATTGCTATCACCTATGTCTTCAGTAAGCTCCAGAGACAATACGAGATACTTACTCAACTGGCCGAGGTGCAGGACGTGATAATGGTGGCGGAAGATTTGCCGCGCCCCGGGGATATCGACTTCGATTGGGTTAAGAAACATGACTGGATTATCGCCAAGGTCTTGCTGGATGATTCCTTCCGGGATGCTCTAAGTTCCATCAGCCAAGAAGCAGGGCAACCCGACATGAAGAAGATAGCCGATGACCTTCACACGACACAAACCGAAACGATCAAACACTTAGGTACATTTGCCGCAACCGCCCAAGTGACGGCCACCAACATTGACTTTGCTGTGGAGTCGCAGAAAGGCTACTTGAGTACGGCAAAGGAACAACTTGAGCGTCTCCGACAGAATTATCTCCTCGATGCAAAAAGGTACCGGCTCTACGAGCATATCCGCGAGAACATCCTGCACTACCAGCGGGCCATTTGGCAGCACGAGGATCCTCAGCAGCGACAGCTGAGGTACCGAAAGCGCGGAATGACGGTTCCGTTGCAGTGGTGGTTTCAGCCGGATATAGGAGAGCCGATGTCCATCGGTGAGTTCGAAAACGATTCCGAGTCCGGGATAAAGGGAGATTTTGTAGCGAACATGCTTGGACGCATGCTTCCCATTACAGACCTGATCAATCCCGCCGGCCCGATCGCATTCTACGGCAACTACGCCGTCTATTATATGCGTCCTGAATATGCCAAGGACAGTGACATAATGCCTCTTCTTGAGATTTTCAAATCGCCATATGTGTACAACGGCGAGTTGATGGATCCGGTTCAGAAAAATTTCGAAGAACAATGCGATAGTGATACCGTCTCTGAGAAGACGATCGGCCAATGCCAGGAGGAAATGATTGCATACCTACCAGAATTACAACAAAAATACCAACAGGCCAAAGCTGAGACAGACTCTGGACGGGATCCCCAAGCGATCGACAAGTTCCTTAAGGACTATCAGACCTTCAAGGACTTCTACGACAAGTACCTGCTCTGGAAGGTCGCTCAGTGCTGGGAAGACATGATGGATTATGTACCAGATTTAAGGCTCAAGTACCTGAAAGCACAAAAGGCGCTGCCCGACGACAAGAAAGAGACCAGCGCATTCGATCTCTTAAAAGATAAGACCTTTAAGGATTTCTACCCGGAGTACTTGTTCCGGAAGGAACAGACGAGGCGGTTCTTAGTTGATACCAACTGCCTGATGATTGACCTCCTGCCCGGTGAAGGATCGGCTCTTGAGCCCTTCAAGCAGATGCACCGCGCTATCGATGTGCTTAAGGCTGAACAGGAAAGAATGAAGATGAGCCTCGATAACGAGCGTCGTAAGAAGCTCATCAAGGCGCATAAATATGGAGATCCAGATATTGAGAAGGTTGTGGTAGTGAGCGACAAAGACACAAAGATTGTCGCGGGTCTTGAAACCGGGGAGGATTGAGTTATGGCAATAATAGAAACCGACTGGGCTCGAGGGATTGCCGGCACACGGCCTGATAAGGAAACCGACAAAGCTCGAGGGATTGCCGGCACACGGCCTGATTATGTAGCGCGCGGGCTGGCGGCGCCGATTGTGAAACAAGTAGCCATAACGTCTTCACCCGTTAAATTAGTGTCTCCCCCCAAGATCACTGCAAACGTGACTCATAACTTTGTGGATCTCCCATTCGAGGAGCCAAAGTCTGAAGACGAGCAAACCAGATGGAAGTGGGAACCTATTGGATTCGTTCATAAGGTTCAAACTGTCGTATTGATTGTCAATGCTGAAGTTCAAATCAGTAAGAACAATGTTTTGCCGCCGACACGGCAGCAGTGGAAAGTAGGGTTTGTTCAGAACCTCTTAAGTGACACACTTTCTTACAAATTTAAAGGATCATCGGCAAAAACGATAACTCTTAACAAAAAGCTTCTTGACCAGAAGCCAAAGTTCAACGAACCATGGCAATCTCCTGAACAGCATCCGACTGAAGGCGTGACAAGGTTCGATACCTTCGACATTGGTATCGGCGACATAACCATCAGCCTTTCTACTACCGACGTCCCCTGCAAACTTTATCATAACTATAAGGGGGGAGATCGTAATCTTGGTCAACTAGAATGGGTTAAAAACAGCATGAGTTTTGGTCTCTGGGTTCTAGCTCGACCAGTTAATGCACCCGCACAAGAGTTAAACAGCTACATAATTGTCTCGGCACACGAGTGGTCGTTAACCGAATCTCTCACAGTGGTAAGAGGGCCGAAGTTTGTAACCGATGCTCTCAAAGTGGTAAGTGGGCCGCAACCTCGCTTTTATGAAGCTCGGCCTCTAGTAGATTTGCCTGTGAAGCCGCAGTGTTCTTTTAAAAAGATGGATCCGGTCAGAGAGCCTGTATTAACTGGACCTATTGCCAGTGAGTACCAATGGCAAGAGTCCCGAGAGATTATCGGCTAGACAGCATGGAACAGAGAAAAGGGGGGGGAGCCTGGGGGTCACATCTCCATATGTCATTATTTTCTTGACAAGAATCCATATCTGTTAGGACGTGACGAAGGGGACATTGGTGAAAATGCAACTTAGTAGCTATCTATTTGGTGCGTGACTTTGAAACTTGACAGAAGATTTTATTGAAGTGGGCAAATAAAGAATCAGGTCTTTAATGTTAGCGGAATTTTGTGGAAAAGGTGAACGCTAAGAGAATAGACTTGGCCCTCATTATGGGCACTATTCATTATATCAACAGCGTTTCTTAGGACTAAGCGTGGATAATTATCAAGATTGACTGATACACTCCTTTCTGATACTTTTTTTCCTAAAGAGCCAGACTTATATTTAACCACATCATAAGGGGGGGAGATGTCAAAATTAAGCCATGCAGGCGGGATTGTCGTAAGGTTGGACAAAGATGAACCGCACTATCTTATTGTTACAGCGAGAAACAACCCTGATCATAAAATCCTACCCAAAGGGCATATAGAAGCTGGTGAAACTCCCGCTGATACAGCGCTCCGTGAAATTAAAGAAGAGGCTGGCATTGAGGGAGAAATTATTTCTTTGATCAATTCGGTAGAAATATCCGTAAAAGACGAGAGTTTTAAGGTCGAATTCTACCTTATTAAGTATATTCGTGATGTTAACCAGACCGAACAGAGAAAACTTTTCTGGTTACCTTATAATGACGCTTTGAATTTCCTATCCTTCGAGGAGAGCCGCAATCTACTGCGCAAGGCTCATGCTATCACCCTGAAGTATCTCGAAAATCCCGTATCTATAAGGATGGGGTAGTGGAAACGTGAAGGCAACAGAGATATTTGTTGAGCAATTATTAATCGGGCTGATGGTTCTCTTCAGTGTTTATATGCTCGTCCACGGGGATCTGTCTTCCACCGGGTGGATTGCACAACAGATGGATCCCTTTAGTAGTAAAGATTCCATCTTTGTAAACGTAATCTTTGGCTTTCTGATAGTTGGAGCAGCATATCTTATCGGAATTGTATATGACCGGTGGGCTGACACGATGTTGCAGGATATCGATCAACATAGTCGGTTACATTATGCTTTAAAGGGTTTGGAAAAAAACAACTTCGATGAATTGATCGTTCTTAAGAAGGATCCCTATCCTGAACAAGACATAAGATTACAAATAATGATACAGGGAAAGACACTTGCGGATTATCACAATTATCTTCGCTCACGCATTCGACTTACCAGAGCAATGACTACCTTTATCCCTCTTATATTCCTCTCGCTACCAATGAATAGTCTCCACTTATGTCCTAAGCAACGGCTGCCAATAACAATTTCAGTTGCTGTGATTTACGCCTTCGTCTTAACATTCAAAATCTTTCGATTACGCCGCCTAAAAGAAATGTTCCGTTTTATAGAACCCCCGAAGTCAAATGATTTTGTTAAACTTGATAACTATGTGAAAGAACATAGAAAAGACAAAGATAAAATTGAACTTGAGTGGAAAATGGATGATTTCATCCGTGAACCGGTTTTTATGGGACTTGCAGCAATAACGGTAATGGGATTCTATATCATATTTAGCAATGATTTAGACAAATCATTTATTTCTTATCCAGTCGTAGGATTTATCCTAACACTGCTTGTCGGATGGACGTGGTTGCGTATAAATAATACTCTCATTTCCCTACTAAAACGTTACCAGAGGTTGTATCCCAAAGAGTGTTTACCTCAAAAGGATTAGCTTGAGTTAACAGGGAAAAGAGCTAATAATATAAGTGGCGACTGACCTTGAAACTTAACAGAAGATTTTAATGAAGTACGGAGCAAAAGCAGGATCAAGACTTCAATCTGAGTGGAATTTAATGGAAAAGGTGAACGCTAAGAAAATACACTTGGTCCTCGTTATAGCATTTTGAGGCTCGCAAATTAAGTTGTTTCACTTTTCAAGGCCTGACACCCTAAGTTTCTTGGAGGATAGAAAAAGACCATGGTTGAGAACCCTAAAACTGAATGGCTCGAATTCCTGAAGAAGGGTTATCAGTGCCTCGTCTCAATGAAACCATTAGCTTTCACTGCAATGACCCCATCTAAGATCCCTAAAGAAGCCGGAGTTTACTTGATTACAGCTTTGTTAAATGGAAAGGAAATTCCCTATTACATAGGCAGGAGTAAAAACCTCCGACAAAGGATTTACAATAATCACTTAATGGGGCCAATATCAAACGCCAGGCTTAAGAAATATCTTATTAACTCCGGAGAGTGCCCGGACTTGGCGTCAGCGAAGAAATTTATACGGTCGTTTTGTCTCGTTCGATGGATTCAAGAGAACGATATCAGAAACCGAGGGGTGATTGAGGGGTACGTAACAGGGTTATTGTCCCCAAAGTACGGAATTTATGAAGAACACTGAAAGATTTCTTTTTACTTTACTGCAGGATCAGATCTTTAATTTTGACGGATTATGGTGGGAAAGGTGAACGCTGAGAAAATTGACTTGACCCGCATTGTTACCACAAATCGCCTTCCAACCTAAAGTGACAATTCTTGTCAGTTGTTTGCATATCTGTCAGTTCTAAAACCTCCTTAATTTCAAAAGAGCTTGTAATTCTAGGGTATTAGGTTTGGCATCAGAATTGCCTGTTGTACCAAGGGGAGGTGACTTCTTTGGATGAGAATCTATTTGTAAAACTCGTAGGCGACATCGAAGCCTCAGATGGATTGAATGAAGGGGATAAGGACTTCCTGAGAAAGTTAGCAAGGCAGGCGGCAGAAGTAGAGAGCGACGAAGAAAATTAGTCGCATGCTATCCGCTATCTGCCATTCGCTCTGAGATGTTTCTTTTAAGCTACAATTTCCCTTGACAACCCAAAACTGTGTGCTAACCTGATCACGTAAGCAAAGATAAAAATGGGATTAGTGGAATTTGGTGGAAAAGGTGAACGCTAAGAAAATAGACTTGAGGCTCATTATTTGTAAGACTTGTGAAATATTTGATGATGGATGATGATGTGAACCTATGAGCCCAGAAATAGGAGAAGAAATAAGGAGGATTCGCTATGAAAAAAGAACTCGACGACCTTGAAGCAGTCCGCACATTGGTTAGCGCCCTTGAGGGATTCGAGAAAGCCGATCAAGAACGCGTCATTCGCTGGGCGCGTGAGAAACTGGGTCTTTCTTCCGTTACTCCCGGAACGCCACCCGCGCATGGGCTAGATAAACCTTTCAAACTAGGCGAAACGCCTTTAATAGGAGGGGGCACTGGGAGCGGCAAAGACATAAAGGCCTTCGTTGCCGAGAAGAAGCCTACAAGCGATAACCAGTTTACCGCAACGGTAGCATACTACTATCGCTTTGAAGCCCCTGACGCCCAACGAAAAGATGCTATTACGGCGGAGGATCTTCAAGATGCCTGCCGGAAAGCTGGTAGAGAACGTTTGAAAAACCCCGCGCAGACTCTCATTAACGCTCACAGTGTCGGCCTTCTAGACAAGGCTGAACGCGGCGCGTACGCTATTAACTCCGTGGGTGAGAATCTTGTCGCTATGACCCTACCAGGAGAAGCAGCGGGCAGTTCTGGTAAAAAGCGAGGAGCAAAGAAAAATGTGAAGGTCAAGAAATTGTCTTCGAAGGACAAAACAGGCTCACAGAAACGTAGCATCAAGTGAGGCCAGAATTATGACAAATACGCATGACGCTGTGGACGCAGCCGTCGCTGAGATAGATCGATTACGAAAAGTTCTGAAGCGCCGCCAGTCTCTGCAAGTTTGGTCGGCTGAAGAGAAGTCTCTTATCAAAGCTACTGCTCTTTCCTGGTTTAACAACCATAGGAAACAAGTACCGACTAGTGTAAATAGCGACCTTCTGGATGCTTCAGATACTTACTATAAAGCTCTACTGAGCGCCGCCGACCGGGCCGGTTCGCGGGCGAGATATGATAGTCTACTTAAGGACATTCGCAAAGAGCTTGTCGATGTTCGGGAATACACCTTGACGGCAAGCCAAAACAACGCGGAGCAGACAACAGCAGACGACCCGCTGAAATTCGATCCATTGATTGCCGATCCTCGCATGCGCGACATCCTTACAAACCGGTGGTTGGAATGTCGCGCTTGCCTGACTGCTGGGGCTTCCCTCGCTGCCACAGTGATGATGGGTGGGCTTCTCGAGGCACTGCTTCTCGCCCGAATAAACAAAGAGCAAAACAAAACTTCCATCTTTACGGCTACAAGCGCCCCCAAAGACAAATCAACAGGCAAGACTCTAACCCTGAAGGACTGGACGCTTAGACATTTCATTGATGTTGCGCACGAACTGAATTGGATCTCACAATCGGCCAAGGACGTAGGTGAGGTCTTGAGGGATTACAGAAACTATATCCATCCTTACAAAGAATTCTCGCACGGGGTTCGCTTGCGGGAAGATGATGCTTCTTTATTTTGGGAAATCTCAAAGGGGATCGCAAGACAAGTTATTAGGAGCTAGGAAAAGAAACGCGGAACCATTGCTTCCAAGGAGAACCCAGAGTCAGGTCTTTGAAGCTAGCATTTTAAGAATATGTTTAGTTCTCTTAGCAAAATTGATGGAAAAGGTGAACGCCAAGAAAATAGACTTGATTCGTATTATTTTTATGAAAAATGTTATGTGTCCCCATTTTAAATAGACTTGACCCGCATTACTTATTGGAGCGTTTATAAATGGCCACCTTTAAAGAAGATTTAATAAATCGTTTTTGGGACTATCAAGGGAATTATTTCAAAGATACTCAGGGTCTATTCGAACGACCTCGTGCTTCAGACGGTAGACCACCGGTTTTCCGTTCTAATTTCGCTTCTAACAATATCCTGATAAAACAAGGATTACCAGAGAGCATTAAACAGGAAGTCCTCAATCAAATTCCAACACACCAACGACATAAATGGTTTCGTAGCATGAGTAGTTCCCAAGCACTTGCCCAGAGCGTTTTTGGAAACCTCAAGGTTTTTAATAAACTTGCCTGTCTAGCTGAATTAAAAGGGGATGACGGGAAACCACTTTTCATTCGGGGAGTAAACTCCAACGAGCGCTTCTCGATGGAATTTGCAGTTAACTATCTTGGAGAACCTCGGTCGACTAGTGTGGACTTGTTCTTCGATGGTGATTATAGAGTAGTTGTAGAGTGCAAATTTACTGAACCGGAGGTAAGTTCTTGTTCGAGACCCAAGCTTAAACCTAAAGATTCGAATTACAATCAAGATTACTGTGACCGTCGATATGTGGTACAGCGTGGTCGTTCAGATAGGTGTTCTCTATCCAACATAGGCATCAAATATTGGCGGTATATCCCCCGGTTGTTTAAATGGTCTGCCGATATTGATTACGACCCATGTCCACTGTATGAAACGTACCAGTTGGTCCGCAATATTCTTGCAGCATGCATACGTCAAGATGGAAAGCTTGATCCCGAAAATGGGAACGCTGTCTTGCTATATGATGCTCGTAATCCCGCTTTTCAGGCCAGAGGAAAAGGATGGATGGCTTGGCAAAATGTTCGAGCGGCTCTTAAAGACCCTTCAAGACTACAATCATGCACATGGCAGCAAGTTGTAAATGCTATGCGCTTTGAACACGATTTGTCTTGGCTAACGGATGCGTTAAGCCAAAAATATGGACTATGAGGATACATCGGCCAGTTTAATAATTGCGATGAAAAGTCGTTAATGCCTGGAAGCTAGAAATGAAGGAGCGAGAAAATAATTTGTATTTATTTGTTATTTAAGGAGAATTAGAGGACCGTCCCTCATCATGGAAAGCGGAATTTGGTGGAAAGGGTGAACGACAAGAAATAAACCTGACCCGAATTATTTCTCTTATCAAATGGAAATAATCATTGGCGGCAGATCCTTTTATCTGAATAGCCTTGGTTCACAGATGGATCAAGGATTCATATCACTTTATTCTGCCCACTTTGGTCATCAAGCATTGTGCTGGGAGGATTTTGAATCATTATCGATACAGTTTTTTACTGCGAATCCTGTGCCAACAGGCATCCACGATGCTTATTTTAACAATTTTACGACTATTTGGAATGATTTCCTAAGACTAGGAAACTATGATAAGGCAGAGGACATTTGGCGTAGGGCTCTATCTCCTGCATTATCATGGGAATCAAGTAATCCTGGTAAATTTATTCATAAGGGAACACCATATTATTTTTGGGGGATGACCGTCCTGTTACGGGGAGATCTCGATAAAGGATACGTTCTTGTACATCGAGCGGTCGAAGAAGATATTAGAACCACTGGCAAACCGGTCCCTGACACACCTGGGTTCTTTTTGGCAAGCCTGAACTATGCCGAAGTTGGGCAGGCATTTCGCGATTGGGTTTTACAACAGGCCCAGTACCTGACGCCTAAGGTGGAGAAATATTCATCTCAATATGGTCGTAATTTCACACTAGAAGATTTTCGAAAGCGTTTTCTCGGTGCACCACCGAGCACCGATATAGTGTTTCTTTTTACTTACACAATAGCGAGGCTTATGCGGTTTGAGGCAATTCCCAAACACGCAATAATAAGTAAGTTTGGTGGGCAGTTTGAAGCCCATTTGCTGTTTGATATTTCTCTTGTTATTGATGCAGCGCTAAGAGCGAAAAATCCTACCAAATGGAAATTTATTGATCAAGCCGAGTTTTTAAGTCAAAGGGCTAGCGTTCCTCTTACAAATAAACAGCTCCAGGATATCAATTCAGCGTATGTTGCGAATTTTGATAAGACTTTGGAGGATACCATCTCTGGGGTTTTGGTTCTTCCTGACGGTACCATCCTGTCCAGAATTCAATCAAATATTGCCGTGGCATATGGCGTTAGAAATCGTGGCGCACACGAAGTTTCATTTGTTCCTGCGATATTGTCACACTTTAATGATATCCTCCAAATACTTATGAACGTTATCTTTTTAGTTGCTGATTTTTTGTATTAAGAAAGGATCTAGGGTCGGGTCACAACAATCAACAAAGTTTTGTAGAAGGTTGAGATCCCAGGGCAATTAAATCCTTGGAGGAATTTGATGGAAAAGGTGAACGCTAAGAAAATAGACTCGATCGCCGGTCTGCTGTTTGGGGTGAATCGGGTGGCTGTTTACGAACGTTCCTCTTACTATCTGGGCCAAAAAGCCTCAGTCTAACATTATAGATCTGACCCTGAGTTTGTTTTTATGGGGATGTGAGATTGTTTTGAACTTTGATTTTCCATTTCATTTCAATGATAGGAGCCGTACTACTTCAACGGATGATGAAGACCACATCCGGGACATGATCGAGCAGGTGCTCTTCACAGCATCCGGCGAACGTGTCAATCGGCCTGATTTCGGCTGCGGCCTTCTGAACATCGTCTTTGTCCCGAACAGCGATGAGCTGGCCGCGGCTACCCAATTTTGGGGTCAACCAGAGGGCCAGGTCTTTAATGTTATCTTTTTAAATATATCTAGTTCTCCTGGCAGAATTTAGTGGGAAAGGTGAATGCTAAGAAAATAGACTTGAACCTGTTAAGGCACACGTGTAAATACTGCGGCCAGGAGAAAAAGCTCATCGATGCCCACATCATTCCGGAGGCGTTTTTCCGCCCCCTTCTTAATGAAAAAGATCCCCCACAACTGATGACCAACATAGGCGGCATCTTTCCGAAGCGCGTTCGAAAGGGAATCTATGATAAAACCATACTCTGTCGGGAATGTGAGGACAACTTTGCCCCTTGGGACGACTACGCCCAATCGTTATTGCTTCAACGTCTGAAAGATGCAAGAGCTTTACGGCATGGTGGAGAAATCGCAGGTCTCGCGTTTCCCAACTACGACTACACTAAACTGAAGCTGTTTTTCATCTCTGTACTCTGGCGAGCGTCGGTTTCCACCCAACGTTTCTATGAGAAAATACAGCTTGGGCCTTTTGAACCTCATGCCAAGGAGCTGATAGAAAGAAAGGACCCGGGACTGCCAGACGACTTCTCTGTTACCCTCGCCCACTTCGAAGAGAAAATTGGTATGGTACCGCTTGATCCATATCGGGAGAAATACTTTGGCATTAACTTTTGTCGTTTTTACCTTGGTGGATATGTGGCACTCATCAAGACGGACAAACGACCATCACCTTCTCAAATAGGAGATCTCGCGCTAGGCAAAAGCGATAAACTCTATATAATTAGCAGGCGCTTTTTCCAGTCGCCGGAGTTGAACATTGCAAAGCAGATCCTCAAGAAAGCAAAGCATTAGAAGGATTTAAGGCGGCAACTGCGGAGCGAAATGCAAAAACGTAAGGCTGGGTGTATAATGTCAGCATTTCAAGAAGGTTTTTAATTCTTTCTATCGAATTTGGTGGAAAATGTGGTCGCTAAGAAAATGTATTTGACTCCCATTACTTTGCGTATAGCGAAAAATAATCGTTGACTTCTCCGAGCAATTTTCATAAATTCTTCCACGGTGGAGTGGGGGTCTTAATCCCTTGAGAATATTTGATAAAAAATGAAGATGCGTCGCCACTAGGCATTATGGGCAGGGCGCGAGAGAAGGGCCATTACAAGAAGGGAGTTTAAATATGGGACACATTGATAGTAAAAGTATTTTTCGGAAGCTAGGCAGGAAAATTAATAACCTGTCTTTGAGGGTTCCCTGGAATGAATCTTTTTACGAGCTCTTAAAAAAGCTCTACTCCGAGAAGGAAGCGGATGTTCTGGTAAGAATGCCATATGGCCTTTCTGACCTTGATCGCGTTGCACGGGTGACAAAATACGAGGCCACCGAGCTGTCAAAAATCCTCAAGGGCCTGTGCTCGAAAGGTCTTGTCATGGACATGTGGGTCAATGACGCATATCACTACATGCCTTCGCCGATTATGATCGGTATTTTTGAGTTTAGCATGATGCGAACCGGGGAGAGCGTTGATTCCAAAGTACTGGCGCATCTATTTCACCAATATCTGAACGCTAATAACGGAGCACTCTATGCAATGAACGCCAAGAAAGACGATAAGGTCTCTGTTATCCGAGCGCTGCCTCACTGGGATGCAATCAACCCATCGGAGTATATGGAGGTGCTGGATTACGAAAAGGCTGCCGGCATTATTGAATCCTCTGAAAAGTTTTCGATTGGGATATGTTCGTGCCGCCATGAAAAGTTTCACGTAGGTGAAAAAACGTGTGAAGTTCCTCTGGATAAATGTTCCAGCTTCGGTGGTGCTGCAGATTATCTCATCAGAAACAAGCTGGCAAAAGAGGTTTCAAAATCCGAGATGCTGGAAAACCTGGCACAGTCCGTAGAGATGAAGCTCGTGCTCTGTGCAGATAATGTTAAAAGAAACGTCACTTTTATCTGTCACTGCTGTAAGGACTGCTGCAATGCCCTCGCAGGGATTAGCAAGTTTGGTTACCCGAATACGGTTGTGACTTCCAGCTTTATCGCTAAGAATCATCCTGACACTTGCGTCGGATGTGGGAAGTGTGCAGAGGCCTGCCCCATCGATGCGATCAAGATGATTCCTATAGATCAACCCCAAACGAAGAAGAAAAAAGATCCTGTCATCGATGCCTCTATTTGCCTTGGGTGTGGTGTCTGCTCATTGAGCTGCAATAAAGGTGCGGTCACTCTGACAAAGCGAGAAAAGCGGGTCCTCCATCCAGAAACCACTTTTGAGCGGGTCATTCTGCAAACTCTGGAGAAAGGGACACTTCAGAATCAGATATTTGATAACCCCCA